>Ga0163163_10006354_pt1 | contig 10317 bp, 9 predicted proteins | sample S65metaG_FD_119766 | JGI IMG/M metagenome (GOLD analysis project Ga0163163, IMG submission 119766) | Switchgrass rhizosphere microbial communities from Kellogg Biological Station, Michigan, USA - S6-5 metaG | ecosystem: Host-associated > Plants > Roots > Rhizosphere > Soil | place: USA: Michigan... | reverse complement strand
GGCGCGGATCGCCGATCGAGTCACCGGCTATCTCGGAAGCTGGCGGTTCATCATCATCCAGACCGTGGTCGTCGGTCTGTGGCTGCTCGGCAACATCTACCTGCTGGCCAAGCCGTTCGACCCGTACCCGTTCATCCTCCTCAACCTGGCGTTCTCGACCCAGGCCGCGTACGCCGCGCCGTTGATCCTGCTCGCGGGCAACCGCGCCTCCCTGCGCGACCGGATGACCCTCGAGCACGCGGCCACCGAGGCCGATATCGAGGATGCCCAGAACCTGCAGCTCCTCGAGGGCAACGTCGAGATCCTCAAGCGGGTCGAGGGCCTCGAGCAGCGGATCCTCGAGCTCGAGAAGTCGATCCTCGCGGCGATCAAGGGGACCGGCTGGAACGCGAGCGACGCTCCGTAGGCCGCGCCTCGATCGCGCCGGACGCGCCGCGACGGCACCCGCCGGGTGCCGTCGCGAGGATCGGCGAGCGCCGGCTCCGGCCGGCGCGATCGGAATGGGAGGTCAGCCGGCGGTCACCTGCTCCGAGGAACCGTTCCCGACGCTGACGGTCTCGCCGACGCCGGCGAAGGTGTCCGGCCAGGTCTCGTTCTGGACGGTCGGTCGCGTCTGATCGGTGTCCGGCAGGAGGCTGCCGAGGTCGGTGTCGTTGTCGTAGCGGGTCATGGCCGTTTCCTCGCCCGTGACCCGGGCCTTGATCCGGTCGGCGGTCTCGCGGACCTTGAGCGATGCGGTCGGCGAGGTGATCAGCCACCATGCCGCCGCGATCATCGAGCCGACGGCGAGCAGCGCCGCGATCGGCAGGATCGGGTTGGTGCGCTTCTTGCGGCCGGGCATCCGGTCCTCGACCGCCTTCGGCAGGTCGAGGTTGTTGATGGCCTTCTCGATCTTTCCGAGACGATCCTCGACGGCCTTCGGCAGGTCCACGTTCGAGAGATCGATGTCGGGCATCTCGATCTTCTTCGGCATGCGGTCGCTGATCGCGTTCTGGATGTCGTGGCGGTTCATGTCGCGGAGTCCGTCCGGCAGCTTGATGTCCGGGAAGTGGAGCTCCGGCAGGGAGAGATCGGGCATGGGGTCTCCTTCCGGTTTCGTGCTGCCCTGACCTTGGGGCCGTGGCCGTGACGGGCCGACGGGCGGGATCGACCATGGGGTTGCAGGAGCATTCCAGCCGTGCACCGGCGATCCGTCGTCGATCAGGCCGACGAGCGGTCGGCGGGGTCCGGACCGGAGCCGCGCGGGCTCGGCTAGGATGAGGCGATGGTCCTCCGACAGAGCGCCGGCATCCTCCTGTTTCGCCGCGGAGGGTCCAACGGCGCACCGCTCGAGGTCCTCCTCGCCCATCCCGGTGGACCGTTCTTTGCCAAGCGCGACGAGGGCCACTGGACGATCCCCAAGGGCGAGCCGGACCCGGCGGAGATCGACCTCCTGGCGGTCGCGCGGCGCGAGTTCGCGGAGGAGGTCGGCCACGACGCGCCCGACGCCCAGCCCGATGGGACACCGGCGATCGCGCTCGGCTCGATCGTCCAGAAGGGCGGCAAGGTCGTCCATGCGTGGGCGGTCGAGGGCGATCTCGATCCGGCCAGCGCGGTCTCGAACGAGTTCGAGATCGAGTGGCCACCACGGAGCGGCCGCCGCCAGACGTTCGCGGAGATCGACCGGGTTGCCTGGTTCGAGCCGGCCGAGGCGCGCCGGCGGCTGAAGCCGACCCAGGTGCCGTTCGTCGATCGGCTCGTCGAGGCCGTCGAGGCAACGGCGGCCGGCGCCGGCCAATCCTGACGGGACCTGACGCGATCGGCGCCGAGGATGGGTCGATGACGACGACCATCGCCCGGCGCGCGGCGCCAGAGGTCCGCGAGCCGGCCGCGCCGGACATCGCCCCATCGCCGCCCGCCGCCCCATCGCCGGATGCCGAGCCGCGGACGGACCGCATGCCGCGCGCGATCAGCGCCGCCGTGGCCCGGCGCTACCTTGCGATCCATCACCTCCTGGCTCCGCCGCAGGCCCTTCCGTCGGGGCGGGCGGGAATCCTCGCCGTCTTCGACCGGCTCGGCTCGATCCAGTTCGACCCGATCGAGATCGCCGGCCGGAACCACGACCTCGTGCTGCTCGCCCGGGTCGCCGGCTACGAGCGCGAGATGACCGACCGGCTCCTGTACGAGGAGCGGGCGTTGTTCGAGACCTACAACAAGGGCCTGTCGCTCGTCCCGACCGCCGACCTGCCGTGGTATCGCGTCGCCTGGGACCGGGCCCGTGTCCGGCACGACGAGGACGCGTTCGCGACCCATTCGGACCTCGTCGACGAGCTGCTCACCCGGATCCGGGAGAGCGGGCCGATGTCGTCGATCGATCTCGAGCCGCGAGCGGCCATCGACTGGTACTGGCGTCCGACCAACCAGATCCGGGCGATCCTTGAGGCACTCGCGGAGTCGGGCATCCTCGGCCTCTCCCGGCGCGACGGCAACCGGCGCGTCTACGACCTGGCCGAGCGTCTGTTCCCGGCCGAGCTGCTGGCGCGGGCCGTCCCGACCCGCGAGCGATTCCGCCACAAGCTGTTGTCGCGCTTCCGCGCCCACGGGCTGCTCGGGACATCGGGCAGCGCGGAGATCTGGCTCGGGACCTCGCCGCGGCTGGCGATCGGCGACGAGGATGGGCTGGCCCTTCAAGCCAAGGGCCGGCGCGAGCTCCACGCCGGGCTCGTCGCTGACGGTTCGATCGTGCCGGTGAATGTCGACGGTCTGCGCGGCGTGCGCCATGTCCCGGCCGACGCGCTCGATCAGCTCGACCAGGCCGAGCGCGAGGTCTCGTCCGGCTCATCGCCCGGTGGCGTCGAGCCGGGGGTGGCGTTCCTCGCCGCGCTCGATCCGCTGGTCTGGGATCGCGACCTGCTGCGCAGCCTGTACGACTTCGACTACGTGTGGGAGGTCTACGTGCCGGCCCCGAAGCGGCGCTGGGGCTACTACGTGCTGCCGATCCTGTTCGGCGACCGGCTCGTCGGCCGGATCGAGCCCCGGATCGAGCGCAAGACCGGCGAGCTCAGGATCGCCGGGCTGTGGTGGGAGGACGGATTCGAGCCGCTCGAGGCGGCGGGCTTCGTCGCGGCCTTCGCCGCCGCGATCGAGAACCACCGTCGGTTCGGCGGCGTGGAGCGGGTGACCTGGCCGCGGACGGCCAGGCACCGGGCGATCGTGCGGGCCGTGCGCCAGGCGACTCGTTGAGGGTCGGCCGCTCGGTGCGGTCGGCCTGCCGCACGGCGGTGATCTAGCGGAGGTCGATGACCTTCGTCACCCAGGCGCCGACGTTGCCGGCGCGGTCGCGGGCCCGCACCCGGAACTCGTAGCGATGGCCGAGGTGGAGCGTGAAGTTCGCCGCCTTCAGGGTCGTCGACGAGAAGGTGGTGGTCCACGACCCGCCGTCCACGCTGCGCTGGACCGCGTACGACCGGAGACCGGATGTCAGGACCTGGAGGCGGACGTCGGCGCCGTTCCATGACCAGCGCATCGTGCGCGTGCCGGAGGTGGAGCCGGCCGTGACCTTCGGGGTGTAGGCCGTCGCCCGGGCACCCGTCCGATCGGGCCCCTTGATGAAGACCGCGGTCCAGACCTTCTCGCCCGTGTCCGGGCGAAGCGCAAGCCCGACGCCGACGTAGTTGAGGTCCGACGACAGGATGATCGCCTTGTGGCTGGGCGATCCCATCCACTGGCGGTTGGCGGTGCTGACCGTGTATTCCATCGGGTAGTTGTTCTCGACGATGATCTCGCCGGCGTTGTACCAGGTGACGTGCTGCGAGGTGAGGATGTCGAAGACGTTCCGGCCATCGGGCTGGGTGTGGTCGTAGTAGTCCTTGGCGACCATGTCATCGGAGCGTGCCCGGGCGATCGCCATCAGCCGCGTGTCGACCCGGACCGGCACCAGGCTATTGGCGGCACGATCCGCGTTGAGGGCGGAGACCATCGCCAGCTCCGTGGCCGTCAGGGTTGCTGCGTCGACGGTCGTCGTGGTCGCCACCGCGGCGCCTGGCAGCAGGATGGCGACGGCGAGGACGGCGCCAAGGGCGAGTGAGGCGAGGCCTCGACGACGGAGCGCGGGAACGTTGAGAACCATGCCCCAACCATCGGGAACACGCCGACCCGGCGGTATGGGTGAGGCGTCCCGACGGCCGGTGCGATTGGTACGGTCCGCTCTCTACGTCGTCGGGCCCAGAGCTCCCCACCGATCCGACCCGGACCGTCGGGGACCGAACCGGACCGGATCGGGAAGCTATGGGACCATCGGCGCACCGGCCGGTGCGGAACCGTGGTGGCGCACCGCTCCGACTGTCCGCCCAACCGGCCGCGATGGCGCGCCGATCCACCTGGAGGACCTGACCGATGGCAACCACCCGACGCGCAACCGCCACCTGGAGCGGCGACCTGCTGACGGGCCGGGGCACCGTGACCGCGGCGACGACCGGGATCATCCGTGATCAGCCGACGACCTGGGCGTCGCGAACCGGCGAGCCGGCGGGCGTGACCTCACCGGAGGAGCTCCTCGCCGCGGCCCACGCCTCGTGTTTCTCGATGGCCTGCTCCAACGAGCTCGCCAAGGCCGGCACACCGCCGACGGCGCTGTCCGTCCAGGTCGACGTCACGGCCGACAAGCTCGAGGCGGGCTGGACGGTCGTGTCGTCCGCGATCACCGTCCGGGCAACCGTCCCGGGCGCGACCCAGGCCTCGTTCGAGGAGGCAGCCACCAAGGCGCGGGACGGGTGCCCGATCTCGCGCGCCCTGAAGGGCAACGTGGCCCTTTCGGTCGAGGCGACGCTCGAGAGCTAAGCGGCGGCGGTCAGGCGATCGTGAGCAGGCGGCGTGGGTTGTCGACGGTGATCGTCCGGATCTCGGCGTCCGACACGCCCGCGGCCCGGAGCCGGGGCAGGAACGAATCCGCGAGGTAGGTATAGCCGTTGCCGCCGTAACCGCGGAGCTGGCTGTCGTGACACACGTCCTGCGACAGAAGGATCCGCTCGACATGGCCGGCGGCGAGGAGCTCGCGGATGTTGTCGACGATCCGGGCCTCGCCATGCCGCTCGAGCGGCGTGAAGCTCATCCCGAGGAAGTCGAACTCGACCGTGGCGCCGCGCTCGACGATCGCGCGGTGGTAGTCGAGCGACGGGTTCGAGTCGGCGTGGCCGATCACGACCCGCGACAGGTCGGCGCCTTCCGCCTCGAACACGTCGAGCTGGGCGAGTCCGACGGTCGACTGGACGGCGTGGGTCGTGATCGCGAGCCCGGTCTGCCGAGCCGCCTGGGCCGCGGCCCGATGGACCCGCTCCTCCTGGGCCGACAGCCACGGCTTGTCCGTGCCGATCTCGCCGATGATCCCGGCCCGGATGCCGGTCTCCCCCACTCCGATCGTCGCATCACCGACGATGACATCGGCCAGGGTACCGACCGAGCGCCGGTCGATGAGCGCCTCGGCCGGATAGTAGGCCCCGCGGTACCAGCCCGAGCCCATCACGAGATGGAGACCGGTCGCCCGAGCCAGGCCGGCCAGCCATTCCGGGTCGCGGCCCACCCCGTCGAGGGTCAGGTCGATGACGGTCTGTCCGCCGGCCGCCCGGAAGGCGCCGAGCTCCTCGACGATCAGCGGCTCGTCCCGGCGCAGCTCCCAGTAGTCCCAGCGGTTCGGGATCTGCCAGAGGGCGATCGCGGTGTGCTCGTGCGGCAGGACCCAGCCGAGATCGGCCGGATCGATCGGACCGAGGACGGTCTGGACGCGGGCCGAGGCCGATCGGGGCGAGGCCGTCGATCCGGCGCTCACGAGGCCGCGCGTCCGGCCCGAACCGACTCGTAGGCCTGCGGCGCGGCCGGCTGGATCGGTTCCGGCGCGGCGGCATCCTTCGCGGCCAGGAGCGTCTCGAGCAGGGCCAGGACGCGCCGCTCGGCGTCGGCCCGGCGGTACGCGCCGCCGTCCTCGGCCGCCTCGATGAGCATCCCGTCGAGCAGAGCGGCGAGCGCGTGGCCGACCGATGGGATGTCCAGCCAGGCCGGGAGCTCACCGCGCATCACGCCTTCCTGGAGGATGAGGACCACCGCGGTCACCGTCTCGCGCCGGCGACGGAGCAGCATTTCCCGGATCGCGGGATCCGTATCCGCCTCGGCCCAGGCCTGGAGGAGGAGGAAGCCCGAGCCGCGCTCCGACTGCTCGACCGCGACGTTGTCGAACCAGTAGCCGATCGCGGTGGCGATCCGGTCGCGGTAGCCCGAAACCCGGGCAAGGCGGCCGCCGAGCTGGGCGAGCTCCTGGTCGGTGATCAGGTCGCAACCTGCCAGGATCAGGTCGGACTTGCTCTTGAAGTAGGTGTAGATCGCGCCGACCGACAGGCCCGAGGCGCGGACGATGTCCTGCATCGTGGCGCGATGGAACCCGCGCTCGGCAAACACCGCGAGCGCGGCCCGGACGATCCGGTCGCGGACTTCCTGTTCGTGCTGGGCGGTGACGCGCGGCATCGAGACTCCTGGCGAATGAACGTTCCCCTAGCCTACGCAGGTTGCACGTCGGCGACAAGTCTTGACAAAACGAATGCTCATTCTCTATGTTGGAGACGGAACCCGATGCCGGCCCGAGCCGGCCGAATCGACGCTGCCGAACCAATCTCGAAGGGGCATCCCGATGCTGTTCTCCCGATGGGGCGCGTTCGTCTATCGCTTCCGCCGCCCGATCGCGTTGGTCACGGTCGTCCTCGCGCTCGGCTCGGCGACGCTCGCGACGCGGGTGACCGATTCGCTCGTCTCCGGAGGCTGGACCGATCCGCACTCGGAATCGGCCGCAGTCTCGGCACGCCTTGCGACCGACTTCGGGGCGGGTCGCGGCTCACTGGTCGCGCTGTTCCAGGGCGACGCGGCGAGCGATGCCCGATCGGCCGCGTTCCAGCAGATGATCGCGACGTCCCTCGCCCGGCTGGCGGCCGATCCGATCGCCGACGGCGTGGTCGGCTTCGCCGAGACGCATGACGCCCGCTTCATCAGCACCGACGGCCACGCCGCGTATGCCGTCGTCCGCCTGACGATCACCGACGAGCAGTCGGCCAACGAGATGTCGAAGATCCGCTCGCTCATCGACCGGCCGGCCGCAGCCACGCTCAAGCTGGCCGGTGTCGGCCCGTTCACCGAGGACCAGGCCCACCAGTCCGAGAAGGAGCTCGTCCAGGCGGAGACCGTCTCGGCCCCGTTCCTTCTCCTGATCCTGCTCGCGGTGTTCGCCTCGGTCATCGCCGCCGGTCTCCCCCTCCTTGTCGCCGGGCTCGCGATTCCGACGACCCTCGCCGGGGTCTACCTCGTCGCCCAGACGACCGAGCTCTCGATCTATGTCCAGAACGTCGCGACGATGCTCGGGCTCGCGCTCGCGATCGACTACTCGCTGTTCATGGTCAGCCGGTTCCGCGAGGAGCTGCGCCGCGGGCGGACCGTCGCCCAGGCGGTCGAGACGACCGTCGCCACGAGCGGCAAGGCCGTGACGTTCTCCGGGCTCGCCGTCGCGATCGGCCTGTCCGGGCTGCTCCTGTTCCAGCCCGCCGCGCTTCGCTCGTTCGGGATCGGCGGCATGATCGTCGTCGCCTCGTCGGTCTTCTTCGCCCTGACGTTCCTGCCGGCCGTGCTCGGGATGCTCGGCCCGCGGGTCAACGCCCTGAGCCTGGCCGGTCTCTTCGCCGCGATCCGCCGGCGGCTCGGCCGGCCGGTGGTCGCCGCGCCCGACGCCGACCGCTCGCGCTGGGCCGGCGTCGCCCACGCGGTCATGGCCAGGCCGCTCGCCTTCCTGATCCCGGCCGTCCTGTTCCTGCTCCTGGCGGGCACGCCATTCCTGCGCCTGAGCCAGGGGATCCCGAACGCCGCGACCCTGCCGGCCGGGCTCGAGAGCCGCGACGCCGCGGTCTCGCTCGCGACCGACTTCCAGGCCGGCGAGACCTCGCCGATCGCGATCCTCGCCACGGTCGATGGCGATCCGCTGTCGGCCGCCAACATCAGCCGGCTCCAGGCGTACGGCGCGGCGGTCGACGCCGTCACCGGAGTGGATCGGATCGAGGGTCCGTTCGGCCTGACCGATCCGCAGACCGGGGCGGCCATGAGCCCCGATCAGCTCGCCACCCTGTACGCCGCCCCGGCCGATCAGCTCCCGGCCCAGCTCGCGGCCGCACGCGCTGCGCTCAAGGACGCGTACGTCCGAGGCTCGACGGTCCGGCTCGACGCGGTCAGCTCCCTCGATCCGGTCAGCCCGGCCGGTGGCGCGGTGATCCCGGCCGTCCGGGCGGTCCACGTCGACGGCGTCACGAGCGCGGTCGGCGGGCTCGCGGCCGAGGGCCATGACTTCATGGTCAGCCAGGGCAACACGGTCCCGTGGGCCGTCGCGGTCACCCTGTTCGCGAGCGGCCTGATCCTGTTCCTGCTCTTCGGCTCCGTCGTGATCCCGGCCAAGGCGATCGTGATGACCCTCCTGTCGATCACCGCCAGCTTCGGCGCCCTCGTCTGGATCTTCCAGGAGGGCAACCTGTCGAACGTCCTCGGCTTCACCTCGCCGGGCTTCACGGTCGCCGGCAACCCGATCATCATGTTCAGCATCCTGTTCGGGCTCTCGATGGACTACGAGGTCCTTCTCCTGTCGCGGATCCAGGAGGCGTATCGCCGATCCGGCGACAACCGCGCCTCGGTCGCCGAGGGGTTGTCGCGGACGGCCGGGGTGATCACCGGCGCGGCCCTGATCATGGTCACGGTCTTCTCCGCGTTCGCCCTCGCCGAGTCGATCACGATCAAGAGCATCGGGGTCGGGATGGCGATCGCGGTGTTCGTCGATGCGACCGTGATCCGGGTCCTGCTCGTTCCGGCCGCGATGCGCCTCATGGGTCGCTGGAACTGGTGGGCGCCGGGCCCGCTCGGCCGGCTGGCCGATCGACTCGGCTTCAGCCACACCGATGACGAGCCCGACGCGGCTGTCGACCATGACGGCGCCGAGGTCGGTCGGCCCGCGAGCGGGCTCGCCGGGTCGTAGACTCCGCGGCGGCAGGGTCGCGCGCGGCAGCGCGCGGCGTGCGGAACAGGCGGTGACGGCACGGGACGCGCGCCGTCCCGGCCGATGGAGGGACGGATGAGCGATCGAAACCCGCCGGGCGACCCGGCGGTCCAGGCGTGGGCGTTTCGCTGGGGCCGGGACGAGGATCGCCGGCCGGGGCTGCCCTGGATCGGGATCTTCCTCGTCGTCTTCGGCGGCCTGCTGCTGGCGGAGCGGATGCTGCCGAACCAGCGGCTCGGGGATGTCGCGGTCCTCGCGGCCGGGCTTGCGTCGCTCGTCGCGTGGGCCGTGCGACGCGGCACGGTCGCGCTGTATGCAGGTGCGTTTCTGACGGCCGTCGCCCTGCCCGGAACGATCGAGGCCCTCGGTCAGCCGCTGGGTCCCGGCTGGGGGACGCTCTTCTTCGGGCTGGCCTTCCTGCTCGTGGCCGCGGTCCGGGCCTCCCAGGGCGGAGGCGTCGGCTGGCAGGCGCTGTACGGCGCGATCCTCGTCCTGATCGGTGGCTCGGAGGTTGTCAAGCCGGACGTCGCGGACCTTGCCTGGCCGCTGATCCTGGTCGCGATCGGGGTGCTGCTGCTCGTGCGCGGTCGCCCGCGCTGAGCCGCTCGCCCTGAGCCGGTGAGGGGCCGGCCTGCTCGATCAGCGCGATACGACGATCGAGTCGTCCGTCGAGAGCGCTGCGGCACCTTCGACGCCTGGGCTTGTCCCGGTCGGGCTGTCCGGCCCCACGACATCGATGCGGATCGTCGTCCCGACCGCGTCCGCGGCCGCCGGCAGGATGGCTGTACCGATCAGGGTCGAGAAGAGCTCGACGATCTCCGGGTCGAACTGGCTCCCACTGAAGCGCTCGATCTCGGCCCACGCCTGGTCGAGCGGGACCGCCTTGCGATAGGGTCGGTCAGTGGTCTGGGCGCTGAGCGCGTCGGCGACCGAGATGATCCGGGCGCCTAGCGGGATCTGGTCGCGCTCGAACCGGTCCGGGTAGCCGCGGCCGTCGAACCACTCGTGATGGTGGCGGACGATCGCCGCGATGTCCGCCATCGAGACATGCGTAGAGACGATGTCACCGCCGATCGCGGCGTGACGCTTCATCTCGTTGTACTCCTCGTCGGTCAATGGGCCGGGCTTCAGGAGGATCCTGTCGGCAATGGCGATCTTGCCGATGTCGTGGAGGAAGCCGCCGATCTTGATCGAGGTCCGCGTGAGCTCCGGCAGGCCCATGAGGATCGCGATCCGCTCGCCCATGAACCCGAGCTGCTGGCAGTGCTCGC
>Ga0163163_10006353_pt1 | contig 10317 bp, 5 predicted proteins | sample S65metaG_FD_119766 | JGI IMG/M metagenome (GOLD analysis project Ga0163163, IMG submission 119766) | Switchgrass rhizosphere microbial communities from Kellogg Biological Station, Michigan, USA - S6-5 metaG | ecosystem: Host-associated > Plants > Roots > Rhizosphere > Soil | place: USA: Michigan... | reverse complement strand
CGATTACCGTCCCTCCTTTGGCTGGTCTAGGTAGTGGTGGGCAGACGTTGTACGGTACCTCTGGAAACTTCCTTGGTGGAGGATTCGACCAGATGGTTGTGGCCTCCTCCACTCCCTTAGGGCAGCTTAACTTTCAGGTATTGGCTGCGGCCGATTCGACAAGCGCGAGCAATGGACTGATTGCGGGGCCTCCGGCAACCGTACCCAACGTGCCCAACCCGGGTACGTTTGCAATAACATCCGGGGTCTTCACCGATTCTCAAGCAGGGGTTCCTCGTCCGCCGGCACAGATCGCCCTCGTTGCCGGGGCGGTCTTCTCGACCAATAGCATCGTCGCGACGCTTTATGCGGTGGATTCGAATCTCAATGTGTCGGCAACGGGAAAGTCCTTGAGCCTCACATTGCCTTCGGGAACTACTCCAGCCATCCTTGCCGTCGCAGCTGGTCGGTTTAGCGGAGGTACACATGATCAGCTGGCGATCGCGTACCCCGTACTCCCCAATGGTACGACGGGACCTGTGGCGGTCACTACCATCGACTTTGATGGACAGGGAAATCCAACCCAGCAGACTACTACGTCTACTTCTCTGGAAACTGCGAATGCGCTTGGCCGCAACTTTAATGCGGCCTTCTATCTTGCCAAAGGCAAGTTCAACTGGTTTGGTAACGCGGACCAGTTGGGGATTTCGTTGGGAACGGACGGTACCGTGGCGAACAACGCAACGATTGGAGTCCTAAGCTTCGACTCATCTCTAAACGCCACCATGGGAACTACCTATCAGGTCCAGTCTGTATGCCACTTCGGTTTAGCTGCCGGACGGTTCGATTCGATGCAGGTACCACCTGCCCAGGGGCCAAATTTCAATCTACAGTTGGCCGACGTGGCTTCTGCCTGCAATGTACAAAGTGGGCAAACCGCCTCGATTTATGATGTGGATCCCAATACCTTCGCGGTCACTCTTCACTCAACGAAGAATATTGGAGGCCTCATCGGCAGTCCTCTTTGGCCGGCGTCCATTTTCTTACAGTCACCTGGGACGTTTGTTTCGCTGGTAGCCGCCGACGAACAAAGCCGTTCGCTCATGCTGGGGCCGCCGGAAAAGGTCACGGTCGCTGGACATATTCAACCGGACACCGTACTGGGATTACCTCCCATGCATGTCGACTGGATTTCTCCCGCTGGAGGAGGACCGCCGCAGATACTGAATGTGTCGGTATTTCCGGCAACCTTTAATACCTCGTACCTGTTCGCCGATACCACCAATGGCGGGGTGAGCCGTTCGGGCACAACAAGCTATACGGTTTCGACCAAGGAGACAGCCAACGAGGAGGTTTCGTACGGAGTACCTGATCTAGTAGGCGTAAGTCTTCAAGCAAGCCAGGCGGCAACGCAGCTGCACCAGAACACCATTTCGCGGACATACAACACCTACCAGGGCTTGAATACGACGTTCACAGCTGCGACGGCGTTCGATGATGTTGTTGCGGCAACAGGCAGCCAGTTCAACATCTACAGTTATCGCGTACTGGGCAAATGCGTTCCCGGGAATGGGCCTCCATCAGAAGGCTGTCCGACTGGCACGGTTCCGCTATACATCCAATTTTCAGGCCCCGACAACGTGAATTACCTCCAGGCGGCAGAAGGAAGAAATCTGGAGTGGTACCAACCGGTGCAGGAGCCGGGTAACCTCTTTTCCTATCCGGCTACGATCGCTCAGCTCACAGCCGATCTAGGTGGGGGTACGGGATTCCAACCTCTTACGGCAACCAATACCATCTGGGATTCGCAGACGAGTGCCACGGTAAAGACCAACTGGACAGCGGGTGGCACTAGCAATGTCTCAGCTGGTTCAACCTCTACTCACACCTTCGATGCGTCGGTGTCGGCAAGTGCGAGCGTCAGCTTTGACGGCTTCGGCGCGGACGTCGGCCTTGGCTTTGACTACAACCAAAGCAATTCGATCAGCACCCTGAATCAAGCGACCAGCTCGTTCTCTAACTCGCAGGGAGTAAATCTGAATCGCGGTATAGAAGGCGGCGGCGACGTGAATAGCGAGGCGTACGACTATCAGGGACAGACCTTCATCTACGGGCAAACTGCTCCGACTGGGACCGTCCAAACCGATGCAACGCCGACGACGACCGTGCAGGCGCAAGGTTATATCAATGCGGCGCACTTGGTGGATATGATGAGCCAGAATTTTGTCACATCAGGGGCCTTCTGGGTCCAGTCCTATAACGCAGCCCCTGACATTGCTTTAAACCATCCGCAACGCTGGCAACAGAAGAAGCCAGGGAACCTGAATGATCAGCAAGTCCAGTTCAATTGCCCCTACGGTTTTACTTCCTCTCTGAGCTCGCCCCAGTGCACAGCTGCAACGCCGGCCTCCACTGCGCCGGAGGCCATCGCAGATGACCTGTTTTACCAGATGAAAGGCCTGTTTGTTACTCCTGGCGGCACGTTCGATGGTCCTCAATTAACCAACACGACGCTCGGTAACAAGGTTAATCTGCGGGCAAGAATTTACAACTATAGCCTGAAGAACTTTCCCACTACAGCGACGTTGCATGTTCAGTTCTATGCTCAGCCGTGGGGCGCCGGGCAGTTTGCCACGGGAGCAAATACATCTACATTTGCACCAGCCATCTTCATAGGCAACGGTACAACCCAGTCCGGCGATACGACGCTTCCCCTACCTCTCGCCTTTTGCGGAGGATTTCAAAGTAGCAGCGTCGATCCGTGTACGACCTCTCCAGGATCAACCACCAATAACTGGGAATATGTTTACGCTACGTGGGATACGAGCACGGGCGGAGTCACTGCGAACAGCGCATGGAAGTTCTGGGTCGTGGCATGGGTCGAAAACAATGGGCAGCTTGTCTCTGAATTGCCGGGCCATGGATTCACGTCACTTCCCGCAGCCAATGTGCAGTTCAACTCCCTGGCCGAAGTTCCGATTGAAACCTATAGCAACAACCTTGGTTTCTATAACCAGGTCTTTACCGTTCTACCGGCAGCATCGCAAACAAATGTCGCTCAAACTGCCGGAGCCGCGAATGCGAATAACCGGGCAACGGCGAGCAAGGCCGCGAAACATTTGTCCATCGGTAATCTCGACACGCGCAACAGTGCGCCGGTTATCCGTGACGTTCCTATCACAATCATCGCGCCTCATATCGCCTCTGGTGATCATGTCGATTCGATTATGTCGCTGTATTATGACGGAGACCCCTCCAAAGGTGGCGCTCTATTCGACGCCCAACATATCTCTCGTGTGCAGTTGGAGAGTCCATACTTAGACACCGCATCTTATCGAGCAACGACCTGCGGACAACATCACATATTTGTTCGCTCTGTACCGCTCGATGGCACCGCGCCCGTAGCTACTGCAACGAAAACTTTCAAAGTTACAAGCAACCCAGTGACTTCCATCAACGACATCATCGTCTATATAAATTCGCCAGGGTACCCGCCACGTTTCCGCAACGCGATACTCGCATATCTCAATGCTGCAAAGCGATCCTTCACGAACAAGCAGACTCAAGCAGGAACCATCCAGATGCAGGTCCTTCTCAACCTTGTTCAGGGTGGCGCGTTCTTCGTACCATCCGATGTTCAACAAGTGCTTGCGAATCACATGAAAGATCTGCTCGGTTGCATTTGAAGGGGAATAGGTCGCTGAATCATACGTATCTATTGATTCAGGAGGTCAAAGGACCAAAAAGTTGATAACGGGGCTTGGTGCTCGTTCATAAACGTTGTTGAAACCCCCGCTGTGCTAGCCTGACCGCATGCGTGAGGTTACGGTCTTCGTCGGTGGCTCCGTCGGCTCCGACCCCTACTCTCCTGGAACATGGTCCGGCTCATCGGCGTTCCTGCTCAACGCCATGGAAGCGTAGACCGGCTCGAAAAGCCCGAAGCTCCTCAACCAATCGCCAACTTTGCTATCGCATCGGCATGAATGCCCGCACAGTCGACCAGCGGGAATTCGGAAGTCTGTTCGTTGAAGACCAAAGCCAGATCAGTGCCCCCAAGCATGATCGCCTCCGCGCCCTTCTCCTCGACCAAACGGTGGCACACGGCATGGAAGATCGAACGCTGATCCTCCGTCACAAAGCCCGACGCAGCCATCGAAACATAAGCTTGATGCACATCGTCCAGGTCCGGCTCGCTTGGCGGAAGTATCTCCGCACTCGCGATGCGCCCATAAAAGCGCGTCTCCATGACTGTGCGAGTTCCAATAATTCCAACTCGTTTGAGACCCCGAGCTTCGACGACCCGGTTCACTTCGGTGAGCATATCAACGACGGGAAGCGGGGAAACGGCCTTGAATTCGTCGATACAAAAGTGTCCGGCAATCGATGTAACGCCCACACATTCAGCCCCTGCCGATACAAGGCGATTCGTGAGTTGGGTATAGATGGCGGTCTGTGCGGCGGCGTCATTCCTGGCCAGATTGCTCAGGAGCGTTGCCGTGTCGGCATGCACAATGGTCAACTCCAGCGCCGCGTTATTCCTGGTGAACGTCGAAATTAATCGCCGATAATAAAAATCCGTCGCAGCGGGGCCGATCCCTCCAATAAGGCCGATATGCATCTCGCCAGCTCCCATCACCGATCATATAGAGCCTCTGTGATGAAACCCTCGCTCTGCTAGCCCTGATCCTCATTGAGAAGAAACTCACGTCGTGTCGGCATGCCGACCATTATTACTCACACGAACGCGAACCCTCCCGTTATGGAAATTGTGGCAGCAAAGGCCTTGGGTGAGTTCGTTGGCGGTTTGTCCATAACTGAGGGATAGCGCACTTCCCGTATGGCCTGCTACCGGAATCGGTCTATTTCGTATCCGTTGCGGCCATCTCCGCCTGCTTCAGCTTCTCCACATCCGCTGGTGTTAGTTTCGGGGGTTGAACGGCGATAGTGAGCTTGTCAATGGTGCCGGTGAAGTTGAATGGGGTGTGGTAGTCCTGATCATCTATAGGCGAGCCGGTATCAGACCCTATGTCAAAGGTCTCGTCGACCGCAAAGACCAGTGGAATTGTTTTTTCCATCGTCTGAGTGACAACGACCTTACCGTCTACTTTCAGCACGCCAGTTCCAGACCGTCCGATTCCGCTCATGCTGTTAAACGCCAGTGTTGCGAACCCTAGTCCGTCGTACTTGAAGTCATATTCGATGGTATGTTTACCGGGAGCCAGCGCCTCGGCGGCCGTCCATTTCACATGCTTCAAGTCCAGAAGGTTCCAGTTGAATACGGGCTTGCCTTTCAACACATAAAAGGCCCATCCGCCGAAACGACCGCCTGCGGTGGCAATCACGCCATCCGCTCCAGCCTGCGGTACATCGATGGCCGCGGTCATGGTGAAAGACGTACCCAGCAGATTCGGAGCTGAAGCAATCGGCATTCCAGTCGTGGGCGTGCCGGAGTATGTGAAGACATCACGGCCGGCCGCCATACTGGGGCGCGGCGCCACCAGGCGCGTTGCCACGGAGGCGTCAAGCGGCAACACCTCGTATTTCGCAAACTCGGCAAACATGAGGTCCCTCATCTGTTGCACCTTCACCGGATTTTTCGCGGCGAGGTCGGTGTTTTGTGTCCAGTCATGGCTCAGGTCGTACAGCTCAAACTTGAACCCGGTCGCAGGGTCGGCCATGGCAGCACTGGCGAGGTCCCACGGGGCACGAATCGGGACGGCGCTCAGCATCCAGCCATTGTCATAGAGGCCTTGCACGCCCATCATTTCGAAGTACTGCTTGCGATGTGGAGACGACGCGTTCGCGTTGGCTTTGTCGAATGTGTAAGCCAGACTCACTCCTTCGATCGGCTTCTGGCCAATCCCGTCCACCATAACCGGCGCGGGAATTCCGGCGACTTCGAGGATGGTGGGAACAATGTCAATCACGGAATGGAACTGATTGCGGATTCCGCCAGCATCCTTAATATGGCCCGGCCAGGCGATCGCCATGCCGTTGGAGGTTCCGCCGAAGAAGGAGGGAATCTGCTTGGTCCACTTGAAGGGTGTGTCCAGCGCCCATGCCCAGGCCACAGCGAAGTGGTTATAGGTTTTGTCGGTGCCCCAGACGTCGTAGAAGTATTTCAGCTGGTCTGCCACCGGCATGTCCACCCCATTGAAAGCCATGAGTTCGCTGGGAGTACCGTGTAGCGTTCCTTCGGCGCTGGCGCCGTTGTCGCCGCTGATAAAAATGATGAGTGTGTTATCCAGCTTGCCTTCGCGCTCGACTTCCTGGATCACTCTCCCAATCTCATGATCGGTGTACATCAGATAGGCAGCGTAGACCTCCGCCTGACGTATGTAGAGCTTCTTCTCATCCGCACTAAGAGTGTCCCAGCGAGACAGAAGCTTGTCCGGCCAGGGCGTAAGTTGCGCGTCCTGCGGAATCACGCCTAGCTTTTTCTGGTTGGCATAGATCTGGTCTCTTAGTGCGTTCCAACCTTTGTCGAATATATGGAGGTTGTGAGCTTTCTCTACCCACTCCGGGGTGGGATGATGCGGCGCATGTGTTCCGCCCGGAACATAGTGAAGGAAGAACGGCAACGAAGGATCGAGGTCGTTCAGCTGGTTGAGCCAGCCGATCGCATCGTCCGCCATCGCCGTGGTCAGGTTCCAGCCGGGATGGCCGACATAGGGATAGATTGCCGTGGTATTGCGAAACAGCATTCCAGGTTCCCACTGATTGGTATCGCCGCCGATGAAGCCATAGAAGTACTCAAACCCCATTCCCGTGGGCCACTGATCAAACGGTCCCGCTTGGCTTGACGTGTATGTCGGCGTGTTGTGGTCCTTGCCGAACCACGATGTGCGATAGCCGTTTTCAAGAAGAATGCGGCCGATCGTTGCGGTGTTCTTTTGGATGATGCTGTTATAGCCGGGGAATCCAGTGGACTGTTCCGATATCACGCCAAATCCTGCGGAGTGGTGGTTGCGGCCAGTGATCAGGGCCGCTCGCGTCGGCGAACAGAGCGATGTGGTGTGAAAGTTGGTATAACGCAGACCCATATCAGCAACGCGTTGGAAAGCCGGCGTCGGGATGACACCACCGAATGTGCTGGGCGCGCCAAAGCCCACGTCGTCCGTCATAATCAGCAGAATGTTCGGTGCGCCCTTTGGCGGGACGATTCGTGCCGGCCAGGCGGCCTTTGACTGCAGAGCATTGAGTTCAATTGAGCCGTCAAAAGGCTGAGGCGGTGCAGGTAGATATCTACCGTCGATCGACGTAGTAGCGCTCGGCGAACCCGGCACGCCGGTCGTCTGCTGAGCGTTAGCAGTTCCGACTCTCAGCAGAAAAACTGTGAGAAGCATAAACAACTGAAGAAGAATGCGCTTCCAGAGCTTCTGGGAGTTAGACATGGTAGTCCCTTCTTGCACTTGGCTTTTCTCCAGTTGCTATTTCTCAACGGTGAGACTGAGTCGTCCTCGGCTCGGTAATGAACGCGTGCAAGCGAAGGTGAAAGGAGCAAGTTCTGTACAACAGAAGGCTTAAGGCTAGAAGGCGTCTGAGACACCTACAACTGGCACAAGTGACAGGTGCGTCGGGAAATCGACTAATGGCAATCGGCATCGTTTGCGATGCCATACGCACCGCAAACGCTCAATCGGCTGACACGGTGGTGTCGATTTCGATTTCTGAGCGACCTACCCCGAAGTAATCAAATCTCACACTAAATTCTCGGATGGCTAACAGGACATTGCACTCGTTCATCCCGTTGTCGAAACCCCTGCTGTGCTAGCCTGACCGCATGCGTGAGGTTACGGTCTTCGTCGGTGGCTCCGTCGGCTCCGACCCCTACTCTCCTGGAACATGGTCCGGCTCATCAGCCTTCCTGCTCGACGCCATGAAGAAAGCCGACCTGCTCGAAAAGGCCGTCGGCATCCGCGTGCCCAAGCTCGCCAACTACGGTCTGCTCGCGAAGAACTTCACCCGCAACCGCGGCGTCTGGCGCAAGCACTTCTACTTCGACCCCGCCTACCGTAGGGCCCTCACAAGCGCCGCGAAGGCCGTCTCCGTCTCAAGCCCGGTGCTGATGCAGATCGGCCACATGTTCTCGCTGCCCGACGCATTCCCCGGCCAGAAGTGCGTCTCCTACCACGACGGCAACCTCGCCGAGCTGCTCGCCAGCGGCTTCGGCACCGAGGGCGTCTCGCGCCGCCGCATCGACCAGGCGCTCGAATACGAGAAGAAGGTCGCGCAGAAGATGACCGCCATCTTCACCTTCAGCGAGTACCTCCGCCAGTCCTTCATCCGCAACTACGGCGTCGACCCATCGCGCGTCCACAACGTCGGCGGAGGCATCAACCTCAACGACTTTCCCGAGCCCGCAGCCAACAAGGACTATCGCGCCAACCGCATCCTCTTCATCGGCACCGAGTTCACCCGCAAGGGCGGCCCGCAGCTCCTCAAGGCCTTCCGCGCCGTGCGCGAGGCCATCCCATCAGCCGAGCTGCATATCGTCGGCCCCACTCAAGTGGCCGATCTTCCACCCGGCGCCTTCTCGCACGGCCACCTCTCCAAGAGCGATCCCTCGCAACGCCTGCGTCTCGAATCGCTCTTCCGCGACGCCACCGTCTTCGCTCTGCCGTCTTTGTATGAGCCCTTCGGCATCGCTCCTCTCGAGGCGATGCTCTACCAGCTTCCCGCCGTCGTCACCAACGCATGGGCGCTCGCCGAGTTCGTAAACCCCGGCGTCAACGGTGAAGTCGTCGACAAAGACTCCGTAGACGACCTAGCCAAGACACTCATCCAGCTACTCTCCAACTCCGACCGCCTCGCCAGCATGGGACGCAAGGGACGCGAGATGGTGCTCTCTCGCTACACGTGGCCGTCTGTCGTCAGCCGCATGGCCGCAGTCGTTCGCTCGCTCTGAGCCGCGCATAAAAACATGAATGCGAGGATCCCGAAGGACCCTCGCATTCATCGTTGCTTTGTAACGGCTTAAGCTGCCCGCGCCAAACCAGTCGAGCGGCGACGGCTGTATACAACACCAGCAAGCATGCCGGTTCCCGTCACCAGAAGCACCCAGGTGCCGGGCTCGGGGACAGCAGGCGCAGTTCCGGGTACATCAATCTCGAAGGTGCTGCTCGCGAGAAGTGTCTGATCGTTCCCGTCCACGCCGCCAAGGACTGAGATCTGGCTTGTGTACTTGCCCGGTGCGATTCCACCTGGCAGAGTGATCGCGAACAGCGCGGCCGTCACGGAGTCGCTGCCGTTCAGGAACAGGGGAAAGTTCACGAAGAAGTCGGTTGCATCGATCAAGTTTGGATCGATGCCCGCCGGTAAATTGAACTCGAGCGCATTCAAGAAAATGGGAGCCCCAATCTTCGGCGGAGCAGCCATCATCGCGTCAAAGGTCAACGTCGAACCGGCAGTTCCCGTCTGCGGGGAGTTAGTAATAGCGAAATCGATCGTGTCCGCATGAGCCGCCGTGGTAAGTGTCGCAATGGCCGCAAGCAGAAGCGTAAGGAGTGAAAAGGCAGGTTTCTTCATCGTCATCTGGGTTCCCTCAGATCATTTGAAATTGCGTTCAGTTTTCAGCTGTATGTCTTTACTTTGGACTTGGAAGAATCACGCGAATCGCGCCGCTGAATGACCCTCCTGTATAGATGCCTGTAAAGCGCTCCGCCGTTGCTGTGCCCGGAGCACCCGCCGAAGCGGGGAAGACAATCGTGGTAAAAGCCGACGCGCCAGGCTGGATATCTCCCATTGCTGCCGGTATAGGCGAACCATTGGTGCTGCCTAAGATAACGCTCGTCAGCTTCACTCCTTGCGCGGTGCCGCTGCCGTTATTCTTCACCGTCACAGTCGCCTGGTAGCTTCCGTCGCTCAGCAGGCTCAGCGCCGACGTCGTGATCAGCGTCACCGTACCCTGGACCGGCGGAATCGAGAAGTACGCCACCGGCGGATCGTGATCGCTGATGCGTGTCGGCAGCGTCGAATCGTTCAGGTTCACCAGCGGCCAGTCTGCATCGATGTGCGCATACACCAGCCTCGTGTTCGTCGGAACCAGGTCCTGCGTCACCAGCACATGGTCAAGCACCTGCGCGCTTCCGACCTCCACGTAGCTCTGGCGCTGGTCCGCCGGAAGCAGAGTCACCAGATCAACCAGCGGAGGATTCGCGAGGCCAGCCACAGGCGGCGTCACCACCTGCGATGCCGGAACTGGATTACCCCTCGTCACGCCCAGCACATCCACAAAGCCATCGCTGAACTCAAATCCGTTGTAGTCGCCGACTGTCACCACGTGCTCGCCCGCGGCCTGGTAGCTTCCGTCGCTCAGCAGGCTCAGCGCCGACGTCG
>Ga0163163_10006350_pt1 | contig 10319 bp, 8 predicted proteins | sample S65metaG_FD_119766 | JGI IMG/M metagenome (GOLD analysis project Ga0163163, IMG submission 119766) | Switchgrass rhizosphere microbial communities from Kellogg Biological Station, Michigan, USA - S6-5 metaG | ecosystem: Host-associated > Plants > Roots > Rhizosphere > Soil | place: USA: Michigan... | reverse complement strand
GAGAACCGGCAGCACGTTGACCCCGGTGCCGCCGACTCGGAAGAACGGGGTGATCGCTACCGTCACGTCGTCACTGTGGATGTCCGCGCAGGTGAGCAGGTTGACCACGTTCCACGTCACGTTGGCGTGCGTGAGCATGATGGCCTTGGGCGTCCCGGTGGTGCCGGAGCTGCGGGCGAGCAGGCAGATGTCGTCCATCCCCACCGGCATGTCCACGTCGACGTCGAACGGGGACTCGGTGATCAGCGCCTCGTAGTCCTGCCCAGCCACGGTGACGTGCCCAGTGTCCGTCGACTGGACGAGCACGCGGGCCGCCGTGTCGTCGAGGATGGCGGCGACCTGGTCCGGCGGGAGCTTGTGGTTTACCGGAGCCAGGGCTGCGCCCACCAGCCCGCTGGCGAAGAAGCTCTCCAGGAACGCCGGATGGTTCGGCCCGAGCCAGGCGACGCGGTTGCCCCGTCGCACGCCAAGCCGCATCAGGGCGTAGGCCAACCGGCGCACGCGTGCGGCGAGCTCCGCGTACGTCAATGCCTGACCAGCCCCCACGACCGCCAGCTGGTCCGGGTCCATCCTCGCGCGGCGTTCGATCCACGAGCCGACAGAGGGCATAGTCCAGGCTAGCGGCGGCCGGCCGTTGCCCGGGCCGTTGTCGAGGAGTCAGTCGGAGAACTTGGTCGTCTGGCCGACCTCGATCAGGTGCCCGTCGGGATCCCGGACGTACGCGCGGATCTCACGTGCGTGGACCTTGGGCTCGGTCAGGAACTCGGCGCCTTTGGCGGTCCAGTCCCGGTAGATGCTGGCGATGTCCGCGACCCGGATGTTGAGGAAGGCGCTGGTGCGGTCCGGGTCGGGCGGTGTGGTCAGCGTGACGGTGGGCTTGTCGTCGGTGGGGCCGCCGCCGTCGTTGAGGATCAGCCAGGAGTTGGCGACCTTCATGATGACCGGGTCGCGATCGCGCAGCACCCGTCCGTCCAGCAGGTCCCGGTAGAACTCGCGGGAACGGTCCTGGTCGGACACGACGAGGAAGTGGGTGAGGACGAAGCCCTCCTTGGGCGCCGCGAAGTCCTCCGGGTCCATGTGACACCTCCACGTATGAGGGTTCAGTCGCTCCCCGAACCGTAGTCCCCGGCGAGGTCGGCCGGCAGCGGGTCGGCGTGAATGACGTCCAGCGCGGTGACGGCGCGGGTGAGCACCACGTAGAGCCGGCGCAGGCCCCAGGGCTCGGCCGCGACGATGCGGGCCGGCTCCACCGCGACGACGGCGTCGAACTCCAGTCCCTTGGCCAGGCTGGCCGGAACGCAGACCAGCCGGCCGATCTCGAGAGCGTCCTCGTCCTGGCCGAGCAGGGCGGCCGGCAGGCCGGCGGCGACGATTGCTTTGTGCAGGTCGGCGACGTCCGCGTCGGCCGCGATGACGCCGACGGTGCCCTCGTCGTTCAGCCGGCGCCGGCAGGTCTCCACCACAGTGTCCACAAGGGACTCAGCGGAGACCTCAGACGCGGTCAGGGCGCCGCCGGCCTGGCGTACCGACTCCGGCGTGGCCAGCTCGGGCGCGATCGCGGGCAGCAGGCGCGCGGCGTACTCGATGATCTGCGCCGGTACGCGGAAACCCCTGGTGAGTACCGAGAGCGCGGCGTCGGGCTTGCCGAGGTGCCCGAGCAGGGTGCCCCAGTCGTCGACGGCCCACGGGCTGGTGCCCTGAGCGATGTCGCCGAGCACGGTGAGCGATCCGGTGGCGCACCGCCGGCCCAGGGCGCGGCACTGCATGGGGCTGAGGTCCTGGGCCTCGTCGACCACGATGTGGCTCAGCGACGGGGCGCGGTCGATGAGGCCGGCCAGTTCGTCCAGCAGCACCGCGTCCGCCGCCGACCACTTGGCTGACTTGGCCGACCGGGGCGGCTTGGCCCAGACCAGATCCGCCTGCTCGTCGGCGGTGAGCACGTCCTGCGCCGCGGCCGACAGGTAGGCGCGGTCGGTCAACAACCGGAACAGCACCTGCTCCGGGGTGAGCTTTGGCCACGCCGCGTCGAGCAGCTGCCGGATGGCGGGCGAGCGGCCGACCGCGGCCAGCTCGCGGTCGTCCGGCGTCGCCCCGCGCCGCTCCATCTGCGCTACGACCAGTGCCGCCAGGCGCTTGGCAAGAGCGTCCCGGCCCGGCCCGTACCGCATGCCGTCGCGCAGTTCGCCGACGATGTGCGCGATCCGGCCGTGGGCGACCCGGTAGCGGGTGGACCCGTGCACGTACACCAGGTCCTCGGTCGGCTCGGTGATGTGGCTCACCATCGCGCGGCGCAGCACCTCGGCCATCCGCGCGTCGCCCTTGATCCGCAATGCTTCCGGCCGATCCGCGCCGTCGACCGAGCGGCCGACGAACTCGTCGATCGTCTTGTGGTGCACGGAGACCTCGCCGAGCGCGGGCAGCACGTGGCGGATGTAACCGAGGAACGCCCGGTTGGGCCCGACCACGATGACGCCGCCGGCGAGCCGGCCGGGTTCGGCGTAGAGCAGGTACGCCAGCCGGTGCAGTCCGACCGCGGTCTTGCCCGTGCCGGGCGCGCCCTGCACGCAGATGCTGGGCTGCAGCGGTGCCCGGACCAGCTCGTCCTGGTCGGGCTGGATGGTGGCGACGATGTCGCGCATCGGTCCCGAGCGCGGGCGCTCGATCTCGGCGGTCAGCAGGGCGCTGGGTCTTTGGTCAAGGTCCTCTGTGAGCAGCTCGTCCTCGTACGCGGTCAGCTGCGCGGCGTCGGAGAACCCGTACCGCCGGCGCAGGATCACGCCCGAGCGGTCCTCGCGGGTCGCCCGGTAGAAGGGCATCGATACCGGCGCCCGCCAGTCGACCACCAGCGGCGTGCCTTCGGCATCCCGCACGTGCCGCCGTCCAATGTAGACACGGTCGGTGTCGCCGGAGCGTCGGTCGTCGTGGATCAGGCCGGGTTCGTAGTCGAGCCGGCCGAAGAACAGCGGCGCCTCGGGGAGGTCGAGCAGGTCCTGCCGCCGCCGGGCGCGGGCCAGCCGGTACATCTGGTTGAACCAGACCTCGTCGGTGCCGGAGACGAACTCCGGCGTCTCCGTGGTGATCACTTCGGTGTACATGTCGCTCAGGGCCGCACGGGCCCGGGCGAGATAGTGCGATTCGGCCTCGATCTCGGTCATGAGGTGGCCCACCTTCCATCCCGGATGTCACGCGGAGCTTGGGCGCGCGGCCACAACCAGCCCGGCCGTTGGCCGTCCGGGGCGCTGGTCGATTGGTGGCCCGGGAACGTTACCGGCAGCGGCCGGCGGGCTCAAACGGTTTTCGCGTGGTGCCGGGAGGGGGTGGGTCAGTCCGCCTCGGCGTACCGGGTGGCCAGGGCGGCCGGGTAGTTGATGTCGCCGTTGACGATCGCCGCCGACAGCGGACCGGCGAGCTCCCGCAACCGGGCGCAGCCGTCCTCGCCGATCGCCTCGTACGGGAAGACGGACAACTCGTCCGTGCGGTCCTCAATGGACCGGCGGCGCCGGCGCCCCTCCTCGTTGAGCGTCGAGTCTTCGGCGAGCCAGCCCTGGTCCCTCACCCGCTCGACTCCCGCGTCCCACTCCTGCTCGCTCCAGCCGCGGCTGGTCCGCAACGCCTCGGCCGGGATGACCCCGGTCGCGCTGTGCGTGATCAGCGCGCCCAGGCCGTCCAGGCCCGCGGTCAGCAGGAGCGCGACGTGCCCGTCGCCGCGGAACTCGCGCAGCAGCGTCTGCGCGTGCCACAGCACGAGGTGCGGCTCGTCGGGCCACTCCAGCGCGGCGTGCGCGGCGAACAGCGGTCGCCCCTGCGGGCGCTGCGTGGCCCGCTCGGCGGCCCGGCGAGCGAGATCCGCCGCCTCCCGGACCTCGACGCCGTCCGCGTTCTCACCCCAGGCCTGGCGCAGCGACTGGTCGACCGCGTTCCGCCGCGCGGCGAGTACGTCGGCCGGGCTCGCGAGGTCCCACGCAGCCGGCAGCGCCCGGTGGATGAGCGCCGGGCTGAAGTTGAAGAACGTCGCGACGACGACCTCCGCCGGGACCGCGCCGAGAGCCGCCGAACGCGACGCGAAGTAGCCCATCCGCGGGTGCGTGATGCCGATGGCCGCGTACGAGGTCGGGCCGTACGGACTGAAGTAGACCATGCCGTGGATCGGCTCGAGGGCGCGGAAGGTGCGGCGGGCGGTGTCCGATCCGACGGTGGGGGGCACGTTGTCTCCTAGACGGGTGATGGTTCGACTGCTGTCGATTCTTGCTTAACCACGGCGGTCAGGCCACGCCCGCTCCACATGTACACCGCGGAGGCGAGCATCCCGACCGCCATGATGGCGAAGATCAGACGGTAGTCCAGCACCGCCACCAACGCGGCCCCGCCCGCGATCGACAATGCTTGCGGCGTGCCGATGACCATATCGGCGGCCGCGCTGACCCGGCTGATGACGGGCAGCGGGGTGACGCGCTGCATCAGCGTGTTCGCCCCGACCAACCCGATCGGGATGCCCAGACCCAGCAGTACCGACCCGATCAAACCCAGCGCCAGCAACGGATAGAAGAAGAACACGAGGCTGAACCCCATCAGGCCGATGCCTACCGCGGTCGTCGCCAGCTCGCCGGAGGCCCGGACCAGACGGGCCGCCAACAGCCCACCGAGCAGGCCACCGATGCCCTGCACGCAGACGAGCACGCTGACGAAGGTCGGCGATCGGTGCAGTCCGGCATCGACATAGGCGAACACCACCGTCTCGGCGAAGCCGAGCACCAGGACCGCGATGATCATGCCGATGGTCGCCCGGCGCAGGCTGGCCGGCCCGAACAGGTACCGCAGGCCCGCGGTCACCTCGCCGAGCCAGTGCAGCTCGCCCTTGGCCGGCCTCTCCTCCCGGAGCTTGACCGCCGCGATGGTGACCGCGCCGGCGAGCAGCAGCCCGATGTCGATGGCCGCCACCGCCGCCCCGCCGAGCACGGCGAACAGTCCCGCGCCACCGATCGGACCGACCAGCCGAAGTCCCTGCCGTACGGTCTGGAACGCGCCGTTCGCGTCGGCCAGCAACTCCTCCGGCAGCAGCTCCTTGACCAGACCGGTGGTCGCCGCGCTCGTCAGCAGGGCGGAGAAGCCGTACGCCAACGCGACGGCGTAGATGAGGCCGACCTGGCCGCGGTCGCGGACGAAGAGCAGCGGCACGAGCACTCCGACGGTGGCCGCCAGCGTCGCGACGAGGAACGGCTTGCGGCGGAACCGATCCACGACCCAGCCCAGCACCGGCGCAGCGAGGGAGGGCGCGACGATCGCGAAGAGGGTCAGCCCGGCCAGGGTGTTCGAGTCGGTGAGCGTCTTCACCCAGATCGCCAGGACCAGCAACAGCATGCTCTCGCCGATGATGGTCATCACCGAGCCGATGAAGAACAGCCGGAAGTCCGGCCGGCGCAGGACGGCGCGCATGCGTGCTCCTCCAATCCAGGTCCGGTGTCATAGTGACGTCATAGCGACGTCGCGTCAAGCCCGGCTTGAGTCCACAGTAGACAGACACGGTCGTCCGTTACTGTGGCCAGATGGTGCGCCTGCCCGGTCTGGTCATGACCGACCACGTGTTCACGGTTCCGTTGGACCACTCGCGCCCCGACGGGCCGGCCATCGAGGTCTTCGCCCGGGAGGTCGTGGCGCCGGACAACGTCGACGTGGCCCTGCCGTGGCTGGTGTTCCTCCAGGGTGGACCGGGCGGTCAGTCGCCGCGCCCGGACGGCCCCACCTCGTGGATCGGGCGGGCGGTCCGGACCCATCGGGTGCTGCTGCTTGACCAACGCGGCACCGGGCGGAGCACGCCGATGACCGCCAAGACCGTGCGCGGCATGGAGCCCGAGGCGCTCGCCGGCTACCTGCGGCACTTCCGGGCCGACAGCATCGTCGCCGACGCCGAGCTCATCCGGGCCAGGCTCGCCGGCGGCCAGCCGTGGGAGACGCTCGGTCAGAGCTACGGCGGTTTCGTCACGCTCACGTACCTGTCCCAGGCACCCGAGGGCCTGCGCGCCTGCTACGTCACGGGTGGCCTGCCCGACGTTACGTCCACACAGGACGATGTGTACGCGCTGACCTATCCGCTCGTCGCGGCGAAGAACGCGCGCTACTACCAGCGCTACCCGGACGACGTGGCCGCGGTCCGCGCCATCGCCGACCATCTCGACCGTGACGACGTCCGCCTGCCCGACGGCGACCGGCTGACCACCCGCCGGTTCCGGTTGCTCGGACAGGCTTTCGGCATGAGCGACGGGTTCGAGCGCGTGCACTGGTTGGTCGAGCAGGCCTGGCACGGTGACGTCCTCGCCGACGGCTTCCTCTACCAGGTCATGACGGAGACGAGCTTCGTCGACCGGCCCATCTTCTGCCTCCAGGAGTTCATCTACGGCGGTCCGCACAGTGGTCCGACCGCGTGGTCAGCCCAGCGGGCCATGGCCCGACACCCGGACTTCGACGCCGGCGCCGACCCACTGCTGTTCACCGGCGAGATGATGTACCCCTGGATGTTCTCCGAGATCGCCGCGCTGCGCCCGTTCGCGCGGGCCGCGGAGATCCTGGCGGCCGCCGACGACTGGCCGGCGCTGTACGACGTCGACCGGCTCGCCGCCAACGAGGTCCCCGTTGCCGCCGCCGTCTACCACGACGACATGTACGTGCCGAGCGCGCTGCAACTGCGAACCGTGCAGGCGACCGGCAACTGCCAAGCCTGGGTCACCAACGAGCACGAGCACGACGGGATCCGGGTCGCCGGCGACGATGTGCTGTCGCGGCTCATGGACATGGTCGCCGGACGCCGGTAGCCGCCACGGCCCTCACGGCGTAAACGCGAGGAATCCGAACGCGGCGCAGATGGCCAGGTGCACGCTGCCCTGCATCAGGGTCGACCGTCCGGGGGTCACGGTGAGGGTGGAGACCACAATGGTCAGTGCCAGCAGGACCAGGTCCTTGGCGCCCAGTCCGAGGGCGAGCGGCTGGTGCATCCACAGCGAGGCGACGGCGATGGCCGGGATGGTAAGTCCGATGCTGGCCAGTGCGGAGCCGTAGGCGAGGTTGAGGCTGGTCTGGATCCGGTTGCGGTTGGCCGCGCGGACCGCGGCCCCGGTCTCGGGCAGCAGGACCAGCAGGGCGATGCAGACGCCTACGACCGACTGCGGCGCGCCGGCCGCGTTCACGGCCCGTTCGATCGCGGGCGAGGCGCTCTTGGCGAGGCCGACCACCGCGACGAGGGAGAGCAGCAGCAGGCCTAGGCCGACCAACGCCGCCCAACCGGTCGGCGGCGCCATGTGTTCCTCGGGGATGTCGTCCATCTCCGACTCCGACGCCACGGTCGGCAACGGAAGGAAGTAGTCGCGGTGCCGGACCGTCTGGACGAACACGAACACGACGTACAACGTGAGGGCGGCGACGCCCGCGAAGATGAGCTGCGCCGTGGTGAAGGTCGGCCCCGGCGCACTGGTGGTGAACGTCGGCAGGGCCAGGGCGAGCGTGGCGATTGCGGCGAGCGTGGCCAGCGCGGCCGACACCCCCTCGACCCGGAACGCCACCACGTGGTGGCGCAGCGCTCCGACCAACAGGCAGAGCCCGACCACGCCGTTGCACACGATCATGAACGCCGAGAACACGGTGTCCCGGGCCAGGGTCTCGACGCCCACCTTGGACGAGGTCATCAGCATGAGGATCAGTCCGACCTCGATGACGGTCACGGCGACCGCGAGGATCAGCGTGCCGAACGGTTCACCCACCCGCAGCGCGACCACCTCGGCGTGGTGGACCGCGGCGAGCACCGCCGCGACGAGGGCGATGGCGACCACCGCGAGCAGGACTCCGCCGGCCGATCTGCCATAGCTCAGCCCAAGCACGACGACCGCGACGACCGGGGAGACGACGGACCACCACGGCAGGGACATATATCGAGACTAGACGGTGGGTCAGCGCCAGGTCGGCGGGTCGGGGTAGAGCGTCATGGCGCGGAAGACCGGCTCCAGTCCGTCCGGGACGAGCGACGACTCGGTGCAGTACATGTCGATGTAGAGGCCCTGCACGTTGTAGAGCTGCAGCCCCAGCGCGCCGCCGCAGCAGGTGAACGTGCGGGCCGGATGTCCGTCCACTGTGGTGTTCGGGGTGCCGCTGTTGCCGTACCCGGTCTCCGAGGTCGACGGGAAGATCAGGATCTCCAGCGGCCAGTCGCCGTGGGCGTCGCGGTCGCCGTACCCGACCCGGACCTCCCACGATGGTTCGCCCGTGATCACGATGACCCGCTCCGGTCGCATCGAGCCCGGCGCGGTCAGCGAGAACGGGAGTCGGACCGGCTCGTTCACCCCGTACCGGATGGACTCGGCGACCTGGCGAGCGATCGTCTTCGGGTCGCCCGACTCGGTATGGACCAGCACCTCGGCCCGCGCCCCGGGCGCATATTGCCACCGCAGTCCCAGGTCAGGTCCGCTCGTGTTCCACCACGCGATGCGGCCGTTGACCGGCTGCGCCTCGATCACGACCCCTTGGATGTCGGCGTCGAGCGGGATCGAAAAGTCCTGGGCGTCCTCCGCCCGGATGTCGTGCCCGGCCGGAACCATTCGCAGCTCGATGCGTTCGCCGTCGAGAACGCCGGGGCGGGTCGCGATCAGAGTGAACTGGTCGGCCCGGGTGTTGGTGGTGAGCCTGGTGAAGTCGGACGGGAGCCAGCCGAACGCGGCGTACCGGACCATCGGGTCGAACGAGGTTGGCGCGGCCGCGGGCACAGGAGACGGGGGTACCGAGGAGACCGGCGCTGGGCGAGCGGCGGTCGGTGGGCGCGCGACGGCGCCGACGCCGATGGCGATGCCGATCACGGTGAGCCCGGCCGTGGCGACCGCGAGCACCCGCCGAGTGAACACGCGGCGACGCCCGGCCGCCATGGCCCCCGCGAGGTCGACCGACGACGGCGGTAGCGGCTCGTCGCGCAGCGGTTCCAGCAGGCTGTTCACTGTTCCTCCACGGTCGCGTAGGCGTCGTCGCCCAGCAGACGGCGCAGGGTGGCGAGGCCGCGCGAGGTCTGGCTCTTCACCGTGCCCTCGCTGCACCGCAGGATCCGGGCGACCTCCTCGACCGGCTGGTCGGCGAGGAACCGCAACACCAGCACCGCCCGCTGCCGCGGCGGCACCTGGGCCAACGCGGCCCGCACCAGCTGCCGGTCCTCCGGGTCGGGCGGCTGCTGGGTGCTTTCGGGCACCTCGGCCACCAGGTGGACCCGCGACCAACGCAGGCGCCGCTCGTCCAGGAAGATCCGGACCAGGACCGTGTGCGTGTACGCGTCCAGGTTCTCGGCCGCTCGGGCCCGGCTCCACTTGACGTAGAGCCGGGTGAGCGTCTGCTGCACGATGTCGTCCGCCCGATGCGGATCGCCGGCGAGCTGGTACGCGACCCGTCGCAGCGCGGTCATCCGCGCCGTGACGTAGTCGACGTACTCCCGTTCCAGGTCGCCCCTCAACCGTGCCTCCTTCGCCTCCACCCTCTCGACGTGTGTGGCGCTTCGATGGGTTGCACGCGGCGGATCGGGCGAATGCCGCCGCACGTAGCATGGCGGACTCGGCGACGGTCGGCCAGGCGCGAGTGCTCAGTTTCGCCCGATTCTCCTTGCTTGTCACCGGATGAGTGCCGGAGACCGTTGTCGACGCCTTCATCGACGTAGGCCTCAGTCGCGCGATGGTGCTCCGGATCCGTTACGCCGCAAGCGTTTGCGCCATCGGCATCGTGCGACGTTAGCGAATGTGTTGATGCCGCCCGGCGACCATTGTCAGCACCGGGGCGGACATCCACACTGTCGCAACCACCTTGGAAGCTGGAGAACGCCGCCTGTGCCACGATGGCCTGTCCCCCGCAGGTCGACTCTGTCAGTCGTCGCCGCGCTGATCGTCGCGCTGACCACCAGCATGCCCGCGTGGGGGCACCAGGCCCGAGGGTGGGAGGGCACCCTGCCCAAGGGGACCGCGCTCCAATCGCTTCGCGTCATACCGTTGCGCACGCTGCGAACCAGCCAGGACCGGGCGTTGGTCGCCTCGCTGCAGGGACTGGTCGCCAAGAGCTCGGCTGAGCAGATCTTCATCGATGACGGCGGCCCGAGCACGACCTGGAAGGACTATCTGGTCAGTCAGTACGGGATAGCGCTGACCGACACCCACGCGACACTGCCGTCACTCCTGTCGTACTTCAAGCGGTACGTGGCTGGCTACATCCTCTACGACATGGCCGCCAATGGGCCATCGCTCAACGTCGCGACGTCGCTCAGCGGGCCGCTGCGCGGACTGCCGGTGGACCGGTCCCAGCTGAAACAGGTG
>Ga0163163_10006347_pt1 | contig 10320 bp, 11 predicted proteins | sample S65metaG_FD_119766 | JGI IMG/M metagenome (GOLD analysis project Ga0163163, IMG submission 119766) | Switchgrass rhizosphere microbial communities from Kellogg Biological Station, Michigan, USA - S6-5 metaG | ecosystem: Host-associated > Plants > Roots > Rhizosphere > Soil | place: USA... | reverse complement strand
TGCGAGGCTTTCGTCGCCAGCAACGGCCAGGGGTTCTACTCGCTCGCCGGCAATCCGGTGGTCGAGGCGGTGCTACCGAATGGCGCCTTGCAGCGCGTGCCGGCGCGCGACGTGCTGCACCTCAAACTGAATGCCCGCGGCAATCCGCTGAAGGGCGAGCCGCCGTTAATCAACGCTACCGCAGATATCGCCGCCAACCAGGCGATGCTGCGGCAGACCCAGACGATCGCGCAGAACCAGAGCAAACCGTCCGGCGTCTTGACCACCGACCAGCCGCTCGAAGACTGGCAGAACAAAGAAATCCATCAGATGTGGCTCGAGCGGACCACCGGCGCCGGCGCCGGCGGCGTGCCGATCCTGTCATCCGGGCTCAAATTCCAGGCGATGAGCACCAGCAGCCGCGATGCTCAATACGCCGAGATGATGCAGATCACCGATGGCCACATCGCCACCGTCTACGGCATCCCGCTGCCGCTCTTATCGCTGTGGGGCGTGCAGACCGCGGCCGGCGCCACCGCCGACCTGATGCGATACTGGGTCGGCGGCCGCTTCGGCTTCTGCCTCGACCACATCGAGAATGGGATCGGGCTGTTTTTCGGCCTCGTCGGCTGGCCGCAGGAATATCTCGAATTCGACACCGCGGCGCTGTTGCGCAGCGCCCAGCGCGACCGCATCGAGGCACTCGCGCGCGGCGTGCAAGGCGGCATCTACAGCCCGAACGAAGCGCGCGCGCTCGAAGACTTGCCGAAGGCCAAGGACGGCGACCAGCCGAGGGTGCAGCAACAGGTCGTCCCGCTCGATGCGTGGTCGAACCCGCCGCCGGCAACGCCGCGGCCGGATGCGGCGCCACCGTCGCCAGCCGCCAGCGCCAACGAGAACAAACCTGCCGATGCCGCGGCGGCAAAGGCGGCGGGCATTGCCGAGATGCGCAGGAGGGCACATGCCGCCGTTTGACGAACTCGCCGTCGCGCTCGGCGGTGAACTCGGCGATATGGCCGCCCGCATCGAACGCGACCTCAAGCTCGCGCTTGCCGTCGAGGTCGAACGGCTGCGCGCCGACCGCGCCGAATTCGAGCTGCGCATCGAGCGCGCCGTCGCCGAGCGGCTGGCTTCGCTACAGGACGGCCCGCCGGGGCCACCGGGCGAGCGTGGAGAGCGTGGAGAGCCGGGCGAGGCTATCACAGGCCCGCCGGGCGAACCGGGCATCCAGGGGCTTCCTGGGCCGCCCGGCGAGCCCGGCGAGGTGCCCTATGTCGGCGACGTCTGCGGCCTGTTCGACGCCACCCGCGACTATCGCAAATTCGATCTGGTGACCCTGCACGGTGCCGAGTGGCGCGCCAAGCGCGACACGCCGGGACCGCTGCCCGGCGACGGCTGGGCGATGGCGTCGGAAGCCGGACGCCGCGGCAAGCCCGGCGAGAAGGGCGAGCGCGGCGAACGCGGCCCGGCCGGTGAGCGCGGCGCCAGTATCGCCGGCTGGACGGTGCGCGAATTCCGCGCCGTGCCGATCATGTCGGACGGCAGCGTCGGGCCGGCGCTCGAATTGCGCGAACTCTTCGAGCAGTACCACGCCGAGGCGCGTCCGTGACGCCGCTCTACACCACCGTCGTGACGCCGGCCACCGAGCGCAAGCTCGTGACGCTCGACGACCTGCGCGAGCAGTTGCGGGTGCGGCCCGGCGATGTCGCGAACGATGCCTGGTACAGCAAGGTCATCGATCGCAGCAGCCGCGCCGCCGAGCGGTACTGCAACCGCATCTTCCCGCTCCAGGGATACCTCGACACCTTCGTCGCCGGTGCTTCGGGTGCTGCCGGCGAACCGCTGATCTTGAGCCAGGCGCCGGTCGACCCGGCCTCGCTGGAGACGACGCTCGACGGCACGGTCCTCGACCCGGCCGGCTATGCCTTGCAACCGGGTGTCGGGCATCTGTGGCGCGTCGGCGACGCAACGTATTGGGTCAACACCAGCGGGCTCACCGTCGCCTACACCGCCGGGTTTGACGAAATACCGCCCGACGTGCAGCAGGCGGTGCTCGACCTGTGCACGATGGAGAATGCCGGCCGCGGCCGCGACCCGATGCTGCGCGCCTCGGAATCGCCCGGCATCGGCCGCCAAGAGTACTGGGTCGGCGGCGTGCCGGGCGGCTACGGCGGGTTGATCCCGCAGGACATCGCCAGCCTGCTCAATCCGTACCGGCGCGGGTTCGTCGGATGATCGGCATCGAGTTTCGAATGGAGGTGAATGCGACCCGGCTACAAGTCGCGCTCGACAGCTTGCCGGACGAAATACGCCGCCGGCTCAAGATCAAGGTCACCGAGTTAACCAATCAGCTATTGCACCGTGTCGAGGCGCGCGAGCCGGTGCGAACCGGGCGACTGCGCTCGCTGACGCACGCTTATATCGACGACAACCGGGCAAAGAATTATGTGCGCGGCCGGGTGCGCGTGTTGCGTCGGCGCGGTGCTCACAACGTCGCGGCGGCCGCCGGCGCGCTCGAATACGGCAGCACCGGGCGCCGCTTCGCGGTGCGCGCCTATCGCCGCCGCGGTGGCAACGTGTCGGCCTACAACCGCCGCGGCGGGATCACCGAGTTGCGCTTCCTGCGCGGCCCCGCCGCCACCATGCTGCCGCGGGCGCGTGCCGAGATTGCCGAAGTCATCCGCGACGCCACCCGGGATGCGCTCAAGTGAACCGCGAGTTGATCCTGACGGCACTGCTCAATAAGCTCACCGCGGCGCCAATGGTGTTCACCTTCACCGCCGACACCACGACCGGCGATGTGACCCTGGCGAATGTCAGCGACACCAGCGGGTTGATGGTCGGCATGCCGGTCAACGGCGACGGCGTGCCGCTCGACGCGGTGATCGCCACAGTGACGCCGACCGTCACGCTGTCGTCGCCGGCGATCGCCGACCGCACCGGAGCGGCGCTGACGCAAGGCTTCCTCACGGCCGAACGCCGCATGCGCGACCCGGCCGTCGAGCAGGACATGCCGGCGCTCTATCTCGTCGAGGGCAACGAGGTGCATAACTGGGGCGCTGCCGCGGCGCTCGTCGAACTCAACTGCGAAGCCTGGGTCTACACGCGGGTCGGCGCCACCGACAACGCGGTCCCGGCCGCCATGCTCAACACCCTGATCGATGGTTTGGAGCGGGCGCTCTATTCCAATCTGCCGCGCAGCTTCCGCCAGAACCTCGGCGTGCATGGCGTAGTCTATTGCCGCATCGAGGGCGAAATCCAGAAAGACCCGGGCCACGCCGCGCAGACCGCGCTCGCCGTCATCCCGCTCAAGATCGTCGTCGGCCAGAGCGCCGAAAGCTACATGCTCACTTAGAGGGGAGAGTTCTCAGATGGCAACTTCCACGATCAACATCGGCACCGAGCCCGAGAAAAGAGGCACACTGACCTTTACCGGCGCCAACGACGTTGGCCCGAACCTCGTCGTCACGCTGACCAGCGTGCAGATCGCGCCAAGCGCACCGACCAACTTTATCGGCGATGAGTTCGGGCTGTTGGAGGTCACCGGCGAAGTGCTCGCCGACGACACCGGCAGCTTCGGCACGGTCGAGCACCCCGACGATGCCCAAGTGTCGCCCGACGTGCTCAACTACTACATCGGCACCGGCATCGTGACGTGGACGCCCGAACCGACCACGACGGTGCCGACGCCGACCGCGCTGGATGTCGGCAACGTCAACGTGTTCGAGTTCAACCAGGCCGCCACGCCGCTCGACCACTGGAACCATCGCGGCGGCGTCCGCAAAAAGGACTTCCGCCCGATCGTCGAGCAGTCCGCGACGGTGCGCATGGTGATGGACGAGTTCACCGCGGCCAATCTGAAGCTCGCCCTGCTCGCGGCGTAAAACATGGCGAAGATCAGCTTTCTCGAACTGATGCCGGCGCGGCCGCACGCCACCGTGAGCGTGACCAGCGATGAGGGCGAGGCCGAGTTCGAGATCACCGGCGTCTCGCTCGTCGAGCTTGCCGACATCACAAAGAAATACCCGTCGTTTCTCGGGGTGATTGAGGGCAATGACCGCATGTTCAGCGCTAGCGAGGCGCTGCCGGCGCTGATCGCCGCCGGCCTCGGCCATCACAACGACAGCGACTACGAGCGGCACGCGGCGCGCCTGCCCGCCAGTGTCGTGCTTGGCCTGGCCGGCGAGATCGTCAAGCTGACCTTCCGCCCTTCGATCGCGCTGGCCGAGCCCGAGCCAGCGCCAGAGGCCGAGGACGAGGCCGTCACCGAAACGCGGCCGGCAGTCATCTCGCCGTTGCGATTGAGCAGCTAGTTGTCTGGGGGCATCCCGCCGAGACGATCTGGGCCATGACGCCGCGCCAGGTCTTTGCCTGGGTGACGCTTGGCCTCGATCGCGAAAAGGTCGAACGCGCCGGGCGTCTGGTCGACTCGTTCAGCGCCGCCCGCTCAGAGGCCGAGCATGTGCAGCGCACCGTCAAAGAATTAACCGGGGACTAATCCGTGGCTGGTGACAACCTCACCGTAACGATTGGCGCCGACACCTCAAAGCTGCGCGGCGAACTCAAGCTCGCCGGCGCGCAGCTCAAGCAGCTTGGCCGGGAGGTCGACGCCGCCGTCAAGAAAGGCAATGTCGACCTCGCGGAGAGGCTCTCTCAGCAATACGGCACGTTGCAAAGCCGCATCGTCGGCGTCAACCGCGAGTTGAAGGGCACCGCGGGCGCGCTCGATCAGGTGACCGCCGCCGGCCGCCGGACGGAAACCCAATTCCGCCGGATCAGTCTTAGCGCCAGCGGCATCGGGCGGCTCGCCGCCAGCTTTGGCGGCGGCGCGGTCGGCGGCTTTGTTAGCCAAGCTGCCATCTCCGGCCTCAGAGAGGTTCAGCAACTTCTCGATAGCCAGATCGAGCGCATCACCAAAATCCGCGACTTGGCGCGGGAAACGACATCGAGCCCCGCCGCCGTCGCCGCCGGGCAGAACATCGCGCGCGCCGCCGGCGAAAGCGCCGACGCCGCCGACACCCTCCTCAAGACCCGTGCGGCAGCCTTTGCCCAACAGATACAGCGGCAGCGTGACCAACTCCGCATGCCAACCGCCGAGTTGCGGGCACGGCAACAACAAATTCAAGAAGAGCGCGCGCAGTTGTTTGGCGGGCCGATTACCCAACGCGGCGACTCGAAGCAGGCCGCTCTTGATCTGAAGGATGCCTTTGAAATCCTCACCGCTTCCAATAAGAGGTATAAAGACAGCCAACAAGGTTTCTTGGAGCATCAGAACGACGTTGATAAAGCATTTCTGAAGGTAGCAAACTCAGGAAAGATCGGAGTCACACAACTAAACGAGCTGTCGAAGGTTATTAACGGCATGTCTGCCGAGCAGGCACTGGTCATCCTGCCGGAAAGGGTCGCAAAATTTAATGCGGAGATGGCGAAGGTCGAGGCGCCATTAAACGCCGCCCAGAAGGCCACCAAGGAATTAGCGCAGTCACAAGGCGACCTTGAGAACCAATTCAATGAAACCGCCAACGGCGCGACGATTGCCTATGCTCAGATCCGAACCGCAATCAATAAAGAAGCCACGCAAGCATTAAAGGGAACGTGGACCGACGCGCTAGCCCAGGTTGGTAGATTACAGAACGACGCCATCGGATCGCTGGTGAAGTCTCTGTCCGGGGCACTAACCGGGCGGCCGCAAGGGATGCCCGACCCGGCGGACCAAATACAAGGCGACTTCAAGGATCTGCCGAACTTCTTCGAGGGCATTGGCAAAACCATCAGCGACGTATGGAACGCCACTTTCGGCAGCATAATCGGCAGCGCCCAAGCCGCAGAGGTTCGCGTAAGTGCCAGCGCGAAAGGAATGTCCGCCTCTTTTGTGGTGGCTGCCAAAGACATTCAGAACGCCATGCAGGCGGCTCTCGGCGCGGTTAACTCGCTGCAAGGAGCTGCGAGCATGGCTCAAGGAGCCGCGCAGCTTGCCGCCGGGGCGCGCGGTGGTGGTGGCAGCGACTTCGGCGTCCAGGTTTTCCGGGGCGGGATCGGCGATCAGGGCGGGCACGGTCCCGCGAGCTTCGCAACGCAATCGGTGACGCCCGGGCTCAGCGACTACCAGGCGCCGCTGCCGCATGTGGTCTACCCCAGCAGCAGCTTCGCCGCCGGCGGCATGATCCACGGTCCCGGCACCGGCACCAGCGATAGCATCCTGGCGCGGCTCTCGAACGGCGAATTCGTCATGCGCGCCGCTGCGGTGCGGACCCTCGGGGCGGGCTTCCTCGCGAACCTCAACCGCTTTGCCGGCGGCGGCATGGTCATGCCGTCGCGCGGCATCCCGAGCTTCGCCAATGGCGGGATCGTCGCGGCGGGTGCCGGCACCGGGCGCGCGGTGCATCTCCACCTCGGCGGCAGTGAATTCGCCCTGTCCGGCCCCGGCGGCGTCGTCGATGCGCTGGTCACCGAAGCCAGCCGGCAACGGATGCGGTCGGGCGGGCTGAAGCCCTCGTGGTATGGCGGGCGCGTCTCGGGATGATCGCGCCGCTACCGACCGCCTTCGATATCGTCGTCGACGACACGACCGGCGCGCTCGGCGTCAACCCGTTCTCGGCGCGTGGCCTCAAAGGAACGCTCGCGCCGATCGCCGCTGCTCAAGGGATCGACAAATTGCGGCGCACGGTCAATGGGACGCTGATCAGCATCGCCGCGCCGCAGATGTGGAAATACCGGCTCGATGTCAGCGGCGAGGACGTAGCGCCGGCGGCACTGGATCAGCTCTGGGTCGGGATGCAGGCGAACGTGGATTGCCACGTCGAGTTGGCCTTTCTCACTGCCGGCGGTTCGGCCTCGCGCCCGATGGTGCCGGGCAGCGAGTGGTTCGACGGCGACTATACATATTACCGGCCGCAATTGTTGATGCTGATAGTCGACCTGCAAACCAGCCGCGACGAGTGGGGTGCCTCGGTCTCCTGGTCGATGACCCTGGAGGAAGTCTGAGTGCCCGGCGGTCCGTTCTACTTTGCATGGATCGGCGGCACGATCGTCGATCCCATCACGGTCGTCACGACCGGCAACGTCGCGGAAGCCAATCTCACCGTCAGCGGCATTCCGACCGAGGCGCTCGCGGCGCTGACGCCGGGCAGCCGGTACAACGCCACCGGCAACAGCATCCCGGGCGGCACCACGTTTATCGCGCCGGACCTGGGCGCCACCTCGATCGATCTCGACCAGGCGCCGACCGCGACGGTGGACGCGGCGCTGCTGACACTGACCGGGCCGCGCGCCGAGAACGAACCGTTCGATCCGGTGGCGCACCTTCGCTTCGACGAGGACGTGCTCGGCTTCGAGATCGCGCAGTCGGAAGGCGACTTCGCGACGCTGACCATCGACGTGAAGAACAACGGCGCCGGGTTGCTCGCGACCGGGCGCAACCTGTGGTGCTGGCTGGCGATCGCCGGCGACCCCGACCCGGTGCCGCTGTTCAATGGCCGGCTCATTGGGGTGCCGAAGCTCGCCGCGCAGGAAGTGGTTCAGTTGCAGTTCCTCGCTCGCCCAGATGATTACAATATGCAAAAGCTGGCGCTCGCCGAGGACATGAAGGTGCTGCCGTTCTGGGACCCGGTGTGGCTGGCAACGCAGCAGGACAACCCCGACACGGTGCTGGAGACATACTCGGCACTGTGGCACACCGACCGGATCACGCTCGAAGTCACCACCAGCGATATCATCGAGGGCGAGGCCGGCACCTGGACGGTCGGCGAAGACCAGGCGTTCTACGACAATTTCTCGATGGCCTTCGGGGACGGTGGGCCGCTGCGGCAAGTCTCCGTGTCGGGAACCGTGTCCTGGGAGCAGACCGGCTCGGGTTTTGTCGATGTGACCGGGCCGCTTGTCTCGGCCTTCGGCGCCGCCGGCAACCCGAGCAACATCATCACCCGCATCTCGATGACCCGATGGCACGCGATGCTGACCGGCGGCGCGGTCATCTACACGTTCAATGGCACGTCACTCAAATCAGGCTGGCCGCAGCCGGGCACCAGCATCGGTGCGGGCTGGGAGGTCGCGCCCGGCAACGGCGATGACGGCAAACCATTGTCCTTCATGCTCGACGCGACTTCGCCGATCGGCTGGCTGCGGCCCTACTCCTACAACGTCTCGTATATCGGGCCGCCGCCAAAAGACCTGACCAACGATCCGAATGCGCCGCCCGAAGAGCAGACTGACTTTACCGCCTTTATCAACCACGGCACTTGGACGTGGAGTTTCGCGCTTAACGCCTACCACATCCGCATGGTGGTGCATTACCAAGCGAGCCGGAAGCGCACCGAGACCGTCCGCGCGGTCATGGTCGCCGACGTGCTCGACGTGTCGGAGAACACCGGCACCGACAGCAGCGAAGAGATCGCTTATTCGTCGGACAAGGTGGCCGAGGCCATCGACCCCGGCGGCGTCATCCCGATCGGCGGCCCGGAAGCCAGGACATATCTGCAAACCGACCGCGGCGCCGGGAGTTTCGAGTACCTGCTGCTTGCGGCGCGTGCCAAGCTGCGCGCCCGCGCGCGGGCCGTCGAGATCACCTTTGGCGTCAACTTCGCGAACGCCATCGCGATCAGCCTGCGGCATTCGGTGGCGCTGTTCGATCGGCGCATCCCGGGCGGTTCGGCGATCGGCAAGGTCAAGCAGTACCGCATCACGGTCGGCGAAGACGGCATGTGGGGCGAGTTCACCATCGGCTGCACGACGGGGACCGGCATCGCGGCCACTGCGGCCACCGGCATCAACGCCTATGTCGACGACGGCTATGTCGACGACGGCTACCAGGTGATTGCCGGCGCGCAGCGCATGTTTATCACCGACGAACTGGCTTACCAGACGCTCGACCAGTTCGAGGTCGTCGACGACGGGCTCAACTTGCAGCACATGACGACCGCGGCCGTCGTCAAAAGCTGCACCGTTACGCACGGCATGACGACGCAGATTGCCGAACTCAACAAGTTTCAGAACGTCTCGATGCCGATGGCCGGTTTGTCCGATCCCCATGACGCCGTGAAAAAGATGGCCTCGACCGTGACGCTCGAACTCGTGCCGGTGACCGGCGCCGAGTATCACACCGACTTCCTGCCTGCGGTGAGCCTGCTGGCAATCCCGCAGACCATCGATCTGCGCGCGCCGCCGCCCGGAGCCTAGCCATGCTCGAATATATCGTCCGGCCGTTTCAGGCGCCGAACGCGCACGGCACCATCATCATCCCGTCGACGCCGACGCCGAGCACCGAGACGGCGATCCTGACCTGGGGCGGCGAGGCGACATTGCCGGAGGTGCAGTACATCGAACTCGGGTTTAACACCAGGAAGGGCCGCGAGGACTTCGCCGAGAAGAACCGCGATGCCGAGACGGTTCGTATCTATGGCGAAGACCCCGGCGACGGGCCAAGCTATATCGACGTGTCGCGTAGCAATAAGTTGTATTTAGACAAAACAACCGAGGAGTTGCTCGCTTCGGATGCTGGCCAAATTGATTATGCGGCATCAGGATCGATCTACAACACGCCGCTGGCAAGCAAGAAGAGCAAGGCCACCATCAAGTTGAACAACAACACCACGGCGGCATCCTAAGCGATGCCCTACGTCGAGTTCCCGTCCGACCCGGTGGTCAACGTCCACTGGCACAAGAAGAAGGACAACGGCGGCGGTCCCGGCGATCGCCACCTTACGTGCGGCGCGTTCACGGAAGATCTGTTCTACAAGAACCCGGAGAATGCGGGCATCGCCGGCTTTGCTTACTGGATACTCTATGCCGGCTTTCCGCCGATCCCGATATCGGGCCACAGGTTTATCTTCAGCGGTTCACTCTATGGCGGCGCCCGCAGCGTCTTCCAAGGCGCGCCGACGACACCCGGCGCCTTCGGCGCTTATTGGCCGGTCTACGAGGGGTATCTATGGAGCAGTCCGGCAAGCTGGACGGTTACCTATGAGGACTTGTATGACCTTCGATATTATATCGGATTGTGGCGTGGCATCAGCTTGAACGCCCTGATGGAGTTCGGATTTATCTCCACCATACCACCAAATGAAATTGGCCCCGTTTCTCGGCGCGGCGCTTCAATAGAGGTCACGCCGCAGGAAACCGATAACGGATTGCCCGTGATCTTCGGTTTGTACCAACTAGGAACGATTATAACACCCGATGACCCAGACTCATTATTGGTGACACACAGCGTCCCGTCGATCGTGCAAGCACACTGTGGCGAAGCCGAAACCACCATCGGTAAGCCGCCGCCGCCCGCCTACTTCGGTAACACGCCGCCGACGCCACCGTATGACAATTACATCCTCAGCCCGCCCTATCCTGTGC
>Ga0163163_10006346_pt1 | contig 10322 bp, 10 predicted proteins | sample S65metaG_FD_119766 | JGI IMG/M metagenome (GOLD analysis project Ga0163163, IMG submission 119766) | Switchgrass rhizosphere microbial communities from Kellogg Biological Station, Michigan, USA - S6-5 metaG | ecosystem: Host-associated > Plants > Roots > Rhizosphere > Soil | place: USA... | reverse complement strand
CGAACGCGAGCCAGCCGAGCGGGTTTGGGGTGAGCGTCTCCGTCGTGAACGCGCCTGCCGCGTTCAGCTCCGCCGTGCCGACCGCCGCGAACGCGGCCTGCTGGTTGTCGGGTGTGAATGCGAGGATCTGCTGTGGCGTGGCGGCGGCGTTATTGGCCAGATTGAAACCCGAAACATTCTTCGGTCCGACCGCTCCGCCGTTGAGCCGCACCTCGTACCGCCGGACGGCCAGGTCCCAATCGCTGGACGTCTTCGGGCTCGCGACCGTCACCACGCTCCCGCTGGCGAGACTGAAATACACGAACTGGGTGTTCGAGCTGGCGTTCAGCTCCGTGGTCCCGACCACATTGAGCGGACCGCCGGGCCCGGTATTGTCGCTCTCGCAGCCCAGGGCGGCCAGTCCGGGTGCCGACAGCAGAACCGCGATCAGAAAACGGCGCATCGGTGCTCCAAGCAATGGAAGAGGTAACCAGCGGGGAAGGCTAAAATCCGGGCGACGGGGCGGCAATCAGGATTTCTACGGATGCGGCGCTCCGACCTTATCTTGTTCCGATTCCCGGATCCCTCTCAATCCCCGGCTCCCATGCGTGTCATCCTGCAGCGGGTCAAGCGAGCATCGGTCAGCATCGAGGGTGGTCCGCCCCGCGGCATCGCCCAGGGGTTCTGTCTTCTGGTCGGCTTTACCCACGCGGACACCATGGATCAGGTGATCTGGATGGCGGACAAGGTGGCCGGCCTCCGGGTCTTTGCCGACGCGGAGGGCAAAATGAACCTGGCGCTCGGCGAGGTGGGCGGATCGGTGCTGGTGGTGAGCCAGTTCACCCTCTACGGTGACGCCGCCAAGGGGCGACGTCCCTCGTTCATCGATGCGGCCCGGCCCGACGTCGCCGTCCCGCTTTACCAGCGATTCCTGAGCGAGCTCGGATTGCGGGGGATCCCGGTGGAGTCGGGGGAGTTCGGGGCCGACATGCAGGTGGAGATCCAGAACGACGGGCCGGTCACCATTCTGCTCGAGCGGGTGCCGTGAAGCATCCTCTGGTCCTGGCCTCCCGGTCTCCCCGGAGGCATCAGCTGCTCACCATGCTCGGCATTCCGCACCGGGTGGATGCGGCCGACGTGCAGGAGCTGCGGCTCCCCCGCGAGGCGCCCTCGGCGTACGTCGCGCGGCTGGCACGGGACAAATCCCGCGCGGTCCAGGGAGCCTGGGTGCTCGGGGCCGACACCACCGTGGTGCTGGGCGATGAGATCCTGGAGAAGCCGGTGGATCCGGAAGATGCGCTGCGGATGCTGCTCCTGCTCCAGGGCCGTCGGCACGAGGTGCTGACCGCGATCTGCCTGCGCGCCGATGGCGTCGAATTCGCTGCGCTGGACACCACGGCGGTGTATTTCCGCCCGGCCGGGAAGGCGTTCCTCGAGCGCTACATCGCCACCGGGGAGCCGATGGACAAGGCCGGTGCCTATGGCATCCAGGGATATGGCGCGGCGCTGGTCGACCGGATCGAGGGAGACTTCTTCGGAGTCATGGGGCTTCCGGTCCGCCTGGTGCTCGACCTGCTGGGACGTGCCGGGTGGGAGTACGAATTCGGAGCCTAGGACACGGTCAGGGGACGGCGTTGGAGACCGAGTCTTCCCGTTTTCTTCGCGCGTCCGCGCTGTCGCTCACCCGCAGCGCCGCGCCCACGGCGCGGGCACCCGGAATGTTGGACCCCGCGATGGCGCTGTCCCGCGCCCGTTCCGAGGGGCGCTTGGCCTGGGTCGCGTCGCTTTTCCCGCCGCAGCCTGCAAGGAGCAGGAGTCCCGCGCTCAGCAGCATCCGTCTTGCCATGGCGTATCTCGTTGGATGGGTCCGCATTACCTCCCCGCTGCTCTGCTCCCTTGCATGGGCCGTGCCCGCGAGCGCGGAGCCTCAGCGCGGCGCCGCGACCAGGTAGCGGCCCGGGCCGGGGAGGGGAGCGCTCAGCATGTCGGAGGCCGGGCGGGAGGTGGGGAGGAACACCACCTGGTCATTGGCTTCGAGGCGTCCGATGGCGAGCTCCTTCTCGAAGGCCAGATTGGTTCCGTAGCGCTGGCGGGCGCCGGCCGGCGCCACGAAATGGGCGCCGTAGCTGAAGGAGATCGTGGCCCCCTCGGCCACGGCACCCTCGACCACGAGATCGAGACCGTAGAGGCCGGGGCGGGGGGTGATGGTCAGCTTCACCGGGCCCGCGCCATTGGACGCGCTGAGGGTTTGTTCGGGGAACTGCAGCTTGACGAAGATGCCGTAGTCCGGCGCGGAGCTGCGCAGCACCACCGCGCGCGGCGTCCCCGAGGGGACGGTGAGCGAGGTATCCTCCGGCTGCGCGCCCGACGATTCCAGCACGAAGACTTCCGCCAGCGGGCGGGCCGCGAGCGCCCGGGGCTGGGCCGCCGCCGTCACCGTTTCGGGCGCGATGCCCTTGGGCGGCCCGCAGGCCGCGACCAGCCACGCCAGCACCGCGCTTGCTCCGGCCCTGCGGGCCCCGCTTATTGTTTCCATTACGATGGCCCGCGCATTCATCGCCCTCCTGCTGCTGTTGCTGCCCGCAAGCCTTTCCGGGCAGACCTGGAACGATCCCCAGGTGAATCAACTCATTCGGCGTGCCATCGCGCTCCGGGAGAGCCCGCCCCAGGACACCCTGCTGCGCTCGTACCAGAGCCGGGCCCACGGCTTCGTCTTCTACCTGGTCCAGTTCGGCGTCGGGTTCCCCGATCCGCCCCGCATCGCCAAAGCGGACGAGCTCGACGTGGAAGTGTATTGGGAGCCGCCGGATCTGAGCAAGCAGCGCATCGTCGCCTGGAGGAGCCAGACCTTTCTCCCCCAGACGGTGACCTACCACCGCGATCACCTGGGCATCGTCACCAACAACTACGGGCCGGTGATCCGCATCGGCGACGGGGACGAGGTGCGCGATGCGGTCCATCCCCTCTCCATCGAAGGACTCGACGAGTACGACTTCGCCCTGGGCGACACGATCACGCTCAAGACCCCCAAGGGGCCGATTGACGTGCTGGCAGTGCAGGTGAAGCCCCGCAGTCTGAAGCGGCCCCTGGTCGTGGGGACGCTGTACCTCGAGCGCCGCACCGCCGCCCTGGTGCGCTTCCAGTTCAGCTTCACGCCGGCCGCCTATCGCGGCGCGGAAATTGAGGACATCAGCGTCGTGGTCGAGCAGTCGCTGCTGGAGGACAAATGGTGGCTGCCCTACCAGCAGGAAATCGAAATCCGCCGGCGGGCGTCGGCGTTCGAGTTTCCGGTCCGCAGCATCATCCGCGGCAAGTGGCAGATCGACGACTACGACTTCACCGTGCCCTTTCCTCCCGAGCTCCGGTCGGCGCCCCAGTTCGGCGGGCTCCCGACCCCGATGCCCGATACCGCCCGATGGACCACGCCGCTGCGAATCACCGCCGAGGGGGCCCAGCCGTTCAACCGGGCCGAATTCGATGATCTCAAGGCGAAGGCCGAGGCGCTGGTGTCCCACCACGTGATCGAGGGCCTGCCCCGAAACCGCATCGGGACCACGGCCGTGAGCGATCTCATCCGGGTGAACCGGGTCCAGGGTCTGGCACTGGGATTCGGCTGGGGCCTCCAGTTCAACGGCGGCTTTTCGATGCGCAGCTCCCTGGGCTACGGGATGTCCGATCACCGCATCACGGCGGGCTTCGCCGGCTCCCTGGTGCGCGGGGCCAATCAATGGTCGGTGCTCGGGCGCCGCGCGATCCGGGACTTCGGGGATGAGCCGGTCGTGAGCGGGGCGGTGAATTCGCTGCTGGCCCAGGAGGCGGGCAAGGACCTGGGCGATTATGTGCTGGGCGAGGAGATCGGCGCCGGCTTTCGGCGCCGGCTGGATCCCCGGTGGTCGCTCGATCTGGGCGCGCGCTGGGAGCGCACCTCGAGAGTCGACGCGGCGGCGAGCCCGATCTCGGGCACCTATCGGAAGAACCCGGATCTGGGCAGCGGCACCTATTGGGTCGGACGGGCGGCGATGACGCTGGCCGGGCGCGGAGCCATCGATCGTTCCGATCTCAAGGCGACCTTCGGTCTGGAGTTCGGTACGGGGGAATCGGAGTATCTCCGGGCCAATCTGCGGACCGACGGGAGCGTTCCCACGCCGGTGGGCCACCTCAGGCTCCGCACCCTGGCCGGGCTCGCGACCCATGGGCTGCCCAAGTCACGCAGCTTCGCGATCGGCGGCCGCGGAACGCTCCAGCCCGAGCCGATCCGCGGGTATGGCGGCCGGGAAATCTTCGTCATGCAGCTGGAATGGCGCCTGGGTGTGCCGGTGCCGGCGGTGGGACTGGGCCCGTTCGCCAGCACCGGGAGACAGGCCATTCTCGCGCCGTTTCTGGCGGTGGGCTGGGCCGGAGACGCGATCGAGGGCCTCCAGTGGCAAAGCAGCCACGGGGCGCGGCCGGTGGCGGGTGTGGCGCTGGAGCTGCTCCAGAATCTGCTCCGGCTGGAGCTCGGCACCGTCCTGCGGGACCGGAATCTGCTGGTCGACGGCCATCGGCCCCGCCGCCTGTTCCGCCTCACGGTCGATGTCGCGCCGGAATGGTGGCCGATCCTCTAGCCGCCGTCGCCCCCACCCCCCTAGATTCCCGGCACTCTTGCCATCGCAGGTACTCCCGGATGCTGTTCAGCGACGAATGGCTGGTTCCAACGCTCTCGACGCTGGTGCCGGAAGGGCAGATTGAGGCCGTCAGGAAAGACGCCGGAGCGGATTCGTCGTTGTGGGAGGCGCTGATCGCGCGCCGGCTGGTAACCGACAATCAGATTCTCACCGCGGTCGCCGCCCGATTTCGCTTCCAGATCGCGGACCTCACCGTCCTGGACCATCACGTCCAGCACTCGGTTCCGGAGCAACTGGCGCGGAAGTACAACATCCTGCCGCTGCGCATCACCGATTCCTACCTGGAAATCGCGACCGCCAATCCGTTCGACATGGATGCGGAGAAAATGCTGGCCTTTGCCACCGGGCGCGAAGTGCGGCTGATGCTCTATCCGCCCACCCGGATCCGCGAGCGTCTGGACGATCTGTACCGGCCCGAGGATGTGGTATCCAAGCTCCTCTCCGGCATGACCGAGGAATCCGAGCTCACCCAGATCACCGATGAAGCGGACGAGTACGACGCCAGCGCGGAAGAAGCCCAGCAGCGCCCCATCATCAAGCTGGTGGACACCCTGATCGCCGACGGCATCACCAGCCGGGCGAGCGACATTCACGTCGAGCCCGCCGACGGCGGCGTCAGCGTCCGCTACCGCATCGACGGGGTGCTCCGCCAGGTCATGAAGATTCCCCGCTCGGCGGGCATTCCCCTGGTCTCGCGGGTCAAGATCATGTCGGGGATGGACATCGCCGACCGGTTGCGGCCCCAGGACGGGCGCTGCCGGGTCGCGGTCAACGGCAGTCCGGTGGATCTGCGGGTCTCCACGCTCCCGGCCTCGCTGGGCGAAAAGCTGGTCATCCGGATTCTCAACGCCAAGGCGACGGTGCTGTCGCTCGACTCCCTCGGGCTGCAGGAAGACGAGCAACGGACCATGAGCAAGCTCCTCCAGAACAAGGAGGGCATCCTGCTGGTGACCGGGCCGACCGGGTCGGGCAAGACCACCACGCTGTACGCCGCGCTCCGCCAGGTCCAGGGCGAAGGGGTGAACATCGTGACGGTGGAGGATCCGGTCGAATACCGCCTGGGCTCGAACATCGTGCAGGTGCAGGTGAACGAGAAAGCCGGTCTGACCTTCGCCACGGTGCTGCGGTCGATCCTCCGCCAGGACCCCGACGTCGTGCTCATCGGCGAGATCCGCGACCAGGAGACCGCGCAGATCGCGGTCCAGGCCTCCCTCACCGGGCACCTGGTGCTGTCGACGCTGCACACCAACGACGCGCCCAATACCGTCACCCGGCTCGTCGACATGGGCATGGAGCCCTACAAGATCGCCACTGCCCTGCGCGGCATTCTGGCCCAGCGGCTGCTCCGCCGGCTCTGCCCCCACTGCAAGATCAAACAGACCGAGCCGCTCCCCGAGCGGATGCGCCAATACCTGCCGGCCGGGCCGGCCGAGCTGTACCAGGGCGTGGGGTGCGGTGAGTGCGCCATGACCGGGTATCGGGGCCGATTCAGCATCGTCGAAATTCTCACCATGACGCCGGAGCTGGAGCGATTGATCGGCCGGGGCGCCAACGTCGATCAGATCGCCGCGGCCGCCAAGGCCGGCGGCATGCGCTCGCTCTTCGAGAGCGGGATCCGCCACGTCGTCTCGGGAGAAACCTCGGTCGATGAGCTGCTCCGGGTGACCGAGCCGCCGCGGGAGGACACGCCGGCCCATGCCCGCACCGGAGACCGCTTCGACGACGACGACGACGACCGGGGCCGTCGGGGGCGGCGGCCCCGCCGGCCGGCCGAGGATGGCGATGGTCCCGCGCCGGCCGCGCAGCGGACCGCCGCCGTGCCGGCTCCGCCGGGCCCGGAGCTCGCGCTGCCGAGTCTCGACCTGTCGCCCGCGTTCGAGCTGCTGGACGACTTGCCGCCGGCGCGAACCGAGCTGACCCGGAAGGGCGCCATGGTCCTGCTGGTCGACGACGAGGACCAGCTGCGCCGGGTGATGAAGGACCTGCTGGAGCGCCAGGGATACACCGTGGTGGAGGCGCGAGACGGCGCCCAGGCGCTGGAGGAGGTGGACCGCCATGCGCCGGACATCGTGATTCTCGACCTCAATCTGCCGGGCGTGGACGGCTATTCCGTATTGAGTCAGCTGCGCTCCCGTCCCGCCACCCGGCAGCTTCCCATCGTCGTCCTGACCGCGAAAGGCGACGAGGACAACGAAGTGCGGGTCCTCGAGCTCGGTGCCGACGATTTCCTCACCAAGCCGTTCCGGGCCAAGGCCCTCGCGGCGCGGCTGGAAAGCGCGTTGGGACGCCGAGCCCGGTCGAACTAGAGGCTACGAGGCCAGGACGCGACGAGGCTAGGACGCTACGAGGCAAGGTTACTTCGTACCGCCCTACCGCCTTACCGTCCTCCCGCCTTACCGTCCTCCCGCCCTCAGCCCTCCCATCATGACCCCCCTCATTCGCGTCGCCTACGTCGATGTGCTGGTGCTTCGCGGAGCGGATCACACTCTCGAGCTGCTGTGCTTGCGCCGAGCGCCCGGGGGCAGGTCTCCCGGCTCCTGGGAGGCCGTCCACGGCCATATCGATCCCGGGGAGACCCCGGTGGCGACCGCGCTCCGGGAGGTGCAGGAGGAGGCCGGTGCGCCCCCGGCACGGCTCTACAATCTGAGCCGGGTCGAGACGTTTTACCGGCACACCAGCAACGAGGTGGTGCTGATCCCGGTGTTCGCGGCGTTTCTCGCGCCCACCGCGGTGGCGCGGATCTCGAGCGAGCACGATGCGTTCGAATGGCTGCCGCCGCACGAAGCCCGGGCCCGGATGAGCTGGCCCCGGGTGCGCAGGGAAATCGACGACGTGATGGGGCTGCTGGCGAGTGGAGATGCAGGATTGCTCGAGGATATGCTCCGGGTGCCCGCCGGGCCGTGAACGCCCCTACTCCTCGTGGCGGGGGACCCGCAGCGTGGCGAATGCATCCGCCGGGCGTTGGGCTTGACCCGGATGGATTTGGCGGGGATCCCGACGTTCACGTTGTAGGGCTTCACGTCCTTGGTGGCCAGCGCGCAGGCTCCGACCATGCCATTGAGCCCCACTCGCACTCCCGCCAGCACGGTCGCATGGTAGGTGATTCGGACATCGTCCTCGAGCACGGTCTTGAGGTCGGTGACGTCCTTCTGGTCGACGATGCTGTGGGTATGGCTGTAGATGTTGGCGTAATCGGATACGCTCACCCGGTTTCCCATCCGGATCCCGCCCCGGTCGTCCAGCAGCACGTGCCGGTGCACCACGCAATCGTCCCCCACTTCCATGTTGTAGCCGAACGAAAACTCCACGTGCTGGAAGCATTTGAAGTTGGCGCCGCAGCGCGCGAAGATGCGCGGCGCCAGGATTCGGCGCAGCCCCACGCCCAGCTCCACATTCTGCGCCCCGGCCGGAGTGCGATCGAAGGAGTACCAGAGCCAGAGCAGCGGCTTGACCCGGGCGAACTTTTCCTGGTCCACCTCGGCGTAGTATTCCGGCTCCAGGGTAATGTGGTGGGGGTCCAGGGCCACCAGGGTGGCCCGGGAAGCCGCGGGCAGACCGGGTTTCGCCAGATCGGCTCCGTAACCCGCGCCGGCGGGGTACCAGAGCGCGTACAGGGTGTCCCGGCAGATCCGGTACCAGTCCGCCCCGGCGGCGCCCAGTGCGCCGTCGAGCTCCCCGAGCCAGGCCGCATTGGCGGCGCGGGCGGTGTCCGAGGGGGCAACCTGGCGGAGGGGACGAAGTGCCATGAGAGGGCCCGATCGAGGAAGTCGGATCTACTTGTCGGTCTTGGTGGAGTCGGGGAATCCCATCAGATACTGCAGGTGCCAGGTGCCCGCCGTGTCCTTCGCCGCGCTGATGACGTACCGGCCCCAGATGTGAACCGCCTTGCCCTTGGCGGTATCCATCTGGTGATACGTCCCGCCTTCCGCGGCCACCGTGCTGGAAGTCTCCGTGACGCTCACGGGCACGATCTCGAGCAGTTTGGGCGTCTGCATGCCGAAGGCGGCCTTGAGCCCCGCTTCGATCTGGGCCCGGCCCTTCATTCGAGGGGCTCCGAATTCATCGACGGTGGCGTCCGGGGAGAACAGCATGGCGAGCCCCGCCGCGTCGCCGGCGGCATACAGCCGCATGTAGCTGGCGCGGGTGGCCGCCAGCCCCGGAATGTCCTTGAGCGGGGCGGCGGGTACGCCCTGGGCCGCGAGATGAGCCGCGCCAGTCATCAGGACCACGGCGAGGGAGAGCGAAATCGTGGGTCGCATCGGATGGTCCCTCACTTGGCGGCGACGGTGGAATCGGAAAACGACATGATGTACCGGACTCTCCAGACGCCGTCGGCGTCTTTCGCGATCGCGGCGGCGTACCGGCCGTAGTCGGTGGTCTTCTTCTTGTCCCGGACGGTCTGCTCGGTATAGTTGCCGTTCTGATACGCGAGGTCATTGGACACCGCGATCGTCACATCCGGTGTGATCACCTCGGAGTCGATGCTCACGCCTTTGACCATCGCGCTCGCGAAGGACTGCCAGGCCGCCTTGCCCACGATGGTAGGTTGTCCCTTGGCGTCGATCCGGATGCTGTCGGAGACCAGGCCCGCCATCGCCGGGATGTTGCCGGCGGTATCGGCCGCCACCCACTGTTTCCACATCGCGTCGACGGCACTCCGGACCCCGGTGGAATCCACCGCGGGCGCCGCCGGCGGCGGTGGCGGTTCCTTCGGCGCACACCCGGCGGCGAGTCCTCCGAGCAGGGCGAAACCCAACCACGAGCGAATGTGCCGCATGCCATACCTCCAGGAGGTTCGCCGGGCGGGGCCGGCGCCGTGTGGGAGCGAAAATAGATTACGCCGAGGGGAGCCGCTACGCCAGCGGGCTACGCGAAGGGCGCCCGGAGCAGGGCATCCACCCGCCGGGGCCGGCCGGTGGACCGGTCCAGGGCCGCGTACACGCTGCGTCCCCGGGCCAGCAGTCGATCGCCCTCGACATGGCGGATCTCGATGAATCGCTCCCAGGTGGCGCCGGCCGGCTCACCCACCCAGGTCCGCACCACCAGCTGCTCCCCGCTGAAGGCCGGCGCCTTGTAGTCGATCTCGTGGCGCACCACCACCCAGCTCACCCGATCGCGGAGCTCGGCCGGGGCCGCGGACGCCCAATGCGCCGCGGCGGCCTCCTGCATCCAGCGCACGTAGACCACGTTATTCACGTGGCCGAGGGTGTCGATGTCGAGCGGCGTCACGACGATCGGGAGCTCGAAGGATTGCATGGCTAGATGTAAGAGGCTAGGACGCTAAGACGCTAGGTGGTGGCAGCGGTAAGGTCGTTTCCTAGCCTCGTAGCGTCATAGCGTCCTAGCCTCCCACCAACGCCAGCACGCTCTCGCCGAGATCGCTCATCCCCATCCCCGTCGTGCCGCTGGTCAGGATCAGCTCATCCGCCGCCATGCCGAGCTCGCGGGCCCGGGCCGCCAGCGCCTCCTGCTGGGCTCCCCGCCCCAGCTTGTCGGCCTTGGTGAGCACCGCCAGCACCGGTCGGCCGGTGACCGCCAGCAGCTCGCGGATGTCCATGTCGTCCTTGGAGGGGGCATGCCGGACATCGAGCAGCCAGACCACCCCGGTGAGCGAGGCGCGGCGGCTCGCCACTCCTTCGAGCAGGGCCCGGAAACCTTCCCGGGCGCTCTTCCCGGTCT
>Ga0163163_10006344_pt1 | contig 10322 bp, 7 predicted proteins | sample S65metaG_FD_119766 | JGI IMG/M metagenome (GOLD analysis project Ga0163163, IMG submission 119766) | Switchgrass rhizosphere microbial communities from Kellogg Biological Station, Michigan, USA - S6-5 metaG | ecosystem: Host-associated > Plants > Roots > Rhizosphere > Soil | place: USA: Michigan... | reverse complement strand
TGACCGCATCTTGTCCGTGTCCCCGCGGCTCCCCATCACCCTGTCTCCCCGTCTGTCCGTCACTCCGTCCTTCTATTAACTTCGCAGGTCCAACGTCCAGGATCTTCGCGTGCCCATCGCGCGTCACCATAATGTTGTCGGGCTTTAGATCGCGATGCACGATTCCGGCCTCATGAGCTTTGGCCAACCCTCCGGCCACATGTTGCAAGTAGCGCAACAGTTTTTTTAGTTCAGCTGTTTTGTCGTGAGTCAGTTCACGAAGCGTCTGGCCATCAATAAACTCCATGGCGATGAAGTGCATGTGCTCAGCTTCGCCAATCTCGTAGACGTGTGCGATGTTCGGATGGTTGAGGGCAGCTGCGGCTTGCGCCTCCTGTACGAAGCGTCGCATTCGTTGAGCATTGGCGGAGAGCTCTCGCGGCAGAATCTTTAGAGCGACTTTACGATTGAGTTTCGTATCGAGCGCCAGATAAACCTCACCCATTCCCCCGGCCCCAAGTTTTGAGAGGATTCGATAATGAGAAATGCTAGCGCCGGCTTTTAGCGGTGAATCATCCATCAGGTGTCATCAAGTGTTCTACGGTTTGAGTCCCATCCGACGCAGGAGATCCTGGAAGCGCGGGTCGCTACGCAGGCCATCAAAATGAAGTCTCCATGCAATCGTGGGTAACTGACCGCTGCGTTGCTGAAAGTCTTTTTCGAGCCATGCGAACGCCTGATCTTTTTCGCCGAGGCCCGCGTATACTCCGGCTAAGAACAGTCCGCTAGACTTGCCTTCAGCGTATCTCGCTTCGAGCTCTTTAAGAATTTTTAGCGCTTCCTCTCGCCTGCCAGACACAGCGTAGCAGTAACCCAGATTACCCAAATATGTACTTGCCCGACCCGACAAGTCGACTGATTTCTGGAACTCTGCTGTTGCTTCTTCAATACGTCCCGCCTTCAGGTAAGCGAAACCCAGAATGTAGTGTGCGTCTGCGAAGTTTGGATCGAGTTCAATAGTTCGCAGACACTGCTCGATCGCTGCTTTAAGGTCATTCTTCAAAAGGTATACAAGCGCGACATTCTCGCTGATGACAGGTGAGAGAGGATCAAGCTCATATGCCCGTTTGATTTCACTCGTGGCACCATCGAAGTTGCGCGTTATGTAGAAATAATAAGCATACCAATGATGCGCTGTCGGGTAGTTGGGATTAAGACTGATGGCCCGTTTCAACTCTTGCTCAGTCTCAGGCCACCGCCATAGTTTCTGATTGATAAACGCTGACGTCGCGTGTGCCTCAGACAGCGAGTCATCCAGTTGCAATGCGCGATCAGCGGCGGCCCTCGCTTTGGGTACAACTTCACTCGCAGGAAGACCGGCATAGAGTTCCAACGCTAAGTAGCTGTCAGCAAGTCCTACATATCCCAGGGCGAAGTTCGGGTCGTGATCAAGCGCCTCTTGAAATTGTTCGATTGCTTTCTTGATTCCTTCCGCTGATCTCTTGTTCCAGTAGTACCGTCCTTTCAAGTAGGACTGGAAACTTTCAGCGTTCGCGGTATCACGCTTCGCGAGTTGGTGTTTCTCGTCACCAGATAGTCGCAATCTCAGCTTGTCCGTTACTTCACGCGCAATGGATTGCTTAACTGAGAGGACATCCGAAGTCTTACCTTCGTATTCGTGGCCCCAGAGCTGCGCCCCGGTGTTGGCATCGACCAAGTCGACCTGGATGTTTAGATTGTCACCCGTCTCACGAACTCGTCCCATCAATAAGGCGCGGACATTCAACTCACGTCCGACCGTCTGTGGGTCAACCTGTTTGTCCTTGTAGCGAAAGACAGTGCTGCGAGCGATGACCTTCAACTGCTGCAACTCGGTCAAGCTATTGATCAAAGCCTCAGAGATCCCATCCGACAGGTATTCACTGTTTGAGTCGCTGCTCGAGTTTTGGAAGGGAAGGACCGCGATTGAGTCGATGGTTGTGTTGTTGTTCCGGGATTCGTAGACATATCGGAATAAGACAAACCCGGCGAGGATTGGTACGGCAAACACGATTAAGAGAGACTTGCGCCATCTTGTTTTGCCTGATTCGTGAATTCGACCGCTGGTCTCCTTTGGCTCAAGCACAGTTGTCGAAGCAGTGGGCTGACTACTGGCTGCATCGGTGATTTGAGTCAGAAGGCTGGTTTCAACTTCACTCCCGCGCGGCGTTGAACTCAGCTTCAAACCAGCTGCGGAATCATTCACCAAAGGCGTGCCATCAACGCGACAGAAAATGAGAGCGTCGTCAGACTCAACTCGATGACAGTGGGGGCAACGTTTCATTTTAAAGTGGCATAGTTGCCTAGTTCGACGGAAGAATCGCGACTACGGATTTTGTGAACTGGTTGGGGATCGTTTGGCTTCTGGAGCCGCTGGATCTTGTACTCGCCGACATGCACTTGTCTGACAGTGATGGACCGTCGGATCTTATTAACTTATCTCAGTTCAACGGCGCCAATCGACGCAGTTCGCTAAACCAGTTCAGCACAACTCGCACAGGAGAGGGAGCTGAGGAGTCCTCTATAGTACGTATCATCAAAAACCTGCCTCCCTTTGGATCAACATCATAGGTAACTCCGCTGTTAGAGCGCAGGTCATAGACTCCTTTGAAAAGTTCTTTCGGTGTACCCACCTTGAAAGCCGAGCCCGCATCAATCGAAACGCTCATAAAAGATCCGCCATTGCGGTAGTACAACTCATGCCCATCATGTGACCAGTGCGGCTCTTCACCACCGTCGGTCGAGATTGGCCAACGGCCTGCTGTTTCCGAAACGTCACGAACGAAGATCTCCGGTCGGCCACTCTCGTTTGACTGATATGCGAGCCATCGGCCGTCCGGTGAAAGAGCGGCAGCGTATTCATTGAATCGAGTATTGAGCAACCGCTTTAACTGAGCGTTAGGCTGAAGTGCCAGCTGAATGATATCGCCGCTGTTCGTATTCATCTGGTAGTCAAGAATTGCCGAGGAACCGTCCGGCATCAGAGCCTTAATGTAAGCAGTAAGTTGGACTGAGGTCACAACTTCGGCCTCCTGACTGCCGTCTGCTGGTTTGCGAAGCAGATTCGACTTAGTGTCTGCCGCGCTATGAATCTCAGTGTAGTAGATCGTCTTACCGTCCTGAGACCACACTGGAGACGCGTTTGATAAGTTGAAGGTCAGACGCGTGGAACTCGCTCGAGCAAGATCGTAAACCCAAACGTCACCACTGCCACTGGAACCCGTCAACAGTGCCACTCGCGATCCGTCTGGTGAAAACCTGATGTCATTGTATTGAGCAGCTGGAATATTAATCGGTAGGAAATTACCCGCGCGATCAGCCCAAAAGAGACGACGTTGGTTTGAACCGGGCCCGCCCGGCACATAGACCAGCGTTCCATCGTCGGCAATTGAAAAATGTACTGCGCCGGTTGTTTCATCTCCGGCAACGCCCTGCAAAATCGGTTCGGCTTTTCCGCGTATTGCCAGTGTGCCAACGTCAATCCCCTGGGCGTAGAGTCCACCTCCACGTGCGAAAACAAGATGTCCAGTCGAAACATATCGAGCCATGCTGGCGCCTTGAAGAACTATTCGTCGCTCGCCAGTCGCAAGAATGACTGCTTCAATGTTGGAACGTTCATAACTATCCGGGGTGTCAAGGGTGCCGACTGTAAAGATCACAGCCTTGCCTCCAGGTAGAACCTGCGGCCACCGGTGGGTTCGTTCTTTCTTACTCTCATCAAGTTTTGAGACTTGTTTGGGTTCGCCACCATTCGCCGAAATCTCGGCGAGTCCTCCCGCCGACTCAGGCGAATAAATCAAGGTGTCATCGTTGGCCCAACTAATACCGCGTGCATCACCAACTTTGATAACTGTACTAACAGGTCCATCAACAGGCACCTTTTTGAGAGTGAAGTCAGCAATGAATGCGACCCACCGGCCATTTGGGGAGAAGACCGGGTCGGACGCGCCTTCAGTACCAGCGAGAACTCTCGCTTCGGTATCATCGCGTTTGCGAATGTAAAGGTTAGCTATGCCATTGCTGGTCGCCACGTAGGCCAAGGTCGATCCATCAGGTGATACTGCGATCCCAGGCCATCGCACGAGCGCGAGTGTTGCCTTGTTTGCGGGAAAAACGTCATAACGAACAACCGGAGCGGTGGTTATTGAAGTTTGGCGGAAACGGCCAATTGCAAATGGCAATGCAGCCAACAATCCAATCAATAAAACCCCTACGACAAGCCACGCAAGTTTGACGTTATCGAATAACCGCCCGACACCTGTTTCAGGCGGAACTGGAGTCGCCGTCGTTGGTGGAGTCCGGGAACCTGACACCGTCGACAACGCTTCTAGAGCAAATGCAAGATCATGTGCGGAATGGAATCTCTGTTCCTGTTTTTTCTCCAGGCATCGCCGGTAGATCTTTTCGAGGGCGGGATTGATGTTGATACCTGTTGCACTGAGGTCGGCGGGCTCTTCTTTGAGAATTGCGGTCATCGTCTCAGCGGTCGTGTCACGCTGAAAAGGACGCTGACCGCCAAGCATTTCGTAAAGAATCGTTCCGAAGCTGAAGATATCGGAGCGATGGTCTGCTATCTGACCGCGCACTTGCTCCGGCGACATGTACCAGACAGTACCCATGACGGTGCCGGGATTAGTTAGTACTTTTCGAGTTGCGTCTTCGGATCCAATCGCTACCGCTCCCGGTTCCGACAACTTCGCCAATCCGAAATCGAGAATCTTGATGCGTCCATCAGCAGTGACGAAGAGATTCTCGGGCTTTAGATCACGGTGGGTGATTCCCTTACCATGCGCAGCCGCGAGCCCGTGAGCGATCTGTTGTCCGTAATCGATTGCTTTGCGTTCTGATAGCGCTCCATCGTTCAACGGCACACGTAGTTCCTCGCCCTCGAGTAGTTCGGCAACAATGTACGGTGTGTTTTCGTGTGTGCCGATGTCGTAGACGGTGAGAATGTTTGGATGGTTGAGTGCTGAAGTTGCGCGAGCTTCCTGTTCAAATCTCCTCAAACGATCGGCATCATTCGCGAAGTGGCCTGGCAAGATCTTGATTGCGACTTCACGGTCCAGCCTTGTGTCGCGTGCGCGGTATACCTCCCCCATTCCTCCTGAGCCGATCTTAGAGATGATTGTGTAGTGCGCGAGTGTGGTGTTGGGGGAAAGAGACATTGTTGATTTTAGAAATGAAGGGTAGGGAATTAACTTTGTTCAGAGCGTGTCTCTGTTTGAACCGAAACCAAGATAAACCATAGCCTGGTACTACGCGAATGCTTCAGTCGGTTAACTCTGATTTGCGCCTGAACTTGTCATTCTCACTAATGTTCGGATGGTTAAGAGCGCTGTTAGCTTGTGCCTCCTGCTCGAAGCGTGCGAGATGATCTTTGTCAGCCGCGAAAGAGTTAGGGCTCAGGAAGTGGTTCATCGCGACCAAGTTTTGCACCTGAAGTTAACCTCTGTCATATCTATTACGGAATGCCTATGCGTCTTACGAGATCATCGAAGCGTGGATCGGAGCGAAGTGGATCGAATCGTCGCTCAACCTTCAGTCGCATTATATTCAGATCATAAACCCTGTTTGCCTCTTCGAGGCGTTCAAAGGCCTTATCCTTTTCACCAAGAGCGATATATGTAATTGCAATTTGACCAGGTGCTATGTATTGGTTCTTTGACAACTCCAGTAGTTCATTGAGAGTCTTCTCCGCTTCTTGTCGCCTGTCCGCCAACGCGTAGGTATATGAGAGTCCCATCAAACCCAGGGGGTTACCATTCGGCAGGTTTAGAACCTTATTAAATTCGTCAATAGCCTGGCTATACATCTGCTTTTCAACGTATGCCTGGCCGAGCCGATAGTGTGCAAGAATAAAGTTTGGATCCAACTCAATTGTTTTCCTTAATTGTTGGATAGCTTGATCAGGCTGACCGGCCAGACTCAGAATCCGCCCGTACCACGCGTTTATAATCAACGATGTCGGATCAAGTTCCAGTGCTCGTCTGATCTCTACTAACGCCTCAGGCAACCTCCGGGGCACGATAGATAAAAAGATCGCGTACCAATGGTGAGCCACCGCATAGTTAGGGTTGAGTTCGATGCTGCGTTTGAATTCCCTCTCGGCACCCGGCCAATCTCGATCGTAGAAATAACTAACATGGGCCAATGAAGTGTGCGGTTCGGCGAGAGACTCATCGAGTTGAATGGCCTTGAGCGCAGCGGTTTTGGCTTTTGGCAGAGCTTCAATTGGTGGCATGTCCCCGCCGGCTTCCGGTCCTCCCAGTAGTGAGTAGGCATCGGCGAGACCGCTATAGGCGAGAGCGAAGCTCGGGTCAGTCTGGATCGCCTGCTCGAAAAAGTCGACAGACTTGTGCAGCCCTTCCGGGGTTCGTTTGTTCCAGTAGAACCTTCCTTTCATGTACAGCTGATAAGCCTCATTGCTCTCTGTGTAGTTTTTAGTCAGCGCTGGCTCCTGACCCGATACCTTCAACCGCAGTCTATCAACAATTTCGCGCGCCATTTCGCGTTGCGTCTGAAGTAATTCCGAAGCCTTCCGTTCGTATTGTTCACCCCAAAGCAATTTGTCATGGCGAACATCGAGCAGTTCGGCACTAATCGTAAGGTTGTCCCCGCGTTGTACGATTCGGCCCGAGAGCACCGCATTAACACCAAGCTCATTACCTACCTTGATCGGATCGATCTCTCTGTTTTTGTACCGGAACACCGAGCTCGTGGGACTAACTTTTAACTTTGGTAACTGCGAAAGACGATAGATAAGGGATTCAGCCAAACCGTCGGAAAGATATTCAGTGTCTGGTTCTGCGCTTCTATTCTGGAAAGGCAAAACGGCTATCGATTCGATCGCAACATCACTGTTCCGCGCATGCACGTAAAGGCCAATGCCGATCACCGCAGCCAGCAGAACCAGCGCCGCAACTCCTGCAGCAATCTTATGTCGTATGATTCCCGAGAAGATGTACTCGGCACTGGATAGAGCTGGTCCACTCGCGGGAGACACAGTCGTCGCAGCTGATCCAGAAGCGGTAGAGAGTGGTCCACTCATTTCAGGAAGCGCAGAGCGATCTAGTTCAGCATTGACTTCGAGTTTGCGCTTCAAGTTGCGCAGATCAATTAACAGGTCTTTTGCAGTCTGATATCGCTCTTCACGATCCTTCGTCAACGCCTTGCCGACGATGCGCTCTAATTCAGCCGGTACGTCCTTGACGTAATGGGTGAGCGGAGCAGGATCTTTCTGAACGATCAGAGAAATCGAATCAGTTGCCGTCTCGCCGACAAAAGGGCCTCTACGCGCAATCATCTCGTATAGAACGACTCCGAGACTCCAAAGGTCGGTTCGTGCATCGACGTTGACACCGCGTGCCTGTTCCGGGGACATGTAGTTCGCCGTCCCCATGATCGTTCCCTCGCGCGTGTTTACCATTGCCCTCGTCAGAGCTTCAGCATCGCTAGCAAAAACCGATGGCTCCGAGAGTTTGGCGAGACCGAAGTCAAGGACCTTCACATACCCATCGCGACGAACCATGATGTTTTCAGGCTTGATGTCGCGGTGAACAATTCCCGCAGCGTGAGCGGCCGCCAATGCACCCGTTGTTTGAATGGCAATTTCTAGAATTTCATTTAGTTGTTGAGTACCGCTGTCAATGCGGTTCCTTATTGTGTCGCCATCTATAAACTCCGTGGCGATGAATTTGCTATTGGTAGTGCTTCCAATTTCATGAATCGTCAGAATGTGCGGGTGATTTAAAGCGGACGCGGCTTGTGCCTCTTGAATGAATCTCCGCATCCGTTGCTCGTTCGCGGCCACGGCTTGGTGAAGAATCTTCACAGCGACAGTTCGATTCAACTCAGTATCCAGGGCCAGATACACTTCACCCATTCCGCCTTCGGCAAGCTTCGAGCGGATTTCATAGCGTCCGAGTTTTGTACCTGGCGCGAGCATTGGTGAAATCGTTCGGCGGATTCTATCTGACAGACTGAAGTGACGCTATGCAATGAGTGCCCGCAGAGTGGTGCGATTCTCTGTATAGCAAACGAAAAACCTCTTGTTTTCGTAGCAAGAATTGTTACAGAAGCAGCGCCTGCACGCCTCTGTATTTTTATAGTTGCTGGAAACAACTCAACCACAGAACTGCTTTGGTTGTCTGCGACAATCGAATAACAAAATAAAATCTTCTCTGCGCCTCCTCTGCGTTCTCTGCGCCTCGGCGGTGGAACGTAAGCAAGTCTTCACCGCAGAGACGCAGAGAACGCAGAGGAAGCGCAGAGAGCTACTAAGAAGACACACTGAGGGCCACAGAGAAAACCAGATTAGGACAGTCTGCAACCTAGCGGTTGTAAATCCAGCGAGTAGAGACGATTAATGCGACCGCTTCAAAACTAGCGACCTGCACGAGACTTCAAGGCTTGTCTTCTAATTAGTGTTAGCTTGCTCAAGCGATTCGGAGTGGATTGCAAAGTCGAGTTCTCTAACACCGAATAGCGAATCTCCTCCGTCTTGGGGTCACGTTCAGACAGAAGGAACACAATCTTCTCTCCATTGAAATACTCCCGTTTTAAACCGGCTTCTGCTCCGTGAAAGTAATCCATTACGTCGCCCTTTTTAAATTTTCCTTTGAACGACTCGAGCACAACGGCGGATACCTTCCAATTCTCATACCCACCAACACGTCCAGTGATTTCGGCTTGCTGTACGCGAACATGAGCTACTACCGAAACGGCCTTGTAATCGTTTTTGAGATAGCTGAGCGAGGGCCAGTTATCATCGTCCTGAGCCGACAGCCACAGCGGTATGACGAGAGTAACAACGAGTGCTTTTTGAAATGATTTCATGCAACGCACGTCTAACGCTCTAAGACGTCGTCCAATTGAGTACAACCGTGAGCGGCGTGGGGCTGGTTTCGTCAATAGTTTGACCCTGTAGGCCAGAACTCGTTCTCGGAGTTGAATGTGAAGCGCTTCCTACTCTCCCTTGAACATGATGTTTCGTTTTGAAGACGGTTAGCTTGCGATCGAGTGTCATCAACTTACTCCCGGTCTTCAAAAATTCGCCAAACAAATTGTTTGGTGGATCCTCACGAGATTGCAAGATGAACGCAAATTCACGGTAACCGTTGCACTCTTCGAACCGCATAGAATTTCTCGGCCATCATTGTGCTTCTAACGGACGCCTCGATTGGATTTAGTTTACGAACATGGAAGGGAAAAACTAATGCGCAAAATCTCTAGAACGTTAACGCTTGCCTCCGGTTTGTTGTCGATTGTTAGTCTTGCAACCCCGGCCGTAATTGGGCAGGGTTCTCAAGAAAAGCAAAAACCGTCGGAGGAACAGACAGCCGCTCAGACGGTGACTGTCGATGGTACAGTGTCGGCTGTTTCCGAAACGTCAGTCACAATCGTTGATGCTACAAAAGCGGAAAAGACGATTGCGATTGACACCAAAACCAAGGTTACAAAATCAGGGAAAGCCGCAACTCTTGCTGATATCAAAGCAAACGATAAAGTAGTTGTTGTGGCAATTAAGGGTGAAGGAGATGCTTTGACCGCGGTTAGCATCAAAGTGGCCTAAGTAGGAACTCCTTATTGGAATCCAAGACAGTGAGGTTAGCGGCGGAAGCAACTCGGCTTCTAACCTCACGGTTTCATGTGTTCGAATCGGTTCGTGTTAGCGCGAGTCTGAGGTAAGCGACTCCTAAGTGATACTGCACTTCGATCCGGCTTAACTAACAACGAGGCCGCATCGTATCACTGCGGGTATCCGATTCGTCGAATCAAGCTCGTGTAACGCGGATCCGAGCGCATACTGTCCATCCATGGATCCATCTTGATAAAAATAAGAAACCACGAGCGCTCCTCAAATGCTTTCTCAAACCACTTGAACGCCTCGTCCTTCTCATCCAGGCCCACGTAAATCATGGCGATCCAGTAAGGTGTGACATAACGCACCTTTGCCTCCTCCTGAAGATCCTGGAGCAGTTTTCGTGCTTCGTCTTTGCGGTTGGCCCTCGCGTAAAGAGAAGCCAGCTGGCCTTTCAAGTGTGGCGTAGGTTCCAGCTCTTTTGCCTTTTCCATTTCCTTAATGCCTTCAGCATGATCCCCTTTGAAGAACAAATCTTGACCCAGGAGCATGTGCGGAAGGAAGAAATTGGGAAACATTTCTATCTGTTTTCGAGCCAAAGTGGCGGATTCGTCAAACCGACGACTGAAGAAAAGAGGAAGATTCAGGTCGACATTGATCGCCGGGCTCATTGGATCAAGCTGTTGCGCCACTTTCATCTCAGCGAGACTTTCATTTTCCTTTC
>Ga0163163_10006343_pt1 | contig 10325 bp, 6 predicted proteins | sample S65metaG_FD_119766 | JGI IMG/M metagenome (GOLD analysis project Ga0163163, IMG submission 119766) | Switchgrass rhizosphere microbial communities from Kellogg Biological Station, Michigan, USA - S6-5 metaG | ecosystem: Host-associated > Plants > Roots > Rhizosphere > Soil | place: USA: Michigan... | reverse complement strand
GGCGGGCGAAAAACGCCGGTCCGCCGCCGGCCGCGACATGATGAGTCGTCGCTTCAGCGATCCGCGGATCGTCGAAATAGCGTGGCCGCAGCAGCGTCGAGGAAAACTCGTAGACCGGCGTTCCCCACGGCACCGTGGACTGAACATCGCGGGTGAGCCAGCTGTGTTTCTCGCCGGGATGATGATTCCAATCCAGCCAGTAGTAGATGTCGTCGGGATGATGGAAATCGACGATCCGATCGCCGGTGAAGTACCAGGCATGCGTCCTCGTGTGCGCCTGAATGTCAACGAGGCCGCTCGCCTGCATGGCGGCGAGCTCAGGCCATGAGGCATGTCCCCACCAGGTGAGGTCGGTCTCGGCGACCGCTCCACGCCAGACATCCTCGAGAGTCGGGCGGCAGCCCTCCAGCGGATCGACGAAATCGGTCGTGACGAAGATGGTCGCCTTCATCCCGTACTTCTTCAGGAGCGGGAAGGCGTGCACCCAGTTGTCGAGATACCCGTCGTCGAAGGTCAAGGCGATGGTCCGCGGCGGCATCGGCGCGCCGTCGCGAAGGAATCGGTGCACATCGTAGAGCGTGACCGCCTGAAAGCCTTCGCGGTGGAGGTACTGCAATTGGCGCTCGAAAATCGATAACGGCAACGACAGGTGATGGACCAGATGATCGTGATCGTTCGCGATGCTGTGATAGGCGACCACCGGAATCTTGGCGGCCTGTTTCACTGCATCACCGCGTGGGCCAACGTTTCGACGTTCGGCTTGATGCCGAGCGCGTCGTGATACACGGCCAACAGGCGCTCGAGATGGCTTTCGGGGCTGTATTCCCGTTGCGCTTTGGCCCGGGCCGCCCGCCCCATCTGCACGGCAAGCGTCGGGCGCGCGAACAGGTATTCAATTTTTTCGCGGAGGTCGCTGGTCGAAAACGGCGTGAACAGCAGGCCGGTTTCGTGATCCTCGATCATTTCGGGAAGCCCGCCGATGTTGGCGGCAATCACCGGCTTGCCGCAGGCGAAGCTCTCGATGCACGAGCGCGGACCGTTCTCGTACCATTCCGACGGGATCACCGAGAACCTCGCCCCGCGCATCAGGTCGATCAGTTCGGTTCCCCACTTGGGTCCGAGGACCTTCACGTTGTCGAGTCGATCCCGGGCGACCATGCGCTCGAGCGGCTCGCGAAGAGGGCCTTCGCCGACGATCAGCAGCCGGCCTTTTTCCAGGCCCCGGACGGCATCGACCAGCGTCGGCAGTCCCTTCTCGTCGGACAAGCGGCCGACATAGATGAAATACCCGTCATCGTCGTAGCGCGGCGCATAGCGATCGAGGTGGGTGAAGCTCGGAATCCATACCAGCTTCGAGGCCGGCAGGCCCGCCTCGATCATCTTTTGCAGATAAAACCGGCTGGGCACGATAAAGCGATCGACGTTGTTCTCGTAGATGCCGCTCGACCGGTGCGCGAACAATTCAACGGCGCAGATCGCGCTGGCCACGACCGAGTCGCGCACGCAGCGATGGAGCACGGCGTGGTGGTAGCCGCCGTTGATGCAGCGCTCGCAAATCTTGCCGCCGGTCCGCATCTTGTAATTCGGGCAGGCCAGCTTCAGATCATGAAGCGTCATCACGACGGGAATCTTGCGCGCGGACAGCAGCGGCAGAATCGCCGGAGACAGCTGATGATAGATGTTGTGCAGATGCGCGAGGTCGGGCGGGAAGGCCTCGATGAGCGCTGTCATCCTGGCCGCGGCGTGGCGCGAGTACAGCATTCGCGCCGCCAGCTGCATTTTGCTGATCCACGATTGCGGCTGGTGATAGTCGGCTTCGTCCACGAAGAACGACGAATATTCGCTCGGCAGGTTGCGCGCGTGCTTCATCGCAAACGGCACCACGTCGTAGCCGCGCGCCGGCAGCTCTTCGATGAGCTCGAAGAGATACGTCTCGACGCCACCCTTGGCGTACCAGAACTTGTTCCCGAGCAGCAGCCGCATGTTCGTCATTGCACGACCGGCGAGGTGAGGTCGGCGACCGGCATGCCACAACAATCCGCGTACACGGTTTCCAGCCGATCGACGACCGTGTCCCAGGCGTAGTGTTCGTGCACCCGGGCGTGCGCGGGGGAGGAGCAGCCCTCGACGAATTCCGGATGGTCGAGGAGGAACTGCAGCTGGTCGCGTAAGTCGCCGACGTCGCCGCTGCGAAAGGTCAGGCCGCAGCCACCGAGCGCCTCGATGTTCGGCGCGATGTCGCTGGCCAGCACGCAGCGGCCGCTGCTGAGACCCTGGAGGAGCGCGTGCGACAGTCCTTCAATTTCCGATGGAACGACAAACGTGTAGGCGTTGGCGAACAGCTCCTCCATCACGGCGCCGGCGACGGCTCCCGTGAAAATCACATTTGGGCCAGCGTGGCGGGTCAGCTCTTCGCAGTAGCTGGGTTCGCTGCCGCACGGGCCGGCGATCACCAGTTTCTTGTCCGGCGCCAGCGCCTCATACGCCTGGATCAAATAGTGGCATCCCTTTTCAGGTACCAGCCGGGCCAGGAACAGGATGTAGTTCTCCTTGTCGAGGCCCCACTTCGTGATCTCGCGTGGCTCACGATACGCGTACTCGTTGACGCCGGTGGGGACGTAGTCGACACGGTGCCTGTATTTCGCCTCGAAGTACGACTTCAGGGCCTCGGAGATCACCATCGTCCGGTGAGGGAAGTGCATCGCCGAAAATTCCGCCGCCTTGATGCAGGCGCTGGCAACCGCTGACCACTTGGCGCGCTGCCAGTCGAGACCGTGGACCTGGACGATGGTCTTGAGACCCCTGACGCGCGGCATCCACGAAAACACCGAGGGGCCCAGCGCATGGTAGTGAACGACGTCGAGGTCGGAGCCGAGGACGTGCAGACTTGCCAGGAACGTGTGGGTGAGCGCATCCAGATGCTTCGTATTGACCGACGGCAGGCGCCGGATGCGCATGCCCCGATAGGTGTCGCCAACCTCGACGTAGGGTCGAACGTAGACGCTCACGTCGTGGCCGCGCGCGGCCAGCCGCCACCCCACTTCTTCGGTGAAGTTCTCAATCCCGCCGGGAAACGGGATGCCCTTGAGACCGACCATCCCGATCCGCATCGGGCGGCAGCGAAGGCTGGAAGGTGGCAAAAGGGTTAGTAAGTGAGGTTGAACGAAGCTCCGCCCTCTCACTTACAGGTGGAGTGAGACTGGCGGGGGCTACGCGAAAGAAGGCGTCGCCTTTTTGATACGAATCGTCTCCTGTTTGGTCACAGGGCGACTCGGCCTGCGTTTTTCAGATCAATTGCGAAGCGCGCACTATACCGCAGTCGCGAACATCACCGTTAGTACAGAGACACGTCGCCGGCTGACACACATCCCTTTCACGCATCGCGCGGAAACGGTCGTGTGAGTCAAGCCATGGAGCAAAACGTATTCCGGTGCTGCTGAGAACGCATTTTCAGCGTACCGGCGGGCGACCATCAGCGAATCCCGGCGACCCGGTTCAAATGCAGGCCAATCGAAAGTCACTGATTCGGCGAGACGACGTCATTTCGTCTACCGCGACGAGTACTTCTGTTTTTCGCACAGTCCAAGTTCTAACAATTTCGTCGCTCGTTCGAAGGCCACATGGCCGTTCACCGTGAGCAAACTGTGTTATACAGTCGCAGCCCCGACAATTGCTGCAGCTATCGCGCGATCCGCTTGGTCTTGTCAGTCTCTCGTCGAACCACCGACGCCGCTGACACAAGTCGCCGACGATCGGCCATGAATTTGCAGTTCGGCGCAGCTTCCAGAGCGGCGGTAGTGTCCCTCGGTCCCATAATGGCGGATTTGGCACGCGGAACAGAACGGCCCTCATCGAACGCCAAGGCGCGGATTGCCTGGGTGACGTTTGATTTCCCTCCGCGCCAGAGCAGCGGCGTCTTCCGCGCGATCAAGATCTACAAGTACCTCGATAAAAGCCGATTCGAGGTCGATTTCATCACGCACGGCACCGCCAGACGGTTCGCGCGCGCGGTCAACGACGACAGCCTGCTCGCGGAAGTCTCGCCGGCGCCGGCGATCCACAGGGTCGCGACGCTGATTCCGCACGATCTCTTGCCGGCGATTCGCACCCGTCTCCGCGGCCGGCGCGCCTCGGCTTCCGCTGACGGACCGGCGACGACCTCCGCCGGCGAGACCCCGGCGACCGACCGGGCCCCGCGCCAGGTCGGCCTCGGCGGGCGGTTATATCGGTGGCTGGCGTTGGCACTGTATTTCCCCGATCACCTTTTTGTGTGGGGCTGGGCCGCCGCATTCAGGGCTCTGTGGTTGCATGCGCGCCGTCGCTACGATCTCGTCTACACCACCTCGCACCCGGAAAGCGCTCATCTGGCTGGCCTGATGCTGAGCGCCGTCGGCGTGCCCTGGGTGGTGGACTATCGCTACGGCGGACCGCTCTGGATCAAGCAGGTCGTCGGGTTTCCCAAATCGTCGCTTCGCGAGCGTCTCGATCATCGATACCAGCGATGGGTGCTGCGCAGGGCCGATCACGTGATCACGCAGAGCGAGCGCATTCGCGCCGACTTCTGTCGGGTGTTTGGACTGGATCCGGCCCGCGTCCAGGTGCTTTCGAGCGGCTATGACGAGGCCGATTTCGCTGGCGCCTCCGTTGGATCCGCCGAGCCGTTCACGAAGCGCGATCACGAGATTCATCTGCTCCATGTGGGCGCGTTCGAAGGCCTCGCCGAGGCCCAACGCCTGCAGCTGGTGCGGGCCCTGAACGACCTGGGCCGCGCCCTGCGCGATCGCGGCCACGCGCTGGTCTTCCATGCCGTCGGGAGCGATCTCTTTCGCGATGCCGAGCGCCGGGAGCTCTCGGCCGTGGACTATCGGCGCCACGGCGTGATCGTCCACCGCCACCTGCCGGCGTATCTTCGCGCCGCCGATTGTTGCCTGCTGTCCACGTGGACGACCACCAACGGCGATGTGAAGGGGTTCATCCCGAGCAAGCTCTGGGAGTACCTGCGCGCCGGTCTGCCCATTCTCACGACCGGTCCGAAAGACGAAGTCTGGTCCATTGTCGAGACCGCCGGTGTCGGCGTGTTTCTCCCGATCGATTCGTTCGACTCGGCGCGCCTGGACGCGCTCGCCGAGGAATTGCTGTCGCGCGTCCGTACGAAGAAGCCTCTGGATAGCAACGTAAGCCGGTATAGCTGGGAATCCAGAGCCCAGTCACTTCAGGCTGTGTTTCTGCGGATGATCGATGGTCCGCGAATCGCCTCCTGCTAAGGAGCATCACTTGACCGAGCGTCACTTCATCTTGATCGTGCAACGTTCCCGATATCCGCAGATGGGCGCGCTCTATCTGACCAATGCGCTCATTGGCCACGGCATCACCACACATGTGCTCCCCAGCGATGCCTCGACGGCCGATCTCGACGCGTTGATCAGCAAATACGACCCGATTGCGGTCGGCTGCTCGGTGATGACGGCGCCGGAAATCATCGACTTCATCCAGCACTCGATCCACGTGCAGGTCACCTACAACGCCGATCGCAAACGGATTCCGGTGATCTGGGGCGGGATGCACCCGACCATCGTCTGGCAGCAGACCATCAGGGAGCCGTACATCGACATCGTCGTCTCAGGCGAGGCCGAAGTGACGCTGCCGCGGATTCTCACGGCGCTGATGAATGGCAATGACCTGCCGCCGGAACGGCCGATCAAGGTCGATACGCCGCCGTTTCTGGACGAATACCGTCCGCAGTGGGAAGCCATCGACGTGCGCAGCTTCGTCTTCCCGGAGTCACATTCGGTGCACGCGCAGGTGGAGTTCCAGAAGCAGAACATCTTCTATTACCTCCTGACGAGCCGCGGCTGCACCTACAAGTGCAACTTCTGCTGGGAAGTGGCCCGCACCGCCGCCCTGAAAGACGAGATGGCGCGTGACGGCGGGGTGATCGATCTCACGTGGCGCGCCCACAGCGAAGAGTGGGTCGAAGACCAGTTGACGTATCTCGAGGGACGGCTGGCCGCCAGCGGTGCGGTCATGGACGGCGTCGGCCTGTGGGACGACATGATCTTCGGCAGGGAAAAAGAAGCGCACATCCAGCGAGCCCGCCGCATCTTCAGCCTCCTGCGCGACCGTAATTACGGCTACCTTCTCGAAGCGCGTGCCAGCCAGCTGATGACCAAGAGCAGCCGCTGGAATGATAGTGGCGTCACCCGCGAGGCGGATCTCTACCACTTCCTCAAGGAAACCGGCTGCATGCAGGTTTTCGTGGGGACGGAATCGGCGAATCAGCAGACACTCAACCTGATTCAGAAGGGGACCAAGGCCATCGACTACGGACGCCTCGTGGAGATTTCGCGCGACGTCGGTCTGCCTTTGCGGTTCTCCTTGATCGTCGGATTCCCGGACGAGAGCGACCGCTCGGTGAACGAGACGATGGATCTGATCGAGCGGCTGAAGGGTGAGCCGTTCGTATCAGTGAGCGGTCCCAAGATGTTTACGCCTTATCCGGGCACGCCGCAGTACGACGCAGCGGTGCGAGCCGGCTTGAAGGTCCCGACCGACACTGCCGGCTGGGCGCAACTGACCCGCTATGCCGACTATCGCGCGCTCTACCCGTGGCTCGAAAAAAACTACACGGTGGCGACGCTCGATCGCATCGACGCCGCCTGGGAAGATGTGCCGGACGAGAAGAAGACGAAGGCCAAGGAAGACGTCATTCTCGACTTCGTTCGTCAGCACTGATCACCGATGGCCAGGATCGAGAACGTGCTCCGTGCGGTGTATGACCGGCTGCCCGACGACATGCAGCCGGCGCTCCGGCGTTCGTACCGCTGGGCGAGCATCCGTGCGGAAGCGGCGCGGGCGCGCGCCACGGTCAACGGCGCCCAGCGCGTCGTCTTCCAGGATTTCGAAATCGCGCACCTGGAACCGCAGGAGATTCTCGGTCCGCGTCCTCACGAGGTCCTCGTCGACATCTGCAGCAGCGCCGTCAGCCCTGGCACCGAGACCTCGATTCTCTGTGGCTGGCCCGGTACGCCGCGCCGCTTTCCCTACTCGCCGGGGTACTCCGCCGCGGGTGTCGTCGCGCAGGCCGGGAGCGCGGTCAAAGGGCTGGCGCCGGGCGACCGTGTCGCCGGCGGGTTGCGCCATGCGAGCCGCGATACGGTCGGGGCTCAGCTGCTGGTGAAGGTGCCCGAGGGCGTGTCGCTCGAAGACGCCAGCTTCGTCGTGCTTGGCGTAATCGCGCTGCAAGGCATCCGCAAGGCGGCCATCGCCCCGGGAGAGCGGGTCGCCGTCATCGGTCAAGGGTTGGTCGGGCAGCTGTCGAGGCGCCTGGCGTCGTTGTCGGCGCCTTCGCAAATCATCGCCGTGGGGGCGAGCCATGCCAGAGAAGCGCTGGCCTTATCGGACGGCGATCGGTTCGTGTCGCTGGCGGACGCTGCCGGACTGGATGAGATCGACGCCGACGTCGTGATCGAGGCGGCGGGCACAGCCGATTCGATCGCCACCGCCTTGCGGTGCGCGGCCCGAGGCGGGCGGGTGGTGATCGTCGGCAGCGGGCGAACCCTCGACCGCAGCGCCAGCTGGGTGACGCTGTTGCAGGACAAGAATCTTGAGATCATCGGCGCCCATCTCACCGCGGTGGCCGAGCGCGACGCGAGCCTGAACCGCTGGACTTATCAGCAGGAAGCGTCGCTGTTCCTGGAACTGGTTCGACGTGGCCGGCTGCGCGTCAACGATCTGGTGACCTGGCGGGCGCGCCCGAGCGAATGCAACGTCGTCTACGAACACCTGGCGACTGGTCGTTCGAAACATCTCGGCATCGTGTTTCAGTGGACCACCGAACCGCAGGCGACCGCCGAGACGCCCGCGACTGCGGTGTCCGCGCCGCGGCCACTGCACGACGCCCGCTCAACAGCCGCCGGGGCGGTCAAGCCCATCAAGATCGCCCTGGTTGGCCTCGGCGGCATCGGTCAGCAGCACGCGCGCGAAGCCGCGAAAGCGGCGCTCGTCGACGTGGTGGCCGTCTACGACACGAACCAGAAAGTGTCGATGCAGCTTGGCGCGTCGCTGCACGCGACGTCATTTCCTTCGTATGAGGCGCTGCTCGATCAGTCCGATGCGGAGGCGGTGCTGTTGTCGGTGCCCAATTACCTTCACCGCGATCTTGCGCTCCGCGCAGCCGCCCGCGGCAAGCATGTGCTCCTCGAAAAGCCGCTCGCCATCACGATGCAGGAAGCGGACGACATCGTGGCCGGCTGCAAGCAGCACGGCGTGATGCTCAGCGTCAATTTCAGCTTTCGGTATCTGGCCCGGGTCAGCATCGCCAAGCGGCTCGTCGATGAAGGCGCGCTGGGCGAGATCACCGGCGTGCAAGCGCTCCACTACTCGTATCGCGAGCGCGGCTACTGGCACGGCGCGCGCAGCGCCTCGGCCGACGATTGGCGGACCTCGAAGGAAAAGGCCGGCGCCGGTTTCTTCTTCATGAACCTGTGCCACGTCATCGACTACGTCTATTTCATCACCGGGCTCCGCGCCAGCCGGATCTACTGCGAGCACGGCACGCTCGGATCGCCGACCGAAGTCGACGACACCGTGAGCATCAGCTGCCGGTTCGACAACAACGCCATTGGAACGATCTCGGGCAGCTGCACGCGCCGCGGCGCGAATCAGGCCGAAGAACGAATCTGGGGATCGCACGGCACGTTGACTATCGACGATGAGGCCATTCGGTTCCACTCGGCTCGCGCGGTCGGCGGATCGCGGCCAGGAAAAACGCATACCATCAAGATTTCTCCCAAGGCAGGCTGGATCGAGCAGTGGCTGAACGACTGTGCCACCGCGGTCCGCGAAAACCGCAGCCCGGCCATCACCGGCCGCGACGGCTGGGACAATCTCGCCTTCATCACCACCGCCCTGCGATCGATGGAAGAACAACGTTCGCTGGAGGTTCCACGTTTTCCGAAGGAGTTCGAGTAGCCGTGGCCAACGCGTTCAAGACTTCGGATCTGCGCATTCGTGCCGAAGCCTTTGGAGAGCTCGACGCGCGTCGCGGCGGCGGCACGGCATGTGCCGTTGGGCGCCTGGTTGAAGCCGATGAGACCGGAACGTGGGAAAAGGGCGACCGCGTGCTGATTGGCGGTGTCGACGCCCACACCGCCGACGTCGAGGCTTCGTCGATCCGCTGCGTACGGGTTCCCGATGGTATGGAGACCGCCGATGCGCTGCTCATTCCGCCCACGGCACAAGCGCTCAGAGTCTGGCGCCGCCTGCGGCTCGAGATCGGCGAGACCGCGATCTACAGCGACGGCGATGGACTGACCAGTTTCGTCGCACTGATCGCCACCTGGCGCGGCGCCGTCTCGGTCATACGCTTGACTCGCGATCATCGCGCTGGCGATGCAGAGAGCGTGAACGTCAGCGATGCCCTCAAGGCGGTTGAACGCCTCCGCGCTCTGGTCGGCAATGCGCCCGGATTGGCCGCCGTCGACCTGTCGGGCCATGGCGAAACCATTTCGATGCTGCTCGAGGCGATGCCGCGATGGGGCAGGTTGCTGCTTGCCGGACCTCATCCCGAGCCGTTTACGACCGCGTTCTACACCGACATCCATCGCAAAGGCGTCGTCGTCACCGGGGCGGATCTCGACTCGATGTTCTCGAACCCGTCGGCCTGGCACGCCGACATCCGCAACGCGTGCCGCCTGCTGATGGACCCGAAACGCGCCGTGGCTTTGCGCGCGTGTGCGCACCACCGTTCATCGATCGCCGACGCGATCATGAATCCTGGACGGGAACCCGATGCGAGCCGTTCACGATCCTGACACCCAGGAATGGTCTGGGCGGCAGCGTGATCGTCATCGTCTCGAGCTGGCGCTGCGCAAACACCCTTCCATCCTGGAGTGCGCGGTACTCGACCGATCGGCGGGCGGAGACGGCGCGGACCTCGTCGCCTATGTCGTGCCGGGATCCGCGTTAGCGCCCGACGATCTGCTGCAACATCTCCGCGCCACCGGGCTTCCGCGGCTCACGCGCATTATTCCCGTCACCTCGATCCCGTTGACCGCTGCCGGCGAGGCCGACGCCGTCCTCCTCTCGCGACTGCCCGTCAACGACGACGAGTTGCTCGAGCAATGGGAGGCCCGCGGCCAATCGGTGGAGGGTATCGCTCGGGTTGCGGCCCTTCGCGACGGCGGGTCGACGCCGACGTTGCCGCTCCACTTGTCAGACGTGCTGACCGACTGGACGCCGTCAGCCGCGACAGCATCCGAGACTCCGGTCATGCCGTCGCGCGCCACGGCAAGTGCGGCTTCGGCCGAACCGTCGTTCGGCGACGG
>Ga0163163_10006342_pt1 | contig 10325 bp, 10 predicted proteins | sample S65metaG_FD_119766 | JGI IMG/M metagenome (GOLD analysis project Ga0163163, IMG submission 119766) | Switchgrass rhizosphere microbial communities from Kellogg Biological Station, Michigan, USA - S6-5 metaG | ecosystem: Host-associated > Plants > Roots > Rhizosphere > Soil | place: USA... | reverse complement strand
CAGAAATCCGTGAAGCGGCTGAAGGAACTCGACGAAATGGCGACCGATGGCCGCTACGAGCTCCTGCCGAAGAAGGAAGTCGTCAAACTGGAGCGCGAACGTAAGCATCTCCAGGCGAACTTGGCCGGCATCAAGAATATGAGCCGGCTGCCCGACGCTCTCTTCGTGATCGACTCCAACAAGGAGCAGATCGCGGTGAAGGAAGCGCGCAAGCTTGGCATCCCGGTCGTCGCCGTGGTTGACACCAACTGCGATCCGAGTGAAGTCGATTACATTATTCCCGGCAACGATGACGCGCTTCGCGCCATCCGCCTCTTTGCTTCGAAGATTGCTGACTCCTGCGTCGAAGGTAATGCCGCCGCAGGCGATAAGCAGAACGCCGAAATCGCCGGTGGCATCGCTGCCTCTGAGGGCGCCGAAGCCGAAGCACAGGGCGAAGATAGCCTGGCAGCCTCCGTCGGAGAAGACGTCAGCATGGAAGACGTCCTCGGCAAGGGCGTTCGCAAGGCTCCGGAAGCAGAACTCAGCGAGGACCTGACCAAGGCCGAGTCGCTCTAAGCACTCGCTTAATCTGGGTCTCGAGTATCCGACCCGCGCTCGCCAAACGACGGGCGCGGGTTTTTTAACGTAAACCGCCCGCGATAATTCCGGGAAAGACACGGCTTCAGCCGTGCGTAAGAAATTCAAATAAACGGGGGCTTTAGCCCACGAGGTTCAACAGCACTACTACGAAAGGTTTCACGATGGCAGATATCACCGCAACAATGGTTAAGGAGCTCCGCGAGAAGTCCGGTGCTCCCATGATGGATTGCAAGAACGCATTGACCGAATCCAAGGGCGACATTGAAGCAGCATTTACCTGGCTCCGCAAGAAGGGCATGGCGACCGCCGCGAAGAAAGCCACGCGTAGCACCAGTGAAGGAAGCGTGACCAGCTACATCCACGCTGGCGGAAAGATCGGCGTGCTTCTCGAAGTAAATTGCGAGAGCGATTTCGTCGCGCGTACCACCGAGTTCCAGAACCTGGTACACGACATCGCCATGCACATCGCCGCAGTCGACCCGAAGTACGTTCGCAAGGAAGACGTCACTCCCGAAGCGTTCGAAAAGGAGAAGGACATCTACCGTTCGCAGGCCGCTGCCACGGGAAAGCCGGCTCCGGTCGTAGAGAAGATCGTTGAAGGCAAGATGGCGAAGTTCTACGAGGAAGTCTGCCTCTATCAGCAGCCCTTCATCAAGGAACAGACCGTCACGATTGAGCAACTCATCGCTGCCGTCATCGGCAAGCTCGGCGAGAACATCACCGTCCGCCGCTTCGCCCGCTTCAAGGTCGGCGAAGTCGGTGAAACCATCGCCATCAGCAAGCCCTCACCGGCTGCTGAAGTCTAAGCGACAGCATTCACTGAAACGCCGGCTCATAACGAGTCGGCGTTTTGCTTTGTATTCTCATCCTTCGTACTGCCGGCAGTGCCCGGGTGACCCAGGTTTTAGTGATGGTGCCCCCAGGCTTTAGTCATGGTGCCCCAGGTTCACGGCGTCAGCCGTTAACCTGGGTCTGTCCCGTTTAATCAAACGAACTTTTCCATCAGCACTTTCCGCATCGCCGCCGGCGTAGTCCCCGCGATCCGCTGAAACATTCGGGTCATGTGACTCTGATCGGCAAAACCTGCCGACGCAGCAATCTCCGACAACGGCTTTTCCCGATCGCACAGTTCCCTGCAGGCATACTGAACCCGCAGGCGCTGTAGATATGCGCCAGCCGTTTGTCCTTCAACCTGCCGAAACATCCTCGACAAGTAAACAGGATGAACTCCCACCTCATTCGCGATATCGGCAATCCGAACTTCTTGGCGGAACGACTCTCTCAGCATACCGATCACTCGCGACCACCACTCCGGCTCCGTATGCCGATGCACGTGCTGTAACCGCGCCGCCGATCCCAGCATCTCCCACAACAGGCTTTCCATGCTCAAGGTCGAACCGTGCGCTCCTTCGCGATACTCCCGGAACAACCGCACGGCCAGCCAGGTAAGCTCGCCCGCGCTCAGTTCATACACGGCCTCGTTCAACGATTGCGGACCGCGGAAGAAATCTAACCAATTCGCACCAACCTCTGCAGTAAAGAACTCCGCCCCGCCTTTCGGCACGATCCCCGTATGTCTCGTGCACTGCGGATGGAAGGCCAAAGTGAAACCACTGTACTGATTGAATCCCCGTCTTCCCTCTTCTTCATAGTGCCCGTGCAGCACCAGCGAGAAGTACGGCAGTGGATGTTCATGCGCCGGAACGTGCTTTTCAATCGGATGAACCAGGTGTGTCAGAACAGTCCCTTCGAATTGCCGGCGCGACATCGTCTGTCCCGCGAATTGCGCGCCTTGCGGCGGCGGAACAGGGACCGGCATCGAGGCTGTCTGGGTAGCCATGCGCTCTTAGATTGCCGGAAGCTCAAAACGTCACCAGCTTCTTTTCCGCCTGAAGTTAATTTTGTTCAAGACTCGCCTGTCATCAAACGTTAGACTCCGACCTCACATGGGCAGGAATGCTCCGGAGGATGGCATGAAGAAGCTACTGATAATGGCCACGTTGGCCATGTTCGTCGTTGCTCTGCTGGGCGCTTCACCCGACGATCCGCTCGCCGGAATGCAAAAGCCGCGTTACACGGCGGACAAGAAACTGATGCGGCCGACCGGCTATCGCGAATGGGTGTTTCTTTCCAGCGGCTTGGGGATGAACTACGCGGCCGGCGGTCCAAGCGGTGCCAACCAGTTCCCTCCCCAGTTCACGAACGTATTCGTGCAGCCCGAAGCTTATCGCCAGTTCAAGCGGACCGGACACTGGCCAGACAAGACCATCTTTGCGCTTGAGATCTATTCGCCTGCTACCCACGGATCCATCAACAAGCAAGGTCACTTCCAGGACTCATTCTCTGGCCTCGAGGCAGAGGTGAAGGACTCAACTCTGGACGGAGGATGGGCATACTACGGCTTTGGCACCGACGGTCACACCGCCGATGCGAATCCGAAAGAGGGATGCTTCAACTGCCATGAGAAGAACGCTGCGGTCGAACACAGCTTCGTACAGTTCTATCCCGACCTGCTCGAGACTGCGCTGAAGCTCAACACCATCAATCCCGGCATCAACATTCCTCTGAATCGCACGCGACTGTTCCAGCTCGCGAAGGACAAGGGTTGGCCAACGGCTGAGAAGACCTTCGAAGAGGCGCGTGCAAAAGATCCGGATGCTGACATCTTCCAGAATGTCGAAGCCAACCTCAATGCCATCGGCTATGGCCTGATGTCTGCCGGCAAGAACTCTGACGCTGTTGCTGTACTCAAGCGAGTCGCCAACGACCATCCGAATTCCGTCAACGCTTTCGACAGTCTTGCCGACGCCTACGATGCTACGGGCGATAAGCAGAACGCTATCGAAGCCTCGCAGCGGGAACTCGAACTGGCAAAAGCCTCTACTCTTCCCGACCGACAGAAAGAACAGTTCATCAAATTGGCCACCGATCGAATCGCCAAGCTTCAGGCCTCGGCCAAGTAATTGGCCGAATGCAACTGGGGCAGAGGTCCTCCCTTCTGCCCCATCTTTCCCTCGCGTATTCAACACTCCTGCACTTCAGTTATCATCTACGAACTCTGCTCGACTTTCGGGGAACCAATTCAACTGTCTACAAGGAGTAGGAGTGAAACCGTCATTTTCCAAAGCTGCTCGAATAGCGGCTCTCTTATTGGCAAGCACTTGCGCGTTGCAGGCTGGGAACCTGCCCAAGGCTCCGGCTTCCGCCGTCAACGACATCACGCCGGTGGAACTGCGCGAGCACCTTTCGTTCCTCGCCTCCGATGAACTCGGCGGACGCTACACGCTGAGTCCGAACTTCCCGATCGCGGCACGCTATCTCGCGACCAGGCTGCAAGCGTGGGGCTACAAACCTGCCGGCGACAACGGAACTTTCCTGCAGCACTTCGACCTGATCTCGGCGAAGCCGAAGGCAGATGAATGTTCGCTCTCCATCACCTCGAACGGACAGACGACTGAATACAAGTTCGGCGACTTCTTCACGCAGGATGCGAAGAACGGCGAAGCCAGCGGACAACTGGTCTTCGTTGGCTACGGACTCACATCGCCTGAACAGAAGTATGACGATTACGCTGGCCTCGACGTGAAGGGCAAGATCGTGCTGCTGCTCACGGAAGGAGATCCGCCGAAGGTCGATCGCTCGCGGCTGAAGGATTCGGAATCCGGTGAACCCAACGCTCGCGCACACGGAGCTGTCGGAGTCATCTCACTTCCATCGCGACGTTATCTCCGCTTCATGAAGTCTCCTGAGTTCAAGACGCGTATCGCAACGCGATTCGGTATTCGTCTCGCCAAGACTGTCGATGGCACGTTGCCTACGATCATTCTCGCTCCCGACGCTGCTGAGAAGTTACTCGAGCCGCTCGGCATGAAGCTCGAAGACCTGATGGAAGCAGGAGTTAAGGGACAGACGATCGCACCAAAGGCTCTGCAACAATCCGCGAAGCTCCGAATCGCGGTCGAGGCAAACACGGTTCCGACTCAGAACGTCGTCGGAGTGCTTGAAGGCTCTGATCCGAAGCTGAAGGACGAATATGTCACCTTCAGCGCGCACTACGATCACCTGGAAACCCGCGATGGGCGCATCTTTCCGGGTGCCGATGACGACGGTTCGGGAACCGCGGCGGTTCTCACCATCGCTCATGCACTGGCGGAAACTCGCCCGAAGCGTTCGCTGATGATCATCTTCCACGCAGGCGAAGAGCTCGGACTGCTCGGCTCGCGTTACAACACCGACTTTGGTCCGGCAGTTCCGCTGAACAAGATCGTCGCTGATCTCAACATCGATATGATCGGACGCTCGAAGCCTTCAGGTGATACGGACGAGAAGGACAAGAATCTGACCGATGCGAACACTGTCTATCTCGTCGGTGCCGATCGCATCAGCAAGGAACTGCACCAGATCAGCGAGCAGACGAACCAGGAATACGAAAAGCTGTCGCTGAACTATCTCTACAACGATCCGAAGAACGAAGAGCGAATCTACTATCGTTCTGATCACTGGAATTACGCGAAGCACGGAATTCCAATCATTTTCTACTTCGATGGGACGCACGTGGACTATCACCAGCCCACCGACACGGTCGACAAGATCGATTTTCAGAAGATGACAAAGATCTCGCGTCTCGTGCTGGAGACGGGGTGGCGGCTTGCCAACCTCGATCACCGGGTTGTCCTGGATAAGCAGTAGCAGGAGTCGGGTACCGGTTCAGTTCCCCGCGTCGGCTCCGCCGGCGCGGGGATTTGTTTGCGTGCTGGCTCGTGCACTTTCCATCACGAGCGATAGCGTGCTATACCATTACCGACTACTCAGGCCATGACTCGAGCTTCGAAACCTGCGTCTAAGAAGGCTTCCCGAAAAAAGGCCCACAAGGAACCCGTGCACCATACTTCGTCGCATCCCCCTGCCGAACACCACAAGCATTCTCACGACACTCCTGAACGCCGAGCTCATCCGCGCGGAGACGATATCTTCACCAAAATCCAGGACGCTACGGAGAAGGTCCTGCGTGAGCGCAAACACGAACTGAAGAAGTAGTTCACGGTGGACCCAAGACTTCCGTCCCCGGGCTACCCCTATTTTCTTAAAATCTCTTGTTTTCAGTGACTTACGGTGATGAGATGCCGTATGTCATTGGAAATGCGTAGGTTAGGGGTGAAAAGGACTGGATTAGTTGCCGGGGGCCAGTTGCCGGTAGCCAGTAGTCAGTAATCAGTAATCAGTAATCAGTAGCCAGTGAGAAGCTGAGTTGCAAGTTGCAAGTTGCAAAAGAAGCCAGAAGCTACCATAAAGCCGCGACCAAATTGTTCCTTCTTTCCCCTACTCTTAGGATATCAACCTACATATGGCAAGTGTGACATTGGGTGAGGCAATGTATTTGCCATTGGGTGTTTGGGTTGCGGTTGATTTGGGTGGAGGCTGGGGTTGACGTGTGCCAGCTTGAAATCCTGGGACTTCCGACTTAAGTCTTGCGACTCTCGTCTTCCCACACAGCTAGTTCGTTGGCAGGAAGATGGTGAAGATGCTGCCGCTGTGGCCGGTGCGGGTTGAGCTGCGGATGCGGAGAACGCCGTGATGTTTCAGGACGGTATCGTTGACGAGCGAGAGTCCGATGCCGTTCCCAGCGGCGCCCTTGGTGGTGAAGAAGGGTTCGAGAATATTGCTCATCACTGTCGAATCGATTCCCTTGCCCGAGTCGGCGAAGGTAACGCGCAGTCCTTTGCGCCTGAGGCCGCTCCATTCATGGCAATTTGAGACGCGTGCATGGACGGTACCGCCCTCAGGCATCGAATCCACGGCATTGAGGAGCAGGTTGGCGAAAGTTTGACGGAGCGGGCCGGGATACACGGTCATATTTCCATCGGTGCAGTAGCGCGTAGTGACGGAGATTCCGTGGGACTCAAGCCGCGACCTGTAGAACGCGAGGACAGAGGCAAGCAGTTCGGGCACGTTGGTTGCGCTGACTTCCGATCCATAACGGAATTCGCGCAGAGCGGAATGCGCGATCTGGGAGAGGCGATTGGTTTCGTCTCGAATAAGCCCAAGGTAGCGTTTCGCTTCGGGTGTCAATTCGACTTCCCGTTCCATAAGGAAAATGAGATTGAGGAGGGACTCGGCCGGGCTACTTATCTCATGGGCAAAAGAGACACCACGCTTGTCCCGGTCAGCGGGAGGTGAACAACGGTTTTGACTGCTGGGCTGCACGGAAAGCCTGACTGGTGCTGGTTTGGCAATACCCGGACGAAAAAACGGTGAGCAATACTACAACAAATATGTCTGATACCAGACGTTATCTCTCGGTTGTCCCGGAAATCGCCTTATGTCTGATTCCGGACATACAGCAGGGGTTTGCTCGAAAAGTGCCAGGAGATTTGATAAAGGCGTACAGTAAGAGATAGCCACATCCACTTACGCATTCCTCCGCCAAACTGGCAGGTTCACATGCGCATCCGGATGCCACTTAGTTGGCGCTAGGAGCCGCTGTGAAACCTGTAAACCCTCACGGGTTCAGAAACCGCATACTCGCATCTTTATCCACTTCAGAGCTGGAGCGCATCTCACCTCATCTTTCCGAGATCAAACTACCCCAGGATTTCACGTTGCTGGACGGGAAAGTTAACTATGCCTATTTTCTAGAAGACGGCATGGCTTCAGTGGTGGTGACGGTTGAGAACGGGAGCACCGTCGAGGTTGGAGTTGTGGGAGTTGATGGAGTTGTTGGAATTCCGATCCTGCTCGGAACAGGCCGCATGCCCGGACGTGCATTCATTCAAATCAGCGGAACGGGATACCGAATGGAGGCGGCTGTTATCAAGAGCGAGTTTGAGCGAAACGGTGAGTTCCGCGACGTCGTTCATAGATATCTGCAAGCGTTCCTTGTGCAGACCGCGCAGACCGCGGCATGCAACCGACTCCACAACATTGAAGAGCGCCTAGCGCGCTGGTTGCTTTCCTGCCGCGACCGAGTGCAGACGGATGAACTCGCGCTGACGCATGACTTTCTGAGCCAGATGCTTGGTGCGCCGCGCACGACGGTTACGCTGGCGGCGGGACTACTCAGCCGAGCAGGAATGATCGAGTATTCGCGAGGCGTTGTGCAGATAACTGACCGACCGCAACTGGAACACACGGCATGCGAATGCTACCGGATTGTGCGAGATGAATTCCGGCGGCTGAAATTACTGTGAGTCTGGTAACAGACAGACAACGGCTGCTCTCGATATTTACAACTGGAGCAGCATGAATGCTACTGCCAAGCAGTACAAAAACCGCATTTTAGCGGCACTGCCGAGGAATGAACTCAAACGTCTATCCGAACACCTGTCGCCGGTGGAGCTTCCACAATCACAGATACTTCTGGATGGAGATGCTACACACGGGTACTTCCTCGAAGACGGAATCGCATCCGTTGTAGTGACCCTGGACAACGGAGATAGCGTTGAAGTTGGAGTAATCGGGCACGATGGGGTGGTGGGGTTGCCGATATTGCTTGGCACGGACGGCGCTCCGGGACGAACGTTCATTCAGATCGCCGGGTCCGGTTATCGAATCAACGGGAAGAAGTTGAAAGAAGAATACGAGATTTCCGGGGATTTTCGACGGTGCGTACAACGTTATATGCAGGGCTTCATGGTGCAGACGGCGCAGACGGCAGCATGCAATCGACTACACGGGATCGAGGAGCGACTTGCGCGGTGGCTGCTAACTTGTCATGACCGCCTGGACGGAGACGCTCTGCGCCTGACGCATGACTTCCTTGCGACCATGTTGGGATCGCCAAGAACTACCGTGACACTTGCGGCAGGCCTGTTGCAGCGGGCGGGAATGATCGAGTACTCGCGGGGGGTAGTGACAATCACCGACCGCCAAAAACTGGAGAGTACCGCGTGCGAGTGTTACCGGACGGTTCGAAATGAATTCCGCAGGCTGAATCTCCTGTGAAGCTGCTGTCCATCTGCCAGAGCGCGTCAAATGTTCGGTACCGGACAGACTTGCAATCCCTCGAAGTCGATAATAGATAATAGTTGTATCAGGCCTCCGGTGGTGGGGGAGGGACAACTATGCTTCCAAACCGATCCCATGCGATAGTCGACGCACCAATCACAACCACAGAGCACCTACTCACATCGTGGAAGGAAATCGCCGCATATTTTGGCAAAGGCGTGCGAACCGTGCAGCGATGGGAGCGAGAACTTGGACTTCCGGTTCGTCGACCGACGGGTTTGCGACAGATTGTATTTGCGAATCCGGCTGAACTGCGAGACTGGCTAGAGCACCAGACCTTCCGGTCTACGGACCGACTGGAGCACGACGCCGCGCTGCTGCGATTTGATTCTGAACAACACCGCCGCAGACCACTATCGCAGGAGCAAAGCATCGATCGGATGAAGGACCTCGCCGAGAAACTCTACGAAACGACGACGATGGCTGCGGGCAGACGGCGGCGTGCGAGTTGACCTTTTATGTCTGGCACCAGACAGACGGTCTGAATTTTCTTCGCTAGACTTGAAACCCCTCACACAACAAAAAACCGGTTGGGTAATTTATGTCGCGTCCATTGGTTCTGTGCATTGACGATGACGAAGATAGCCTGAAGGTCCGCGAACTTCTGCTGAAAAACATGGGATATGACACGTTGCTGGCGCCGGATGGCGATCGTGGTCTCGCGTTATTTACGCAGCGTGCTGTCGACATTGTGATCGTGGACTACGCGATGCCGGGACTCAATGGCGCAGAGGTAGCGCGAGCCATTCGCGCGATGCGACCAGAGGTGCCGATCGTGATGCTGTCCGGTCAGCCGGTTAAACCGGACGGAGTCGACAGCGAAGTGGATTCGTTCGTGACAAAGGGGAGAGATACCGGCGACTTGCTCGAAGAACTGGAACACCTGTTGAGCAAGAAAAAACTGCGTACGCAGTATGAAAGTGGAGAGAGCCGGAGACTGGCGTAGAGTCAGGCTTCCTGAATTGGAACCACCATGCGGCGGTGTTGTTCCATGTCGTCGGTGCCCGGCATTCGTACTCTTTAAACTTCAGCCATGCCTTGGGGGTTGAAGCGCTACCAGGAAACTCGGCAGACCCACTTTCTCACCTTCAGTTGTTATCACCGCCAATCTTTGCTCGCTAGTCCTTCGCGAAGAAACTGCTTCGAGAATGCGCTGGAACGAACGCGTCATTGCTATCGGCTGTGCGTCTACGGATACGTGGTCATGCCGGAACACGTTCATCTCCTGGTTAGTGAACCCTTGAACAAAACTCTCGCAGCCGCAGTCCAGGCACTCAAGCAATCGGTCCTGCGAAAGCTGATTGGAAATGACGGGCACTTCTGGCAGAGCCGCTATTACGACTTCAACGTGCGTGACGAGGAGAAGCGAGTCGAGAAACTTCGGTACATCCATCGGAACCCAGTTAAGCGAGGCCTTTGTGAAAGGCCGGAGGACTGGGAGTGGAGCAGTTTCCGGCATTATGCAACCGGGGAGATGGGAATTGTGGAGATTGAGTCTGAGTGGACCGCGAGGAGACGTGAGAACCGTCAACTTCCCCATCCTTCGCTTCGAGGATGAAGATCAACTACCCCACCCAAGCCAACTGCTGGCTTGAATGGGGCACCCGAGGTCGAGTGAGATTCGAAAATGAAGGTCAACTACCCCACCCAAGCCAACTGCTGGCTTGAATGGGGCACCCGAGGGTTAGAGTTCGATGACCCAATCAGTTGCCGTTCTTGGCGGTTTCCTGGGGTTTGTG
>Ga0163163_10006340_pt1 | contig 10328 bp, 7 predicted proteins | sample S65metaG_FD_119766 | JGI IMG/M metagenome (GOLD analysis project Ga0163163, IMG submission 119766) | Switchgrass rhizosphere microbial communities from Kellogg Biological Station, Michigan, USA - S6-5 metaG | ecosystem: Host-associated > Plants > Roots > Rhizosphere > Soil | place: USA: Michigan... | reverse complement strand
TCGTCGAGCTCGGCGTCGCCGACGATGGAGTACTGGCGCCCGGTGCCCGCGCGCACGTAGCGGCGGGCCAGCGCGCCCCAGATCGGGGCGGTCGCGCCGATGCCGACCGAGCCGGTGGAGTAGTCGACCGGGTCCGGGTCCTTGGACCGGCTCGGGTAGCTCTGCAGCCCGCCGAACGCCCGCAGCGTGGTCAGGTACCGCTCGTCGAGCGCGCCGAGCAGGTAGTTGATCGCGTGCAGCACGGGCGAGGCGTGCGGCTTGACCGACACCCGGTCACCGGCGCGGAGCTGGCGGAACCACAGTTCGGTCATGATCGACACCATCGACGCGCTGGACGCCTGGTGGCCGCCGACCTTCAGGCCGGTGGGGTTGGGCCGGACCCGGTTGGCGTGGTCGATGATCGCGGTGGACAGCCACAGCACGCGCCGCTCGATCGCGCGCAGGCCGTCGAGGCTGCCGGTGCCGGTCTGCGCCGGGAGCGTGCTGGTCACGCGCATCACCACCTTGCTGGTCAGGGCCAGCACATCAAGCCGTGCCCGGCCCGCGCAAGCCGGGGGGTGGCCGCGGGCGGCGGTCGGCGGCCTGGCCGGCCGGCATAGGGTGGCCATCATGACCGACGATGCCCCGATCGACCCCTCGGTTCCGCCCAGCGGCCCGGGCTGCGCCACCTGCCTGGCCAGCGACGGCTGGTGGTTCCACCTGCGCCGGTGCGCCCAGTGCGGCCTCATCGGCTGCTGCGACTCGTCCCCCTCCCAGCACGCCAGCAAGCACGCGGCCGAGTCGGGGCACCGGCTGATCCGCAGCTACGAGCCGGGCGAGGACTGGTTCTGGGACTACGTGTCCGAGCAGTTCTACGAGGGGCCTGCGCTGGCCGATCCGCAGCACCACCCGCTCGACCAGCCGGTGCCGGGTCCGGCGGGCAAGGTTCCCGCCGACTGGCAGCGGCACCTGCACTGACACGGGCAACGGCACACAGGCACTGGCACACAGGGAGCACGCTGTGGCGGGATCAGTTATTGCCTCATCGGCCCGGCTGGAGGAACTGACCGCCGGGTTTCTCCGGGAGCACCGGCCCCGGGGCCTGGCGGGTATCTCTGTCGGGGTTGTCCGGGACGGCGAGCTGGCCTGGTCGGCGGGCTGCGGCCTCGCTGACGTGGCGGCCGGGCGGGCGCCGGAGGAGACCACGCTGCTGCGGGTCGCGTCGATCACCAAGACGTTCACCGGCACCGCGGTCATGCAGCTCGCCGGGAACGGCGGGCTGCACCTCGACGACCCGGCGGTACGGCACCTGCCCGAGCTGCGCGCGATCGGTATCCCGTTCGGGCCGGTGGAGACGCTGACGATCCGCCGGCTGCTGTCGCACGAGTCCGGCCTGCAGGGCGAGCCGCCGGGCACGGACTGGGCCGGGCCGGATTACGAGGGCAGCGCGGCGCGGAGCCTGGCCCGGGCCGCCGAGGTCGGCCTGAAGGTCCCGCCGAACTCACAATCCAAGTACTCGAACCTGGGCTACCAGCTGCTCGGCGAGATCGTCGCGCGGGTCAGCGGCACGCCCTACCCGGACTACCTGCGCCAGGCCATCCTCGAGCCGCTGGGCCTGACGTCGACCGGATTCGACCCGCTGCCGCCCGGGCTGGCGGCCCGCCGCGCCACCGGCTACCGGTGCGAGCCGTTCACCGACGTGCTGGTGCCCGCCGCGGTCACCCCGGCGGTGCAGGCCGAGGGCGGTCTGTGGTCCTCGGTGGCCGACCTGGCCCGGTGGCTGGCCTTCCAGCTCAGCGCCTACCCGGCGGGCGCGGAGGCCGGCGGCGCGGGCGCGGAGAAGGTGCTGCCCGCCGCCCAGCTGCGGGCCATGCACACGCCCCGTTACCTGGCCGACCCGGACTGGGCCCGCGCGTGGGGGATCAGCTGGTTCGCGACCCGGCGGGACGGCGTGGTGTGGGTCCAGCACGACGGCGGGCTGCCCGGCTTCACCAGCACGGTGTGCTTCGACCGGGAACGGCCGCTGGGCGCGATCGTGCTGGCGAACGGCATCGCCCCGACCGCCGAGCTGGCCTTCGCGCTGGCCGCCGCGGCGGGTGAGGAGGCCCCCGGCCGGCCCGCCGGCGGCCAGGCCGTGCTGGTGCCGGCGGACGTCCAGCCGCTGCTCGGCCTGTACTCGCTGCCGGAGCTGGGCGTGACCCTGCGGCTGGAGTGGCGGGACGGGGCGCTGGTGCTGACCGACCCCGGGGTCCCGTCCTACCGCCCCGAGCTGACCCCGGCCGGTGACCAGGACACGTTCACGGTCGGCCCGGGTTTCCGCGAGTCCGGCGAGAAGGCGGTGTTCCGCCGCCGGGCCGACGGTCAGGTGACCGCGATGTTCCTGGCGGCCATGACCCTGACCCGGCTGGACACGGTCCCGGCGGACAGTGTCCAGCCGCCGCCCGCCTAGCCCAGTTCCCGGTCCTGCAGGTACGTGTCCGCGGTATTCCCGTTGCACGGGCGAAGCGTCAGCCGGGTATGGTCACCGGGAGCAGGCCGCCACTGCTGGTACGTCCGATACTGGCGGCTCGCGCTGACCCGGCGCTGAACCGGCGCTGACGCGGCGCCTCCGCAGGCGGCTTCTGGCGGCCACGGACGCGTCGCCGAACCTGGCGCCATGGCGGTCCGTTGTCACACCGAGGCCGAACTCGCGGCCGCGGGCGGAGGACTGTCATGCAGGTGCGGCTGCTTGGGCCGGTCGATGTCGTGGTGGACGGGGGGCCGCGGCTGGTCGCTGGGCTGCGCCGTAAGGCGGTGCTGGCCGTGCTGGCGCTGAACCACGGCGAAGTCGTCAGTGCCGACCGGCTGGCCGAAGCCGTCTGGGCGGACGGCCCGCCGCCGGCTTCGCTGAACACGCTGCAGAAGCACGTTTCCCAGCTGCGCAAGGTCCTTGGGAACGGGGCCGCGATCGTGGCCCGCCCGCCCGGCTATGCCCTGGACCCCAGCAGTGCTGACACCGACGTGCGGGTCGCCGAGCACCTGCTGCGGCAGGGTGTCCAGGCCGCCGATCCGGTCCAGGGAACCCAGCACCTGCGGGCCGCGCTGGCGCTGTGGCGCGGGCAGCCATTGCCGGATCTGGCCGGCCTGCCCTGGCTGGAGGGACAGGCGAGGCGCCTGGATCAGCTGTGGCTGCAGATCAAGCGGGCCCTCGTCCAGGCCCGGCTGGCGGCCGGGGAGCATGCCGCTCTGCTGCCTGACCTGGAGCAGCTGGCCGCGGAGCACCCGCTGGATGAGCAACTCCACGCGCAGCTCATGCTGGCGCTGTACCGGAGCGGCCAGCAGGCCGATGCGCTGGCCGCCTGCCGCCAGCTGCGCGACACGCTCGGCCAGGAGCTGGGTATCGGCCCCAGCCGGATGATCAGCGACCTTCAGACCGCGATCCTCCGCCAGGACCCGGAGCTCGACCTGGCCGCGCCCGGGGTTACGCTGCCTGCGACCAGGCCGGGGACGCCGGTTCCCGCGCAGCTGCCCTCGGCCGTCCCGGCCTTCGCCGGGCGCCTGGCCGAGCTGGCCCGCCTCGACGCGCTGCTGCCGCAGACGGGCGCCGCCGCGTCCTCCGCACCACCCGCGGCGGTCATCTCCGCCGTGTCCGGCACGGCCGGTGTCGGCAAGACAGCGCTGGCCGTGCACTGGGCGCACCGGGTGGCCGCCCGGTTCCCTGACGGCCAGCTGTACGTCAACCTGCGCGGCTTCGATCCGGCCGGGCAGGCGCTGGAGCCCGGGGCGGCGATGCAGGGATTCCTGGCGGCGCTCGGCGTGCCGGCGGACGGTATCCCGGCCGGGCTGCCGGCCCAGGCTGGGCTGTACCGGAGCCTGCTCGCCGGCCGGCGCGTGCTCGTCGTGCTGGACAATGCACGCGACGTCGAGCAGGTCCGCCCGCTGCTCCCCGGGTCGCCCGGCTGCATGGCCCTCGTGACCAGCCGCACTAACCTCACCGGCCTGGTCGCCGGGCAGGGCGCGGTTCCGCTGACGCTGGGCCTGCTCACCGTGGCTGAAGCCCGCGAACTGCTCACTTGCCGCCTCGGCGCCGGCCGGACCGGCCGCGAACCTGACGCGGTCGACGACATCATCGCCCGCTGCGCACGGCTTCCCCTCGCGCTGGCCATCGCCGCCGCGCGCGCCGCCACTCAGCCCGCCTTCCCGCTCGCCGTCCTGGCCGCCGAGCTCCGCGCGACCACCCGCACGCTGGACGCCTTCGGCGGCGATGACCTCACCACCGACGCCCGGGCGGTGTTCTCGTGGTCCTATCGCGCGCTGAGCGCCGACGCAGCGCGGCTGTACCGCCTGATGGGGCTGCATCCCGGCCCGGACCTCGCGGTCCACGCCGCGGCCAGCCTGACCGGGCTCCCGCCCGCCCGGGCGCACGCCCTCATGACCGATCTGGCCCGCGCCCACCTGCTCACCGAGCATTCCCCCGGCCGGTACACCATGCACGACCTGCTCCGGGCCTACGCGGCCGAGCAGGCCCAGGCCCAGGACAGCGACCAGGCCCGCCACACGGCCCTGGGCCGTCTGCTCGACCATTACCTGCACACCGCCTGCACTGCCGCGTTGCTGCTGGAGCCGAGCCTGGCCCCGGTCATCCCGGTGCCGCCCCGGCCCGGGGTGGTCCTCGCCGGGACGGCGACCGCTGAGGAGGCGCTGTCCTGGTTCACCGCCGAGCACGCCGCGCTCGTTGCCGGCGTGCCGATGGCCGCCGGGGCCGGATTCGGCACCCACGCCTGGCAGCTGGCGTGGGCGCTCACGACTTTCCTCCTCCGCCTCGGCCGCTGGGATGATCAGCTCCTGGTACAGGACATCGCCCTGGCCGCCGCGGGCCGCAGCAATGACCTGGCCGGCCAGGCGCATGCCCGGCACGGCATAGCGCTCGCTTACGCCCGTTCTGGCCAGTTCTCCGAGGCGGGCCCCCATTTCCGTGACGCGCTGCGGCGCTTCGGGATGCTCGGCGACCAGGTCAGCCAGGCCCGCATCCACAGCAGCCTGACGTGGCTAGCCGAGCGGGCAGAGCGGCCCGCCGACGCGCTCAGGCACTCCCTGCTGGCCCTCGAGCTGTACCGGGCCGGGAACCACGCCGCCATGCTGCCCACGGCGCTCAACGACGTCGGCTACTGCCATGCCCTGCTCGGCCGCTACCAGCAGGCCATCGCCTGCTGCGAGCAGGCGCTCGCCGCGAACCAGGCGCTAGGCGAGCGGAGCGGGGAATCCGATACCTGGGACAGCCTGGGCTACATCCATCATCAGCTCGGCGATTACCAGCAAGCCGTGCGCTGCTACGAGCGGTCCCTCAGCCTCTGCCGGGAACTCACCGACCGGTACAACGAGGCTGGCACGCTCGATCACATCGGCGACGCGCACTGCGGCATGGGGGACCTGGACGCGGCCCGCCGGGCCTGGCGGCAGGCCGCGCGTATCTTCGACGACCTGGACCACCCAGACGGCAAGCGGGTGCGCGCCAAGCTCCGCGCCCATTGCGGGCCGCCGGCCTGGATCAGCCTCACCCCGCACGGTGGCGGCCAGGCCGCGCTCCGGCCGTGCGGGTGAACGGCTCCGGCGGCCTCGGACCGTAGCGGGTCCGTTTGCCGGTACTGTGGGGGAAACTTCCCGTCCGCTGACGGCGTGTGCTTGAGGCTGCGTCGGGTGGTCGCCGCTCAAGACCCTGGCGGCACATCACCGTAACCGTCCCGATGTGCCCCAGGAGCCCGGCATGACATCGATTGATGCTCAGATTCCCGCGTCTCCGCTGCAGCGGCCAGGTACATCCGGGCGCGTTAGCGAATATGCCCAGCTAAGCCGGCTGATCAGGGAAGCCGGGCTGCTGGACCGGCGGCCGGGGTACTACACCTGGAAGATCGCGGTCACCCTGGCGTGCCTGGCGGCCGGCTGGACGGCGTTCGGCTTGCTGGGGAATTCCTGGTGGCAGCTTCTGGTGGCCGTCTTCCTGGCCGGCGTGTTCACCCAGATCGGCTTCCTCGGCCACGACGCGGGACACCGGCAGATTTTCGGCACTCCCCGCGCCAGTTATGTGCTCGGGGTCCTGCTCGGCAACCTGGGCATCGGCCTCAGCTACGGGTGGTGGGTGGAGAAGCACCACCGCCACCACACGCACCCGAATCAGGAAGGCGCGGACCCCGACATCGCGATCGGGGTGCTCGCCTTCAGCCCCGCTCAGGCGGAGGCGAGCCGGGGCCTGGCCCGGCTGATCTTCCGCTTCCAGGCCTACCTGTTCTTCCCCCTGCTGCTGCTGGAGGGCATCAGCCTGCACGTCGCCAGTGCCCGCGCGCTGACCAGCCGGCAGTCCCGGCACCGGCCGGCCGAGGCAGCGCTGCTCGCCGTGCACGCGGCCGCCTACCTCGGAGCCGTCTTCCTGGTGCTGTCCCCGGTCCGGGCGCTGCTGTTCATCGCCGTGCAGCAGGGTCTGTTCGGCCTGTACCTGGGCTGCTCCTTTGCCCCCAACCACAAGGGCATGCCCATGCTGGACGCGGCGGACCGCACCGACTTCCTGCACCGGCAGGTGCTGACCTCGCGCAATGTCCGCGGCGGGATCCTGACCGACTTCGCGCTAGGCGGGCTCAACTACCAGATCGAGCATCATCTGTTTCCGTCCATGCCCCGCCCTAACCTGCGCCGGTCCCAGCCCATCATCAGCGGCTTCTGCGGGCAGCGTCGGTTGCCGTACAGCGAGGCGAGCCTGGTCGGCTCTTACGCCCAGGCGCTGAGACACCTGAACGTCGCCGGCCGGGCGGCCCGCCGGGCGCCAGCCCGCTAGCGAGGCGGCGGGAAGTCGGCGGTGGCGCTGTCCACGAAGTTGCGCGCCACATCGGTGAGCCGCTGGTTGCTGCCGCGGGCGTAGTCCCGCAGCATCCCGAAGGCCCGCTCCATGTCGATGCCCAGCCGCTCGGCGAGCTTGCCCTTGGCCTGCTCGATGATGACCCGGCTGGTGAGGGCGGCCTGGAGCTGCTCGGCGGCCGTCTCGTTGCGGCGCACGCTGCGTTCCTGGAGCAGCCCGATGGTGGCCACATCGGCGAGGGCCTGCCCGACGCGCAGGTCCTCCGGGCCGAACGGCCCCGCGCCGGACCCGAACAGGTTCAGCGCACCGATGACCTCGTGCCGCAGCCGCATCGGGAGCGCGTGCACGGAACGGAATCCGGCGCGGGCGGCCGCCTCCGCGAACCGTGGCCAGCGCTGATCCGGGCTGTTCAGGTCCGCCGCGGCCACTGGCCTGGCAGTGCGGAAGCACTCCAGGCACGGCCCCTGGTCGTTCTGGATCTGGAACAGTTCCACGACCCCGGCGGCTTCGCTCGAGGCCGCCGCGACCCGCAGCGCACCGCGCGGGTCAGCCAGAACGACCCCGGCCGCGGACACCGACAGCAGTTCCACGCTGCGGCTGGTGAGCATGTGCAGGAAATCGATCACGTCGAAATCAGCCACCATAGTGTCGGCCAGATCCACGAACGTGGCGACGAGCAGGTCAGCGTCCATCATGGTTGTCCTCTTGTCGCTGGCGGGACAGTACCGGGGCAGCGCGGCGCGGCCGGTCTCAATGATCACCGTCCGCCGATGAGTCGGGCTGTAGCCGCAGGCGCCGGGTAACGATGTCGCGGGCCACGTCCGCAAGTCGCCGGTCCTGCGAATAAGCGTAAGCCCGAAGCCGGGCAAACGCCTCCGCAGCGGTGACGCCGAGCTGCACCGTCAGCATCCCGGTGGCCTGGTCGATCTCCACGCGGTGCAGGGCCAGGTTGGCCGGCTGCCCCGGCAGCCCGGCCCCGTTACCGTCTCCGGCTTGCTCGACGCCATGGCTGCCGGCCTCGATCAGCAGCACGGTTGCGGTGTCCGCCAGCAGCAGGCAGTCACGCAGCTGCGCGGGCGGCAGCGGGCCCGCCGAATCCCGGTACAGGCCCATCACCCCGACCCGGATGGAGCCGATCGTGAGCGGAAACGCGAACACCGCCCTGGCTCCGCGCTGCACGGCCGCCGGCGCGAACACGGGCCAGCGGCGGCCGGACTGCGCATCCTCCAGGTCGCTGCCCAGGGACAGCCCTTCTGAGATCTGCACGTCGTGGCAGGCTCCCTCGCCCAGGGTCAGCTGGAACTCGGCCAGCCACTCGCTGACCGGGTCGGTCACGTGCATCAGGAAGTCGGGACCCGGGCCGCCCGCGACGGTCACCCACCCTCCGTTCACCCGCGCAGCGGTGACCGCGACCTCGCACACGTCACCGGCCGAGGCAGGCCTGCCGTGCCGGGCCGCGCGTGCCACCACCAGGCCCCACAGCACAGTATGCCTGCTATCAGGCATCCCGAGGTGCTCGCATCTGGGGCCGCCTTCCTGCCAGTGCAGTCAGGCGGGGTCTTGACCCGACGGCTAATGTTGCCCACCGCGACTCTACTCCCGGGATGCGGCCGTACGGGCCCGCATTCCTGCTGCTGCGCCGCAGTATCGCGGGTGCTCAGCTTCCTGCGAACGGCGATCCTGGATACCCCTGACCCAGTCCGCTGGCCTCAGAACTGGACGCCGCGGGTGAGGGCGCCGTCGATGACGAGGTTGGCGCCGGTGACGAAGCTCGCCGCGGGGCTGGCCAGGAAGGCCACGCCGCGGGCGATTTCCTCGGGCTTCGCCATCCGCCCGGTCGGGTTCAGCGCCATGGCCTGGCTGAACAGGTCAGGGTTCCCCTGCTCGATGCTCTGCCAGACGCCGCCGTCGAAGTAGGTGTTGCCGGGGGACACCGTGTTGGCCCGGATGCCCTTGCTGGCCAGCTGGTAGGCAAGACCCTGGGTGTAGTGGATGATCGCGGCCTTGAATGTGCCGTACGGGCCGGCCGCGAAGTCGATCTCCCGCCCGGAGACCGAGGAGATCGACACGATCGACGCGGCGTCGCTGCGCTCCAGGTACGGCATGGCCGCGCGGACCAGGCCGACCGTGCCCATCATGTCGGTCTCGAAGCTGGCCTGCCAGCTGGCCGGCTCGTCGGGAATGGCCAGCGCGCTGACGTTGGCGATCACGATGTCCACGCCGCCCAGCGCCCCGGCCGCCTCCTCCACCCACTTCTGCATGCCCTGCCCGTCGGCCACGTCCAGGACGTGCCCGGCAACGTTGCGCCCCTGCCTGGCGAACGCCTCGACGGTGCCGGTCACATCGGCCGCGGTACGCGCGCAGAACCCGACCGCCGCGCCCTCGGCGGTCAGCACGTCGACAATCGCGCGGCCGATCCCGCGCGTCCCGCCGGTTACCAGGGCACGCCGCCCCTGCAGACCAAGGTCCACCTCGTTGCCTCCTTCGCTCGGAAAAGCTCTGTATTGCCGACCGGGCCTACCGGTTCTCCGCCGCGGCCTCGCGCAGCCGCTGGTGCATGCCCGCGTAGGCGGTCGCCGCCGGGAGCAGGGCCTTGGGCACCTTCGCCACCACGCTGTAGTTGGCGTCGACCACGTTGGCCAGCGGCGCCTGGCTGGTCTGCGACAGCAGCTGGTAGGCGTCCATCTGGTCCAGCCCGTACAGCTCGCTGAGCCAGCGGACCATGCCGACCTGGCTGACCCGCCACGCGTCCTCCAGCGGCCGGCTCGACCCGATCACCACCAGGCTGTCGTCGGTCTCCAGCCGCGGCCAGGCCGGGCCGCCGCCCTTGATCAGGTCCACGATCAGCACCACGTTCATCGCGCCCTCGACCGCGGTCCCGCAGGCCTCGCCCTCGCCCTGCCGGTAGTGCCCGTCGCCCACCGAGAACAGCGCGCCCTCGACGTTGACGCCCAGGTAGCAGGTAGCGCCAGCCCGCATCTCCGGGGTGTCCATGTTCCCGCCGAACGTGTCAGGGACCAGCGACGAGCGCACCTCGCCGGCCGCCGGGGCGACCCCGACGGTGCCCAGCATCGGGTCCATCGGCAGCTCTACCCGCAGGTCCGCGGACCGGGCCTGGAACCCGACCGTGCCGCGGGCCCTGTCCACCTCGTAGATCCAGGTCCGCTCGGGCAGCGGGTCCTGCAGCGTCGCGGTCCGGTCGGTGCTGGTCAGCCCGCCGAACAGCGGGATCGTGCAGGACGCGCCGTAGCTGCGGGCCGGGGTGAGCCCGGCGAAGTGCAGCGCCAGGGTGTCACCCGGCTCGGCGCCCTCCACGTAGAACGGGCCGGTCTGCGGGTTGACGAACGGCATGGTCAGCGACGTGCTGGGCAGGTCCGCGGTGCTCCGGATGCCGCCGCAGAACGCATCCTCGGTCCACAGCCGCAGCATCGTCCCGGGCACCACCTTGCGGACCGGCGCGACGCCGCCGAACGTGAACGCGTACTGCTCGCGCTCCGGGCGGAACTCGACAATCTCCATGGAC
>Ga0163163_10006339_pt1 | contig 10330 bp, 12 predicted proteins | sample S65metaG_FD_119766 | JGI IMG/M metagenome (GOLD analysis project Ga0163163, IMG submission 119766) | Switchgrass rhizosphere microbial communities from Kellogg Biological Station, Michigan, USA - S6-5 metaG | ecosystem: Host-associated > Plants > Roots > Rhizosphere > Soil | place: USA... | reverse complement strand
GCAGGTTTGACCCAGAGTGGCAAACCGGGCCAGATACGTGTGATAGCTGTTACGTGTCATCATCTAAGTCAGTGTCATGGCAAAGGCTGTCTGGAGCACGTTGTTGCTTTTGGGGTCGCTGACGGAGATGGTTGGCGCGCAGGCGCCGCCGGAAGCCGATCAGCGCCTGAACGCGGGAGTTCAGGACCAGGCCAATCCTGTCAAAGAAGTTCGGCTGCGAGCACTGGACGACTGTCAATTCGCGGTCCGTGAGTTTCATAAACTTGGACGAAAGAGCGATGAGGCCAAAGCGCTGGCTTGCGCGGGCAACATTTACCGCTCCATTGACCGTCTGAATGAAGCCTACACCCACCTCACTGCCGCCCTCAAACTGGCGCGCGAAGCTTCTGGACGCGACGCAGAACGCGACACCGAGGCGAGAGCGCTGACCAATCTGGGCGCCGTCGAATGGAGGCAGAGCGATTTTGAAACGGCGCAGTCGCACCTCGAGCAGGCAGGTCAGATATGGCGGGCGCTCGGCAACCGTAAGGGTGAGTTGACCGTCAAGGCGAATCTGTGTGGAGTGCTTGCGTCGCGAGGCAAGAGCGAAGAAGCGGTGCAATGCTTCGAGGAAACGCGCCCGCTCGTCCGCGAGTTTGGCGAGAAACGAGCAGAGGCCGCTCTGGTTCTCAATATCGCCTCCACGCTCTTCAACGCGGGCGACCGCTCCAGGGCCCGGACCTACGCCGAGGAAGCGCGCTCGGTAGCGAGCGCCGCGGGTGACCGCCCCGTCGAAGCGCGAGCCATAGATGAACTCGCCAGGATCTACCTCAACGAAGGCCAGCCGCAGACGGCACTCGATTTCTCGCGCGCGGCTTTGCGGATCCATGAGGCGATCCACGATGACCGGGGAACCGCCGAGACCTGGCAAAGCCTGGGCGATCAACTGATGACTCTGGGCGACTTCGATAGCGCCATCGACTACTTCCAGCGAGGCCTGCAACTGGAAGAAAAAATCGGAAATGTGCCCAAGACCAGTGAAATCTGGGGTGACTTGGGCGACGCATACTCCGCCGCCGGGCAGAAAGCGAAGGCGGAGCAAGCCTTCGGGAAAGCGGTCGAAACCGCGAAAGCAAGCGGTGACGAACGCCGTTTAGGAGGTGCCTACGCCCGTCTCGGAGACCACTTCGTGGATTCAGGCGACCTCTCCACGGCGGAACGATACTATCGCGAAGCCCTGCCGCGGCTGGAACGGATTGGCGCCACCTTGCCCCAGGCGGCAGCCCTGCGGGGATTGGGCGCCGCTCTTCAATCGAAGCCCCATGAGGCGCGTCCGCTGCTGCAAAAATCACTGGCCCTGTATGAGAAGTCCGGTACAGCGGCCAGCAGCCAGGAAACGTTGTATGAACTGGCGAGATTGGAGGCGCGAGCGGGCAACACTCCTGAGGCGCTAATCTTTTTGGACAAGGCGATCTCGCTGATCGAGTCAGCGCGGGCCACCATTCGCAGCCAGGAGACTCGCGCCAGTTTCCTGGGCGTTTCCTCGAGGATTTATGCGTTGCGGCAACAGATTCTGGTCGGCGCGAAACGTCTGGGGGAGGCCTTCGAGATGGCGGAGCGCTCGCGCGCCCGCAGCCTGCTGGACATCCTGGATGAACGGCAGTTACATGGAGCGCTGCCCGAGGATCTTCGCCGACGCGTCCAGGCCAAACAGACCGCCCTGAGCGGGAAGCTAAAAGAGATGACGCTCCTGCTCAGGGGCCCTCATCAGGACCAGGAAATCGCTGCAATCGAACGGACGATTCGGGACCTGCAACGGGACTACACGGAACTCGAAGGGGAGATCAAAACCGCCAATCCACGCCTTGCCGAACTCACCCAGGATCAGACGCTGGACCGGCCGGGCATCCAGCGTCTGTTGGGCAGTGGCACGGTGTTGCTCGAATACTCGCTCGGTGAAGACCGCAGCTATGTCTGGCTGGTCTCATCGACGGAATTGTCGGCCTTTGAACTTCCGAAACGCTCGGCGATTGAGTTGCTGGCCGCGCGCGCCTATCAGACGCTGAAGGGCGGTGGCTCCGAGTCATCCGCCGGCGTGCGCGAGTTGTCGCGGGTGTTGCTTGCGCCGCTGGCAGGAAGATTGAAGGGACAACGGTTGGCCATCGCCGCCGACGGCACTCTCAACTTCATCCCCTTCGCCGTGCTCGCGGATCCTGAGCGGCCCAAACAGTTGCTGATTGAAGGGCACGAAATTGTGACGCTGCCCTCGGCGTCGGTGCTATCGAGTTTGCGTCGCGCGAATCGGGCGATGCCGCCGAAGAAGTTGATGGCCGTGCTGGGCGATCCGGTGTTTGAACCGAGCGATCCACGCCTGTCAAATTCCGGGGCGGAAGTCCGCGTTCCCGCCCTTGGCCGGTTTCGTCTGGATCGGCTGCCGTCAAGCCGGCGCGAAGCCGATGCGATTTATGCGCTTGCCAAACAGAATGGAGCCAGCGATGAGCTGCTGGGATTTGACGCCAACCGGGACTTCCTGATGAGTCCGGCGGCGAGCGAATACCGGATGATTCACATCGCCACACATGGTCTATATAACTCCTCCCATCCCTCGACCTCGGGGCTGGTGCTCTCACTCGTCAACCGCGACGGCAAGCCGCGGGAAGGATTCCTGTGGGTGCACGAATTGTACGGCTTGCGGTTGAACACGGACCTGGTGGTGTTGAGCGGCTGCGAGACGGCACTAGGCAAGGACGTCCGCGGCGAGGGCGTGCAGGGGATGACGCGGGGACTGATGTATTCCGGCGCGACCCGAGTCCTGGCCAGCTTGTGGAGTGTCACCGACCGCGCCACTGCGGACCTCATGACCTTGTTTTACCAGGGCATTCTTAGCGACGGCCTGACACCCTCGGCAGCACTGAGGAAAGCTCAGCTTCAGATGCGTGCCCAGCCGGGTATGACGCCCTACCAATGGGCTTCTTTCTCGTTTCAGGGCGACTGGGAATGGCCGAGCGAGCGTTATTCCCGGCGGAAGTAGAAAAACTTTCGTTTGCGCTGGGATAGCCGGCAGGTTGGCGGCACCTTCAAGGTAGCGAGCAGGTGGCATAACGATCACCTCTCCTCCAACAGGAGCCAACCAATGCTGACTTCATTTTCTCCGGTGACGCCCGTTCGGACGTTCCACCATTCCGCTGCAGTCCCTCGGCCCCGGATCCCATCGATGCAATGGGGTCTGGTGGCTGCTCTCAATCTCCTGACGCTTGGATTGTTCGGAAGCGACTCGGCTGGCGGTGAGGCGCAGTGTACCCGCGCGGGCAGTGACTACTAACCCGGAGAAGCCTGAGAGTGTCGATCAAAGCGGCTCGAGTGGGCCAGAAATCGAGGTTATGAGATGAAAGAATTCACATTGGATCTGCAGCGAATGACCGTGGTGGACCCTAATAAGGGCATCCCCGTGTTGCCTGGCCCGAGGCGAGCGGTTTCCTCGACCGATCGGGATCTGATTGACGGCGCCCTTGGTTTCGGCAAACCGTTCAATCCCGGCTTAGGTGGTGCGCAGGAGGTCGTTGGCGTTAGCAAGAGTCCTCCAACCGTGATCGTTCGTCCTTCCCCGACCGTGCCAATGTTCAGCCGCGGAGGTAAGACCGGTCTGACTGTGGCGCTTGGGGTTACTCTTTCTGCTGGTCTTGTCGGCGGGGTCAGTCTGGCGGCTGGTGTCTATGGATCGACGACACGTGAGTTTGGAGTTTTTGGGACCGGAGGGTTCGTCGTTGGCGTTGTCAGCGGCGGGGCATTGGGCAACGAACTAACCTTCATTTTTGGCGGCCCCGGGGATTTTAGCGGGGTCTTTGTGGCGATCGCGGCCAGTATTAGCTTTCCAATCCCAGTCTTTTCGGGCGGTGCATCTTTGATCTTTTCGCCGGGGCCGATGACTCCCGGCGGCTTCGTTTCTTTGGTGTTCATGGGTTTCTCATTTAGAGCATCTGTCGGCTTTTCCGCCCTGCCTTTCTCCGCGACGATTGAATGGACGAATACGGCGATCAAGCCGCTTATCAAATTATGAGGCGCCATGGATGGAGCCTGGTTTATCCAATGATGATTCGTAAGAAGGAGCTATTGTATGAGCGAGCTAAGACAGCAGTCACAAGGAATAGCGGTGCAGCAACTCCAGCAGATTCTGAATAGACTCATTGCGGCCCAGCCTCCACTTCGGGTGGATGGGATTTTTGGACCGAAAACCCACGCGCGGGTAGTGACGTTTCAGACGCAGGCTCGGCTTACCGCCGATGGTATCGTAGGTCCCCAGACCAATCGAGCGTTAGTAGCCGGTTTGTTCGCCGCGACAATTCGCGGCTGAGCTTTGGTCGTAAAGCGCAGCCACCAAGGCCAGCGCGTCGAAGAAGATCGGATCGAAGCCGAAAGCCACGAAGAAGGCAGCCGAGCCAGCGGAGAAGGCCGAAGAGGTCCTCGGTTGATTTGTCGGGTCCTATGATAAAAGGAACTGCGGTCATCGGCCCGGCCGGATTGCGCTCCAGCTCATCCGCTTTGCATCGCTTACCGACAAAACGATCGAGGATCGCCTCGCAGCATCTCCCTTCAACGATCGCATCGAGCCCGTCGAATTGCCTTGCTTCGTTTCTCGACCTGAGTAATGAATGTGAGGCGCGGACGACGCGCTATTACATCGCCAGGGAACAAGGAAGAACACAGCGTCGAAGCGCGAAGAAGACGCCCGCCAAGATTGGAATCGGGGGTGTTCTGGAATCGTCGAGCCATTTATATAGGATCGACAAATCTAGGCCGCTGATCGTGGCAACGGAACTAGCGGACCTTCACGTTCAGCGATACAGCACGTATGATCGCGAGCCACGCAGCCACATACCCCGCCGCGCGGACCCAATTGAGCTTCGACCAAAGCGCGGCTTGTGCTCTTGCCTCGGCCGGATCCAGGGTAAGCACTTTGCTGCCCTGCAAGAACAAAAGATTCGGGACAAAATAAACGAACGTTCCGATGGTTAGCAGGACCACCAGCCCGCTGCCCATTCGCAACAGCGTCCTTCGCTCGGCCTCGAAGCTTCCAGCAAGCAGGAGCGTACACAAGCCTAGGAGACCCGTGAATGGCGTGGTAAACATCCACCACCTGGGCCCGGGACTCAAAGCGAACTCCGGATTCGGTTTCCAAAATTTGAACGCCGCCTGCGGATCCTGCGTCCAGGTCGGCACCACCACGCGCGCCTCATAAAGACCCGCTCCGATCTCCATTCCCAACATAATGAGTAGAAGCAGTACAACCGCTGCAGCAAAGGATTGTTTTGTCATGGTCTTGAACCTGGAAGCGTTGCGCCAGCCTATCACACACAGCAAAGGCTCATCAGGCCGCGCGCTTCCTTCGCCCGTTTCAGCCAATCCAGCCAGTCCCGCTCTTCGCAATTCGCTCCATCTCCAGCCTTACGGCGGTCACCAGGAACTTTCTACTTGGCTCAATTAGGAACTTTTCACTAGCCCGCTTCAGTTGCGATTGGACAAGGGGCTTGGTTCTTGTCTCTTCTGCGAACGAACTTGCAAGACATTGCTCACTTGCGGAGCCTGTCGCTCCGCCTGTTTCAATGTCCTGCTAGTTTTCTAATGGCCACTTTTGGGTGACCGCCGATGCTCGGGTCAAGCCTGTAAGTGAGGCGCATGTGGATGAATGAAGCCGGGACAAGCCGAGCGCCAACAACAGTGGCCACGATCACTCCACGGATCGTGGTTTGGGACTTGATGCCCACTTCTCCCTTCGTCAAAATTGAGCTGTGCCTGCTTGATTGTGCCCGCTCGAGAGGTTTTTGGGCGGTTGTGTAGCCGCGCCCGCGAAAAGGGCCAATGCCTCGTCGCGCTCCGCTCCGCACCTCAACCACCTAAACGGAAGTAGGTTTGGTGTTATCTTGGGCGAGCCGTCGGCAACTCCCTGTTCGGTACGGAGAAATGATGAGAATGGACTCGGTCAAAAACGAAAAGGCTTTGCGGATTGCGAGACTGATCGTCGCCGCCCTCGCTTATGCGGGGTTCCTGTTTGTCGCGCTGCGCTTCTTTCTCGGCTTTGATGTGACACCCAGACAATTAATCTTCGCCAGCCTCGTAGTTGTTGGAAGCTTCGCAGGTCTTGTGAGTTACCTGATCAGGATTGTCATGCCGTCCACCGTGACTCTTCCGCTCGGCGGTGGTGCACTCTTGTCTAACATTCCTTTTCAAATCCGTATCGATGAACGAATGCGGAGATTGTTGTCGAGCGTCACCGGCATTGTTGTTTTAGTGATTTCGGCTATGCTCGACCCAGCCGGGACTTATGCGCGTTCCAGTTCTAGAGCGGCGATCACGGTTTACTACATTACTGATAGACAGCCAGCGCAGTCGACGCCACTGCACATTCTCGAGTTCGCCTGGAGACGATGCCCGACTGACATTTGGTAAGGCGACTGTCTTGGGTCCGATCCGGCAAACTGACACAGTCAGTTTGGTTTATCCCGTTAGACGCAGTAAATCGCTCGGCTACGAGGTGGCAGACGGATCAGTCGATGTGATGTCCGAGTCGGCTTTCTTCGAAGAGATAAACTCGTTTGTTGGCTCAGCTGCAGCTGTGAATCAGGAATTCGTTTTCGTCCCCGGATTCGCGACGCCCTTTGCAGCCTCTCTATTGAGGATTGCGCAATTGACCAACGACATAAAGCTTAGAGGCGTACCCCTTGTGTTCAGTTGGCCATCTGGGAACCTCTACCCAACGGATAAAGAGAACGCGATCTGGTCAGCAAAACATCTAAAGCAATCCCTCCAAGACATCAAGCAGCAGACGAACCCCGAGCGAATCCATCTCGTAGCGCATAGTATGGGCTCATTCGTGGTAGCAAACGCGATGGATGGGTTGTCTCTGGGAAGGGGCGTGATTGAGAATGTTGTGCTGGCGGCTCCGGACGTCAATGAGGCAATGTTTTCTCGCTTTGCCGAAGTAGCGAAGATTACGGCCAAGAGGATCACAATCTACGCATCTCAGAAGGATGGAGCGCTTCTGGCGTCCGACATTATTCAAGGCGACCGCGTCGGCTCTCGAGTGGTTCCTCGGCTGGGAGTTGATGTGATCGATGCCGGGGAGGTCGACCGACCCATGAGTTTTTGGGGACTGCTTGGCCATTCCTATGTATTCGACAGCGATAAAGTCATGCTCGACCTCGCTGCACTAATCAACAACTCGGAACCAGCTGACCGTCGCGCGGGAACTGTTCCGGCCGGCTCGCCCGGGTGTTGGCGCCTCGAGCGGCGCCAACCGTCTTAAATTCCGCCTTGGCTGGATCTCTGTCCCGGCCTCCCCGCGCACCTGTACGATGTTGGCGACATTCATTTGATGAGTAGGCATCCACACACGGGATGCCACTCTTGAGCCCAAAATGGTTACGGGATCTCGCCGTAGGTCTTCCGGCAGACAAGCGAGCTATCCCGGTTCTCTCAAGACCTCTGTGGCATCCCTGTCGTCTCGCATCCCGACAAACTTCGAATGACGAAGGTGGTTATCGGGGGTCCACTCCACAAACTCAAACTGCGCGACGAGTTTAGGCCTGAGCCATCTGCACTCCTTCATCTTTTCCGCGGTCAGGCCCTGACCCCAGCGGCCCGCATATTTTTCGGGAAGGTTCGCAAACGGGCAAGTGTCGCTCCCAAGTTTCAAAAGACGCTCAAAGATCTGCGATCGCAAGACAGGTGTGAATCCGTTTCGTGTTCGAGCCGCATATAAAAGTTGCCCGTCCTCGAAGTATCCGATCACGAGAGCCTCAAACCCTCTGGGACCCGGCGTGTAGCCGCCAATGACAAGCTCTTGGCCTTGGTTGACTCGCATCTTCTGCCAAGCGCCCGAACGCTCGCCCGGCTCGTAGATGCTCTTGCGCTTTTTGGCAACGAGCCTTCGAGACCTTGGGCCTTTACCGAGCGAACGAGGTCCGCGAGACTGGCATCCAGAGTGGGGGAGAAGCGGATCGGTTCTCCCAAGTCCAGGAGAGCTTCATTCAAGAGCAATTCTCTCCGCTTTGACAGCGGCTCTCGCATGACGTCCCTTCCTCTGAGTATGAGCAGATCAAATGCGTAAAAGACAAGCGACGAAGTTGAGGAGCCGTGATTCTGGAGCAAATTGAATGACGGCTTGCCCTGTTCGTCGAGAGCAACGACCTCACCATCAATGATCGTGTCGTCTGGCATCTTCTGAAGTCCTCGCGAGATCAGAGCGAAGCGGGTGGTGAAGTCGTTATCATTGCGTGACCGGAGGAGCACTTGGCCGTTTTGCTTTTGGGCAAGAGCACGGTATCCGTCCAACTTAAGCTCGTAGTGCCATTCGCTACCATCCGGAAGTCTGCTGGTGGTCAACAGCTGCATAGGTTCAATGAACTTGATCGCCGCGCGCCCCGCGATTGACGCGGACAGAACGGTCTTACTTGCCCGGGTTGGAGTCAGCGCAGGTGAGGCGACTTTCGTTTGTGCTGCCGGCGTTGGTTTTCTTCGGTCGCCGGAGAGCTCTTGCTGAAGTGTCAGGAGCGGTGCAAAGAGGTCCCCGAGTTTTGCCACTCGTTGAAGGAGGCCATTCGGAGTAAATCGTAGCTTGTCCACGCCGCTTCGTTCGAGAGTTTCGAGCTCTCTCCAAGTCACGGGAGCTGAGACGTAAGGTGAATCGCTCTTTGCCCGAAGCGAGTACACCCCGATCGTCGTTTTGAAATCAGAGTTCTGGCTCCAGTCGATGAACACTTTTCCACGGCGGGCGGCTTTGGCCATCTCGGAAATGATTAGCGTTGGATGCTCACGCTCAAGCGTTCGAGCGGTCTTTTCGGCAAACGATCTCGTGTCGTCATAGGTCGTAGCGGTGTTCAGAGGAACATAGAGCTGCAAGCCTTTTGATCCGGAAACTTTTGCCAATGAACTCAACCCATCGTTCTCCAGTCTGGCTCTCAGCAGCACAGCAACTTCAGCACAATGCACCAAGTCCGTGCCGTCTCCGGGATCGAGATCAAACACGATTGAATCCGGAGAATGAACGTGGTCAGCGCGATGCAGGAACGTGTGAAGTTCCAGGCTCGCAACGTTGGCGCACCAGGCGAGCGTTGGCAGGTCGTCCACGCATATGTACCGAATCGGCTCGCCGCCAGCCGAGCGAGGAACCAGAGTCGTGTTGATCCATTCGGGTGTATGCTTTGGAGCGTCCTTTTCGTAGAACGACTTTCCGCGGACGCCATCTGGAAAACGTTGCAAGGTGATCGGGCGTCTGGCGTAGTGGGGAAGCAACCATCGAGCGACGCGGATGTAATAGTCGATGACGTGCGCTTTTGTGAACGAATCGGCCGGATACAAAATCTTTTCAAGGTTCGTAAGGGCGAGCCGCCGGCCGTCAACCTCAACGTACTCTGTGGCCTTCATTGAACTAGGCTAAGCCAACTCCGGGAGTTGGGCCCGGCGGCGACGATCTTACGATCGCCTAAGATCCTTCAATCTCAGAGTCGCTCGGGGCATTCCCGGACAATCCTTGGCATTGCGCATGTGATCTACCGATTGACGTCGGGAACCTTGATCCGGACCTCGAATACGAGACAACGCATGTCCAGAGGGCATCTCATGCGGCCTCGGATCTTTGCTCAGAAAGACAGGCAACTATGGCCGAAAGAGGAAGGGCATGCTCGGTCGTTCTAATGACTTCTACCTTTACCAGTGGTGCAAAATCCTCGGCGAAGCAGTAATGCTCAATCATCCAACGAAGGGCCATCTTGGCAGCAGCGATACGTCATGTTGAAACAAAAACTCCTTGGGCGTCGGACCGAACCTGGCGATAGCTGCCGCCTCTGCGCCTGCCAGGAACGAGCGCAGGTTCACCTTTGCGGGTGGAGGAGGCCGCGCGAGAGTGACGGAAAAGGGGACGCTGGGAATCCAAACCGCCCGGGACGGCGCGATGATGTCCGCTGCGATCTGTGCCCTTCCCAGTCGAGGAGTACGTCGAACGACACGCCAAAAAAGCGGCAGACGTGCGATGACGGTCAAGATCCTGGGTTCCGCGAACCCGGACTCAAGTTCGTTCCATCCTGGCTTCGTTGTTCGTGGTCGACTTGCCCTTGGCGGTTGCGACGTCGGCACGCTGTGGAGCGGCTGCGGCATTCTTGGCAGCCGTCCGCCTTGCGGGGATGGCTGCGGCGGTTTTCTTCTTGCTCATGAGTTGAATCCTTTTCTTCGCGGCGTCCGGGCATAACGATTCATCACTCAGGTCCAGATCGCAAGCAAGGGAATTCGACGCAAGGCTACCGATTGTTCAGCATCGGACGTTTCGACCGAGCGGAAGATCGTTGATGGCCCTTTTTAT
>Ga0163163_10006335_pt1 | contig 10334 bp, 7 predicted proteins | sample S65metaG_FD_119766 | JGI IMG/M metagenome (GOLD analysis project Ga0163163, IMG submission 119766) | Switchgrass rhizosphere microbial communities from Kellogg Biological Station, Michigan, USA - S6-5 metaG | ecosystem: Host-associated > Plants > Roots > Rhizosphere > Soil | place: USA: Michigan... | reverse complement strand
TTCACAGCCCCACGCACCCCAGAACGCCACTGTGAAGCGCGCGGAGCCCGCGGTCCCGGTCGTCATTCATCACGCCCGCCGTTAATCTCGCGCTGCTTAGACAAGTCGGGAGCCGTAGGTCACCATTGGCGAAATAAGATAGGATTTTCAGCCGCCCCGACATACTATCCATCCGGATGTTCACGCCCGTGAATTTCTGCGGCCTCTGGCTGCGTCAGCCGCACAAGGATATTGAATGCGAAGCCGTGGGTTCTCGTTGATCGAGGTCCTGATCGTAGTCGCGATCATCCTCGTCATAGCAGCGATTGCTGTGCCAAGATTTCTGAATTCGCGAATGGCCGCGAATGAAGCATCTGCCGTATCTTCGATTCGCCAGATCAATACCGCTGAAACGGCCTACACCATCGCCTACACCTCTGGCTATGCCGACGACCTCGCCAAGCTTGGCCCTCCCACCAGCGGCGCCGTCGATTCAGCTCACGCCGGACTTATCGATTGGGTTCTAGGATGTGCAAGCCAGCCTTGCAGTAAGAGTGGCTACCAGTTCGCGATCGTGAACGCGACTGGCACTCCAGTAGTCGACTATTCAATCACCGGTGTGCCGGTGTCCGTCGGTCAGACTGGGCGCCGCGGCTTCTGCGGCAATCGTTCTAACAACATTTCCTTCGATACCGCCGGCGGAACAAACTGCACTACCCCACTTCAATAGCCAGTTCAACGTTCCAATATCGACGTAATGAAGTCGATGGCCCTTTTGTCATCCGATTGGCCCAGCCAAAACATAGCTTCCTTACGGACAACCGGGTTGGCATTCTTCTCGGCCTGCGAAATCAGCAACGGAACGCCTTCATCCTCGGGTAGTTGGCTCAGTGCGAACACAGCCTTCTTCTTGACGTCGGTATTCGGGTCGTCTTCGATGGCGGCATTGATTACACCAGCAACTTTGTTTCCCGCCGCCTGGGCCAGCCAGAACAAGCTCTCCCCGCGGGTTTCAGAATTGCTATCGTGACGTGCCATGTCGATGAGCTTCTTCTGCGCGCGAGGATCGGAATTTTGTGACAACGCAAAGACGGCGTGCTTCCGAAAGCGACCGTCGCTGTTGCGCTCCAACTCAGCCGCAATGATCTCGTATCCTCGGCTTCCCCGAGCGTTGCCTGCCCAAAATGTCGCTTGTTCCATAACGTGTTCACTGTGTCCGGTAGTCATCAACTTCGCCAGCGCCTGATCGGCCGACCCTTCTTCATGCATGGCAATCGCCGCAATCGAACCATCAACTAGCTCATCTTTGCGGCCCTGGTTCGTAGACGACTCCGCCAGCTTTGCCAAGTAAGCGACGCTCTCGGTGGGTTTCACTTCGCTTAACCAGTAAACAGTCATCCCTCCGGCGTCGATCTGGCAGTCTGTGCTGAACATCCTCACTTTTTCTAACTGTCCCTGCGAGACTCGCATGAACACGAGAAATACTTTCGCCGCCTCAAGCTGCCCCTGCTGACAATCCGCCTTACCTTCGAAGAACGAGCTCTTCTTCTCCAGGCCGCAACCTCCACAACAGTTTTGGTTCTGGCCATCGTGCCAGCCGTAGCAGCACATATTATGGTCGCCGGCGATCACTGGAACGGAGTATCCGATCCAGGCGGTCCCACCAACCGCCCGGACCTGCTGCTCCAGCCCTGCGCTTGCCGAGCGCTGCTCTATTTTGGCGTTCTTGATCTGTGGTTGGTCAGCGGCCAACCCGAGGGTTGACAACAACAATGTGCCGGTCAGGAGCAGGCTTTTCATAAGTCACCTACTTATTCAGGATTTCCAGCATGTAATCTTTCGCTTCCTTCGAGTCCATGATTGCAAGCTTCTCCACGATGCGTCGGCGCATCTGCGGATCGCTCTCCGACTTCGCCAGTGCGACCAGGTCGGCGGCGTCGTCATCCACAAACAGGCCTTCCAGGGCTGCGTTTTTCATATCGTGATTGGTTTCGCTGCGATAGATCTGTACCAACGTGGCGTTGGTGTCCTTTCCGCCCACGGCCCCCAAACGCTGTAACGCGTTCCGACGAAGTTCCACGGGTTCGTTCGGATTCTTCGCAACCTGCGCCAGCAGCTCCGAATAGTCGGCTGCCACACAAGCATCGAGGATCGCCCGCTTGCTCTCGGGATCCGCGGTCGTGTAGAGCTGTGCAAGCTCCTTCTTCGCATCCATGGCTCCCAGCGTCTGGATGGCTGCGCGTTTCACGTCCGGATTCGCTTCCTGCTTTGCAGCAGCCAACACCCCGGCCTGGTTGTCGCTGATCAGGTACGCCTGTATGACGGCTCGCTTCACATCCGTCGACTGAGTTGACGCATAGATCTCGCCAAGGGTCTTCGTATTCGCGGGAGAAGATTCCGTTCCGAGGAATTGGATTGCTTTTGTCTGCAGCTGCGGACCCTTCTGTCCCCGCGCGATGACGGCGACGATTTGTCCTGCCCTGGGAGAATCAGCCTGTGCGAGTAAGAACAGCGCCTGTTCCTTCAAATGCGCGCTGCTATTCGGGTTGTCGAGCATCTTTTCAACCACGGGGATGGCTCGATCCGGGTCTGAATCCATGACGCTTCTAAGAGCGAGCAGTTTGTATTCGTCATTGCTCTGCGCATCCAGGTTCACCGGCTCGCCCTTCGCCTGCTTTACCTCGACCTCGAGCGCCCCGGCATCTTTCAGCCACTGGCTCTTCGGATACGAACTCCGCAAAGCCGAGAGGGACGTCAGAGCCTCCTGCCGTCGCCCGAGCTTGTTCAGCGCGTATGCCTTCCAGTAAAGTGCACCGTCGGCGCGGCGGCCCTTGATTTCGTAAACCTGCTGAAAGCGTTGAAGCGCATCGCTCCACTTGTTCTCGTCGAGTCGCGACGTCGCCTCCCGATACAGCGTCTCTTCGCGAGTATTCGCTTGCTCATCCGCGGCAAATAGGTTCGAGACCGGTGGTGGTGTGCCTTGCGCAAACATCACGCTGGTAGTCGTCAGAGTTAAGAAAAGTAGTAGTCGTTTCATGTCGTTTGCCTCGTCGTCTCGGGGACCGGCGGCTTCTGTCTATCAGGCCGCTCGTCCTTGCGTACTTTCGATCCGATCACCCGGACCTTGAAAAGAATTCCTTTTGCCTCGATCCGCTTCTGGATCGATTGCATTTCCTCGCCGTCAAGCTTCGAGGGCTCATGCGTCACTTCCATCAACACGCGCTCCAGGTCGTCGAGCACCGCCGCAACATCCGCATCTCCATTTTGAACTGCCGCTTGCCGATAGAGCCGATTGGCGGAAAGCAGGTCTTCCGCGCGTTGCTGTTCGGAAGATATGTCCACATCCGCGGAACTCGGTGCGTGTGTCAGCTCAATCAGCACCATCTGCGAACGCTCGAGGTGGTCACCTAAAGCCACTAGCAATACTTTGTTGTCCTTGTCTTCGGTCTTGTTCACCATCTGCGGACCTTGCACGTGGTCAACTGGCTTCGAGACTCTCCCCAGGAAAAATGCCACCACGATCAATGCCGCCAGCGCTCCCGCCGCAACCCATCGACGCATCTGCGGCCACGCAAACCAGCTACGCCTTTCTTGCTCCGGCAGATGCGCCCGAATGTTGTTCCAGACGTCTTCTTCGTACCGTTCACCTCTCGCGGGGACTTCGAATGCCGCCATGGAATCTAGCGTCGCTCTCAGCCGGGCGAATTCCGCCTTGCATTCTTCGCATTCGCCAAGGTGTTCACCGCGTACCGAGGCACCTTCTGCTTCGCCGTAATACTGTTGAACGAATTGTTCTTCGCTGAGGTGGTTCATAGTGCAACTCTCCCCAGGGGCTCCAACGTGCGCCTTAACTTCTGTACCGCCCGGAAAATCGTGTTCTTCGCGGCCCCATCTTTAATGTCCAGCACGCTTCCAATCTCCTCAATGGACCGGCCTTCAAAATGCCGAAGCACGAATGCCGTCCTTTCCACCGCTGTCAGCTGACCCATTGCGCTGGCAATCCGCTCCCGAACCTCGCCGCTTAACACTCGCCTTTCGGGCGACGGATCCGTCGAGGGCACCTGCAACTCAAACTCCTCGCCCTCCTCGTTCACTCCAGTCAGCGGCTGCACCGGCTTTCGCTGTCCGATCATGTCGAGCGAGCAGTTGATGGCGATCCTCGTCAACCACGTACTGAAATTCGCCCGCGACTCGAAACTGCTCAGCGCTTTGTAAGCCCTCAAAAACGTTTCCTGCACGATCTCCTCAGCGTCCTGCTCGTTGTTCGTTACGCGAAACGCAACTCGGAAGATGGCCCGGCTATGGCGCTCGACGAGCACCCGGAAGGCGTCGCGGTCGCCCGCCTGAACTTGCCGGATGTAGGCCACATCCTCAACTTGCATGCATATCCTTAGACCCCAGAATTGCGTAGCGGTTAGGAAAAACAGGAAATGCCCGTCAGCTCTCTAACTGCCTCGCCGACCCTCCCTGTAACTCATTGATCCCGCAGAGAATATAGTCCTCGTTCCGGGTGTTCGGATAGCCACCGGTAAGCTGCTCCCTATTGAATTGAAGGGCCAGACCCGTCGCCGGCAATGCGTCAGGTTGACGCTCTAATCCGGAATCTGTAGAAAACAATTCAGGTAAACTGTAAGCGTCGGAGAGGTGGCCGAGTGGTTGATGGCTCCGGTCTTGAAAACCGGCATACCCGAAAGGGTATCGGGGGTTCGAATCCCTCCCTCTCCGCCATCTCGTCACTGGGCTCACCTGCGAAGCGCAGCTCTCTACAACGATTGCTTACTTGCCCTCACCAGTGTTGAATGGACGCGGAAACGCATCCTTCAAACTGGACTAATTAATGATCCGAAAGCTATCCGTCCTATTTCTGGTTCTCCCCCTTTTTTTAGCTGTTCCAGCCTTTGCCCAATACAAGTATCCATTTCAGAATCCGCAGCTTCCGATAGAAGAGCGTGTATCGAACATCCTCTCGCTGATGACCATGGAGGAGAAGATCGCATGCTTGGGTACACACCCGGATGTTCCAAGACTTGGGATTCGCGGCGCCGGCCACGTCGAGGGACTCCATGGACTTGCGATGGGTGGCCCAGGAGGTTGGGGGCGACCATCGATTGTTCCAACCACACAATTTCCGCAGGCGGTTGGACTCGGCGAGACCTGGGATCCTGAACTCATTCAACAGGTGGCTGCAATCGAAGGCTACGAGACGCGTTACATGTTTCAGAGCAAGTACAAACGCGGTGGCCTCGTGGTTCGCGCTCCGAACGCTGACCTCGTGCGCGACCCTCGCTGGGGGCGGACCGAGGAATCCTACGGCGAAGACCCGTTCTTCAACGGCACGATGACTGTCGCATTCGTGAAGGGTCTGCAAGGTAATGACCCAAAGTATTGGCTCACGGCCTCATTGATGAAGCACTTTCTCGCCAATAGCAACGAGGATGGACGTGGAAGTTCTTCCTCCGATTTCGATGAACGTCTGTTCCGAGAGTATTACTCTGTGCCATTTCGCATGGGGATCATCGAGGGCGGCTCTCGTGCCTTCATGGCTTCCTACAATGCAGTCAACGGAACGCCAATGGAAGTAAACCCCATTCTGGAAAATGTAGCGGTCGGCGAATGGGGCAATGACGGCATCATGTGTACCGACGGTGGTGCTATGACCAATCTGGTTACCGAGCACAAACGGTATCCAACACTCGCCCAGGCTGCGGCGGAATCCGTTAAGGCGGGAATTAATCAGTTTCTCGACAAATATTCAGAGCCCACCACCGAAGCGGTCTCCAAAAAGCTCCTCAGCGAAGCTGAAATAGACTGGAATTTGCGAGGCGTGTTCCGGGTGATGATTCGTCTCGGCTTGCTGGATCCTCCTGAGATGGTGCCTTACAGCAAGATCGGTGACGGCGAAGAGCCGTGGGCGACAGAGAAACACAAGGCCTTCGCTCGGTTGGTGACTCAGAAATCGATCGTTCTGCTCAAGAACGAAAACAACACTCTGCCCCTTCAGAAAGAAAAGCTGAAATCCATTGCGGTAATCGGACCTTATGCAAACGAGGTATTGCTGGACTGGTATAGCGGAACGCCACCCTACACTGTCAGTGCCGTCGAAGGCATTCAGAACAAGGTCGGCAACAAGTTCAGAGTCGCATACGCGCCCGACAACAAGAATGGAGCTGCGGAGCAACTCGCGAAGTCGTCCGATGTTGCAATCGTCGTTGTCGGAAATCATCCTGAATGCGATGCGGGCTGGGCACAGTGCCCGCTGCCCAGCGACGGCAAGGAAGCGGTCGACCGTAAATCGCTGACCCTCGAGCAGGAGGAGTTGGTCAAACAGGTCTATGCCGCGAATCCCCGTACGATCGTGGTCCTGATCGCGAGCTTCCCTTACGCTATCAACTGGACGAAAGAGAATATTCCGGCCATCGTGCACATGACCCACAACAGCGAAGAACTCGGCAACGGCCTCGCCGATGTCCTCTTCGGCGATGCCAATCCCGCTGGCAGATTGGTCCACACTTGGCCTAAGTCGCTCGACCAACTTCCGCCGATGATGGATTACGACATTCGCCACGGCCGCACGCACATGTACTTCAAGGGGCAGCCGCTCTTCGCCTTTGGCTACGGTCTTAGCTACAGCACGTTCGAATACTCCAACCTACGACTCAGCTCGAAGCAGGTTCACAGAGATGGCAAGGTAATGGTTCGCTTCGAAATCAAGAACACCAGTAATCGCGCAGGCGATGAAGTAGCTCAACTGTACGTCCGGTATGTAAAGCCATCCGTGCAGAGGCCGACACAGGAACTAGTGGGATTCAAACGAGTACCGCTCACTCCCGGGGAAAAGAAATTGGTAGAGATTCCCCTGAACCTCAATACCTTTTCCTACTGGAACGTCGAACGCCACCAATTTGAAGTAGAACCAGGGATGGTGGAACTCATGGTAGGAAGTTCATCGGCCTCGATTCGGTTCTCTGACACCCTCTTGATAGAAAAGTGAAATAGAAAGTCCTCAAGACCAAAAGCTCGGGGCCGTCAACGACGGCCCCATGCCCTTCTTCGCTCAGAACCGATACTTCAATCCGAACTGAATCTGTCGCGTCGGTATGGCTACCGAACTGATCGTGCCCGCGACCCCGGGACCGTCGTCGATAAAATTATCAGGCTGTGCAAAATTCGGATGGTTGAGCGCGTTGAAAAACTCCGCTCGGAATTCGAGACGTTGTGATTCCGTTATCGCGAACTCCTTCCGAAGCGATGCGTCGAGTACATTCTGGCCGGGACCGATCAGCGAATTGCGTCCCGCGTTGCCGAAGGTAAACGAACTTGGAGGCGTGAACGCATCGATGTCGAACCACTTGTCCGGACTGCGCTGATCGCGCGGCAAATTTCCGTTTCGAATCTGGTCAGGGCGAACCAGCCCTTGAGAGCCGGTGTTGGAAGGATCAAATCCGAGCAAGGGTGAGAACGGGAACCCGCTCGCGAGGGTATAGATGCCGCCTAGATGCCATCCACCAAGGATCGCATTCACTGCGCCGTTCCCAGAATGAGCCTGCTGTGCTCCCCCGAATGGGAATTCGTAGTCGAAGCTGAAAACCCACCGGAACTTCTGGTTGAAATCGGCAAGCCCACGCTCCGCTGCGATGTTGTAGCTGTTCTGTGGATACGGCTGTGCGCAGCATATCTCCGGCAGATCGTTGATGGCCTTGCTGTAGGTGAAGGCGCTCAGGAAATACAATCCTCGGCTCGTATGCTTTTCCACCTTGAACTGCAAAGCGTGGTAATTCGAATTCCCGCGATTCTGAATGGAAGTAAACGGTCCGTACTGCGGATACGGGCGTCGAGCTTGCACGTCTCCCGGTCCGGGGGTCGGATCCTGGTTTTGATCCGTCACAACCTGTAGGTGAGTTCCCTTGGATCCCGCATAAGCGAGTTCCGCCGTAATCGATCCTGGCAGCGAACGTTGCACTGCCACGTTCCAGCTCTGGTAATACGGGGTGTGGAGTCGCTGATCTACGCTGGTCACTCCAGGGTTGATGGCCTGGCTGGGATTCAGCGTCGGAAATCCTCCGGAGACCGTAACCACCGGCGTCACTCCGTCGCTGATAAATGTCGGCTCATAGAAGAACGGCAGGTTGTAGGCGAGTTGAAGCGGTGCCGCTGTACGAATCTCCTGACCACTGTAGAAGACTCCGTAGGCTCCGCGAACAACCACGTTGGAATTGTCCGTCGGGGTCCACGCAAACCCAATCCTCGGTGAGAAATTGCCTTTGTCACCTTTCACCAGGGAACGCGAAGCTCCGTTCTGGCTGGCCACAAGAAGGGTTCCTGTCGCGTAATCGAAATTGCTCTGATGATCATTGAGCTCTACGATTGGCGAGAAGTAGTCATAGCGAACGCCCACATTTAACGTCAGCCGTCGGTTCACCTTCCAGTCGTCCTGCACAAATAGCGAAGGAACGTGCTGCCGGTTCCTCAATTGAATGATCGTCGAAATCCTGGCTGTGATCGGTAAACCCAGCAGCATATCCGCCAGCGAACTTCCTCCGCTGCCATCGACCGGACTCTGGGTGAACTGCCCCGTGAAATTGAATTGCCCGCGTGGAGCCGTAACCTGGAGGATGTTGAATTGGCTCCAGCGCATTTCTCCGCCGAACTTGATTGTGTGCGCGCCTCGAACCAGGTTCAGCACGTCTGAGATTTGGCGTTCTTGGCTGGCAAGGATCGTCGGAGCAAACCTCGGGTCCCCGACGCGACGATAACCACCTGGAACAAACAGAGTCAGACCGTTGACACGCGAATCATCCGGTACGCCCGGAACCTGAAGTTCTGCGGATGGAAGCGCCGTACCATCCACCGGAACGCCTCGCCGGATGCTGACATGGTTAAAGCCCACACGGAACTCGTTCACCGTTCGCGGCGTAAATGTGCGGGTATACCCGAGCGCTGCGCCATTTGAATCCTCGTGACCTAAGCCCGTGCTCGAATCGCCGCCATTCGCCAGTCCCGGCAGCGGAGCCGGACGGGTGTCACTCCGTCGCGCGATTGAGTACCGGAAGAATAGTTGGTCGCGCTGAGAAACGGCATAGTCCAATCGACCGTCTCCCTGGTCAATATTGTCCCGTTCGCTTGGGGAGATGATGAAGTTGTTGCCAGTCCCATCCTGGTTCGGATCTGGATACAGGTTCATGAACGCCTGGGCGATCGGGTCGATCCGATTACTCGGAATCTTGTTATTCAGGAAAGGCAGGCCGGTGTTCGGGTCGTAAATGGTCGGCTCCGATGGGTCAGAGAAATCACCGGTCCGCTCGGCCAATGTCGGCACTGTCGAAACCCACGTAATAGGATTGCGAATCACCGTACGCTGGTAATCGGCAAACCAGAAGAGCTTGTTCTTGACAATCGGCCCACCCAGAGTTCCACCAAACTGGTTCTGCTTGTAGGACGCTTTCTTCGCGGTTGGATCTTCGAAGTAATCACGTGCGTCGAGCGCCGAATTGCGGAAGAACTCAAAAACATTCCCGTGATAACTGTTCGAGCCAGACTTCGTGATAGCGTTCACCACGGCTCCGCCGCTGCGTCCGAATTCCGCAGAGTAACTGTTCGTCTGGATCTTGAATTCCTGAATAGCATCCACGTTTGTTCGCAGAACCAACCCGCCATTGTCGTTGGAATTGTTGTCAATCCCATCCAGCAGGAAGTTATTCAGGGTGCCGCGGGTACCGTTTGCCACAAAGCTATTCTGGCCGCCCGTGCTGCTTCCGCCGGTATTGCCGTTTGTACCCGAACTGGTGCGAACGACGCCGGTATTCAAAGTGGCGAGCTGAACATAGTCCCTGCCGTTCAGCGGCAATTCGGTCATTTGTTTTGCACTGACAACTTCACCCAGCGAAGAGGTGTCAGTTTGAACTGAGGGAGGTTCCCCGGTTACAACCACGCTCTCGCTCACCGACCCCACTGCCATATCAAAGTCCAGACGCAACCTGTCCTGGACTCGAAGCGTTATATCGCCACGCGACTGCGTCTTGAATCCTTGAGCCTCTGCTGTGACCTTGTAATTGCCGGGCCGGAGCGGGACTGACACATAATTTCCCGAACTATCCGTTTGCGCCTTTGAACTGGAGTTGGTCGATAGTTCTACGAAAGTCACCGTTGCCGAAGGAAGCGCAGCACCGTGTGAATCGCGGACATTGCCGGCCACACTTCCGGTGTCCACTTGTGGGAACGCATTCAGCGTAAACAGGGCAGCGAGCACGAGCAGGGGGAGCCGAGGAATAGACATACACTTGCCTTTCTTTTACCCCAATTTTATCGAAGATTAGAACATAAATAGAAATAAAAAGAAAGTATTGGAAGGAGAATTG
>Ga0163163_10006333_pt1 | contig 10334 bp, 9 predicted proteins | sample S65metaG_FD_119766 | JGI IMG/M metagenome (GOLD analysis project Ga0163163, IMG submission 119766) | Switchgrass rhizosphere microbial communities from Kellogg Biological Station, Michigan, USA - S6-5 metaG | ecosystem: Host-associated > Plants > Roots > Rhizosphere > Soil | place: USA: Michigan... | reverse complement strand
CCTCCAACACCGATACCGGCAATATTCAATTTGTCAGAAGGAGGGATCATTCCTTTGCCAAGTACGTGCCGCGGAACAATGAAAAAACCCGCAGCGGCAAGTGAAGAATTCTTTAGAAATTCCCGGCGGGAATTGGATTTTTTCCTATGGCCAGCCATGTCGAAATTTTTTTTTAAGGTACGTATATCTGCGCAGATCCGCTCGTCCATTCGAAAAATATGTCGCAATTTATTTACAGATCCAGCCTGTAAAAAATATCATCTTCTCTAATCCATCCGCTGGATTCGTACAAATGCTGCGCATTAAAATTTCGCTGCTGGGTTTGCAGCAGCAGCCATTTGGAATTTGTCTCTGCACCAAGCGTTTTGGCCTTTTGGAGTAGTGCCTTCGCGATGCCTTTGCGCCTGTGGGCAGCGTCAACATAGAGATCATTCAGCAGCCATGCTTTTTTTAAACTAACCGATGAAAAAATAGGATAAAGCTGCATGAAACCCGCAGCCTCGCCATCACTCCTGGCGAGAAATACGACGGATTCATTTTGTTCGATCCTGCTTGTCAGAAAACTCCTCGCAGCATCCAGGTCTGCTGGCTGCCTGTAGAAGGTTCGATAAGCATTGAATAATACAACCATATCGTCGATCATTTCCAAATTGCCTTTGACAATCTCAAGTGACATTTCAGTAATTTTAGTTTTTATGCCCGTAAATTTAATTCGGAATGATTAACTGGAGCGATTTTGAAAAAATTGATATCCGTGTGGGTACTATCGTAGAGGCTGAAAGCTTCCCGCAGGCAAGGAAACCGGCCTATCGGTTGAAAATTGATTTTGGCCAGTTGGGAACGCGAAATTCCTCAGCCCAGATTACTAATTTTTATCAGCCATCAGATTTGATCGGCCAACAAATCGTGGCCGTGGTTAATTTCCCTCCAAAGCAGATTGCGAATTTTGTAAGCGAGTGTTTAGTCCTGGGTGTCTATACCGATTCGCATGAAGTGATCCTGCTAAGACCCGAACGTGACGCAAAAAACGGTGGCAAAATCGGCTAATCAAAAAATGACCGAACAAGCAACACATACAGAAGAAAAAGGAACTGCAAGGCTTGAAGCTTTCAGTGATGGCGTATTTGCCATTGCCATTACTTTGCTCATCCTCGAAATAAAAGTACCTGGGGCGGAAGAACTAAAGAACATCAGCCTTCCCCGTTATCTATGGGATCAATGGCCGAAATATTTTGCCTTTGTATTCAGCTTTTTGGTTTTGGGCATTTATTGGACCAATCATCACTATTTGTTCAAATTGTACAAGCGAACCGATCATTGGTTCAATTTGCTGAATGTGTTTTTCCTGATGACCATTTCTTTTCTTCCATTTCCGTCCGCCATTTTGGGCGAATATGTTCGTGAACCGGAACAATTTGCAGCCAGCGTGAGATTTTATGCTGTTGGAATTGCGCTACCAGCCTTTGTTTGGTTGATTTCCTGGTTATATGCTTCTCATAACAAACGAATTATTGATACCAGGCTGAACGATGCATTTGTTAAACATCTCACGCGGCAGTTTTTTATTTCTAATGTGATTTATATTTCTGCCATCCTGCTATCATTTCGCTTTCCAAAAGTGAGTCTCGGCATAATTATCCTGTTAACGCTTGCATACCTCATGCCTTCTAAAAAGCCTGAATATGATTGACCGCGGACCATCCACCCAAATAGCAACCTTTTATTATGAGTCACCATTGGGTATATTATCAATCGGGGCCAGTGAGACAGCTGTACACAGCATTCTCTTTGTAAAAAAGGAAAAGCCATTAACGATTTCAACCCCTCCTCCTGCCGTCGTTAACAAATGCAAAAAAGAACTGGACGAATACTTTGCTGGCCAACGAAGAAATTTCGAATTCTCATTTCGGCAGTTCGGAACACCTTTCCAGGAATCCGTTTGGGATGAGCTGTTGAATATCCCCTACGGCAAGACGATCTCTTACCTGGAACTTGCCAAACGCATTGGAAACACCAGTGCCATTCGCGCGGTGGGCACTACGAATGGCAAGAATCAGATCGTCATCGTTGTCCCCTGCCACCGCGTTATCGGTTCCAACGGGCACCTCACCGGTTACGGCGGCGAACTTTGGCGCAAACAGTGGTTACTGGAGCATGAAGCCAGGTTTGCAAACGGCATCCAGACACTTTTTCCCTGACCAGCGCAACCGTTTGATCATGCCCGCGTTGATGGCCTCATTCTGCATTGATACCTAAATAATTGAGAATGGACGCGATTTTCATTCCAGTGGTCTCATTTTCTACGAATGGCCGACCATATTATACCCATAATGAGTAAATTGCGGCCTCTATGATATTGAGAAAATTCATGGTGATTCTCATCACCTCCCTCTGCTGCTTTTCCTGCGGAGAAAAGAAAAATACGGCTGACCAAAAAACGAATACAGCTCCACAGGCACTTGGCGTAGAAGCGGTGATCATAAGACCCTCCAGCATAGACGACCAGGTTGAAGTTTCCGGAACCCTGATGCCATTTGAAAGTACCGAAATCCGACCCGAGGTAAATGGCAGAATTGTCTCCATGAATATCCATGAAGGTGGATTCGTAAAGAAAGGCGCCCTCCTCGTAAAATTGTTTGATGCCGACCTGCAGGCTGGCTTGAACAAACTGGAAGTTCAGCTGCAGATTGCAGAGAAAACGGAAGAGCGACAAAAAGAATTATTAAAGATCAGCGGCATCAGTCAGCAGGATTATGACCTGAGTCTCTTGCAGGTTAACAACCTGAAGGCCGACATTGAGCTCACCCGCGTAAATATCAGCAAAACCGAAATCAGGGCACCTTTTGATGGCCGTATAGGGCTGAGAAATGTGAGCGATGGCGCATATGTGTCACCGTTAACACTGCTCACCACCATCAGCCAGGTTAATCAGCTCAAGATTGAATTCAGCATTCCGGAAAAATACAGCTCACAGGTTTCCAATGGTGCGTCGTTGAATTTTACGATTGACGGCTCAGATAAGATCTATGCCGCCACCGTTTCTGCAACCGAATCCAAGGTAGAAGAGAATTCAAGGAGCCTTAGGGTTCGCGCAGTTGTAAAGGGACAGGACAAATTTTTGGTACCCGGTGCTTTTGCAAGGGTGAAATTTATCCTGGACCAGAATAACCAAGCCCTCATGGTACCAAGCCAGGCCATCATCCCACAGGCCAGAAACAAACAACTCATATTATATAGAGGTGGTAAGGCTGACTTCGAGACGATCACGACCGGAGTTCGGGATTCAAGCAATGTGCAGGTATTGACAGGCCTCCAGCCCGGAGACACGGTAATTACAACCGGGTTGCTTTTCCTGAAACAGGATGCACCGGTTCAGCTAACAAAGATTCAGTGATATCCAACAAAATGATAACTGATGAACTTATCAGAACTTAGTTTAAAGAGGCCCGTATTAGCCGTTGTCTGTTCCATCGTTATTATCATTTTCGGGATCATCGGTTATACGTTCCTGGGAGTTAGAGAATTTCCCGCTGTGGATCCGGCCGTAATTAATGTGCGCGCCAGCTACACGGGTGCCAATGCGGATATTATTGAACAGCAAATTACCGAGCCGCTTGAAAAAGCCATTAACGGCGTTCAGGGGATTCGCAATATCACCTCCTCCAGTGCGCAGGGCTCCAGCAGTATTTCTGTTGAATTTGAATTAAATGTTGACCTGGAAAAGGCAGCGAATGATGTACGTGAGAAAGTATCCCAGGCCCTCGTTAACCTGCCCCAGGATATGGATGCGCCACCCATCGTGATCAAAGCCGATGCAGACTCTGATCCTATTCTCTTCCTCCAGGTGCAAAGCCAGAGCAGAAATATGTTGCAGCTAACCGACTACGCCGAAAACGTGGTACAGGAAAGATTGCAGACCGTGGAGGGCGTGAGCTCCATCAATGTATTCGGGAAGCGTTACGCAATGCGCCTTTGGATTGATCCGGCAAGGCTTGCCGCTTACCGGCTGACGATACAGGATATTAAGAGTGCGCTGGACCGGGAGAATGTGGAATTGCCAGGTGGAAAGGTAAGAGGAAATATGACAGAGCTTACTGTTAAGGCTTATGGAAAGCTGGTAAGCGAAGACGACTTCAACAACTTAATTATTAGCCAGGAGTCCGGACGAATAATCCGTTTCAAAGATGTAGGCTATGCGATCCTTGGTCCGGATGTGGAAGAAAGTATCTCCAGAAAGAACAATATACCCTGCGTGAGCATGGGCGTGATTGTACAGCCAGGCGCCAACCAGGTTGCGATTGCTGATGAAATGTACAAGCGCATTGAAAGCATCAAGAAGGACTTGCCAAAGGATGTTGTACTTGAAGTGGGTTATGACAGAACCACGTTCATTCGTAAGGCTATTAAGGAGGTTAAGGAAACACTCATCATTGCCATCATCCTGGTGGTGGTCATCATCTTCCTCTTTTTCAGAGAAGCCACTATCGCCTTCCGTCCACTCATCGATATTCCGGTTTCATTGATTGGTTCATTCTTCATCATGTATATCGCGGGATTCTCCATCAATGTACTCACCATGCTTTCGCTCGTGCTCGCTACGGGATTGGTGGTGGACGATGGAATTGTGGTGACTGAAAACATCTTTAAAAAGATGGAAGAAGGGATGGATAAATGGAAGGCAGCGAGGGAAGGATCGAAGGAAATCTATTTCGCAGTAATTGCCACCTCCATCACGCTTGCCATTGTGTTCCTGCCCATCATCTTTCTGCAGGGATTTGTAGGAAGATTATTTCGGGAATTTGGTATTGTGGTTGCCGGAGCGGTAATCATCTCTGCATTTGTATCACTAAGCTTAACCCCGGTACTGAACATATTTCTCACAAAATCCAACAAAGAGCACTCCTGGTTTTACAAAAAGACCGAAGCCTTTTTTGTGGGAATGGAAAATGGTTATAAGAACACGCTCGAACGTTTTATGCGCTGGCGCTGGCTGGCATTCGTGGTGATTGCAGTTTGCGTGGCAATCATATTTTTTGTCGGAAGAATGTTGCCGTCTGAGCTTGCGCCGTTGGAAGACAGAAATCGTTTGCGCGCCAGCGTGCTTGCGCCGGAAGGAACTGACTTCGATTACATGGATAAGGTGACCACCGATGTTGCGCAAAAACTATTGGATTCTGTACCTGAAAGGGCGATTGTGCTCATCTTCGCACCTTCGTTCAGTGGTGCCGGCGGCGTCAACTCGGCATTCATCAGTATGGGTCTGAAAGACGCCAGTCAGCGGCAGCGTTCGCAAAATGAAATCGCGCAGCAAATGAACCGCATGTACAGCAAGTACAGTAATGTGCGCGTGCTCACGCTGCAGGAACAAACCATTTCAATTGGTATTGGTGGCCGCGGGTCACTCCCCTGCCAGTTTGTATTACAGAACCTGAACTTCGACAAGCTGAAAGAAAAGGTTCCTCAATTCATGGATGAAGTTGCAAAGAGCAAAGTATTCCAGGGATATGATGTGAACCTCAAATTCAATAAACCGGAATTACAGGTTACCATCAATCGATTAAAAGCAACAGAGCTTGGCATTTCCATTCTTGATATTTCCAACACACTTCAGCTGGCGCTGAGTGGACGACGATTTGGTTATTTTATCATGAGCGGAAAACAATACGAAGTGATTGGACAGGTTGACCGCGAGAATCGCGATGAACCGCTCGATTTGAAGTCCTTTTATGTAAAGGGCAGGTCGGGAGAGCTGATCCAGTTGGACAACCTCGTTACCATTACTGAATCTGCCAATCCTCCAACCATCTTTCACTTCAATCGATTCAAGAGTGCTACAGTTGCTGCGGGCTTAGCTCCGGGGCGTACACTGGGTGAGGGTATCAAGGAGATGGAAAGAATTTCCGCCAAAGTACTTGATGATACATTCACAACTTCGCTTGCGGGCGCATCGCGCGACTTTGCTGAAAGTTCCTCCAATACGTTATTTGCGTTTGTATTGGCGTTGGTGCTTATCTACCTCGTATTGTCAGCGCAGTTTGAAAGTTTCATTGATCCATTCATCATTATGATTACGGTACCTCTTGCATTGGCAGGGACGGTATTAAGTCTCTGGATATTCGGGCAATCATTAAATATCTTCTCCCAAATCGGCATCATCATGCTGATCGGACTGGTGACCAAGAATGGTATCCTGATTGTTGAATTTGCCAACCAGAAACGAGACAAGGGAATCGATAAATTCAATGCCGCCAGGGAAGCTGCCGTAGCGAGGCTCAGACCGATCTTAATGACGACGTTGGCCACCTCATTGGGCGCACTTCCACTCGCAATGGCCATCGGCAGTGCAGGGAAGAGTCGCATTCCATTGGGAATTGTGATTGTGGGCGGACTACTCTTCTCCCTGATCCTGACACTATACGTTGTTCCTTCTCTGTATACCTATCTATCCAGGAAAAAAAGAATTCAGCATGAAGTATAAAATCTTAGGGTGGCTTTTACTTGTTCCATTTTGTATGCGCGCCCAGGATTCCTTGCTTACGGAAGCAGACGTTATTAAAATTGCGCTTCAAAATAACTTGCAGATACAGATTGCCAAAAATGATGTGCAAGCTGCTACCATTGCCAACAACTGGGGTTATGCCGGACGTTGGCCAACTGTGGCTGCAACAGCTTCCGATGTACAATCCACTACTAATATCCTCCAGGAAACTTCCAGTGGACAAACCACCAAGAAAAATGGCGCCACAACGAACTCGCTAAATGCCAACCTCGCAGCAAGCTGGCGCATTTACAATGGAAGCCTGGTGGTAGCCTCGAAGGCAAGACTTGAAGAGCTGCAAAGGATTGGTGAGATCAGTTTGCAAAGTCAAATCAACAGCGTCATTTTCGATGTGCTTACAAGCTATTACAATATTGTAAGACTTAAAGAACAGGTGAAAGCGTACCGTGCAATTATAGACCTTTCCCAGGAACGTTATAATATCGCTGCAACGCGATTCAATGTTGGTAGCGCCGCAAAAACAGATATGTTACAGGCAGGTATTGACCTGAATGAACAACAAATCAACCTGATCTCGATCGAAAGCCAGATCCTTAAAACAAAAGTTATCCTGAATACGATTTTGAAACGCGAGGCGGCTACGCCACTTGAAGTGGACAGCAATTTCGTGATCAGCAAGCTTGACCTGGGTACATACGCTCAGAAAGTTCAAACCAACAATTACGACATTCTTATTGCCCAGCATCAGTTGGCAGTGCTCATGCAGGAAGGTCGTCAGATTCACAGTCAGCGCCTGCCGGTGCTTTCGCTGAACAGCACCACCAGCTATAACCGCACAAAAGCTTCCGCCGGTTTCTTCCTGATCAACCAAAGCTATGGACCCAATATCGGGTTGGCTGTTGGCATCCCGATTTATAACAGTAATATTTTCAAAACGCAGGAACGGGTGAACAAGGTTGCGCAGGAGACGCAGAAATTACAGATTGAAGTGTTGAGCACGCAGGTAACCAGAGACCTGGTGAATGCCTTTAATGAATATGAAAATGCGACAGAAACTGCCGATATAGAAAGAAGGAATACATTACTGGCCAAAGAAAATAACTTCATCTCAACAGAAAGATTCCGCAAACTTCAAAGTAATTCAATTGAACTTCGTACGGCTCAACTGAGCTTAATAGACACACAGGACAAACTCATCAATGCATTGTTCCGCGCAAAGCTTGCAGAAATATCAATTCGCCTGCTTGCGGGAGAGCTGGCCGTACAGCCGACCAACTAAATTTTGAGTTTGGAGTTTTGAGTTGTCATTTTGGAAATTCAAAACTCAAAACTTCTTAAACTCATCAGCGCTAAAAGATAGCGGAAGAAGGAGTCCTGCCTTCGGAATGATAAATACTTTCCCTTCCAATCCTCCCAGGATGAGACGGATGGGCTGATTCATTTTCTTTTCGAATTCAAGTAGTGATTGCCTGCAAATGCCGCAGGGCGAAACAGGGTGATCGCTTTCGCCAATTTGATTGGCATAGCTGATGGCAATAGAAACAATGGGAACTTGTGGATATAGCGAAGAAGCAGAAGCCAATAAGACGCGTTCTGCGCATAGCCCTAAGGGATAGGAAGCATTTTCCTGGTTGGCACCAGCTACAATTTCACCATTTGCAAGTTTGGCTACAGCACCCACCTGGAATCTCGAATAAGGCGCATAGGCCTGTTGTGCTACTTCCCTGGCTTCATTTAATAGCCATCCATCTTCCTGCTTCAATTCCTGGATGGAATCGTAAACTTCGTATTGAAATTGTTCGGTAGATTTTTTCATCAGTGGGCAGTGAACAGTGGAAGGTGGACAGATACAAATTTCTGTCTACCGTCAACTGTCCACAAATTTACAAATCAATGAATAGTTCTAAACAACCTATTCCACCTCGGCCCTTTATCCCAGCTGAACCAAATTAATGCAGCCCTTCCCACCACGTGGTCTTCTGGCACAAATCCCCAATAGCGGGAATCCTGTGAATTGTGGCGGTTGTCGCCCATCATCCAGAAATAGTTCATTTTGAAAGTGTAGGAGTCAGTGGTCTGGCCATTGATGACATATTTCCCGTTATTTTCCTCGAAGGTATTTCCCTCATAAACCTGGATGATGCGGCGGTAGATCGCAATATTTTCAGGCGTGAGTTTTACCGTTACGCCTTTTTTTGGAATCCAGAGTGGACCAAAATTATCAGCATCCCATTGAAAGTGGGTGGGATCATTCGGAAAAACATAGATGGGATTGTCGCGATAATTCACCATTTCTTTTAGCTGAATGGGTTCCACCTTAAAACCTTGCGCCTGCAGTTTATCAATAGTGCCGTTCGTAAGTCCGTCGCAATAATATTTGTTTGAGCTATCCGATCGTACCGACACATCCTTCTCACCAAGCTCTTCAAGGTAATCTTCCGTGATTTTCTTACCGTTTGTGCTGGTTACCCAACATTGAATTTCCGATTGCGGTGGACGGAAAGCGGGTTGACCGTTTACGTATAAAACCGTGTTTACAATCTTAATCGTATCTCCCGCTATTGCAACGCAGCGCTTGATAAAATTCTCCCGTTTATCCACAGGCCTGATTAGAATATCATTATTGTCGATCACTGTTTGCCGGTTGCCACCCTGGTCGCGGACCAGGTCATAATAATTTCGCTCACTTTGGAATTCGGCTGCAACGGTATCACCAACCGGATAATTGAACACAGTTACATCATTGCGTTCCACCGGACTTGCAAAAACCCTCTCATAAGGAATTTTGATCCAGGTCAGGTATGATTGTGTGCCTGTGATGGGCAGCGTGTGATGCACAAACGGAAACGACAATGGCGTATTTGGAAGTCTGGGACCATAACTGAGCTTACTCACAAAAAGGAAATCATTCACCAGCAGTGTCTTTTCCATAGATCCGGTCGGGATCGTATAGGCTTCGAAAACAAAAGTTCGAATAATCGTGGCAGCCACAACGGCAAAGACACCTGCGTCTATCCATTCACGTGTAGTTGATTTCTTATAGTTTTTAACAGCGGTTATACCAGGGTAGCGCACATTTTTTGAGAACCCGAGATAGGGAAAATATAGAAATGGGAGAAAAACTGCCGCTGCATGATCAAGAACTGAAAATTTGCCAAAATGCTCTACAAAAATGATGAAGATCCAGATGGTAATGAACTGACCGATGATCGGGATAAACTGAAGAAAAAACCAGTGCTTTTTCATCTCCATCTTCTCCACCATCAACCAGGTATTGTAAAAGGGAATGAAGGCCTTCCAGGGCTCAATTCCTGCCTTTTTAAACATGCCGTAAAGTCCAATGTGAAATCCCAGGGTTGCTACTATAAAAATCAATAAACCAGCACTCATGAATACAATTTTGGTTGCCAAAAATAGGGTAAACTCACGACAACTAATCAGTAGCAATTGCATACAAATTGTTACAGGCGCCCAAATCTATTATTTTTATGGTCAGTGGGGCACGACCCGCCAAGGCGGGTCGTGCCAGCTTCATCATGAACACATTTACAATTCGGGATATACAAAACATGAGCGGTATCAAGGCGCATACCCTTCGCGTGTGGGAGCAGCGTTATGGACTGATTATGCCCAAAAGGAAAGAAAGTAAGCATCGGTTTTACGATAATGATGACCTGAAACAGATTCTTCGGGTAGCCTATCTCTATCGGAATGGCTACAAAATCTCACGAATTGCGTCCTTTTCGAGTGATGAGATCCAACGTCTGGCCTTGGAGATTGAACATCAAGGTTCGCCTTATGAGTCTTACATCAACCAACTGATAGAGTCTTCCAT
>Ga0163163_10006332_pt1 | contig 10334 bp, 9 predicted proteins | sample S65metaG_FD_119766 | JGI IMG/M metagenome (GOLD analysis project Ga0163163, IMG submission 119766) | Switchgrass rhizosphere microbial communities from Kellogg Biological Station, Michigan, USA - S6-5 metaG | ecosystem: Host-associated > Plants > Roots > Rhizosphere > Soil | place: USA: Michigan... | reverse complement strand
CCTTGCACACCCACGTCTTTTCGCCCTTCGTGAGTTCCACCCGATGCGTGTTCCCATTGATCACGACCTCGTAGGTCATCGCATCGCCTCCGTGCGGCCTGCGATCTTCCAATTATTTTTTCCGGAGCCGTTCACGTCTCCATTTTGTGCCGAAGCCGCGCCTGGGAGCGCTGGCGGTGCCGCAGCCACCGTGCCCTTCTGCTCGGCCTGTGCGAAGATGGCCGCCGCGACGGCGGCGATTCGAATCTCTTCTGCCTCCGGCCCCGGCACCCGGTTCGGCTCTTTCAGAAGCCGTTCCAAAAAGCCGGTATCAATCCTGCCGGCACGAAAATCTTCATCGAGCAGAATTCTCCGGAACAACGGGATGTTCGTTTTGATCCCACCTACGAAATACTCCACGAGGGCACGTTGCAACCGACGAATTGCGTCCTCTCTTGTCGTGCCGAAGCCGATCAGCTTGGCAAGCAGAGGATCGTACTCCAGCGGCACAGTCCATCCTTCGTACATTCCGCTGTCGCGCCGGATGCCTGGTCCAGAAGGCGAGATTAGGCGAGTGATCTGCCCCGGCGATGGGAAGAAATTGTTGTCCGGATCTTCGGCGTAGATACGGCACTCGATGGCGTGCCCACGAATCTGAATGTCCTCCTGCTTAAACGGAAGGCGCTCCCCGGCGGCGATGCGGAATTGCAACTGCACGAGGTCCAGTCCGGTAACCAGTTCCGTAACGGGATGCTCTACCTGGAGTCGCGTGTTCATCTCGAGGAAGTAGAAGTTCTTGTTCTCATCGACGAGGAACTCGACGGTACCGGCGTTGGTGTATCCGGCAGCCTTGGCGACTCTGACAGCTACTTCGCCCATCTTGCGCCGCATCTCCGCATCGACAATGGGAGATGGCGCCTCTTCCAGAACCTTCTGATGTCTGCGCTGTACCGAGCACTCGCGCTCGCCGAGGTACACGCAGTTTCCGTGCTCGTCCGCGAGAATTTGTACCTCGATGTGCCGCGGATTAGCGATCAACTTTTCGATATAGACTTCGTTATCGCCGAACGCCCGTTGCGCCTCGCTCTGCGCCGAATCCAGCGCCGATCGCAGGTCTTCACGGGTATAGACGGCACGCATTCCCTTTCCGCCGCCGCCGGCCGCGGCCTTCAACATCACTGGGTAGCCGATCTGCTCCGCAAGCCTCTCTGCGGCCTCCGCAGACTCGAGGCCCTTCTCGGAGCCGGGTACAAACGGAACGCCCGCCTTCTTCATGTTCTGCCGTGCGCGGGTTTTGCTGCCCATCATCTCCATCGAAGCTGCAGTCGGACCTATGAACTTCAAGCCGGCCGCTTCGCATTCTCGCGCGAAGTTTGCATTTTCAGATAGGAATCCATAGCCGGGGTGGATGCCTTCGGCTCCGGAGCGTCGCGCAACATTAAGAATCTTGGGGACGTTAAGGTAAGACTCGCTCGCTTGGGCTGGCCCGATGTGATAGGCGTAGTCGGCTTTGCGGACGAACAGGGCGCGCCGGTCCACGTCGGAATAGACGGCGACCGACTCGATTCCCATCTCACGGCAGGCTCGAACAATACGTACTGCAATTTCGCCGCGGTTGGCGATCAGGATCCGGTTGAACATAATTGCGGTCCCCGCTTACTAGAAACCCGAGAATTGTAGCTTACCGGAACACAGGAGAAGGTGACGCAAGTCACCGCCGCACTGGACTCAAAGTCAAAGAGCCTCCGTGAGGAGGCTCTTTACCTGAGGAGTTACACCGTACGGTTCCGCACGGTTTATGAGGCCGTATGACCGCCTGCCTTCCGACAGGCTCCTCTTTCTGTTACTTGTTCTGGTCCAGAACGATTCCACCCTGTCCCTGCTTCTCAGCGCGGGCTTTCTTGGTGGCCATCGTCTTGTCAACCCACTCGTCAGCCGTCTTGAAATCAGCCTGGCGTGCCTGCGGGTCGTCGCATTCATAGTCGCCACGTTCCCGATACAACAGGTTCATGTACGCCATGGCGTCGTCATAATCAGGACGAAGTTTGAGAGCGGTATCCAATGCCTGGATGCCTTCTTCTACCTTGTCTTTGCTGTTCTCTTTCAACTGGCTGCAGACCTTCTTCTGCTCGGCGTTCTTGCCGTTGAAGGTCTCCGTGGGTTTCATACCAAGCTTTGCATACTCTTCCATGCGCGGCTGATAGGCTTGCGTCCAGTCGATCACACCGACCGAGTAGTAGGTTTCCGGATCGTTTGGATCGATTTCGGATGCCTTCCGATACCAGGTCTTCGCGTCGTCAAACTTCTTCATCTGGAGATACAGATAGGCAATACCCTTCACCGAGTTGATATTCTTCGGATCGGCTTCAATTACCTTTTTGTATTCCTCGATGGCGGAGTTTGCCATGCGAAGGTTGTCCTCAGTGTCGGCTCCCGGGACATACTGCTGAGCATACGCGGTCGCAAGATATACGCGAGCGTTGATCAGGGTTGGGTCAAGTTCCACGGCCTGCTTGAAGTGGTTGATGGCTTCTTCGTATCTGGCGTTCTTGTAGGACTGGACGCCTTTATTCAACTGATCGCGAGCACGGAGCTTGGTGCATCCCGCGGCCGAGAGCAGCGTGAGCAGCACCACGAGCCCGACCAGCACTCGTACGCTTCTGTTCATGGAGGTTTCACCTTCCGTTGCCAATTTCTAACGGAGTGATCCGACGTGGGAGTGTATTCACTCCTCTACCCCGGAAAACCCCTGTGGGGGATCCGCTCCTCCGGCGAACGATCGCTCGTTCGCCGGTCGGATGATCCTGAGGTGGAGCGGACTACTGGCCGGCTTCGATGCGGGCCGTGATCAGACCGACCTTGTCGACGCCAGCGGCTTTGCTCTTATCGATCGCCGTCGCTACGTCAGCAAATGTCAGGTCCGTATCGGCCTTCACGAACGCGACCTTTTCGGCACGCGTCTTGAAGATATCCGCCAACCGTCCTTCAAGCGTATCGAGTGTAACGTCATCCTGGTTGATCTTGTAGGCGACGCTATTCCCGTTCTTCAGCACCTGGATCACGATCGTACGATCGTTACTCTGAGGTTGCTGCTGCTTGTCCTTGGGCGGCTGAGGCACCAGCGCCTCGAGGCCTTTCGGCGTCAGTGGCGTGATGACCATGAAGATGATCAACAGCACCAGCAATACGTCGATGAGCGGTGTTACGTTGATAACAGCGGAGGGACCACCTTTTCCTCCGCCAGCTGTCATTCCCATAGAAGCCTCTCTACTCTACTTCCCTCCGGAGGGAGGTGGTTCCAGCGCACTCGACTTTCGCTGTTCCGTCAAAAGTCCGAGTTGATCCACGCCAGCCGAGCGCACATTGTCGACAACTTCGACCACGGCGCCGTACTTGGCACGGGCATCGGCTTTCACGAATACCTGCTTGTCAGTCTTGTTCGCCAGCTTGTCTTTCACCTTCGTTGCGAGTTGATCGGCGCTTACCTTGTCCTGTCCAAGATAGATCGTACCGTCACGCATGACCGCGACCAGTACTGAGTCTTCCTTGTCCGCATCCGGCATCTGCACCGGATTATCGGTCTTGGCAAGATCCACGCTCTGACCTCTCTGCAGCATCGGCGTAATAACCATGAAGATGATCAGCAGCACCGGCATTACGTCCACCATCGGAGTCACGTTAATGTCCGAGTTGACGTCGCCGCTGTGTTTCTTCCTGTCTTCAGATGCCATTGACATACGGGTCTTCTCCAGAACCGCTTACTTCCGGACGAGGTTGCGACGCTTCAGGAAGTAATCGATCAATTCGCTCGAGCTGTTGTCCATTTCGACGTCAAATGCTTCGACGCGATTGGTGAAGTAGTTGAACATCCACACCGCGGGGATGGCTACGAACAGTCCGATAGCCGTCGTCACGAGGGCTTCTGAGATGCCGCCGGCGACTGCGCCGAGACCGGTCGTCTTCGAAGTCGAGATGCTCTGGAAAGCGTTCAGAATGCCGACCACGGTTCCGAACAGTCCGACGAACGGAGCCGTCGAGCCAATCGTTGCCAAGCCGCCAAGGCCACGCTTCAGTTCGGCGTGAACGATAGCTTCGGCTCTCTCAAGAGCGCGCTTGGAAGCTTCGATCTGCTCGCCAGGGATTTCCGTGGAGTCGCCGTGGGCCTTGAATTCCTGAAGGCCGGCGGTAACAACCTTCGCCAGGTGGCTCTTCTTGTTGCGCTCTGCGATCTTGATCGCTTCTTCAATCTTGCCTTCACGCAATGCGCCGGCAACTGCCGGGGCGAATGCACGAGACTGTTTGCGGGCGGCGCTGTACGCCATGGCACGATCGATCATGACACCGATCGACCAACCGGACATGATGAACAGAACGATGACGACGATGCGGGCCAACCAGCCCATCTGCTTCCACAGAGAGATCGGGTCCCAACCTACCTGCTCCTGGAACATCCAGGCAGCAACGAGATGGGTCTGGCATAGAACTAACGTTGCAAGGTTTGCGAGAAACATGAGTTGATTTTCCTCCTCAGGACTTTCAGAACTTTTGCAGTATTCGGATCCCTGGGGATCCTTATGACGCGCTCTTTTGGCGCGCGTCGATCAACACGTTCCGGAGGGAGTGGGCCGTGAGGCGCTCGTCCGGCGCGAAGCTGCTCAGGTTGGATGCATCCGATTTGATGCATGGCGGGCTATCTCAAATGACCAGCCCGCCGACCACGCCTTCCCGAGCTTTTTGCGGGTAAAGCTGCGTGGAACTGGGTTCCACGCGCCGCCGAAGTCTAACCGCCAGCCAGTGTGAAGTTGACCGTAATCTGCGTATCAACTTCGACCGGTTCGCCGTTCAGGAAGTAGGGCTTATAACGCCACTGCTTCACTGCGTCGATGGCAGCCGGAGTCAGCATCGGATGTCCGCTGACCGCGCGCAGGTTCTGGATCGTACCGTCTTTCCCGATCACGGCCTGCAACACGACCTGGCCCTGGATGCGAGCGGAACGCGCAAGCGGCGGATATGTCGGCTGAACTTTCTTCATCAGCAGACCTTCCGTGACGCCCTGCGAAACTCGAACGCGCTGCGGAGTGGCAACTTTAGGAACTGCCACCGGTGTGGAAGAGATGATGCCGCCAATGACGCCACCCATCTGCCCGCCCGGTACGCCGCCTGGTACGCCACCTACTACGCCGACCGCTCCTGATGGAGGCTGCTCGTCATCATGCGCGATCAGTACCTTCTTCGGAATGGTGGTCGGAGTTCGGAGTTGGCCCTGGTCCAGTTCGCTTACCACTTTTTGTACCTTAACTACCGGAGCTGCGGCTGGAGGCGGTGGAGGGGGTGGGGGCGGTGGCGGAGCCACCAGGAACGTCATTAACTGCTGCTTAGGAAGTGCTTCGGTATAGATCAGGGGGATCAGAATCATTACGCCCAGCAGACCAATTTGAAACAAGAACGAAAGAACTGTGGTCAATGGACTACGTTTTTTGAGCCTGCCACCTGATTCAAGAAGGCTGTCTTCAAACATACGCCTGTTCTCCGTCGTACTACTTTCTTAGACACCGGGGTTACGTCTTTTGCTCCCAAAATCGAATCGCCGTCCAGTGTATTTCCCGAATCAGCTTTTCAGAGGCCGGAGCATTCTAAACCCCAGAACGCGCTTCGGGCGCCACTTTTTACGACGCCCGTCGCCCTGTGCCCTGTTTCGGGGCGTACTCTGCGCCCCGCTTCATCTAAATAACTGAAACTACAAATCTTAGGCCTTTACTTTAACCTTGTCCTTGCTGCGCTCGGCAGGAAGCGTCGCTACTTTGGCGCCTTTCCTGACTCGGGACTCTTGATAAGCCACCAACATCGGCGCCGCAATAAAGATCGACGAGTACGTTCCGATTAGGATGCCGATAACCAAGGCCAAGGAGAACCCATGCAGAACCTCTCCTCCAAAAATGTAGAGGGAGAGCACCGTCAGGAAGGTCAGTCCGGAAGTCAGGACAGTTCTGCTCAAGGTCTGGTTGATCGACTTATTCACGATCTCCGTCAGGCTCTCACGACGGAGCAGCTTCAGGTTCTCGCGAATACGGTCGAACACGACGATAGTGTCGTTCATCGAGTAACCGACCAGCGTCAGGATCGCCGCAATGACCGTCAGCGAGATCTCCACGTTCAGCAGTGAGAACATTCCCACCGTGATCAATGTGTCGTGGAAACATGCGACGACCGCGGCCACACCGTAGATCAGCTCGAAGCGGAACCAGAGGTAAATCAGCATTCCGAGCAGTGAATACAGCGTCGCCAGGACGGCCTGCTTCTGCAGTTGCTTTCCAACCGTCGGTCCGATGATGTCGACATTCCGGATTCCGAAGTTGGACGTGTGGAAGTCTGCCTGGAACGACTGCAGCACCGCAGGTGGAACAACACTCGCGATGTCATTCACGCTGCTTAGTACGCCGTCCTTCGTCTTGTCGCGGAAGTCGACGATTGCGCGGGCGAGCTGACCATAGCGCAATTCAGCGTCGGTACCAGCATGCAGCGGATCTTTGCTCATCAGGTACTGCTGTAACGTCGCATAACCGACGTTGTTCAGGTCCTGCTTACCTTCCGGGGCATTCCCTGACAGCGCTTTGATGATCGTGTTCTTTCCCTGATCGAGCGCCTGCTCACTGGTCTCTTTCTGTTCCAGCGCGATCAGCACTTCGTTGTTCGAAGCCTGACCATAAGGCTGAATGCGCGCATTCTTCAGGCCGGCTTTATCCATGTCGGCGCGAATCGCATCCGCATTGGGCGGAGTCGTGAACTTCACGCGAACGATGGTGCCGCCGCTGAAGTCAACGCCCAGCGGGATGTGATGCCAGAACAGGATAGACAACAACCCGCCGACACTCAGGACCAGCGACAGTCCCAGGAAGATCCATTTCTTACCCAGGAAATCGATATTTGGGTTACGGAATAACTCCACGGTAAAAACCCTCGAAACTTTTCTGTGGTGCCCGACCCTTCTCGCCAAGCGAGAGGTTGGGGTTTTAAATGCTCAGCGCTTCTCCGCGCTGGTGACGATTAAGAATGCTGTCGAAGATCACGCGCGATACGAATACCGCCGTGAACAAGTTCGCCAAAAGACCGAACGTGAGGGTGACGGCAAAGCCCTTCACCGGTCCGGTTCCGAACAGGAACAGAATCGCTGCGGAAACGATCGTCGTTACGTGCGTATCGATGATCGTCAACCATGCGTGTCCGAATCCCTGCTCAACCGCCGATGGAGGTGTCTTGCCGTTGCGCAGCTCTTCTCGAATGCGTTCGAAAATCAGAACGTTCGAGTCCACGCCCATACCGACCGTCAGGATCAGTCCGGCGATACCGGGTAACGTCAGCGTAGCCCCGGTGAAACCAAGGAATCCAAGCAGGATCACCAGGTTCAGGAACAATCCCAGGTTCGCGTTGATTCCCGCGAAGCGGTAATACACGAACATGAAGATCATGACCGCCAGCATGCCGTAGATGGCCGCGCGCACGCCCTGTCGAATCGAGTCGGCACCGAGCGACGGTCCGACCGTGCTCTCCTGCAGATACTTGATTCCTGCCGGAAGCGCGCCCGAGCGAAGAATCATCGCCAGGTCCTTCGACTGCTGCTCGTTCATGCCACCGGAGATTTCGCCGGTGTCGCGAATCGGCTCACGGATGCTCGCAACCTCGCGTACCTTGCCATCGAGCACAACCGCCAGGTAATCGTTCACGTGCGCGCTGGTGAAGCTATAGAAACGGTTTCCACCGTCACGCGTCAGGTTGAAGTTCACCGAAGGCTGGCCTGTCTGATTCTGTCCCGGCCGTGCATCGCGGAGATCGCGACCGCTCACTGCCGAAGATTTCGTCAGGATGTAGTACGCATCGTTCGATTCGCCGTTCGAATCGCGCCGCTCGACGCGGCCCTTCAGAATCTCCGTATCCGGAGGAAGCACGCCGTTGTGCGCCTGCAGCGCAGCCTGCTCGCTCGGGTAGGGAGTTCCGTTGTCAATCGCCTGCCGGATTTCCAGCATGGCGGTCGACTGCATAATGTCTTTCACGCGCGCCGGGTCATCCACGCCGGGGAGCTGTACCAGGATCTGGTACTCGCCCAATCCATGCTCCTGGATCACCGGCTCGCTCACGCCCAGCTGGTCGATTCGATTTCGAATCGTCTCGATCGCCTGGGTAACCGCGTTCTGCTTCAGCGCCGTCAGCGTCTGGGGCTTCATCGTCAACGTGAACGTATTGTTCGCGCCAGACGTCAGGTTGTAATCGGAAAGCCGCTCCGTCACGATGTTCCGAAGATCGCCCGTGGACTCTGGTGCGATGCCCTTCAGGCTGATCAGCTCCGGATGGTTCTCCGAATCTTCAATCGTAACGTCGGTGTAGTTGATGTTGGCATTCCGGAGATAATCCTTCAGCCGCTCAGCCACCTGCTGCGAATCCGATTTGACTGCGTCATTCACTTTCACCTGCAGGATCAGGTGAGTGCCGCCCTTCAAGTCGAGCCCGAGGTGGATGTTCTGCTGGATGCCGGCAATCAGGCCCTTTTCCTTAATTGCCTGAATGCTCGCTGCTGGATCTGTGCCAAGGAATATTCCCCACAGGAAGATCAGCAGGGTGCCAACGATCAGTAATATTTTCCAGGTAATGTTCTTCTTCATGGAAACCCAAACCGCCTACTAAGACTTTTTCTCTTCTTCGTCTGTAATGACTGTGACGATCGATGCTCGCGTCACTTCCATCTTCAAATTGTCCGGTGGAACCCTCAGCACGACTCCATCGTCTTTAATCGATAAAATCGCGCCCTTTACTCCTCCGCTGGTTACCACCCGGTCGCCGGCCTTCAGCTGCTCCAGCATTGCCTGCCACTTCTTCTGGCGCGCCTGCTGCGGACGGATCATCAGGAGGTACATGATGCCGACCATAAAAATAATCGGCAGGAACAATCCCAGCGAGGACGGAGCAGATTGCTGCAGGATGATTGCAAACACCATATTCATGCTCTTGCCGATTTCTCCGAACGTTTGCCAGACCTTCGAGGCTACTCGCTCACACTTCTGACACTTACCTGACTGCAGGTGGACATTAGATTCGCTTAACGCGTGTCATCCTGAGCGGAGGCGCGAAGCGCCGGAGTCGAAGGACCTTATTGTTCTCCCGAACTGGGACGATCCTCGGAGGTCGAACCTTCCTTTACTCGTATTCCGGGAGTCCGGTCTGGATCAGCCAACTGCAACCGCTCGGCAGTGAACAGAGGAATCAGACAGCAGAACGGGAACTTGCGAACTCCCCAAGCATTATAGATTGCCGCACACGTCTCATGGTGTCAAGGTAATAGGCCAAGTTATGAACGGTGTTAAGGACTTGCGCGAGTACCTCGTTAGCGGCATAGAGATGTCGCAGGTAAGCGCGTGAATACCTCTCGCAAACCTTGCACCTGCAGTTCGGGTCCAGCGGAGCCTCGTCCAACGCGTATCTCGCGTTCTTGATGTTCAACTTTCCCTGTGACGTGAACAACAAACCGTGCCGTGCAGCCCGGGTTGGCAGCACGCAATCCATCATATCCACGCCGAGCGAGACGTACTTCACGATCTCTTCCGGAGTTCCAACACCCATCACGTAACGCGGCTTATCCTTAGGCAGCAGCGGAATCGTTTCGTTGACGATCTCCCAAGTCTTGTCCCGGGGTTCTCCGACGCTTAGCCCGCCAATTGCGTAGCCGGGAAATCCGATTTCTACCGTGCGCTCTGCCGACTCTCTCCGAAGGTCCGGGTACATACCTCCCTGCACGATGCCGAAGAGCGCCTGGGTTTGGTCGCTCCCCAAGGCCATCGACTTGGACTCGAACCAGGGCGTCTCGCGCTTGTGACTCTCGAAATAATCCTTGCTGCGCTTTGCCCAGCGCGCCGTCATCTCCATCGACGCCTGTGCCCTGCTTCGTTCCGCCGGATACTCGGTGCACTCGTCGAATGCCATGATGATGTCGGCGCCTAAGCCAATTTCCGCCTCCAGCGACTTCTCCGGCGAAAAGAAATGGGCCGAACCATCCAGGTGCGACTTGAACGCCACACCCTCTTCCGTGACTTTCCGCAATTCGCTCAGGCTGAATACCTGGAATCCGCCCGAATCCGTAAGGATCGGCTTGTCCCAGGCCATGAATCTCTGCACCCCACCTAGCTTCCGAACCTGGTCAACGCCTGGCCGCAGATAAAGGTGATAGGTGTTGTTAAGGAGGATCTGAACCCCCAACTCCTCAAGCACGTCCTGCGGCACTGCTTTCACGGTCGCAACTGTCCCCACGGGCATGAACACCGGGGTCTCCACCTCACCATGAGGCGTAACCATCCGACCCGCGCGCGCTG
>Ga0163163_10006331_pt1 | contig 10335 bp, 6 predicted proteins | sample S65metaG_FD_119766 | JGI IMG/M metagenome (GOLD analysis project Ga0163163, IMG submission 119766) | Switchgrass rhizosphere microbial communities from Kellogg Biological Station, Michigan, USA - S6-5 metaG | ecosystem: Host-associated > Plants > Roots > Rhizosphere > Soil | place: USA: Michigan... | reverse complement strand
TCCAGCTGTTTGAGATCGAGAAGGCGCTGTACGAAGTCCGCTATGAGCTGCGCAACCGGCCGGACTGGGCGGGTATCCCGTTGCGCGCGCTCGCGGACTTTGCCCGATGATCGCCTCGGGCCAGCCCTACCCGCGCGGCGCCACCTGGGACGGCAAGGGCGTCAACTTCGCGCTGTTTTCCGCGCACGCCACCCAGGTCGAGCTGTGCCTGTTCGACCGCCAAGGGACGCGCGAACTGCAGCGCATCGAGCTGCCCGAGTACACCGACCAGATCTGGCACGGCTATGTGCGCGATGTCGGCCCGAGCACCGTGTATGGCTATCGCGTGCACGGCCCTTACGAGCCGGACGCCGGCCACCGCTTCAATCCTCACAAATTGCTGCTCGACCCCTGCGCCCGCGCGCACACCGGCTCCCTCAAATGGGATCCGGCCTGCTTCGGCTACACACTCGGCGCCGAGGACGCCGATCTCAGTTTCGATACCCGCGACAGCGCCCCCTTCGTGCCGAAAAGCGTGGTGGTCGATCCCAACTTCGACTGGCAGGGCGAGCCGCGCCGGCAGTTCGTGCCGTGGGAGCACACGGTGATCTACGAAGCCCATGTGCGCGGGTTCACGCAGCGCCACCCCAATGTGCCGGAGCACCTGCGCGGCACTTACGCAGGCCTCGGCACCCAGCCCGTGGTTGACTATGTGAAGTCATTGGGCGTGACGGCCATCGAGCTCCTGCCGGTGCACACTTTCGTGGATGACGGCTACCTGCTGAACAAAAAGCTGCGCAACTTCTGGGGCTACAACAGCATCGGCTTCTTCGCCCCCGACCCGCGCTATGCCGCGGACCGGGCCAACTCCCTGCGCGAGTTCAAGGAGATGGTGGCGCGCTTCCACGATGCGGGGCTGGCGGTGATCCTGGATGTGGTCTACAACCACACGGCCGAGGGCAACGAGCTGGGGCCCACGCTGTCCTTCAAAGGCATCGACAACCTCTCCTACTACCGGCTGCTGCCGGAGCAGAAGCGCTACTACATCAACGATACCGGCACCGGCAACACGCTCAATCTATCCCACCCGCGCGTCATCCAGATGGTGATGGACAGCCTGCGCTACTGGGTGAACGAGACGCACGTGGACGGTTTCCGTTTCGATCTCGGCACCATTCTGGCGCGCGAGCCCAACGGCTTCGACAACCAGAGCGGCTTTCTCAAGGCCGTGTCGCAGGACCCGGTGCTGGCCACCGTCAAGCTGATCGCCGAGCCCTGGGATTGCGGACCCGGCGGCTACCAGGTCGGCGGCTTTCCGCCGGGCTGGAGCGAGTGGAACGACAAGTTTCGCGACGACGTGCGCGACTTCTGGAAGGGGTCGGCGCCCGCCGCGGCGCTGGCGCAACGCCTGTGCGCCTCGGCGGAGATATTCAACCACGAGGGGCGCCGCCCCTGGGCCAGCATCAACTTCATCACCTCGCACGACGGCTTCACGCTCGCCGATCTCGTCAGCTACAACGAGAAGCACAACGAGGCCAACGGCGAGGGGAATCAGGACGGCCAGTCCGATAACCGCTCCTGGAACTGTGGCGCTGAAGGTGCGACGGACGATCCTGCGATCGTCGAGCTGCGCGCGCGGCAGAGGCGCAATCTGCTGGTGACGCTGCTGCTCTCGCAGGGGGTGCCCATGCTGCTCGCCGGGGATGAGTTCGGGCGCACCCAAGGCGGCAACAACAACGCCTACTGCCAGGACAACGAGATCAGCTGGCTCGACTGGGACGTTCCCGAGGCGGGCCACGCGCAGATCCGCTTCGTGCAGCGGCTCACGCAGCTGCGGCACGAGTACCCGATCCTGCGGCGCACGCGCTTCTTTACGGGTGAGCACAATGAGGCGCTCGATGTAAAGGATGTCACCTGGCTCCACGTCGAGGGCAAGGAGCTGACTCCCGAGGAGTGGCAGGACGGCAACCTGCGCACCTTCGGCATGCTGATGGACGGGCGCGCGCAGGCGAGCGGCATCCGCGAGCGCGGCAGAAATGTGACGCTGCTGCTCCTCTTGAACGCGCACCACGAGGACGTCGCCTTCACGCTGCCGCGCTCCGATACGAATAGCCAATGGACGGTCCTGCTCGATACGGTGGCGGATTCGGTGTCGAATGAACCGCGAGGTCACGCGGCTGGCGAGCCCTATGCGCTGCGGGCGCGCTCGCTCGCACTGCTGAGGGAGAAGCCGCAGTGAAGCACATTCATCGCATGCCTTATGGGGCCGAGCTCACCGCCAACGGCTGCGTTCGCTTCAGGCTCTGGGCCCCCGGCGCCAAACGCGTCGAGGTCGTGCTGGATCGACCGCTCGACATGCAACCGGTCGAAGGCGGCTGGTATGAGCTCAGCACGGATGCGGCGCAAGCGGGTAGTCCGTATCGCTATCGCATCGACGGCAAACTTGAAGTGCCCGATCCGGCGTCACGCTACAACAGCGGGGATGTGCACGGACCCAGCGTAGTGATCGACCCGCTGGCCTTTCAGTGGACGGACGACGGCTGGACCGGCCGGCCTTGGGACGAGGCGGTCGTGTACGAGCTGCATGTGGGGACATTCACGCCCGAAGGCATGTTCGCGGCTCTTGCGGGCAAGCTCGATTACCTTGCCGAGCTTGGCGTCACCATGATCGAGCTCATGCCCATCGCGGACTTCCCGGGCAAACGGGGCTGGGGCTACGACGGCGTGCTCACCTATGCGCCTGAATCCGCCTATGGCACGCCCAATGATTTGAAATCGCTGATCGCCGCCGCCCATGCGCGCAATCTCGGCATGATGCTCGATGTGGTCTACAACCACTTCGGCCCCGAGGGCAATTACCTGCACGCCTACGCGCCGCAGTTCTTCACGGACCGGCATCGGACGCCCTGGGGCGACGCGATCAACTTCGACGGACCGGACAGCCGCCCGGTGCGGGATTTTTTCATCCACAACGCGCTTTACTGGCTCGAGGAGTACCGCTTCGACGGCCTGCGCGTGGATGCGGTGCATGCCATCGCCGACGACAGCCCCCGGCACTTCATCGACGAGCTGATGGAAAGAGTGAGCCAAGGACCCGGCCGCGAGCGCGCCATCCACATCGCGCTCGAGAACCACAACAATCAGACACGCTGGCCGGCGACCGCGCAGTGGAACGACGACTTTCACCACTGCGCCCATGTGATTCTCACCGGCGAGCACGACGGCTACTACGTCGATTACGCCGAGAACCCGCACGCCCTGTGGTGCCGCAGTCTGGCTGAGGGCTATGCGTATCAGGGCGAGATGTCGCAGCACCAGGGTCACGCGCGCGGCGAGCCCAGCGCTCATCTGCCCGTCACCGCTTTCGTGAATTTCCTGCAGAACCACGATCAGATCGGCAACCGTGCCCTGGGCGAACGGCTCGCGCATCTCGTTCCCGATGAAGCCGCGCTGCTCGCCGCGACCGCCATCCTGCTGCTCTCGCCCGCGCCGCCCATGCTCTTCATGGGAGAGGAATGGGCGGCGGCTCAGCCCTTTCTCTACTTCTGCGACTTCGAACCTACGCTTGCCGGCAAGGTGCGCGAGGGCCGCAAGCGCGAGTTCGCCCGCTTCGCAAAATTCCAGGACCACGCCGCCGGCAACCGCATCCCCGACCCCACCGTCGCCGCGACCTTCGACGCCTCCAAGCTCGACTGGTCGCAGCTGACCGAAACCAAACACGCACGCTGGCTGGATCACTATCGTCGCCTGCTTACGATCCGCCAGCGGGACATCGTGCCGCTCATCCCGCAGATCCGCGCTCGCAGCTGCGCCAAGCTCCAGGACAACGGTGCCTTCTCGGTGAACTGGCAGCTTGCGGATCGCTCCAAACTGCATCTGATCGCGAACCTCGCGGCGCAGCCCTCGCCCCTGGTGCAGCAGCTTGCCGGCCGGGTGCTGTTCGCCACCCATCCCAACATCCGGGGTGCGATCCAGCGCAACGAGCTCGAGCCGTGGAGCGTGACCTGGCTCTATGAGCGGCCGCTGGAGCGTCGCGCAGTCGACAGGTCCCGTGTCGACCGGGAGTGACACGCCGCGGACCGTTCCGCGAGCGACCTACCGCCTGCAGCTGAACGCACAGTTCACTTTCCGGGACGCGACCGCGCTCATTCCCTATCTCGCAGACTTAGGACTCAGCCATGTGTACTGCTCGCCTTACTTCAAGGCGCGGCCGGGAAGCATGCACGGCTACGACGTGGTCGATCACAACCAGTTCAACCCCGAGATTGGCACCCGCGAGGACTTCGAGACCTTTGTCGCAACGCTGCGTGCCCATGGCATGGGACATATAGCCGACTTCGTGCCCAATCATGTCGGCATCGGGTCCGACAACGCGTGGTGGATGGATGTACTCGAGAACGGCCGCGAGTCACCCTATGCGGACTTCTTCGACATCGACTGGAACGATTCGGGCAAGGTGCTGATTCCCGTGCTCGGCGATGCGTATGGAACCGTGCTCGAGCGCGGTGAATTGAGGCTCGAGCGCTCAAGCATCGCTGGTCGCTTCCGCGTCCGCTATCACGATCACTGTTTTCCGATTGCTTCCAGGGATGGCGCCCGCGCCGAGGAGCTACTGCAGAGCCGCGATCCCCCCAGTGCCGACGCCTTGCATGAACTCCTCGAGCGTCAGGCCTACCGCTTGGCGTACTGGCGCGTGGCGGCAGATGAGATCAATTACCGGCGATTCTTCGACGTCAACGACCTCGCTGCGTTGCGCATGGAAAACGAGGTGGTGTTCGAGACCACCCACCGACTGCTGTTCGAATTGATCCGCGCGGGGCGGATCGATGGAGTCCGCATCGATCATCCGGACGGTCTTTACGATCCCGCGCAATACTTTCATCGCTTGCGCGAGCGCATCGGCCCGATCTACCTCGTGATCGAGAAGATCGCCGCGACCTTCGAGCGTCTGCCCGGGAACTGGCCGGTGCACGGCACCACAGGCTACAACTTCGCGCAGACCGTCAACGGACTTTTCGTGGATGGGAGCGCCAAGGGACGCATCGACCGCACCTATCGCGCCTTCATCGGCGAGCCGCTCGTGTGGCAGGAGGTATCCTATGAGGCCAAACATCTGATTCTTGAGACTTCGCTCGCCGCCGAACTCAATGTGCTCACCCACCAGCTCGCGCGCATCGCGCGTTCGGACCGTCACACCCGTGACTTCACCGTCAACACCCTGCGGCAGGCGCTGACCGAGGTCATCGCCTGCTTCCCCGTCTACCGCACTTATATCGCGAACCACGCGTCCGACGAAGACCGCCGTTTCATTGACTGGGCCATCGCGCTCGCCAAGCGCCGCAGTTCGCGCGTCGACACGCTGGTGTTCGACTTCGTGCGCGGCGCGCTGCTCGCCGAGGCGCCGGCCTTCGCGATGAAGTTCCAACAGGTCACAGCTCCTGTGACCGCCAAGGGAGTCGAAGATACGGCCATGTATCGCTTCAACCGCCTCGCCTCCCTCAATGAAGTCGGCGGCGATCCGGAGATCTTCGGCGTCAGCGTGCGCGCATTTCATACGGATACGCGCCAGCGCTTGAAGCAGTGGCCGCATGAAATGCTGGCCACCTCGACACACGACACCAAGCGTTCGGAAGACGTGCGCGCCCGCATCGATGTGCTCTCGGAAATGCCCTCGTGGTGGCGGCAGCTGCTCGCGCGCTGGCGGCGCATGAACCGCTCGCGCAAACGCGATATCGACGGCCGCCCCGCGCCCGGGCCGCACCAGGAATATCTCCTCTATCAGACGCTGCTCGGCAGCTGGCCGCTCGAGCCGATGGCTGATGCGGCGCTGACTGTCTACCGCGAACGCATCGAGGCCTATATGCTCAAGGCCGCGCGCGAGACCAAGACCCGCACCAGCTGGTCGGACGTCAGCGCCGAGTACGAGGAGGCTCTGCTGCAGTTCATCCGCGCTCTGCTCGATCCGCGTGAGACGAACCTTTTCTTCAGTGACCTCAAGGAAGTCGCGGCGCGCATCGCACGCTTCGGCCTTTATAACAGCCTGTCGCAGACGCTGATCAAGCTTACCGCGCCGGGGGTGCCGGACATCTACCAGGGGAATGAGCTTTGGGACTTCTCGCTGGTAGACCCGGACAACCGGCGGCCGGTGGATTATGAGTTACGCCGCGAATCGCTCGCCGCGCTCAAAGACGCGCCGCCCGAGGGCATCGGCCTGGACCGTGCCAAGCTGTATCTGACCTGGAAGGCGCTCCAGTTCCGGCGAACGCATGAGACGCTATTCCGGGACGGACAGTACCGGCCGGCTCGTGTCGTGGGCGAGAATGCGTCCCATCTCTGCGCCTTTGCCCGCTGCCATGCAGGCGCATTCGCCCTGATCGTCGCCCCGCGCCTCCTGGTCCGCCTCCTCGGCGAGCGCGACCCCCCTCCCCTTGGCGTCGAGGTGTGGCGCAACACCGCCATCGAACTGCCGCGTGGCTGCGTCGCGAATTCTCTTTACAACGTGCTCGACGGCTCAACGCTGTCCGTCAGTGAGCGCGACGGCCGACATGTCATCGCGGCGAGCCAGGTGCTCATGAAATTCCCGGCTGCGCTGCTGGCACCGGCACTTCGTGGCTAAACTAGCGTCATGTCCCTCCCCCGCGACTTCTACGCCCGCGGCACGCTCACCGTGGCCCGCGAGCTCATCGGCATGCACCTGGTGCGTGTATATCGTGGCAAATCCCTCGTCGGACGGATCGTGGAGACCGAGGCTTACTTAGGTCCGCAGGACCTGGCCGCGCATTCCTCCAAGGGCCGCACGCAGCGCACCGAGGTCATGTTCGGGGCGGCCGGCCACGCTATGTGTATTTCATCTACGGTGTGTGGAATTGCCTGAATGTGGTCACACGCCGCGAGGGAATACCGCATGCCGTGCTGCTGCGGGCTCTCGAACCTGTATCCGGCATCGCCGATAAGACCTCGGGACCAGGCCTTCTATGCCGTGCATTGCATATCGACCGCCGCTTGAACGGCACCGATCTGTGCGTCGATGCACCGCTATCGATCGAGACACCACCGCGCGGCAAGCGGCCGGTGCGAATCGCTCGCGCAACACGCATCGGTGTGGACTATGCCGGTGACTGGGCGCACCGGCCCTGGCGTTTTTTCGACCGTGATTCGCCCTTCGTCTCGACTGCAGGGCGTGGCCGGGTGCTGGCCAGCTCGAGGGTACCTCTCTGAGCATCAGCCTCTGGTTTATTAATATTCATTATAATATACTTTGAAGTCATAATTATGCTATAAAGTACCTTAAATGGAACTTAATGAAGTCAGCGAAGTGCTTGTGGAGCTCGGTCGCCGGCTGCGTGCCGCGCGCTTGAAGCGTGACGACACGATGGCGGTCTTCGCGCAGCGGCTTGGCATTTCCAAAGCAACGGTGCGCGCCATGGAACGGGGTGCACTCACCGTGCAGATCGGTGCTTGGCTCAAGGCGCTGTGGGTGTTGGATGAGCTCGATGCGATACGGCCGGTACTCGAACCCAAAGAAAGCCTGCTGGACCGGGCCAGAGCCCAGCACCGGCGCCCCAAACAACGCGCGTCGAGGCGATCGCGATGAGACATCTCTTTGTCTGGGTGCGAGGCGCCGATAATTCGATCAGTCTGGCCGGGGAGCTCGCGACGAGCGACCCGTTACCCCAGAACGGACGCTTCGAGTCTGAGTTTCAATACGCGCAGGAATGGCTCGACAGCCCCGCTGGATTTTCGCTCGATCCGGTGTCGCTGCCGCTCGACAAGTCGAACCGCACTTTTCGCGCGATTTTTTTTCAGCCTCCTCTTGGCGTCCTCGAGGACGCGCTCCCGGACGATTGGGGACGCGGCCTGCTTCGGGCAGCAATCAGGCTCGAAGGCCGCCAGCCCACCTTGACGGATTTACTGCTGCGGATGCGCGGCGGCGGCACCGGGGCGCTGCTCTTCACCGATACAAAAGAAGCACCCGAACCCGACACGACCATTCAGAGTACGGCATTGCCCGAGCTCGTGGTCGCCGCGGAAAAGTTCGAAGCGGGCACTCTGCCGCCCGAACATGAATTCCGCAGATTGCTCGAAGGCAGCAGCCGGGCGGGCGGCGCCCGGCCCAAAGCTCTGGTTCATGACGCCAGCGGGGAGTGGCTGGTCAAATTTCCGAGCCGCAGCCAGGACAGCCCTCATGATGTGGTGGGACTCGAGGCGGTTTGTCTCACACTGGCGCGCCGCGCCGGACTCGAAGTTCCGGATGCGCATCTCCTGGCGCTGGCGGCAAAGCGCGTTCTGATGGTTCGACGATTCGACGTGACGCCTCAAAACGGCCGCTTTCACATGGTGAGCCTGTCAACGCTGTGCCGTGAGCGTCCGGGTATTTATGTACATGACTATTCGACGCTGGCACGGACAATACGCAAATATTCCGTGTCACCGCTCGAGGATGTCACGGCGCTGTTTCGCCACATGGTTTTCAACGCGGCGATCGGCAATGTCGACGATCACCTGAAGAACCTCTGGATGCTGAGAAAACAACGCGAGGGTTATCGCCTCGCTCCGGCATTCGATCTCGTACCGGACATCACGGAACGCGGGCAGCACACACTGCACTTTCTTCATATGTCCTATTGCCCGGGTAAAGCGGATCTCACGAACGTAGCCAGTCAATGGAATGTCGACAAACCTGCCGACATTGTCGGGCAAGTCGCAGAGTCGGTCAGCGGTTTCGCGACCGTCGCCCGCGAAATGGAAGTGACAGGAAAAGAACCACTGGCAAAAGTACTCAAGGATATCGATCGGCGCCTGCAGACCCTGCTCTCCTGACCATGCGCCCGCCTTTACTCCTGGACTCAGCGGTAACCCCGCGCCTGCAAAGTAAAGAGATGCGCATACCGCCCATTGAGCCGCATCAGCTCCTCGTGACTCCCCTGCTCCACGATCCGCCCCTGCTCCAGCACCGCGATCTGGTCGGCCATGCGCACGGTCGAGAAGCGATGCGAGATCAGGATGGTGATGCGATCCCGCGCCAGCTGCCGGAAGTGCTCGAACACCTCCGCCTCCGCCTGCGCGTCCATGGCCGCCGTAGGCTCATCCAGCACGAGAATGTCGGCTCGGGTACGCATGAAAGCGCGCGATAGCGCGATCTTCTGCCACTGCCCGCCTGAGAGCTCCCGCCCATCCTTGAACCATTTACCGAGCTGGGTCTGATAGCCCGCGGGCAGAGTCTCGATGAACTCCTCCGCCCGACCCTTGGCGGATGCCTCGCGCCAGCGCGCCTCGTCCTCGAAATAGCGCTCATCTCCGGCACCGACATTCTCGCCCACCAGCATCTGGTAGCGCGCGAAATCCTGGAAGATCACTCCCACACGCTCCCGCAGCGTGCTCTCATCCCACTCGGCGAGGTTCAGCCCCTCGAGCACGATGCGGCCCGAGGTGGGCTTGTAGAGACGGGTCAGCAGCTTGATCAGGGTGGTCTTGCCGGAGCCGTTCTCGCCCACGAGCGCGAGACTGCTGCCCGGCTTCAAGTGCAAGGTCACATGCGTCAGCGCCGGCTCGCTGGCGCCGGGATAGGAGAAGCTCACATCCTCGAAACGCACGCCGTCATCCGGCTGCGGCCCGCGGCGCGCCTCCCCGGCCGGCGGGTCGACTGGCGTCTCGAGGTACTCGTACAAGGTCGAAAGATAGAGGTTGTCCTCGTACATACCGCCGATGGCCGCGAGACTCGCGCTCACCGCCGCCTGCCCCTGGCGGAACAGCAGCAGGTACATGGTCATCTGCCCGAGCGTGATCGCCGCATGCACGGCGCTCAAGGCGATCCAGGCATAGGCACCGTACAGGGCCACCGTGCCGATCAGCCCCAGCGCAAACCCCCAGGCGTCGCGACGTAGGGTGAGCGCGCGGTCCTCGCGGTACAGCCGCCCGAAAATGTCGCGATAACGGTCGAGGAAACGTCCGCCCAGCCCATAGAGCTTCACCTCCTTGGCATGGTCCTCACGCGCCAGCACCGTCTCCAGATACAGCTGCATGCGCGTCTCGGGTGAGCGCCAGCGGAAGAGACGGAAGGCATCGCCGGAGAATTTGGTCTCGGCGATGAACGCCGGCAGCCCGGCCAGCAGCAGCACGGCCACCGCCCAGGGGGAGAAGTGAATCAATAATGTGCCGTAGCTCACGAGCGAGATGCCGTTCTGCACCAGGCCGAAGGTGCGCATCACCAGCGACAGCGGCCGGCTCGAGGCCTCGCGCCGGGCGCGGGTCAGCTGATCGTAGAACTCCGAGTCCTCGAAGTGACGCAACTCGAGGGTCAGCGCCTTCTCCAGGATCATGACGTTTACCCGCTGGCCGAGCTGCGCCCGCAGCAGC
>Ga0163163_10006329_pt1 | contig 10336 bp, 6 predicted proteins | sample S65metaG_FD_119766 | JGI IMG/M metagenome (GOLD analysis project Ga0163163, IMG submission 119766) | Switchgrass rhizosphere microbial communities from Kellogg Biological Station, Michigan, USA - S6-5 metaG | ecosystem: Host-associated > Plants > Roots > Rhizosphere > Soil | place: USA: Michigan... | reverse complement strand
GTGTACGCACTGACCTTACGCATCGCCGGGTCCAGGTCGCCGGCAGTAGTGCGGGACGTCGCCTGGGGCACGAAGGCCCGTTGGATATGCGCGCGCACAACCAGAACGCTGCCGGCGAGCGTGAACAGGCACACCAGAAGTCCGACTGGTAGTCCCACCCACAGGTGGGCCCAGGCAAGCAACCTTCTCACGCTGTACTTGACGGGCAGCCGTTGGATCGTAGTTGAAGGTGGAGTTATCGTTACGGTGGCCATTGAATTGTCTTAGAAGGTCAGTTGACGAACACTCCCAAGAAGCGGCGTGTGTTCCGACGACTGGCCGACGAAGGTGAGGGCTTAGAGTACCGCTCCTTCGCGACACCTGAGTTACAGTCGCGACAAATTCCGTTGACTATTGACCAACCGATTCAGCGCTGAAATGTCTTGCGTTTGACATGATTTAGTCATACGTTAGTAACAGTCGCTTTCCCGTGCGTTCGAAGCTCAAACTCGGATTGTTCCTCGCCCTGACCGCCGCCGCTAACGCCGCGTCGCCAGTACGTACAACAACGCCTCCGGTGGAATCGCATCTGCTAAAACTGAGATCCTTTGCAGTTCCCAGCGTGGCCGCGCCCCTGGGCTTGTTGATCGTGGCACGCGTGAACGGCGGACCTCCGCTGCGCTTGTTGCTGGACACCGGCGCGCAATTCTTGGTGTTGGATAAGAAAACTGCCGCGCGTTCCAAGTTAACTGGAGGCGAACCGCTCGACCTCGTGTCCGCCGGAGGCTCGACGCCAAGGGCGGCGGTGAAAACTGTCGCGGACGTGTTGGATGCCGGCGACATTCAATTGCGCAAAGTCGAGGTGGCCATCGTCGAAGCGCATATGATAGACGGCGTCGACGGCGTGTTTCCCCTAACCCTGTTCTCTGACTACCTGATTCGCCTCGACGTGCCGGCGAAACGCTTGGAATTGAGTCCCCTTCCCGCATCTTCCGGCGCCTTCGGCACAAAGGCTCTATTGAGCGGCGGACTGCTGTTCTTGAAGGGCATCTTGAACGAGGTGCACGAAGGTTACTTCCTGCTGGACACGGGGGCAACCTACAACGCGATCTCGTCGACACTCGCCCGGCGCATGAACAGCACCGCCGCGCTGAGTCCCATGCTGAGGTTGCAGAGCGGGACCAGTCAAGTGGAAGCTCCTCACGGCTCCGAAGTCCTGACCTTTCGCGTGGGAGAGCAAGAGCTGCGGCCCGATCCGTTCGTGGCAGTCGATCTGTCAATGGCCAGCCGGTATTACAACTTCGAGGTCTCCGGCCTCGTTGGCTATCCAGCCCTGCGCAATTCGGTGGTCACCATCAACTATCGCGAACAGTTAGTTCAAATCGACGGCAAATAGCTAGCGGGCCGCCTTCTTTGCTGCGGAACCAGCGCCACCGGTCATTACAAATTGGTCGATCACGCGGCCATCCGTGCCAATCGCTTCCACCGTAGCGCGATTGCCTTCGATGCGAACGCGCACGAAGTTCTCAGTCTTTTCTACCTTCTTCGTGATGTAGGCGGGCGGCAAGTCGACATCGTACAGCGGCGCCCCGCCGCCACCAGTGGTGACATAAGGGATCCCGTTCTTCTCGAAATGCTGGTAGTTGTGGTCGTGACCGTTGAACATCGCGGTCACGCCGTATTTCTCCAGCATCGGAACCAGAGACATGATGTGCATATTGTCGCCTTGCCGGTTTGACACCGCCGTGAACGGCGGATGATGGCACGCCACGAACTTGAAAGTGGCGGTCTTGTTGCGTTCGAGATCCTGTTCGAGCCAGGCGACCTGATCCTTCCAATAGCGCGATTGCGCTTCGGTTCCCAGTGCCGCTGTAGTTGTATCGCTATCAACAACCGCGATGTGAGCGTTCCCCCAGTTGAACGAATAGTAGGGCGTACGTTGGTCGAAGTACTGGAAATATTGGCTCGCGTGACGCTCATGATTGCCAAGCGAGGGATAGAAGGCGGTCTTCGCGAGCACCGACTTTTCGATCCTAAAGAATACCGGCCACAGTGACGTGTCATCGCCGGAGGCAACTTGGTCGCCAGTGTGCAAGATGAAGTCCGCATCGGTCTTGACCACTTCGGCCATCACCTTTTCGTGGACGTCATGGCGCGTCCGAGTGTCGCCATAGACGATGAACGTGTAGGGTTCCGTGGATGTGGGCGCAGGGGCGGTCTTGAAACGCCCCGTCAGTCCGCCGGGCAGCGCATAGTTGTACGCGGTGCCGGCCTTCAAACCTGTGTAAACAGTCTTGCGGACACCGACGGATTGGGCCGAAAACTTCTGGTTGCTGGCTGCTTCGGTCAACGTCGATCCGCTCTCGTTCACCAGCCACAAGATGGTGGCCGTTCGCGGAGTGACGTTCACCACTACCGGGCCTCCGACGATCTCGTCCGCTGCGATTGCCGTGCTGGCGACGCCGAGCGTCGCGATGAGAGCAAAAAGCCTTTGTTTCATCAACGTCTAGAACTCCGCCCGGAACATGAATTCGACGCGGCGCGGGGCGCCGGTACCAGTAGCGCCCGTGTTCAGAATTCCGGTGATGCGCCCAAAACTGCTGGAAGGTTTGATCACGGGAACAGTGCCGCTTACCGAACCGACCGACGAACTTGGCGTCTTGAACTCCGGATGGTTCGCGACATTGAAGGCCGCGGCGCGGAAGTTGAGCGAGAGTTTCTCCGTCACATGGAAGCGCTTCTCAAGCGACGTGTCGAATTCCACCGCCCCAGGGCCACTGGCGATGAAACGCCCGAGGTTGCCCCACGTTCCATTCGCGGGCGCGGAAAAGGCTGCCGGGTTGAACCAATTGTTGATCGTCTGGTCGGCCGCGTAGATCGGAACTCCCGGAACCAGGTTGGGCCGTTGGCCAGAAGTGTTGCCGTCGAGTAGCGCGGAGGCGGATCGCGACACGGTGATGTTCACCGGCAGGCCAGTGCGGGCGCTACCGACTCCAGCGACCTGCCATCCGTCAAGGAATTTCGAGACGGCGCCATAATTATTCAGCAAGGCCTTCCCTTGTCCAATCGGGAGTTGGTACACGCCGTTGACGGTAACGACATGGCGGACATCGGTACTGGCACTGCTCCGATCGCAGGCGCGGCAAGCCTGATTCTGGAACGCCACAGCTTCGCCCGATCCGATGGAAGCGTCGGTGATGGTGTGTCCCCACATGTAGTTCGCCTGAAAGAGCAGACCCCGCGTGAAGCGCCGTTGGATCGAAGCTTGCAGCGCGTTGAAGTTGCTGTTGCCGTCGTTGGTCTTAAGGCCGAACGACCCGAAGCCCGCCAGTGGACGCTTTCCGGTTGCCGGATCGATCAAGTTCACCGTGTACTTGCTGAACAAATGATGACCCTCGCTCCCGATGTAGGATATCTGGGCGGTAAAGTCGTGGCCGAGTTGGTGCTGGATGGCGAAATCCCAGTTGGCGTAGTACAGATCCTTGCGATGGCGGTCGAGAGACTTGGGGCTGAAGAGCTGATTTTTCGGATCGACGAACGCGACCAGCGGGTAGGCGAGCGCCGGGAAATCGGTGTTCGACAACGAGTAGCGCGGTACGGCGCTTTCGGCAGGGTCGCTGAAGTCGTCATTCTGGTTGCCACCATAGTAGATCCCGAAGCCGCTGCGGAACGTGGTCCGGCCGTGGAACACGTTGGGTGCCCAGGCGGCGCCGATGCGCGGCCCAAAGTCGTGCGGATTGGCGTCGTAGTAAGGCGTGCCCTTCGGACAGAATCCGCCGCAGCCTAAAATGTCGACCACTGCCGAGCGATTCAAGATCTCGTGCATCACCGAATAAAACTCGTAGCGCAGACCGATATTCAGCGTGAGCGTGGGCAGAACTTTGAAGTCATCTTGCGCATAGCCCATATAGAAAGTACGGCGGTTTCCCACCACGCCTTCGCCCTGCAGGTACGTTGCCGCCGCGGCCTTATTATTGATGAAATCGTCGGTGCTGGCGTAGGTGATCGAAGAGGTTGTCAGCGTATTGCCGGAGTTATTGAGACGCACGCGCATGACGTTCGCGCCGAGTTTGAACGTGTGGCGTCCACGGTTGATTGTGAGGTTGTCCAGGTAAGAAAACGTCGTTCCGACTTCAGTGTCCAGCGAAGTGGAACTGAGTCCGCTGAAGGATGCCGAGGAAACGCTCAGGCCTACCGGAGCAATGCCGTAGCTCCAGTTGTGATAATTCGAGCGGTTGATTCCGACCTTCGCTTCGTTGACCATCGTTGGTGAAATAATGCTCTGGAACGCGAGCACGGCTTTCATCGGAACGTGCGGCACGACATTGTGCGAGCCCAAGGCATCGGTCGGATTGTCGATGTAGGCGTTGTCAATGTTGTAGCGCGCATAGATCGAGGACTTGTCGCTGAGACGGTAATCGACGCGAAACATCCCGGCGTTTTCCTGAACCGAATTCTGACCGACCTTGGTGATTTGATCGGTGGTGCTCTCGATCGCGACTTGGCCCGTTGGATATGCGTCCAGCAGCGGCTTCAACACCGGCGAAGTAGCCAGCACCTTGGCCTTGTAGGACATGTTCGGAACGAAGTTCACGAACGAAACGCCCAAATCCTGCTGAATGCCTTCGTAGTTGACGAAGAAGAACGCCTTATCCCGGATGATGGGACCGCCGAAGCTGGCGCCGAACTGGTGAAGAGTGAACGGTGGGATGGTCGGACCGTCAAAGGGCGACCGCGAGTCGAGGGCATCGTTGCGCGCGGCGTAGAAGGTACTCCCGTGGTATTGGTTGGTACCGGTTTTGGAGACTACGTTCACTTGGGGTCCGCCTGAGGATCCACTCTCGGCCGTATAGACTGCCGTGCTCACGCGGAATTCCGCGATGGAATCGAGGGCTATGTTGAGTCGCGCCTCGGCCTTTTGAGTTTGCTCCTGGACGCCCGTGTTGTCGATGCCGTCGAACGTGTAGTTGGCGTCGTCGATGGAGTGGCCGTTGAAGCGAATGTTGCGCTGGCTGCCGTCAGAATAATTGACCGCGCCGGGAACGAGAAGCATGAGGCTCGCCCAGTTGCGTCCGCTCACCGGGATGTCGTGGATTTGTTGGGCTTCCACCAGTCCGCCAATTTCGGCGGAACTGCGGTTCAGCGTGTCGAGAGGCGCGGTGACCTGTACGGATTCGGAGACGGCGCCAACCTCAAGCCGCAAGTCGATCGTCCGCGGCTGGCCGACGGCGATCACCACGTTGTCAACATCCACCTGTCGGAAGCCCGCCTTCGCCACCAGCAGGCGGTAGGAACCGACTTCAAGAAAGGGAATCTCATAGGAGCCGGCACTGGTGGTGGTTGTCTCACGGTGCGCACCGGTTGTCTGAGAGACGAGTTGAATTTTTGCACCGGGCACAAGGGCACCAGCGGAATCCGTGATGGTGCCGCTCAAGGAGGGGCGATCCACTTGAGCGAAGCAAAGCAAACTGACGAAGAACGGAAGGTAGCGGTTGTTCATGGAAGAAGTCGTAGGCGGACAAGTGAAAAATTATGGTATGCCCCGCTCGCGAATTTGCCGCTACGCTTCCATGACAGTCGAATGAAATTCGCGATGCCTGGGATTCAACCAGGCGTTCACGCCGGGCGGAAATCGACCGCGAATGTGCTGCCCGAGTGTGGTCGGCTCTTCACGCGGATCGTCGCGCCGTGCACTTCGGCAATCCACTTCGCGATCGCCAGCCCGAGGCCGGTTCCTTCCTGGCTGCGAGAAGGATCAAAGCGGTAGAAGCGCTCAAAAATATGCGGCAGCGATGCCTCGGGTATGCCGACGCCGTTGTCGCTAACGGATAGACAAGCGTGATCTCCGGTAATCTTGAGCTGCACATTGATCCGGCCTCCGCCACTCGTGAACTTGATAGCGTTGTCGACCAGGATCCAGATCAGGCGGCGCAGGCTTGCCGTGTCGCCGTTAATCAGGATTGGCTTGCCCAGCGCCAGCGTCAATTCGTGGTTCTTCGCTTCGGCAAACGGACGAATCTTCTCCACGACTTCCGCGATCAAGCCGCTCAATTCGACAGGTTCAAAGACCGTACCCGCGTGCCCATTGTCGGAACGGGCGAGAGTCAACATATCCTCGAGAAGCCTCGATGCCTCCTCCGATTCCGCTACGATCTCGCTGAACGCTTCACCACTTTCGTCGTCGATACGAGGGTTGCGTAGGGCATATTCGGCGGTGGTGCGGATCACAGACATAGGACTTCGTAACTCGTGCGACGCGTCCGAGGTGAACCGTGTAATTTGACCCACGGCCTGATCCAGCCGGCTCAGCATTTCGTTCCAGGTCTCCGCCAGTTGTCGGATCTCGTCGTCCGATTTCGGAATGGGCAGACGCCGGGAGAGATTGCCGATGGTGGTGGATCGCGCCGAAGCAATGAGCCGTGATATCGGCAGCAGCGCTCTTCGACTGAGAAAATAGCCGACTAGAGTGGACAGCACCAGGCAGCCCGGAATCGCCCAAAGCAAGCCCATGGAAAAGCGCCGCAGGATCGTGCGATTGTCCTCCAGATTTCCGGCTACGAAGATCACAACGGGCGCGCCATGGAACGCCACCTCCTTCGAAAAGACACGAAACGACCGTCCTTGGTGCTCGACCTTTTCGAGCTGCGCATTCGTCCCGCCCCGATGTGTGGGCCACGGAAACCGGATCGCCTGCGGACTGCTCATTCGCGGATACACCCTGTGGCCTGCTGTATCGAAAACCTGGATATATTGGCCTTCGGGAGTCGCCTGCGCAAAGTCGTCGAACTTGGCCTCGCTGCGTTCCCGGCTGTCCCGCTGGGAGGCTTCGAGAGTGGCCTCCAAACGGCGCCCGCGTCCGGCCACTGTTCTGTCGCGGCCCTCCCCCAGCGTATACGCGAGATTGAACCACATCGCCAAGCCGAAAATCAGGTATCCGGTCAGGAACACGCCGCAGAACCACAGGGTGAGGCGTAGCGAAAGCGAAGTGCGGAGTCTCAATTTCCGGGATGACGCAAGGTGTAGCCGACACCCCGTGCTGTCTGCAGATACTGTGGTTCGTCAGCGACCGCGATCTTGGCTCGAAGGGCACGGATGAAGACGTAAAGGGTGCTGTCGCTGACTTCGGCCCCAACGCCCCAGCCGGTCTCCAGCAGCATGTCGTGGGTGACAATCATCCCGGCGCGCCGCATCAGAAGTTCCAGCAGCGCAAATTCGGTTCGCGTCAGCGGCGTGGAGCGGCATCCCCTTGTCAATTCGTGCCTTGCGGCGTTGAGTTGAAGATCGAGGAATTGGAGAAAGGCCGGATGCACCATTGGCCCGCGACGCGAGACGGCCCGAATCCGCGCCAGCAGCACGTCCAGCGCGAACGGTTTCGTCAGGTAATCGTCCGCTCCCGCATCGAGTCCCCGCACCACATCGGTCATGGAATCGAGAGCCGTGACCATGATGGTCGGAGTGTTGCGCTTGGCCTCCCGCAAGCCGCGCACAACTTCGAAACCGTCAATGACCGGCAACATCGCGTCCAGCAGAATGACGTCCAGTTCCTCGCTACGGCCGATTGAAAGGGCTTGCCCACCGTCATAAGCCAGAAGCACGGAGTGTCCCTCACGACGTAACGCACGCTCTAACATCCGCGCCATCCGCGGACGATCCTCTGCTACCAGGACTCGCATGGGTGCAGAGTAACGCTACCAGGTAAATTTCTGATGAACGTCCTGTGTTCTTTAGGCTGTCTTTAGAATCGGATGTTCTAATTGCACCAGCTATGAGATCAGTTCTACGCGTGGCGTCGTTCCATCTGCTGCTAGGCATGAGGGTTTGCTTAAGCCAGTTTGAAAGAGGCCCTCAGGGGCGAGCCATCGCGGGAGCTCAACTTGTGTTCGAGAGCCTCGAGACCGGCATGGCACAAACGGTTGTGTCCGATCCAAGCGGAGTCTACCGGATTCTGGATGTCCAGAACCATTCGCGGAAACCAGTGACCCGGCTCTCCGCCTCCTCCTGGATAACTACATGAAACAGTGCCTTCTACTACCCGTCCTTCTCTCAACCGCTCTGCTGGCACAGACCCCACCAAACCCGCGGCCAATCCAGGTGTTGATCATCACCGGTCAGGATGCGCATCCCTGGCGGCAGACGAGCGCGTTTCTGCGCGAGATCCTCAACGAAACCGGCAAGTTCGAGGTGCGCGTCGCCGAGGAGTTCCGCGACGCCGGCCCCGGATCATTCGCAAACTACGACGTCGCCGTGCTGGTCTATTCGGATGAGAAATTCACCAATATTCCGACCTGGAGCGACACCACGCGAAAGGCTCTGCTTGATTTTGTGCGTTCCGGCAAAGGCCTCGTTGTCTATCACCACTCGGCCGCCTCGTTTCAGAATTGGCCGGAATATAAGTCGCTCGTCGGATGCGTGTGGCGCTCCAGTCAGAGCCATCACGCTCCGGTGCACGACTATCAGGTCGACATCCGCGACGGCGCTCATCCTGTCACCGCGGGCATGAAACCGTTCCAGGCGCGAACCGACGAGTTGTACGCCGGCCTGGAATGCGACGAGAAGGCGAACATGCATGTGCTGGCCACCGGTTGGGACGATCACTCTCTGTACCGCGGAAAGCAAGCCGCAGCCGTCCAGGCAACCCCTTCTCGCGCTGAACCCTTGATTTGGACCCTCTCCTACGGCTCAGGACGCGTCTTCGCCAACATGCTGGGCAATGATATGCGGGCGGTTCACACGGCCGGATTCGCAGCCACCATGGTGCGCGGCACAGAGTGGGCCGCTACGGGTGCGGTGACGATACCGCTGCCGGCGGAACTGGCAGTTCCCTCGAAGTGACGGTTATGAAAATCATACCAGTGTGCCTCATCATCGCCTGCCTGGCAGGCACCGCCGCGCCGGCCGATTGGCCGACCTTTGGCGGAGATCCGCAGCGTTCCGGCTTTGCCCGCGGCGAGTCGATCCTCAACAAAGACAGCGTTCAGACGCTCGAGGTGAAGTGGAAGCTCCAGCTCGACAACGTCCCAAAGGAACTTACCTCGCTGACCGCACCGGTGACGGTCGATCAGGTGAAGACTCCGCGTGGAATCAAAGAGTTTGTCATTGCGGCGGGCAGTTCCGACACCATCTATGCGGTTGACGCTGACGCAGGAAAACTTGCCTGGAAACGCTCCTTCACCGTGGAAGGCAAACCCACGCGTGAGCCGAATACTCTTTGCCCTTTCGCAGTCAACGCGACGCCCGTCGTACAGAGCGGACGGCTAAAAACGGTCCACATGATTTCCATTGATGGCAAGTTGCACGCGCTCAACGTCGAAGATGGCGAGGACCGGTTTGCACCCGCTCCGTTCGTTCCGGGCTTCTCCAAAAACTGGAGTTTGAACATCGTCAACAACGTTCTCTATACGGCGCTCTCGCAGCGCTGCAATGGCGTGATGTCAGGCGTGTATTCGCTCGATTTGAACGATCCGCAGCACACGGTCCGATCGTTTGAAGCCGGGCGGCCGGGCATCTGGGGACGTGCGGGAGTGGCCATATCAACCGCCTCGGGCAAGGTCTTCGCGGAAACCGGGGATGGCACCTTCGACCCTGCGGCCGGACAATACGCCGACACGTTCCTGGCACTCTCAGCGAAGGATCTGAAGCTGCTCGACTATTACACTCCGGCTAACCGGGAATGGCTCACGCGGAAAGACCTGGACATGGGCAACGTAACTCCGGTCGTGATTTCTTATAAGGGTCATGAGTTTCTGGTGGGAGGCGGCAAGGAAGGCCGCCTCTTCGCTCTCGACACCGCTTCGCTCGGCGGCGAATCGCACCGTCAACCAGCCTTCCGCAGCGAACTGCTGGCGAATGAAGACACGAACTACTCGGGGAGTGGTTTCTGGGGTTCGTTCGCGACCTTTGAAGATTCCAAGGGAACTCGTTGGCTATATGCTCCCGCCTGGGGACCTCCGCACTCCGCCGCGCTTCCCTCATTCCCCGTCACCAACGGTCTCGCGGCACACGGCAGCATCATGGCCTTTCGCCTCGAGCTCAAAGACAATGCGCCCGTGCTCATCCCCGCCTGGATCTCTGCGGATCTTGACGTGCCCGAACCACCGATTGTCGCCAACGGAGTGGTCTACGCATTGTCGAGCGGCGAAGATGTGCGTCAATACCACGCCGGTACCAAGGAACGGCTCCAAGGCTCCCGGAAAGCCACGCTCCATGCCTTCGATTCCGAAACCGGCAAGGAATTGTTCGTCAGCCAGCCGCTCTCCTCGTTCAGTCACTTCGGCGGCATCGCCCTATCCAACGGCAGGATCTTTGTCACCACCTACGATGGCTACATGTTCGCGTTCGGCCCGAAACACGAAGAGCG
>Ga0163163_10006328_pt1 | contig 10338 bp, 7 predicted proteins | sample S65metaG_FD_119766 | JGI IMG/M metagenome (GOLD analysis project Ga0163163, IMG submission 119766) | Switchgrass rhizosphere microbial communities from Kellogg Biological Station, Michigan, USA - S6-5 metaG | ecosystem: Host-associated > Plants > Roots > Rhizosphere > Soil | place: USA: Michigan... | reverse complement strand
CTCGAGTACGTGTGCGAAGCCGTGAATTAGTCCGACACTCGAGCGGGCCTGGAGCAGGCATGCAGCCGCGCTGGCGTCGAACCAGCGTGAGTCGAATTTGAGCGGGTAGGAAACGATCTCGTTCATTAACTCAGCGGCTTGTTGACGGATCGATTCAGTAGCCAGCGGAGAGCAGAACGCTTCGAGCGCATGGGACCAAACGTCGCCGCACGCAAAACGTAAGAGGGTAGCGGGTGCGTTCTGGGCAAGTTCCGGCCAGACTACATAGTGATCGGGGATAAGGTCGTCACTGAAATGAATGTCTTTCTTCGCACCATTCAGTATGCCCACTGGGGAGACTTCGGCACCGCTGCCCCAGACGGTTGGGATCGCAACGAGGTTCAACGCTGGCCAGTTATCCTTGCGAAAGACCTTGGCACGATCGATCAGAGTGCCGCCTCCGGCGACGATCAGAGTATCAGCATCGGAAGGGACAGCCTCGGGCGCTTCGGTTTCCGGAAATGCGAACTGTCCCTTCACCTGTTCGCGTATCGATGGAGTCGCACAGAGATAGGTTTTGCCGAGCGTGGCCGATTTTAGATCGGCCATCTCCCATCGACGTTCCCATTGCTCATGCTTCTGCAAAGCGGATGCCCTCGCGTTCCAGGATATTAATAATGTCCCGCACGCCAGTCAGGCCGACAGCTTCGTCAGGTGTGAAATGGTAGCCGAAGGTTTCGTCGATGCCGGCAGCAATGGCGACGACAGCGAGTGAGTCCCAGGTCTCGACCTGTTCACGCTTCAAGTCGAAGGAAAATTCCTCATCGGTGAGGAGAAGGACTTCCATCAACAGGTCACGAAGCTTCTGACGATTTTCCATTCAGTATCTCTGGCTCCATTGCACGGTAACGTCATTGCGGGACGTGAGGGCTAGAGCATCCACCTTGTTGTTCGGAAGCCGCGGAAGTTGTTGCGTGCTCTCGACACGAAGCGGCCAGTGCGGCCGGCTGAAACCGCGCCGCAATTCCATCATGATGGCCTTCAGCTGATCTTTCTCCGGATGGGGAGCGAGAACCATGACGTGACCATTTTCTCCCATGGAGTCGGTTTCGCGATAGAACGCAAGTTCGCCTTGCCAGACACGCTGTACGGCGGATTGAATCGCCGGCAGCGAAATCTTCTCTCCAAAACGTTTGAAGACCTCGCTCTTGCGGCCGAGCAGCGTCCACATCGAGTTTTCGGACGCATGACCGAGGTCGCCAGTTTCGATCCACTCGTCATCCGGAATGGGACGGAAGGCATTCGCTTCAATGAATCCGACTGCGCGGAACGGACTGCGGAAGAGAAGTTGGTCGTCGTCGCCCGTCTTCAACTCGACTCCGGGTAATGGCCGCCCGATGTTGGCGGCCAAATCGGACTCGGAGGCTCGTCGGATCGTCAGGCGCGGCATCGCCTCCGCGCAGCCATAGTTATTGAAGACTTCAGCGTTCGGAAATATCTCTCGCAGGTCGGCGAGTTGCTCCTGCGGAAAACGGCCTCCGGCGAAGTGGAGTCGGATAACGCCTGGAAAGCTATGCGTGCCGAAGAGCGAACGCAGCAGCGGAACCTGCACGCCTACCATGCAGACCATTGCATTCTCGGCCGAATCGAGTGCACTTTTGAGTTCGTCGGGACGAGTGAATCCGTCCGTTCGCACGAGTTTACGTCGCATGTGATGCGACCACAGCCACTGGTTTACGAATGCATAGGAATAACTGAGCGGCAGACAGGCAATCGTCTCGCTGGCCGGTTCGTCGTCCTGCGCGGAATGGATGACCTCGACCAGGCGCTCCGCTCGCGCTTTCTTGGCAACGATAAGTTTTGGCTGGCCGGTGCTGCCTGAGGTCATAAGAATGAAGTGGCCGTTACAGTAGTCGTCAGGCAAAAGAGAAAGCGAAGCGCGAAGCCAGTCTTCGGTCAGGGCGAGATTGGTTGGCACTACCGCGAATGTCGGTGCTTCGGACCAAAGGTGCCCGAGTAACGCGAGATCGTGGCGAACTTCGGCCTCGCGGACCACCCGCATATTCTCCGACATGGAAGGCGTGGACATTGAGAAATTTCAAGATACAGCATTCGGAATCAGGATGTGTAACTCTTGCGATACTTGTCATCCTTCCAGCGGAGAGGCAACTGACATAGCATGCATTTCCTGGGACTGAATCGATGCAATTGAAGCTCGGACTGCTCTGTGCGTTGGTCGTTTCGGCGGTTTGGCCGCCCAGATTTTCGCGGGATCTTCGAACGCCGAGTTCACACGAAGGCTCGTCGTTGCTGGTCGCGGACCCCAGATGGAAGATGTGCTGTTCGAATGGAAAATTACGGGGACTCATCGCTGTCTTTGTCATGACTCTGAATTCGAGCCCGCCGCTCGTCGGCTAACCCAGAACCAATTCATGCTGGCAATTGCGAACGTAATCAGCAAAAGAAACCCCTCGCGCAAAGTCAGACGAGTCAGCAGGATGATTGCGACCGTGATGCCGACGCAGGCGATGATGCGGCCGAACGGCAGTCGCAGAGCGTCGGCGTTGGGACGGATGCGGCGAAGGCGGATGAGGCTGGCACATACGCTGGCGTAAATAATGATCACGGCCCCGGAGGCGAGAGCCAGAGCCCAGCGGAAGGTTCCGCTTACGGCGAGTATCCAGGTGAGGACACTGAAGATCGCAATCGAGAGGTGAGGTGTTTGGAATCGAGAATGGACGCGACCGAAGATGGCGGGGAAGTCGCCGTTTTCGGCAAGCGAGTAGGTAAGCCGCGGAGTCGCGAGCATGACCGCGGACAGATTGCCGTAGCTCGATACCATGGCGGCGACGGTGACGAGAGCCGCGCCACCGGTTCCAATCAAGACGGCCGCGGTAGCCGCCAGCGGGCGGTCGATGTGGCCGGTGCCAATAGTGACTACGACGATGAACTGGATGAGGGCGTAGGTTCCCATGCAAAGTAGAAGCCCGATTGCGAGCGAGAATGGGACCGTGCGGCGAGGGTCTTTGACTTCGCCCATCGGAAGCATGACGTTCTCAAAACCGGCATAGGCGAATGAGAGCAGCAAAAGTGCATCCACCCAGCCGCCCAAGCCCGGAGTTGCGATATCAGAGGGGCGAATCATCTGCGGCTGCCGGGCAAAATGAATCAGCCCAAGGAGAATGAGCAGCGCCAGTGGCAGTAGTTTGGCGACCGTGAACAGTGTGCTCAGCCGGGTGCCCGTTCGAACGCCAATGTAATTCGCGATAGCGAGTACTCCGATGAGTGCCGTCATTAAGGCCACACGTGCAAGTCCGGCGGCTGCGGCGGGAAAGAATCCCGCAAAATAAATAGCAAGAAGATTCGCTCCAGCGGCACTCGCCGCCATGGGCGCAAGCCACGAGAACCAGCCAATCTGCATTCCGATGAAGCGACCAAAGGCTGTCCGCGAGTAGAGATACGCACCACCCGGCTCGGTGAACTGGGAGGCGACTTCGGCGAAACAGGCCATCATGATGCCCATGCCGAGGCCGGCGAGCAGCATGGCGATCGGGCTGGCACGCCCCACGATGGCATTCAACTCGGAAGGAATTCCGAAAATGCCGCTGCCAATGATGGTATTGACGATCAGGGCAGTGAACGACCAACGCCCAATCGTGCGCAACAGGGACATCTGGTGCACCCGCCTTCCGAAGTGGAGGGATTGTACACCGAGGTGAGTTGGGGCCCGGTTGCGTTACTGGAGCTTTGTCGCTGCGTAATGGGCGGCACCGAGTAGCGCCGCCTGATCGTTCAGGATCACATAGACGGGGATGAGGTCGAGCATCGCCATCATCCTCCCTTTTGCAGAAAACGCTCGCATGAAAGTGCCATCCGTGAGCTTGGTGCGGATCTTTGGCGCGATTCCACCACCGAGATAGACGCCTGCGCGCGCGAGGTACCGAAGAGCCATGTTGCCGGATTCGGAGCCGTAAATCGAAGTGAAGATGTCGAGTGCGTGAACACAAAGCTCACACTGATTCTTCAGCGCGGCTATGGATATTTCGGCACCCGGGTCTCCCGTTCGAATCCTTTCGGCGATTTCGCTGTTTTCCGCGCCACGACCCGTATCTCTCAAGAATTCGTAGATTAGGTGTAGCCCGGGGCCGGAGAGAACGCGATCCCAACTTACGTGTCCAAACTGTTTGCGAAGGTGGAGGAGTAGTTCGTTCTCGATGTCATTATTCGGGGCAAAGTCAGCATGGCCGGCTTCGGCGGCCAGAGGAATTCGGCCCGTTCCGTTGCGTTGCAAAGTGGTTTCGCCTACCCCGGTGCCCGCGGCAATCAGGGCGGCTGAAGCACTTTGGTCGGGCTTACCAGCGTTCAAGACTAGTAGATCCTCTTCCCGTAACTGGCTTATGCCGTACCCCGTCGCCTCCATGTCATTCAGTAGCCATACGTGCGGGGTGCCAAGTAGAGCCTGAAACTCCCGCGTGTCGATGATCCAATTCAGATTGGTCAGGTGGACTCTTCCGTCCAATACAGGGCCGGCGATGCCAAAGCATGCTCCGCTGATATCGTGACGGGTTCCGGGAAACTCGTCGAGTATGGCTTTAAATGACTTGTGATCGCGATTATGGAATTTCTTGACGGAAATCTGCGCGAGGTGTTGATCGACGAAGTCAAAGAGCCCCACCCGGCTATTGGTTGCGCCTACATCAGCCGCAAGGATCATGATTCCGACTCCGAGGGTACTGGCCTGAATGCTGGACACGAGACAGTTGCAAAGCCAGTATGAGTTGTATGTAATGGCGCAACAAGAAAGATATGCGTAAAGGTCGAAGCAATCCGTCGGTGACGATTCGCGACATCGCTAAAGAAGCCGGTTTCGCGGCCAGTACGGTTTCCATTGTGCTGAACAACGCCCCGTTGGCGAGATACATACGATCGTCCACCAAGCAGCGGATTGAAGATGTAGCGAAAAAGCTGGGATACAGTCCGAATCAATTGGCGAGGTCGCTTCGCAGCCAACGGAATCATACGGTGGGAGTCATGGTGTTCGACATCACCGACCCGTTCTGTACTCCGATTTTGCGGGGTATCGAAAGCACTCTGTATCACGCCAACTATGTTCCAATCCTGGCGGATGCTCACAATGATCCCAACCGCTTTGAACGCTCGCTGGAAATGCTGCTCGAGCGGCGTGTCGAAGCATTGATCGTGATTGCTAACTGGCTGTTTGTCGATATCACGGTTCTTGCCGACCTTGAGAAGCGGAACATTCCGACGATCGTGATTGGGCGACAGTTGACGGAGTCGATCAGTTCGGTGGTGGTAGACAACGAGAGCGGCGCTCGGCTCGGCATCGAGCATCTTTTCAAGTTGGGACATCGCAAGATAGCCTTCATTCGCGGACCGAAGTTTATTGCGGACAGCGCTCAGCGCTGGCAGGGAATCCGTGCCTTCGCCAGGTCCGCGGGACTGAAGATCAATTCCAAGTTGGTTGCCGAGCTGCCGAATACCTACGACCCAAACGATGCCTACGATATGGCATTTCGTCTGACGGAAGAACTCGTGAGGAATGCGCCGCCGTTCACGGCATTGATGGCTTACGACGACATTACAGCCTTGGGAGCGATGCGAGCGCTGGTGAAATCCGGAGTTCGAGTTCCCGAGCAATGTTCCGTTGTGGGATTCGATGACACCTCTCCCGCTGCACTTTCGCTTCCCGCTCTGACTACGATTCGCCAGCCGATGGAGACAATGGGATCGGCGGCCGTCGAGACCATCACGGACGCCATAAACGCGGGCCTGGAACGATTGGAATTTCCGCCTACGCACCGCCGACTGCCTCCAGAACTTATTGTAAGAGAATCGACTTGCCGCCCCAGCTGAACCGATTGTAAGTGGCTGTTTGTCTCTGTATTTTTGCTCTTGCAAGTTACATATTAATACGTTTCAATAAAGCACTTCGAGCAGATAGTTGCAAGAAATTTGCGTCACGTCGGATGCTGTTTTGCTTCTAAGGCGCGTATTATTCGGGTCGGGTTAAAGTTAGGTTTCTGACGTGGATCAGGTTTGGCGCTCCAGGGCCGGCGAGCAAGAATCCCGGTCTTTACTCTACGACGGGTGGACATCAAAAACGTGCGTACGACACGATTCAGCCTACTACTCTCCCTGCTCTCCTTTCTGCTGGCCAACGCAGTAGCCCAATCTACAACTCCGATGAATCGAATCGATCTTCACAACGGGTGGACAGTCCAGACATCGCGTAAGGTTCAGGCTTCTGGCGATGCTATTTCCACCTCGAAATTCCAGACAAAAGACTGGTACAAGACGACGGTGCCCATGACCGTGCTGGCCGTGCAAGTGGGCGCGGGAGAATTTCCGGAGCCGTTCTACGGGATGAACCTGCGCAAGATTCCAGGGATGGCCTACGAGATCGGCGAGCAGTTCGCGCATAAGCCGATCCCGGAAGACAGTCCATACGCTTCCTCGTGGTGGTATCGCACGGAATTTGCGACACCGGCGAACCGGCGGCATGTCGCACTGCACTTCGACGGAATCAACAATCGAGCGAATGTCTGGATCAACGGAAAAAAGATCGCCGACGTAAAGGACGTCGCAGGGGCGTATCGAACGTACGCATTCGATGTCACGCCGCAACTCGCCAAGGCTGGAAAGAACGTTGTGGCTGTCGAGGTGTTCGCGCAGACGCAGAACGATCTCGGGATTAACTGGGTGGATTGGAATCCGACGCCGGCCGACAAGAACATGGGGCTATGGCAGGACGTGTATCTGACCACAAGCGGCCCGGTGGAAATACGCCACCCAGCGGTGCTCACGCACCTTCCTGACAAAGACGGAGCGACGGCTGAGCTGACGGTCCTCGCGGATTTGCACAACGCTTCCGACAAGCCGGTGGAAGGAAAGTTCCAGGCGGAGATCGCCGGCCTCAAATTACGAGTCCAGCAGACGGTGTCACTGGCGGCGGGCGAGACGAAGTCGGTGAAGCTTGCGGCCCAGGACTTCCCGCAACTCTTGGTGAAGAACGCCAAGTTGTGGTGGCCGGCACAGATGGGTTCGCCGAATCTTTATGACCTGCAGACTTCATTTTCAACCGGAAGTTCGATTTCGGACACGCAACATATCCGCGTAGGAATTCGCGAAATCACCTCCGAAACCACGGATAAGGGCGCGCGGCTGTTTAAAGTGAATGGCAAGTCGATCCTGATTCGCGGTGGAGGCTGGGCTCCGGACATGATGTTGCGCCGGAACTCGGAAAGATTGCGAGCGGAATTTCAATATGTTCAGGACATGAATCTGAACACGATTCGTCTCGAGGGCAAGATCGAAAGCGATGAATTCTTCAACCTCGCCGATGAGAAGGGAGTTCTCATCATGGCCGGGTGGTGCTGTTGCGATCTTTGGGAAGAGTGGGACAAGTGGAAGGGCGACCAGTTGGCGGTAGGGTCTGAATCGGTCAGGAGTCAGAGTCTGCGTCTTCGCTCTCACCCCAGCATGCTGATGTGGTTGAACGGAAGCGACATGCCGGCTCCGGCCGAAGTTGAGCAGGCCTATCTCCAGGTGCTCAAGGAAACGTCTTGGCCTAACCCCATCGTCTCGTCCGCTTCGCAGACGCCTGCAAAATTCAGCGGTCCGTCCGGCGTGAAGATGACCGGACCTTACGATTACGTTCCGCCCAGCTATTGGTTGACCGACACCAAGCACGGTGGCGCGTATGGCTTTAACACTGAAACGAGTCCTGGTCCGGCGGTTCCGCCACCGAATTCGCTACGTAGGTTCATTCCGAGCGATCAATTGTGGCCTATGGGCGAGGTGTGGGATTTTCACTCCGGCAGCGGCGGTTTTAAAAATCTGAAAATCTATAACGCTGCGCTAAACGGGCAGTATGGCTCGCCAGCGGACCTGGAGGACTACAACAGAAAGTCGCAGGCGATGGCATATGACGGCGAGCGCGCGATGTTCGAAGCGTATTCGCGGAATAAATATGATTCAACCGGCGTGATCCAGTGGATGCTGAACAACGCCTGGCCATCTCTGATCTGGCATTTGTATGACTACAACCTGGACCCCGCAGGTGGATACTTCGGAACAAAGAAGGCGAATGAGCCTGTTCACGTTCTCTACTCTTACGACGACCGGAGCGTCGTCGTCGTCAACAGTACATACAAACCGGTAAGCGGTTTGAAGGTTTCGGCGCGAGTGGTCGATTTCAATCTCAAAGAATTGTATTCACTTGAGAAGTCCATCAATGTCGACGCCGATGGCGTGCAGAGAGTATTGCAACTCCCAGAACTCCCACCCGAAACTACAACAACCGTGTATTTCGTCCAGCTGAACCTGAAAGACTCAGTTGGCAAATCGGTAAGTTCGAACTTCTATTGGCTTTCAACCAAGAAGCCGGTCCTGGATTGGGAAAAGACCACATACATTTCGACACCAATCACTACGTACGAAGATATGACGATGCTGTCGAAACTTCCCAAGGTAAAGGTGGCAACCACTGCGAGTGGGAAGACTTCCGCCGACGGCTACACCGTTCGCGTCCAATTGAAGAATCCGTCGGAAGCTCTGGCCTTGCAGGTCAGGCTTGCGGTTGAGGCTGGCGATCCCGGTGTGGAAGTGCTGCCGGTTCTTTGGGAGGACAATTATGTCTCTCTAATGCCGGGAGAAGAGAGGGAAGTCGAAGCTCGCTTCATCGGCAAGCACGCGATTGGCTTACATCCCACGCTAAAAGTGACTGGCTGGAATATTGAACCCGCAAGCGTTGGGTTAGCTGAAACCGCAAAGGCGACTCCAAAGAAACGTTAGGACTGCCCTTTGGCTAAAGAATCGACTCAGACCGCAACGACAGGTGTCGGGCTTCGGCGAACGCTGACGCTTTGGGACCTGATCCTTTACGGCGTGATCGTAATTCAGCCCACGGCCCCAATGTCCGTTTTTGGTGTACTGAGCGAACGCGGACGTGGGCACGTCGTTACCACCATCCTGATCGCGATGATAGCAATGCTGTTCACCGCGATCAGCTATGGGCGAATGGCGCGCGCCTATCCGAGCGCTGGGTCTGCGTTCACATATGTTGGGCAGGAAATCAACCCCGCGCTCGGCTACGTGACTGGTTGGAGCATGGCGATGGATTACATGCTCAACCCAATGATCTGCTTCATCTGGTGCAGCAAGGCGGCCATGAACTTCGCGCCCGGAGTTCCATACGCGGCTTGGGTCATGTTCTTCTTCGTCGTGTTCACCGGGCTGAATCTTCGCGGCATCAAGACCTCTGCGCGACTCAATACAGCGCTTGCCGCCGGAATGGGCGTCGTAATCGCTATCTTCTTTATAACCGCGGCACGCTATATCTTCGGGCACCCGCACGACGGAGCATCGTTCTTCACGCGGCCATTCTTCGATCCGGCAACGTTTAACACGAAGGCGGTGTTGGGCGGCACGTCGATTGCGGTGCTGACGTACATCGGCTTCGATGGGATATCTACCCTGTCGGAAGAGGCAGAGAATCCGCGCCGCAACATCCTGCTTGCGACAGTATTCACCTGCGTAACCATTGGAATTCTGTCCGCCCTCGAAGTTTATATAGCGCAGCTTATCTGGCCCGCCTCTCAACCATTTCCCGATGTCGATACCGCGTTTGTTCACGTCGCAGGCCGTGCGGCGGGCGCATGGTTCTTCCTGGTGATGAACATCACGCTGCTGGTCGCGAATTTCGGATCGGGCATGGGCGCACAACTAGGGGCGGCACGCCTGCTTTATGGGATGGGTCGAAGCAATGCTCTCCCAAAATCCTTCTTTGGCGTGGTAGATGCGAAGCGGCGCGTTCCCCGAAACAACGTGATCTTCGTCGGCGTCATCGCGCTGATCGGCGCATTCACGCTGTCATACGGGCTGGGCGCAGAAATGCTGAACTTCGGCGCACTCATCGCCTTCATGGGAGTAAATGCTGCTGCGTTCACGCGCTATTACCTGGGAACGAAAGAAGAACGGGGAGCAGGATTAGGAAGACTTCTCGAACCAAAGAGACTTTTCCTGATGGGCTTACCGCCGCTGATCGGTTTCGCCGTATGCCTGCTGCTCTGGCTGAACCTGAGCCGCCCCGCCGTTATCGCAGGCGGGATATGGATGATCTTGGGAATTGCATTCGGAGCGTGGAAGACTGGTGGCTTCCGGCGTGACCTGGTCGATTTCGAAGTGCCCGCAGAATAGCGCAACGAATCTCGATTTCTGTGCACTTTCGAGAGCCTTCGTTCCCCGGTATTTGCACCCAAGACGTACGACCGCTACAATAATGATCGACACGGTTTGCGCTGCCGCCAAAGGCAATCGTAAGCCGCCCACCCGAAGTAG
>Ga0163163_10006326_pt1 | contig 10339 bp, 10 predicted proteins | sample S65metaG_FD_119766 | JGI IMG/M metagenome (GOLD analysis project Ga0163163, IMG submission 119766) | Switchgrass rhizosphere microbial communities from Kellogg Biological Station, Michigan, USA - S6-5 metaG | ecosystem: Host-associated > Plants > Roots > Rhizosphere > Soil | place: USA... | reverse complement strand
TTCAGATCCCATCAACATACCGCGCCACGTTAGTGACAGCAGCGCTCTCCGGAGCATTAAGCTTGATGTACGGGGCCACGTCCACGGCTGCCGACGAGGCAGTGCGCCAGGTCGTCGTGAGATACGACGACCTCAACCTTACCAGTACTCGGGGTGCTTCCACGCTCTACAGTCGCATCAACGCAGCCGCGCGCGAGGTTTGCGACGCTTCGGACCTTCTGAGCCGCGAGCTCGGCACCCGGGCGGCGGTGGACGCCTGTGTGCAGAAGGCGATCAGTGGCGCCGTAACTGACGTCGGCCGGAGCGAGTTGTTCGCAATTTACAATGCGAAAAATCCCCGGCCCCTGGGGCTCCCGGTTGCGTCTGCCGAGAAACGCTAGTCATTCCGCGGGCCGGTGGCGACAGCCACCGCCCCGCGGCCCGACTATCACAGGGACCGCAACCCTATTTCAGGATTGGTCCGGCTAGTACGAGCCGACGATCATGGCCTGCAGGCCGGAGTAGCCGAGCGTCACGTTGCCATTGAAGCGGGCCTTGGTGACATCAACATTCACATGAAACGCGTCATAGCCCAGGCCAACGCCGAAATGCCGGCTGAACATCCATTTCGCGGCGATCCGGAAGTCGGTCCAATTGCCGTCGTAGGCGTCGTACTTAAACTTGAACACCTGCACTTCCGGTTCGAGGTAGATGGTCGGCGTGATGGCCCACAGCGCGCGCGCGCCGATTACCGGCAGCGGCGCTGGCAAGTTGCTGGTGGTCGACTGGAAAGACGCCGGCGTGACGTTGCCGTTGGAATCAGTCACCGTTGCACTGCCCGACAGCTTGAATGACATATCCAGAAAGTGAATGCCGGCGCCGGCCGCCAATTCAAACGTCGGCTTACGAATAAAGGCGTATTCATAGGAGAGCTCGTAGACACTCAGATCGTTCTTCGCTGTGACGCTGGCATTGGTCTGAAAGGTGTAGTCGCCCCACTCAAGGTCCTTATCCAGGGTCCTGGTGCGCGATACGTTGTTCTGGAAATAGACGAACCGCACGTGATGCTTCGGACTGATGCGCCACAGGAAATCCAGTCGGAAGCGGTTGAAGTTACCGTCTTCGCTGAAAGTGTGGGCAAAATCCACCGAGCGGCCGGTGTTGGCGGTCCCGTCGAGGGTGGCCTTCACGTTGTTGGAAACGACAAAGGTGCCAAAATCCCCCGTAAAGCGGTCAGTGATCAACCACGCCGGCGTCGTACCCTCCACCATGACATTACCGTTGCTGAGATTGACCGGATCGGCGGCCAGTGCCGACTGCAGCAAACAGGCATTGACCAGGCCGGCGACTGCCAGCATCGCGATTCCGAACGATGATTTCTTGGACAAGTTAGTGGCCCCTATTTCGTTGTATTCAAAGGCTGCGGCGTGCAATTGCTTCTCGCCTGCGCGCGCCCCACGACCAAGCATTTTTCTACACCAACGCGGCTAGGATAGCAACGCTGCCTTAGCCGGTACCGGCCATCCTAAGCCGGCAATTCGGCCATCCGCAGCTTTCCTGAGCCTTAAGGAGGGCCATCCCATGCGCATTTCGACGCTGACCCCACGCCTCGTCCCCCTCGTGGCACTGTTGTGCGCCGCCGCTGTGCACGCAGCCGACCCGCTCCCGTCATGGAATGATGGGCCGAGCAAGCAATCCATCGTCCGCTTTGTCGAACAGGTGACGGCCAAAGGCTCCGCCAGCTTCGTTCCACCGGCCGAGCGCGTCGCCACCTTCGACAATGACGGCACGCTCTGGGGCGAGCAGCCCATGTACGTCCAGGGGTTTTTCATAAATGACCGCATCAAGGCGCTCGCGCCGCAGCATCCGGAGTGGCAGACCCAAGAACCGTTTGCCTCGGTTCTCAAAGGTGACCTCAAGTCGGCGCTGAGTGGGGGCGCGCACGCGGTCGTCGAGATGGCTATGACCACGCACGCGGGAATGACGACGGTGGAATTCGACAAAATTGTGACCGACTGGATCACGACCGCCAAGCATCCCCAGACCGGCAGGCTTTATACCGAGATGGTCTATCAGCCGATGCTCGAGCTGATCAACTACCTCAAGGACAATGCCTTCAAGGTGTACATCGTGTCCGGCGGCGGCGTGGAATTCATGCGTCCGTGGACCGAGCGTGTGTACGGCATACCGCCCGAACACGTCATCGGCAGCAGTATCGTCACAAAGTTCGACCTGCGCGATGGGAAGCCCGTGCTGACGCGTCTGCCGAAGGTGGATTTCATCGATGACGGGCCGGGCAAGCCGGTTGGCATCCAGATGCGGATCGGGCGACGTCCGATCGCCGCCTTTGGCAATTCGGACGGCGACCTGCAGATGCTCGAATGGACAGCGGCAGGAGCAGGACCGCGATTCTGCCTGTACGTTCACCACACCGACGCGGCGCGCGAGTGGGCTTACGATCGCGAAGGCAGCATCGGGCGCCTGGACCAGGGCCTAGATGAAGCCAAGGCCAAGGGCTGGACCGTGGTGGACATGAAGCAGGACTGGAAGGTCATATATCCGGCGCAGACCGGCGCGAGTCAGGCCACCAGCAAGTACTGATCCACGCTTTTCCTTAGGCTTCAGACTCGCAGGGCGCTCCCCGCGATGCGGGAAGGACCGTGGGCGCGGCCGATTCCGCTATAATCGCGCCCGTTTCCTGGCCACCCACTGGATCGCCCGTGAGCAAACACGACACCCATTTCTTCAACAATTTCAGCATGGTCATTGGCGGACTTATCGTGGTCGCCTTGCTCATTTTCGCGCTGGCACGCGGAGTGGCAGGCCGAACTCAGGAGCCGCAGACCTATTCCGATCCCAAGTACGTCGCGGCAGTGACCGATCGCATCAAGCCTTTCGCGCGCGTTGCAGTGGCCGGCTCCGACAATTCCGCTCTGGCCATTGCGGCCCCGGCACATGCAGGCAACATCGCGATGGTAGTGCCCAAGGATGGCCCGGCTCTCTATGACGCGGTCTGCAAGACCTGTCATGCAACGGGCCTGATGGGCGCACCAAAATTCGGCGATCACGCCGCCTGGGCGCCTCGCATCGCCGAGGGCAAGCCGACGCTGTATTCGCATGCGCTCAAGGGCTTCACCGGCAAGGTTGGTGTAATGCCTGCCAAGGGTGGACGCACCGACCTGAGCGACGAGTTGATCAAGGAAGGCGTCGATTACATGGTGACCAAGGGCGAGTAGCCCTGGTCGCACAAACCGACCTCAGCTTAGGGGCGTTCTTGCGCTAAATATCGGTCTGGATGCCGGTATTGGCACAATAGAGTTACAATCTAATCGACCGAACCCGCGGCAGAGCTACCGGGTCGAACACTAGATTGCGGGCGCGCCTTGAGGGGCTTCGGCGGTCTTAGCGCTGCAGTTTCTCCAGCTTTTCCTCGAGTGCCGCAAGCCGCCCTTCGAGTTCGGCAATTCGCTGGCGCGAGCGCTCCAGCACCTTGGTCTGCACGTCGAATTCACTGCGCGTGGCCAGATCAAAGCGCCCGGCGGCACCTTGCAGTGCGGCACGAAAATTGGCCTCCAGTTCAGCGCGCATGCTGCTCAAGGCCGCGGGCAGGCCCGACACGAATTTACGGACCATTTCTTCCATGTTGGCATTGTCCATTATCTGCCCCTCTATACGACTTTGGGCTGCAGGGCCGGGAGACCTAAGCGCGCCTACCTTGAGAATACGCGGGTCGCGGCGGCGCCGAAAAGGCCTATTTACAGGCGATTATTTCGAACTAGCGCTCGCTATCGGCGGTCAAATTCCGGTGGCCGTTATTTTGTGATTTTGCTCACCTTTATGGTCCACCATAACGCTGATACTCTCGGATCAATAGCGGGAGGCTTAAAGATGCGGTATCCGACGGCCCTGTCCCTGGTCATCGCAGCGCTGTGCGCAAGCGGCGCGGTGCTCGCCGGCGACATCTACTGCAATAACCAAGGACGTGATTGCAGCGATCGGCCGAGTCCCAACGCCACCGTCGTGCACATCAACGGCAACGTGCCGATCCCCAGCGACGCACCGCCGCCCCCGAGCAGTGCGCCGCCGAGCGGTGTCGCCAATGCTGATGCGCAGCTCAAGGACGCCGCCACGCGCCAGGCCGTGCAGAAGGATGTCAATGCCGTTCGCGCCGAGCAATGCAAGGCGGCGAAGGAAAAGTACCAGAAGACCATTACCGCCCATCGCCTATACAAAGAGAACAAGGCGGGCGAGCGCGTCTATTTGACCGACGCGGAAATAGACCAGGCGCGCATCCAGGACAAGCTCGAAGTCGACCGGGCCTGCGGCACCCCCTCCTCCTGAAGTAACCGTTCGCCCGCACCCGCCCCGCCTGCTAAATTGCGCCGGCGGCCAGGGGAGCACTTCAAGCATGCGAACGGGATTCGTCGGACTGGGCGCCATGGGCACGTCCATGGCCCGCAACCTCCATCGAGCGGGCCTGCTGCACGGGGTCTGGAACCGCACGCCTGAAAAGGCGCGCGCGCTGGCCGGCGAACTCAAATGCGCCGCCCCCGAAAAGCTCTCCGAGCTGGCGCAAGCCTGCGATGTGCTCGTGATCTGCGTGTCTGCCGATGCCGATGTACTGGCGGTCGTGGCAGGACTGGCTGAGTCGGTCCGCGCGGGCTCAATCGTCATTGACTGCTCGACGGTAAGCGCGGAAACGGCGCGCACTGCCGCCGCGCAGCTGCGCTCGCGGGGTGTGGATTTTCTCGATGCGCCCGTAAGCGGCGGCGTTGAAGGCGCGGCCAAGGGCACTCTGGCCATCATGGTCGGCGGTGATGCCGCCGTGCTGGAGCGCGCGCGACCCGCCCTACAGGCCATGGGGCAGACGATCACGCACTTTGGCGCCACCGGCGCCGGTCAGGCTGCCAAGGCGACCAACCAGATCATGGTGGCCGGCATCATTCGCGCCAACGCCGAGGCTTTGGCGTTCGCGGCCGCTTATGGGCTCGATCTTGGCAAAGTGATCGGCACGCTCGGAAGCGGTGCGGCCGCCAACTGGTATCTGGCGAATCGCGGGCCGAACATGCAGCGCGGCAGCTATCCGGCGGGCTTTCGGGTGCGGTTGCACCAGAAGGACCTGAACATCTGCCGGGACATGGCGCGCGAACGCGGAGCGCAGCTTCCCGTAGTGGACTCGGTGCTGGGCGAATACGCGCAGCTGATCGCGGCCGGCTACGGAGATGAGGACATTTCTGCGATCTTTCGCCTTAAGGCAGCATTGTTCCGGCCACCGGCCACGAGCTGAGCATGCCTGAGCCCACCGGTCGCGACCTCCGCTCGCTGAATCTGCCCGACTTCTGCGCGGCGCGCGCGGTGCTGGCAGTGGTGCTGATCGTGACGCTCACCGCCCTCGTGCTCGCCATCGCCCGCCAGCACGGCGGCGTCGCCTTCTGGCTTGATCTGGGGCGAACGGCGCTGTTCCTGCTGTGGGTCGGGATGGGGAGCGCCGCGGCGCTGTGCCTGCTGCGCCTGCGCCTCGCCTCCATGCCACTGGGACTTGCCAGCGCGCTGGCCCTGGGCAGCGTGCTCGTGGTGATCGCGGTTGTTTCGCTCGGCGTGCTCTGGCTCGGCAGCAGCGCGCTGCTCGGCCCGCGCGCCACCAATCTGCTGCTGCCCAGCGCACCGCAGAATTTCTTTGCCGAGAACATTGGCATGGGCGCGATTATCGGTTCGCTCGCGCTGCGCTATTTCTACGTGACCGGCGAATGGCGGCGCAACGTCGAGCTGCAGGCCCGCGCGCGCGTGCGCGCCCTGCAGGCGCGCATCCGGCCGCATTTCCTGTTCAACAGCATGAACACCATCGCCGCGCTGACGCGCTCCGATCCGGCTCGCGCCGAGGAGGCGGTGGAGGACCTCGCGGACCTGTTCCGGGCCAACCTCAACGAGAAACGCTCCAGCATTACGCTCAAGGAAGAACTGGAGGTTGCGCGCATCTACCAGCGCATCGAGCAGCTGCGACTCGGTGAACGCTTGCAGGTGATCTGGGACGTGGCGGATCTGCCGATGCGCGCTATGGTGCCGGGACTTTTGATGCAGCCACTGCTGGAGAACGCGATCTACCACGGTGTCGAACCGCGTCCCGCGGGCGGCACGGTGACGGTGAGCGGCACGCAGGATGGCGAACTGATCGAACTCACGGTCCGCAACCCGTTGCCGGATGCGGGCAATGCGGCGCACAGCGGCAACCGGGTGGCACTGGAAAACATCCGCGAGCGCATGAATCTGACTTATCCCGGGCGTTCCTCGGTCGAGGCGAACCGTGTCGGCGATGAATACATCGTGCGCCTGCGCTTCCCTCACATCGAGGACTCGCAGCGCAGCTCCTCGCTATGAACCAGCGCGTGCTGATCGTCGATGACGAGCCTCCCGCGCGCGAGCGCCTGCGCCGGCTGGTGGGAGAACTGGGCGGTATCGAGGTGTCCGCCGAGGCCAGCGGCGGGGAGCAGGCGGTGCGCCTTGCCGGCGAGCTGCGTCCCGATGTGGTGCTGCTCGACGTGCGCATGCCGGGCATGAACGGGCTGGAAGCGGCGCGCCACATGGCGCTGCTCCCCGAGCCACCGGCCGTGGTGTTCACAACCGCCTACGACGCGTATGCCGTGGAAGCCTTCGACGCGCAGGCGGTGGGCTACCTGCTCAAGCCGGTGCGGGCCGAAAAGCTCAAGGCGGCCCTGCAACACGCCTCGCGCCTGGCGGGGCGCCAGTTGCAGCGCCTCGCGGCGCGCGATCCGCAGCAGGCAGCGCGCACGCACGTGGCCGCGCGACTCGGCGATCAGGTGCGGCTTATCCCGGTGGCCGACGTTTATTACTTCGCGGCCGACCAGAAGTACACCACCGTGCGCCATCCCGGCGGTTCGGATTTGATCGAGGACTCGCTGCGCACGCTGGAAAACGAGTTTCCCGGGCAATTCGTGCGCGTGCATCGCAATGCGCTGGTCAGCGTCGATCGCCTGGCGGCGATCGAACGCGACGCGGAAGGGCAGTATCACGTGGTACTGCGCGACATCAATGAGCGCCTGGCGGTGAGCCGTCGCCTGGCCGGAGAGCTCAAAGAGCGATTCCGGCTGTAGCGCCGGCGGCGCGCACGCTTGAGCGCCACGCCAGAATTTCTTTGAAGGACTGACCTGATGGATCTTCGCGAAACTTCCACCGCTGCGCTCGATGATGACGTAAAGGTGCTGCACGCCATGGGTTACGCCCAGGAGCTGTCGCGGCGGCTTGGGCGTTTTTCCAACTTCGCCATTTCTTTTTCGATCATCTGCGTGCTGTCGGGGGGCATCAATTCGCTGGCGCAGGCGACCTCCGGGGCCGGCGGTATCGCGATCGGGGTCGGCTGGCCCCTGGGTGTGATGATCTCGGGTGTCTTTGGCCTCGCAATGGCGCAGATCGCCTCGGCCTTTCCCACCGCCGGGGGCCTGTACCACTGGGGTTCGATACTCGGCAACCGCTTCACCGGCTGGCTTACGGCCTGGTTCAACCTGCTGGGACTGATCACGGTGCTCGGCGCGATCAATGTCGGCAGTTATTACTTCTTCATGGGCACCTTTGGCGCCGCATTCGGCCTGCACGATTCCATGGGATGCCTGATGAGCTTCCTGACGATCCTGGGCGGCGGCCAGGCGCTGATCAATCACTATGGAATCTCACTGACCGCCAAGCTCACGGATTTCTCGGGCTACCTGATTTTCGCCACTGCCGCGCTGCTTGCGATCGTGTGCCTAGCCTGCACGGAGCACTTCGACTTTGCGCGCCTGTGGACCTTCGGGAACTACTCAGGCGCGCCGGGAGCCAGCGTGTGGCCGCGCGTATCGGACGGCTGGGCATTCCTGCTCGGACTCCTGCTCCCGATCTACACGATCACGGGTTATGACGCTTCGGCGCATACCTCGGAGGAGACTGTGCAGGCGAGCGTGTCGGTGCCGCGCGGCATCGTCTCTTCAATCCTCTGGTCGGGCGTGTTTGGATATTTGTTCCTGGTCGCATTCCTGCTCATGGTGCCCAGCCTCGATGGCGCCGCTCATCAGGGATGGAACGTGTTCTTCTGGGCCATGGATCAACGCGTGCCCTTCGCGCTGAAGGAGACGCTGTACGCACTGATCTTCCTGTCGCAGCTCTTGTGCGGCCTGGCCACGGTGACCTCGACCTCGCGCATGATCTACGCATTCTCGCGCGACGGCGGACTGCCGGCCTCGAGGCTCCTTGCCAAAGTATCGCCCCGGCACCGCACCCCGAATGCGGCAATCTGGACCGGAGCGGCCCTGGCGCTCCTGTTTGTCGGCGGAGCCAAGTGGCTGGAGGCCGGCGGCACGCCGGTGTACACGGTGGTGGTGTCCTGCACGGTGATTTTCCTGTTTTTCTCCTTCGCGATCCCGATCGCGCTGGGGCTCTTCGCTTACGGGGGCCCGCGCTGGAGCAGGATGGGCCCATGGAACTTGGGCCGTGTTGGTTACACCTTGTTCGCGCTGCTCTCGATCGCCGCCATGGTGCTGATCTTCATCATCGGCGTGCAGCCCCCGAATGCGCTGGCCCTCGATGCCACGCTGGGGTTCCTCGCGCTCACGGCCATTGTGTGGTTCGCCTTCGAGCAGCGCCGCTTCCAGGGACCGCCGCTGGGCGAGACGATCGCCAAGCGCCAGGCGCAGATTGCGGCCGCCGAGGCGGCGCTCGATCGCCGGACCTGAAAGATCTGCGAGCCGCTTAGGCTCAGGCCCGGACGCGTTCCATCTTCGGATCGTACAGCGGACTTAAGTGAATGCGGCAGCCCACGCGCTGCGTGGCCACTTCCAGTTCGTAACTGCCCTCGAGCAGGTACTCGCGCGACACGCCCTCGGCGCGGCGCACGTAGCCGTAGCCGATGTTGGTCCTCAGCGTGTGCCCGTACCCGCCGCTCGTCAGCCAGCCGACGCGCTCATCGTTGCGGTAGATGGTCTCGCGACCGAGCAGCACCACGGCAGGATCATCCACCGTGAACGCGCACAGGGATTTCTTGAGCGGCGCGCCGACCTGGGCCTCAAGCTGCTCACGCCCGAGGAACGGGATGGCGCTCCTGAGTTTGACGGCCCAGCCTAAGCCCGCCTCCAGGGGCGTGTGGTCAGGACCGATGTCGGCGCCCCAGGCGCGATAACCCTTCTCCAGGCGCAGCGTCTCGATCGCGCGATAACCGGCATTGATGATCCCGAACTGCGCGCCGGCTTCCATGAGCGCGCCATAGAGCGTCGCGGCGTATTCGACCGGCACGTGCAGCTCCCAGCCCAGCTCACCGACGTAGGTGATGCGCAGTGCCAGCACCGGGGCGCCTGCGACCTGCAAGCTGCGCGCCTGGCCGAATGGAAACGCGGCATTGCCGACATCGGCGCGCGTGAGCCGCTCGAGTACCCGGCGCGACTGCGGACCCATGAGTGCGAGCACCGCGTAGGCGGAAGTCACATCGATCAGCCGCGCCTTGAACTGCGCGCGCAGCTGACGCGAGATCCAGTTGAAGTCATGCGTTGCAAATCCGGTGCCGGTCACCAGGTAGTAGCGCGACTTTTCAAGTCGCGCGACGGTGAGGTCGCACTCGATGCCACCGCGCGCATTGAGCATCTGCGTGTACACCAGGCTCCCTGGGGGACGGGCGATGTCATTGGCGCAGATCCAGCTCAAGGCTTGCTCGGCATCCTCGCCCTGCAGTTCAAATTTCGCGAACGAGCTCTGATCGAACAGCGCCACGCGCTCGCGCACCGCCTGATGCTCGCGCGCGACGGCCGCGAACCAATTGGGCCGCGCGAAGCTGTAGGCATCACTGGCCTCTTCACCGCCCGCGGCAAACCAGTTGGGCCGCTCCCAGCCGAGCTTCTCGCCAAACACCGCGCCCTGCGAGCGCAACTGCTCGTAGAGCGGCGAGCGTCGCAGCGGGCGGCCGCTTTGGTGCTCCTCGCCGGGCCAGGCGATAGTGTAGTGCTTGCCGTAGAGTTCCAGTGTGCGCCTGCGGACCCAGTCCATGTCCCGGTGCGGCGAGCCGAAGCGCCGGATGTCCACCGGCCACACGTCGAAAGGCGGCTCGCCGCCTGCGATCCACTCGGCCAGCACCTTGCCGGCTCCGCCTCCGGAAGCGATGCCGAAGGCGTTGAACCCGGCGCCGACGAAATAGTTTTCGAGCTCTACCGCCGGTCCGATAATGAAATTGCCATCGGGCGTGAAGCTCTCCGGCCCGTTGATGAGCTCCTTGACCCCGGCGCTGGCCAGTGCCGGCACGCGCGGCATGGCCAGATCGAGAATCGGCTGGAAGTGATCCCAGTCCGGCGGCAGCAACTGGAAATTGAAATTGTCGGGGAAGCCATCC
>Ga0163163_10006323_pt1 | contig 10341 bp, 9 predicted proteins | sample S65metaG_FD_119766 | JGI IMG/M metagenome (GOLD analysis project Ga0163163, IMG submission 119766) | Switchgrass rhizosphere microbial communities from Kellogg Biological Station, Michigan, USA - S6-5 metaG | ecosystem: Host-associated > Plants > Roots > Rhizosphere > Soil | place: USA: Michigan... | reverse complement strand
TATGATTGGCACGGACCTTGTCGGTCGGGTTGAGGTCCCTGGGCTCAGTCGCTGGCTTGAAGGGCCTTACGACGACCCTCGACGGATCCGGGCGAAGATAGAGGCCTTGGCGATTCACAAATTTGGAGGGGGACAAAGATGCTCCCTGGTGGCGATCGGGCTAATTCCGCACCGGCGCCGTTGGAGGATAATTTTTTCGACGCACGTGTCGCGCGGCTTTCCACTGTCATGGCCGTCGCCGCGAACTGCCGCATCTCCACGAGACCGAGAAGATACGATAGCACCGATTCTGCACCCTTGTTCTCATTGGCGCGGTCCGGATGCAGGCCATCCGAACAACTCCCGGTGACGGGATCGACCAGCGACGTCTGCAGGTCGTTTTTGCCCAGAAACCAGCCAAATGCCCGGTCTGCTCCCAATGACCACTCGTCCTCACCATCACTCGCACGATACGCAGCAAGGCATGCAGAAATGGTTGCCCACGCTTCGACCGGCTGCTGATCGAACGCATTGGGCATTTCATGAATCCTGCCGAAGCTCTCGGAACCGACGGGTCTGAAACAGCCCGATGACGCGGTCTGAATTGACATGAGCCAACGCAGCGATCGCAGGCCGGTCTCGACGTATGCCGGTGTATTGGTCGCCGCACCCGTTTGAATCAAGGCCTGTGAAATGCGTGCGTTGTCGTAAGCGAGAACCTCTTCAAACCAAAGCCAGTCTTCACGCTGGTTTTCAAGAAACAACGACACCAACCGGTCGGCCAACATCTTGCGCATGCCGCCGGCAAAGGCGTCTGCGGTTTCGACGCTACAATAAGCATCCAGACCCAGGAGCGCGAAAGCCCACGCGCGCGGAGACGAGAACGTCTCAACAACCGGAAGAGCGGTCTTGAAGAGCGCCGCGGCCCATCTGCGGCGGGACGGAACGGCGTCGGAACGTGCGCACTCCCCCAAGGCCCAAAGCGTCCGGCCATGGCTGTCTTCCGAGCCGGACTCCTCCAACCATTGCCGATTATAGCCCATGAAATTCCGGAACCGATGCGTGTCCGGGTTCCACGCGTGCTGAACGAATGCTGCAAACGCCGTCGTGCCTATTTCAGGCAGCAACTGCGCGTCAGCCGACTTTGCAAGCGCGCTCGAGAGCAACAGGGCACGAGCGTTGTCGTCGACACAATAGCCATGAGCGCGGTCGGGCACAGAATGGACCGCGTGCTGGAGGATGCCGGTATCGTCGCACAGCGAAAGGAAATGTTCGATTCGCAATTCCGGAATTGCATTGCCCCCGCTCACGGAAGGAGCGGCGGCAGCAGGAACGCGTTCTATCGTTTGCTCTCGTGCCCGCTCGAAGACCGTGAGATACCGCTCGGCCGTCTCCCGCCAGGTCATCGACCGGCTTGATGCGTATGCGCGCTTGCGCATGGCGTGGCGACGGACGTCGTTTGTGAGCAGGGCCGAAATCTCGCTGCTGATGGCTTTGGCATCGCCGAAGGGAACCAGAATGCCGCGTCCGTCACCGAGCAATTCCTTGGCGTGCCAGTACGGGGTCGATACGACCGCCTTCCCCAGTCCGAAGCTGTAGGCGAGCGTGCCCGACGTCATCTGGGCTTCATTGAGATAGGGCGTCACATAGACGTCGCACATCGAGATGAAGTCCAGCAACGTGGACTGCTCCACGAACTGGTTGAAGAAGACGACGTGATCCTGGATGCCGAGATCGCGCACGCGTGCCGTCAGGCTGTGCCGATAGGCCTCCCCCTGTTGACGCACAAGATTCGGGTGGGTTGCGCCGAGGATGACGTATACGGCGTCGGGACACGATCTGATGATTCCGGGCATGGCATCGAGCATGGTTTCGATGCCCTTGTTCGGCGACAGAAGCCCGAACGTAAGAATGACGGTCTGTCCCGTGAAACCGAGTTTCGCTTTGGCGCTATGCGTCTCACGAAACGGCAGGTCAGGAATTCCGTGCGGTATGATCTCGATCTTGCTGGCCGGCACGTCATGCGCCGACCGGAGCAATTGCCGGCCTTTCTCCGACATGACGACGACCTTTGATGAAGTGTCGATGATGCGCTGCATCACCTCGTGCTGGGCCGGTGTCGGTTTGGCGAGCACCGTATGAAGGGTCGTGACGACCGGCATGTCGAGCCGCGACAGCAGCTCCGTGATATTGCCGCCGGCCTGCCCGCCGAAAATTCCATATTCATGCTGAAGGGAAACGACATCGAAGCCGGCATTGTTCAGGAACGCAGCTCCATCCACATATTCGTCGATGTTCTCGTCCTGGATCGCCAGGTGTACGGCCTGCGGATAGTCATAGGCGCCGCCAGGATCCGTCATCGCCACAACGCCGGTCTCCAGATCGGAACGCGCCATCGAAACGGCCCGATGAAGATCATTGGTGAAGGTCGCGATGCCGCAGCGGCGCGGAAGATGGTTGCCGATGAATGCTATTCGTTCAATCGATTTCATTGAATTGTTTCCGTGGCAACGCACTGCAACAGCTGCCGGACCAGGGGGCCCGTGTAGGCAACGAGGCCTATCAGGCCGTTCCTGCCCGCATGAATAGTGACCCGATCCGACTGTGCGAAAATGGCGTCGCCTGTCGCCACGTCGAACGAGGCGGCCCGAGCGCTGCCACTGACAACCATTAGCCAGGTCTCATGTTCCGCTTCCATGCACCATGTGGAATTTGACGGCAGATCGATCCGCTCGAACGTGAAGTGCGAATTTGAAACCAGAAGCGTCCGCGCGTCGGTTAGCCGTGTCGGGGTGACTGGAAACTCGGCGGGGCCGGCGTTCGCCACCGCAAGCGCATCCTCTATATGAAGTTTACGTCCGCGGCCGTGATCGAAAAGACGGAATGTCGTATCGCTGCGTTGCTGGATTTCCGCGACCACCAGGCCTGCACCGATCGCGTGGATCGTTCCGGCGGGCACTGAAATAGTGTCGCCTGGATGTGCCAGATGCCACACCAGAAGATCCGCAATCGAACCGTCATCGATGGCGTGGCGTAATTGCTCCGAGCTGACACGCCGCTTGAGGCCCAGGCCGACTTTAGCCTCGGACGCGGCATCCAGTACGTGCCAGGCTTCGGTTTTACCGTTCGGCAGTCCGGTTGACTGCGCGTAGGCATCATCCGGATGGACCTGGATGGAAAGCGGCTGGTTCGTAAATAGCAGCTTCAGCAGAAGCGAGGAAGGAACTGCCGCTGGATCGGAACGTTCGTACCAGATTTCACCGATCGTATGGGCACCATCGCCTGCGTTGCTCCAGGGACTTGGATCTAAGACACCCCAAGGCTTTTGTAAGGAATGCGCATGGGCATGTTCAATTGTCATAACCCTGCTTTATGTTTGGCCGAGAAAACATTTTTTCGGATGCCTTATGCAATCAGGAGAAAACGCTCGCCGAAAGCGTGAGCCTGCTTTCGGGAACCACCCGCTCGTATTTTTCGGCGGTGTTCTTGATGCGGTAGCACGGGTCGCCGGGATCTCGATCTGAAGGAGGCATGAGATGACGAATTTCATAGCCACCCGGCGCCAATAACTGGAGCACGTTCGGCTCAAGCTCGACGAGCTGACCGATTTTGAATTTATGCACGATCCGGTCTTCCTTCCGTCATGTTGAACTTGGAGGAGCAGTCGGTAGAGTTCTCTTCATCCTTATCCTTTCATCCTTGTGGCCATGCAGAAAGCGGGCGATCTGCCCTCTTCAGTACGGTCGTTTGCTCGCTGTCTCCGAGCGAGCCCGCCGCTTTTTTTTCGAAATTGTTTGGCGGTGAACATGAAACGCTCCTCTGTGACACCGAGAGCGGTTTGCCGCTCAACGGTGCCGTGACGCCTGCTTATTGAGTGTTGATGATTGTATGTGGGGACGATCAGGACGAATTGCGATACCTCAATGATTTCGTCGGAAAGAACCGGTACGTTTATTGTGAGAAACCGTCCCCTACCCCCTGTGGTGGCCGCAATTCATCCCCAAATGGGGCTGAGTCGCGCTCTGAAAAGGTTGTCCAAACCGCGCCACAGGCGAGGAACAGATCGAGGGACTCTCGTTTCCCCTAGCGGCAATCGAACTCGATAAACGGGCCATGGAGCCCCTGCTGTATCGACAAAGCAACCATGATGCGTTTCACACGGTTGTCCTAAACGCCAGGCAGCCGCGCCGACGCTGCATCACTAGCGCGATGTCCGCTCCGCCGTTATTCTCGCGCTTCCTTTTTGGGGTTTATCGGGGGAATAGCTCACAATGCGGCACCTACCCGCTTTACTGACGATCCTTGCGCTGTCTGTTTTTTCCGCGGGCATGGTGCTGGCGCAGACGGCCGCCAAGCCGCCGAGCAGCCGCGAGCAGCTTCGCATCGACAGCGACGACTGCGCCAAGCAGGGCATCGACCCGCACCGCGTCGACTTGTTCGCCGACTGCATGAACAAAAAGGAAATCGCGAGAAAGGAAGCGGCCCGTCAGAAGAAGGCGGAGGAGGCTGCGCAGCGCAGGCAGCAGCGCACCGAGCGGTTCGAGGCCGCCGTCGCGGCGAACCGTGACGCCAATCTGCAGCGGATCGCGCAGGAGAATGCGGCCCGCGCCAAGCGCGACGACTGCAAGAAGCAGGCGAAAGAGCAGAAGCTGCACCTGCTGAAGCGCCTGAACTTCATCAAGAGCTGCATGGAAAAGTAATCGGCGCCCTCTCCTTCCGCGCGTGAAACAAACATCAAGATCGTTTTCCCGAAGGGAGCGGTTCTACCGGAAACATTTCGCACGCAGGACTGGTCGTCCTTTACCGGCAGTGGATGTTGCCGCGCTGTCTGACCGCGGACGCGAAATGCGACGCCGCCATGATAGACCTCGATGGCGACGGCAAGGACGAGATCCTGCTGTTTACGTCGGGCGTCGGCCAGTCGGCCGCGCTCGTCACACGACGAAAAAACCTGGGCCTATCTCGGCACGCTGGTCAATCCGAACTGCTGGACTTTCCGCGATGATCTTCAGCGGAGCGAACTGAAGACAATTAACTCGCCTTTCAAGGAAATCGAAGCCGGTGGCCAACGGGTTCGCGTTCAGCCCGAAGTGTCTAGTCCACCCAAGCCGGCCACGTCGCCGCAGGGGCCGCTGACACGGCTAACCGAACGCCCGTTTTTTCATGGGAATCGGTTCAGGGTCGAGCACCGCGTCGTACAGGTCATCCCGCGCGATCGTTTCGAGCAATTCCCGCGCAAGCGCCGTTTCGGTTTTTCCGCTCAAGGCCGCACGCCTTTGCAGAAGGGCCATAGCATCACCGCTCAGCCGGATGGTGCGCTCGTCGATTCTCGGCCGCCCACGGCGGCTTCCCGGTGGCCGCAGGCTGATCTTCGCCTGCGAGCAGCGCACCTTGAGCGTGCCGATATTGCACCCAAGCTTCTCGGCGATGTCGTCGGCCCGCATGTTGCCCTGCGCAACCATCTCCGGGATGGTGGCCAACACAGCCTTGGTCAAAATTCTGCGTCCCATAGTCACCCTCTCATTGGCCAACCTGGCTCAATGCTTAGTCGCCTTAACGGCGCTTTTGGTTCGATTCTGGGGAGAAATATAACTAGCGCTCAGCGATGCCCCTGTGACGGGCGTCACTTGCCGGACGGCAAACGACGTCCTTGTGATGGGCATCACTTGCCAAAGTTCAGATTACGGAACTCTGTCCGCGGGATTTAAAATTGGTAATGTGGACAAATGCCGTTGATTTCAGGCATTTCCAAAATGTCGCACCCCGCCGCAGGCGTGCGGCGGCGCGCCGTCCCCCGAACGGTTATCCACAGGCGCGCCGAGTTCCAACTGAGCAGCGCAGCTACGTCTTCAGCGCTGCCAGCACACGCTCCGGCGTGAACGGCATGTGGTAGAGCCGCTTTCCGGTCAGCCTGTTGAAGGCATTGGCAATCGCCGGCGCGATGCAGGGCGTGCTGATCTCCCCGAGCCCGGTCGGGTGCCCGTCGCTGTCGAGGAAAGACACCTGCATCACTTCGGGCATGTCGGACATGCGCATGACGTTGTAGTCGCCGAAGTTCGACTGCTCGACCGCGCCGTCCCGCACCGTCAGGCGCTCGTGCAAGGCCGACGACAGGCCATAGACGATGCCGCTTTCGACGTTCGCCTTCGCCGCCTCCGGCTGCACAATCACGCCGCCGTCGGCCGCGACCCACACTTTGTGGACGCGGATCGTGCCAGCACGGCGATCAATCGATGCCTCGACCACGCAGGCGCCGAGCGATCCCGAGCGTTCGCTCATGGCAAAGCCGAGCGCGCGATCATCGGGGCGCTTCGTGCCCCAGTCGGCCATTTTTGCGACGGCCTCGGCGCAGCGACGTGCCTTCGGCGTGATCGACATGCGTTGCAGGCGGAATTCAACCGGATCGAGCTTCTGATCCTCCGCCATCGCATCGACCATCGTTTCAATCGCAAACAGATTGAAATTGTGCGCGACCGCGCGCCAGTGCTTGATGCGGACGCCCTCGTCCACGTTGCGCAGCTCGAGCTGCTGGTTCGGCAGCCCGTAATAAGACGAGATACGCATGCCGCCGGTGATCAGGTTAAGACCACCGTCGTCGCCGATGGCGCAATGACGCCAGCCGACGACTTTTCCTGACGCATCGGTGGCCGCCTCGAGACACTGGAATGTGATCGGGCGGAACATGCCGTGCGCCACATCTTCCTCGCGCGTCCATACCAGCTTGACCGGCCGCTTGACCTCGCGCGCCAGCAGCGCTGCTTCCGCAGCATAGTCGGCGAGCGAGCGCCGCCCGAAGCCGCCGCCGAGATAGCACTGGTGAACGTCGACCTTCTCTGGCTTCATCCCGAGTGTCTTCGCCACGAGATCGCGGCTGCGGCCGAGATCCTGCGACCCGTCCCAGACCTCGACCCTGTCGCCGGCCTCGTTGAAGCGCGCCACCGCGTTCAGCGGCTCCATCTGCGCGTGGTAAGTATAGTCGCTGCGGTATTCGGCCTTGTAGACCTTGGCCGCGCCGGCGAAGGCGGCCTTGACGTCGCCTTTCGCGTCCACGGTCTTCACTGGCGCCGAAGTGTCGGCGTGGAGCGCCGCATAGTGGTCGAGCGCCTTTTCCGAATCGAAGGCGTCGACCTTGTTTTTGCTCCAACTCACGCGCAGCGCGCGGCGCGCCGCCATCGCCTGCGGGAAACTTTCCGCGACAATGCCGACGCCATTCGCCAGCTTCACGGTCGCGATTACGCCCGGCATGGCCTTGATCGCGGCGTCGTTCCATTTTTCCGGCGTGTTGCCGCTCACCGGCGCATGCAAAGCGCTGGCATAGACCATGCCCGGCAATTTCACGTCGATGGAATATTGCGCTGAACCGTTGACCTTGAACGGCAAGTCGCGCCGCGGCACCGACCGCCCGATCAGGCGGAAGTCCTTGGGCGCCTTCAGCTCACTTTTTTCGACGGCCGGAAGCGGCGCCGGCACCTTGCCGAAGGCCGCGATCTCGCCATAGCTCAATCGTTTTCCCGATTTCGGATCGACGACCGTGCTCGGCTCGGTCTTGAGCGTGGCCGCATCGACCCCCCAATGCTCGGCGGCATTCGCAATCAGGACTTTACGCACCTGCGCACCCGCGTTGCGCAGGTCGTTCCAGTACATCATCACGGCGCGGCTGCCTGTCACCGTCATGACACGGCGGCCGCTGCGGTCGGGCCAGCCATACACGTCGGGATCGGAGGGCGCCCATTCGAGCGTCACCTTGTTCCAGTCGGCATCCATCTCCTCCGCGATCATCAGCGGAATGGACGTACCCGAGCCCTGCCCCATCTCGGTGATCGTGAGAATTGTAATGTTGCCGTCAGGCGCGATCCGCACCCATGGCGACATTGCAGCGGCTCGCGTGGCGGCCTCGGCTGGGCGCAGGATGCGCGTGCCGTCGGTCCCAAGCGCAAAGTAGAATGTCATGCCGCCGATGCCGGCAAGCATGCCGCGGCGGGTGATCTCCGGCGATCTGAGAGCTGTTGTCATGGCCCTAGCCCTCCCTCGACGCGCGTTCGATCGCCGCGATGATGCGGTTGTAGGTTCCGCAGCGGCAGATATTTCCGTCCATATGGGTGACGATCTGCTGCCGGTTCGGCTTCGGATTGCTGGCGAGCAGCTCCGCCGCCTTCATGATCTGTCCCGACTGACAGTAACCGCATTGCGGTACCTCTTCGGTCACCCACGCCTTCTGCAATGGGTGCGAGGAATTCGGCGAGAGGCCTTCGATGGTGACGATCTGCGCGCCTTCGGCGGCGGAAACCTGCACCTGGCAGGAACGCTGCGCGCGGCCGTCGATATGCACCGTGCAGGCACCGCAAAATCCTGCACCGCAGCCGTATTTCGTTCCGGTGAGACCGACGATGTCGCGGATTACCCAGAGCAGAGGTGTTTTGGGGTCGGCATCGACTGAGACCGGCTTTCCGTTCACAGAGAACGAAGCCATCGGAGGGACCTCCCTGAAGTCAGCCATTCCGGCGGACACGCCCGCCCGCTCGAGGTCCACAGACTATCAATCGCGTATCGTTTTGAAATTCAAAAATGTGAGACCGGGTTCCGGCCATGACCGCTCATACCCGCTTTCGCGGGGATGAGCGGCAAAAGGCCTACTGTTGCTGCGGTGCGGTACTTCCGGTCTGCGCCTCCACGATCACGGTTCCTGTCATGTGCGGATGCAGTGAGCAGAAATATTTGTACGTGCCCGGCGTCGTGAATGTGAAAGAGAACTTGCCGTCGGTATCCATGACTTTGGAACGGAAGCTGTTGGCCGACACGACCGTATGAGGGATGTCGTCCTCGTTCGTCCAGGTGACGGTCGTGCCGGCTTTGACCTTCAGTTCCTGAGGTCCGAAGGTAAAATTACCGATTTTGACCGCAACCTCCTCCGCGGATGCCGGCGGCGCAGCGTGGAGAAACGCCGCCGCGACGCCGGCCACGAGCAGTCTCGTCAGGGCATTGATCATCGTCATGGCCTTCCTCATTTCTGGATCGGCGTGTCGATGATGGCGAGACGCTGCTCGTTCTGCTTGAAAGTCACACAAGCGATCCCAAGCATGCTGCGTAACTTGTCGTCAGGCACCTTCATCGGCCCGGGCGACGGCGCGGTGCCGGGCACGGGCTGCGGGAAGGCCGTTGAGCGCGCGGTATGGAAGGTCACGTTGCCCTCCACCTTCTGCATGACCTGGTGGATGTGCCCGTTGAGCACGGTGACCGAGCCGAAGCGCTTCAGGTAACCGAGCGCGCGTGCACCGTCTTCCGTTCCCCATCCCCACTCCGGATAGACGGTCCAGAGCGGAATATGCGCGAAGACGACGATCGGCTGCGACGCAGAACGGCCCTTGAGGTCGTCTTCAAGCCATTCGAGCTGCTCATTGCCGAGATTGCCAAGCCCGCCCGCTTTCAGATTGACGACGTTCACGAGCCCGATGAAGTGCACGCCATTGTCGTCGAAGCTGTACCAGCCGGCGCCTTTCGTGCCGCGTCCGTAGCGGTCGAGATAAAGCTTGCCCTGGTCCTCATCGAGCAGATCGTGCTCGCCCGGCACGTAACGTACGTTCAGCCCCGCGTGTGAAATGATCTGATCCGCGTCGTCGAATTCCGACGGCTTCGACAGATGAGAAATATCGCCGGTGTGGATCATGAAGGATGGCTTCGCCGGCAAGGTTTTGACGCGCGCGATCGCTTCCTCCAGCGTTCCTTTAACGTTGGGGTTGGCAGGCTTGTCGAAGCCCATGTGGCTGTCGCTGATCTGAAGAAATGTAAATCCTTTCACCGGCGCAGCCACTGCTTCGTCGATAATGCCGAGCGACGCCGGCACGCCTCCAGTGATTGTCCAAAGGACACCCGTTCCCGCCCATGTCATGCATTCGAGAACCTTGCGGCGGTTCATGCCGTCATCGTGCTCAGTCATATGGCGCCTCCATGAGTGTGCGTGTCTGGAGACGAGACTGAGCCGCGGGACAATTTATTCCCGCACAGCCGCCATCACGAAAAAGTCAGGCGTGCTGCGAAATTTATCGAAGCGCCGGCCAGTCTCCTCGGCATGCGGCCATCGCGGCTGCTCATGCAAAGGAGACACGACAATGAAAAAGCTTCCCACCATCGTCACAGTGCTTCGTATCGCGCTTGGTTTCGCGCTCAGCGCTGGCCCGGCGTCCGCCCAGTCGTTCTGCACCTGCGACGGCACCGGTAACGTGCTGGTCTTTGCCAACACGGCATTCATGCCCGCGAACGGCAAAGCGGCCGTGAATGACCACGCTCTGCGCGCCTTCGCAGCTGTTCCGGCTCCTGGCCTGGCGGGCGATTCCAACGCCCCAGCCGCCACCGGAGGCGGCAGCG
>Ga0163163_10006318_pt1 | contig 10347 bp, 9 predicted proteins | sample S65metaG_FD_119766 | JGI IMG/M metagenome (GOLD analysis project Ga0163163, IMG submission 119766) | Switchgrass rhizosphere microbial communities from Kellogg Biological Station, Michigan, USA - S6-5 metaG | ecosystem: Host-associated > Plants > Roots > Rhizosphere > Soil | place: USA: Michigan... | reverse complement strand
CGCCGTCGGGCAGATTGTTATCGGCCTCGCGCACGGCGATCTTGTTACTCAGATGCTGAAGGTCGGCGCCACCCAGCGGCTTCGGCTGCACGATGCCGTCAGGTCCTCCCTGCATCACCACATCGAGATCGGCATCGGTGAGGCCGCTGTCGAGCGCGTTGACGCGCATGTAGAGCCGCGGGCGCGGCTCGCGATCGCGCATCGCGCGCAGGAAATCGCGCGCCATTTCGCGCGCTTTCTCTTTATTGCCGGCGGCCACCGAGTCTTCGAGATCGAGGAACAGGCAATCGGCGCCGCTCGCCAAACCCTTCTGCATCTTGCGATCGCTGTCGGCGGGAACGAAGAGAAGCGAGCGCATGCGTGGGGCTATGCCCGGGCGAATTTCTTGTATTTCAGCCGGTGCGGGATGACGGAATCGATCCCGAGCCGCCGCTTCTTGTCTTCCTCGTAATCGGCGAAATTGCCTTCGAACCATTCGACGTGGCTGTCGCCCTCGAAAGCGAGCATGTGCGTCGCAATGCGATCCAGGAAGAAGCGGTCATGGCTGATGATGACGGCGCAGCCGGCGAAATCCTCGAGCGCATCTTCGAGCGCGCGCAGCGTATCGACGTCGAGATCGTTGGTCGGCTCGTCGAGCAGGAGCACGTTGGCGCCGGACTTCAGCATCTTCGCCAAATGCACGCGGTTCCGCTCGCCGCCTGAGAGCTGGCCGACCTTCTTCTGCTGGTCGGGGCCCTTGAAATTGAACGCGCCGCAATAGGCACGTGAATTGATCTCGCGCTTGCCGAGATAGATCACCTCGTTGCCGCCGGAAATCTCCTCCCACACGGTCTTGCCGGCTTCGAGCGAGTCGCGCGACTGATCGACATAACCCAAATGCACGCTCTCGCCGATCTCGATCTCGCCGCGATCGGGCTTTTCCTGCCCGGTGATCATGCGGAAGAGCGTCGTCTTGCCGGCGCCGTTCGGGCCGATGACGCCGACAATGCCGCCCGGCGGCAGCTTGAAGGTGAGATCGTCGATAAGGATTTTCTCCCCAAAGCCCTTCGTCAGATGCTCGAAATCGATGACGTTGTTGCCAAGCCGCTCGGCAACGGGAATGACGATCTGCGCCGTCTGCGGCGCGCGCTCGTTGCTTCTGGCGACGAGGTCCTCGTAGCGCTGGATGCGCGCTTTGGATTTGGCCTGACGTGCCTTCGGCGAAGAGGCGATCCATTCGCTCTCGCGTTCGAGCGCGCGCTGGCGCGCCTCTTCCTCGCGGCCTTCCTGCAAGAGGCGCTTCTGCTTCTGCCCGAGCCAGGAGGAGTAATTGCCCTCGTAGGGAATGCCGCGGCCGCGATCCAATTCGAGAATCCACCCGGTAACGTTGTCGAGGAAGTAGCGGTCGTGCGTAACGATGAGGATCGCGCCGGGATATTGCCGCAAGTGCCCTTCGAGCCAGTTTACCGTCTCGGCGTCGAGATGGTTGGTCGGCTCGTCGAGCAGCAACAACTCGGGCTTCTCCAAGAGCAGCTTGCAGAGCGCGACGCGGCGGCGCTCGCCGCCTGAGAGCGTGCCGACATCCGCCTCATCCGGCGGGCAGCCCAGTGCATCCATCGCCTGATCGACCTGCGAATCGAGATCCCACAGGCCCTGCGCCTCGATCTCGTCCTGCAGGGCGGTCATCTCGTCGGCGGTCTCATCGGAATAGTTCATCGCGAGCTCGTTATAGCGATCGAGAATCGCCTTCTTCTCGGCGACCCCGAGCATGACGTTGCCGCGCACGTCGAGCGCGGCATCGAGCTGCGGCTCCTGCGGCAGGTAGCCGACGCGCGCGCCATCCGCGACCCAGGCCTCGCCGGAATATTCCTTGTCCATCCCGGCCATGATTTTTAAAAGCGTCGATTTGCCCGCGCCGTTGACGCCGAGCACGCCGATTTTGGCATCGGGATAGAAAGAGAGATGGATGTTTTCGAGGACCTTCTTGCCGCCGGGATAGGTCTTCGACAGGCCTTGCATATGATAGATGAATTGCCGCGCCATGGGCCCGCTGATCTCGCTGAAATTCGGGAAGGCCGGCCTTGTAGCTGGCAGTGCCAGTCCGGTCCAGTCCGGCGAGACACGCACAGGGAATGCGGGCAGTGGGAAAGCCGGGCTGGCTCATCGTCGAGAGCGCCTACTGCCGGAAAGCATTTCCCAGGGCGGCGTGACAATTCCAGCAAAAGTGTCGATCGCGTTCTAAACTGATAGACCTCGCCGGACACCCGCGAATGTGCTCAACCGGCCGGAAAGAATGGGGTTTTCGCCGGACTACGAATTATTCCAAATAAAGCCAAGCCGACGCTTGCGACGCGCAAAAGCATCCCGTGAAGTTTAGACCTGAAATAAGCTAAGTCTTTGATCTTTGACTGCTTAACAAGCTCCTGCCTATTCACGCCCGCGAGCTCCGCGCACCCGCCGGAGCAAAGGGAAGCAACGAAGTGGGCGGACCGAGAGGCTCGGATCATTGCCTCACAATCACTGCAGAGCCACGCGCGGGCGAGAACGCGCCGGCGCGCGCGTTCGCGCCTCGCGGCACGGTCGGGCTAAGGCTTCTCTCAAGGTTTGCTCTCACCGCCGCCGGCCACGTGATGCTGGTGACGGGCTGCCAACATGCAAAGGCGGCAACCACGCCCCAATCAAACAACGGCCGCAGCGTCGACGCGTCGAGCCGCGTGGAGAGACGCATGCGATTGCCAGACCGGTGCCGCGGCGAAACACGGCGCGACCGATCCGCCGTGCGACCGCACAGCCGGGGCCTGCCCCAACCACGGCTCCGCCGGCTGCCGCCGATAGCCAAGACGCGCGCACCGGAACGATCGGCGTCTACACGAACAGCACCGCCGTCGCGACCAAGACGAACACGCCGCTCGTCAACATTCCGCAGTCGGTCAGCGTGCTCACCAAGAGCTTCATCCAGGACCAGAGTCCGCAGAACCTCACCGATCTAACGCGCTATGTTCCGGGTGTCGCCATTCATCAGGGCGAGGGCAATCGCGACGAGCTCGTCATCCGCGGCATCGATTCAAGTGCGAACTTCTTCGTCAACAGCTTCCGCGACGACGTGCAAATTTTTCGCGATCTCTACAATGCACAAAGCGTCGAGATTCTCAAAGGTCCGAGCGCGCTCACTTTCGGCCGCGGCGCCGGCGGCGGCCTCGTGAACCGCACATTGAAAGAGGCCGACTGGACGGCGCTCAAAGAGTCGATGCTGCAGACCAGCTCGTATTACGACCGGCGTGCCGCAATCGACGTCGATCAGCCGATCAACGAGAATGTCGCGGCGCGAGTCAACGCTGTTTACGAGAAGAGTAACACGTTCCGCGATTTCGGCCATCTGGAGCGCTACGGCATCGATGCGACGGTGACTTTCAAACCCGATGCCAGCACGAAGATCAGGCTGAGCTCCGAGCACTTTCACGACGAGCGCACCGCCGATTGCGGCAATCCTTCGCAAGCCTTGAGCTTCGTCTCGCCCTCCTCGACGCGCTGCAATCCGGCCGCGCCGTTTGCGCCGGGCGGAGACGTGACGCGCTTTTTCGGCAGTCCGGATCTGAGCGTCGCGCGCGCCAACGTCGATACCGTGATGGCTTTCGTCGAGCACGATTTCGGCGGCGGGCTCACGGTCAAGAACGGCTCGCTCTTTGCCGAGTACAAGAAATTCTACCAGAACATCTATCCCGGCAACGGTCCTTTGTCCGGCGCGCTCAATCCGAGCGATACCGCGTTCAATCGTGCCGCCTATAATCACGAGACCGACCGCACCAATTTGTTCAATCAGACGGATTTCGTTTTCAAAGGCTTTACCGGCCCGATCTTCCATACGATCGCGTTTGGAACCGAGTTCGGTCGACAGACGGGCCACGATCTGCGCAACACCGGCATTTTCCCGAACGGCACCAGCACGATCGTCGGCAATCCCTGGGACCCGACCTATTTCGGGCCGGTCGTGTTCATCCATCAGTTCCCGGGAGCGTTCTCGCCCGACGTCAGCACGGCCGATTCGAACAGCAAATACCGCCTGAATATCGGCTCTGCCTACGCGCGGGACACGGTCGAAATCACGCCGTGGCTGCAAGTGATCGGCGGCGCACGGATGGACAGTTTCGATATCGCGGCGCTCGATCAGAACACCAACACAAACCGGGCCCGCGTCGACAACGTCGCCTCGCCGCAGGGAGCCGTGATCGTCAAGCCTTCGGCCAGCATGTCGCTCTACGCCATGTACAGCGTCTCCTATCTGCCCGCCTCGGGCGATCAGTTCAGTGCGCTGACCAGCGGCACGGCGATCCTGGCGCCGCAAAAATTCGAGAACAAGGAAGTCGGATTCAAATGGAACATCTTTCCGCGCCTGCTTTTCAGTGCGGCTCTGTACAATCTCGACCGCACGAATGTGCCGCTCCCCGATCCCAACAATCCTGGGTTCTTCCTTCTGTCCGGCAAGAACCACATCCGCGGCTTCGAGACGGAACTGAAGGGCTACATCACGGACGAGTGGCAATCGGCGCTGGGCTACGCCTACACCGACGCGCGGGTCGCGAGCGATACGTCGACGACGATCGTCAAAGGCAATCGCATACAGCTCGTTCCGTTCAGCCAGTTCTCCTGGTGGAACAAATATCAGTTCAATCCGACTTGGGCGGCCGCGCTCGGCGTCATCTATTTCTCCAATTCGTACGCCTCGTCGGACGATACTTGAAACTGCCGGGCTTCATTCGCTTCGACGCCGCCGTCTACGCAAGGATCACCGAGAATTGGAAGGCGCGGCTCAATGTCGAAAACATCTTCAACAAGCATTATTGGGCATCGGCGGACGGCAACAACAACATCTCGCGGGGGCAGGGGCGCACCATTCGCTTCACGACATTCGTCAACTTTTAAGCCAGGGAGTGCTTCGGACGCGACGGATTCTGCTCGCCGTGAGTTCCCGGGGGGTGTTACAATATAACACTCCCCGTCGCCTAGCCGGAAAGCTCAAGCCCGGTCGCGGGTTGCTGATCTGCAGCGACGGGTATTGGATTGGGCGGTCTGAGATGGGCGTTGACGCAGTGATGATCGCAGCTCTGGGGAGAGCGGGACAGTTGGACAAGTGGATAATGAATCGCGTTCCGGACTGTTTGAAGTTGGCAGCGCGAGCCTTGGCAATCCTGCTTGCCTTGACCGCTCCAGCGCTTGCTCAGGAGCAGCCCGGCTCACCGCCTCCTGCGGCCGCGACGAGCGTCCAGACACCTCAGCCAGCGGAGGTCCAGACACCTCAGCCGGCGGAGAATGCGACCGCAGCTCCGGTACGCGGAGAAACGCAAGCGCCCGCGCCGGCGGCCATGGACGCGGCACCGGCCGAGCCGGCCCCGCGCGCCCTCATCCCGAGTTCCGCGGTACCGCGCGACCTCTCGCCTTGGTCGATGTTCCTCTCGGCCGACATTCTGGTGAAGACCGTCATGATCGGCCTCGCCTTTGCCTCGCTGGTCACGTGGACGATTTTCCTCGCCAAGAGCCTTGAGCTGTTTATCGCGCGTCGCCGCGTGGTGAAGGGACTTCAGGATATCGAACCCGCGGCAAGCTTGTCGCAAGCGCATTCGCTGCTCGATGGGCAGAAGTCGATCCTGGCGGAATTCATCGCCGCAGCAGCGCATGAAATGCAGCTGTCGCGCGGCGTTCTCATGGAATCGTCCGGCGTCAAGGAACGCGCCGCAATGTCGTTCGCCGACATCACACGCGGCGAAGCGCGGCGCATCCGCCTCGGCATGGGCACGCTCGCAACGATCGGCGCAACGAGCCCGTTCGTCGGCCTGTTCGGCACCGTCTGGGGCATCATGAACAGCTTCATCGGTATTTCGAAATCGCAGACGACGAACCTTGCCGTCGTCGCGCCGGGCATCGCCGAAGCCTTGCTAGCGACCGCGATCGGTCTCGCCGCGGCGATTCCCGCCGTGATCATCTACAATCATTTCTCACGCAAGACGCGCGGCTATCTCGATCTTGTCGGACGCGCGTCCGGCGCGGTTGCGCGGCTTTTATCGCGCGATCTCGATCGCGCCGGCCGCGGAATGATCTCGCGCGCCGCGGAGTAGATCATGGCCGGCTCGATCGCCGATCTCGAAAACGAGGACGAATTCTCGGAAGCGCACGAGATCAACGTCACGCCGTTCATCGACGTCATGCTGGTCTTGCTGATCATCTTCATGGTGGCGGCGCCGCTCTCGACCGTCGATCTCCCGGTCGACCTGCCGTCCTCGACCGCAACGCCGCAGAAGAAGCCGGACAAGCCAGTCTACATCACGGTGAAATCCGATCTCTCGGTGGCGGTCGGCGAGACGCCGGTGAAACGGCGCGATCTCGCCCGCACGCTCGAGGCTTTGCCCGGAGCCGGCAAGGACCAGCGGCTGTTCCTGCGTGCCGACCGCGCCGTGCCCTATGGCGAGCTGATGGCCGTGCTCGAGCTTCTGCGCCAGGGCGGCTTCCTCAAGGTCGCGTTGGTCGCGCTCGAAGGCGTGCCGGATGCGGAAGGCGTCGGGCCGCCGCAATGAGCAGCCGCCGGACGCTGGCGATCTGGATACCGGCCGCGATCGGTGCGGTAGCGCTGCATCTTGGCGGCATCGGGCTCGTCTACGCCAACCTGCCGAGCGAGGAGGCGGACGACCTCGGCGCGCCGGCCTTCGAGGTCGGGCTCGAACTGCTCGCGCCGCGCATCGAGAAGACCGACCTGCCGCCGGGGCCGGAATCGGACGCCGCCGCCGCCGCCCCGGCGCAGGTTGAGGAGAAACAAATCGAAGAAACAGCGCTGCCTCAGGAAAAGCCGACCGAGGCCGAAGAACCCGACCGCATCGTCGCAGAGAGTGCGCCGAAGAAGCCGACTGAAGAAGAGCAGCAAGTCGCCGCGGTCGAGACCAATGCCTCGGCGGAATCGGCGGCCAGCGAGGCGACCGCACCCGCGCCAATCGAAGGCGCACGCGAAGCGCCGGTCACCGCCGCTCCGGTTCAGGGGACCGGCGCGAGCGCCCAGCGTCTTCGCGTCACGTGGCAGAAAAAGCTGATGGCGCATCTCGAGCGCTTCAAACGCTATCCTTCGGGGACTGTGCCGCGGACGACGAGAATCGAGGTTGGCTTCACGCTTGATCGCTTAGGGCGCGTCGTGGCGGCGGAGATCCGCCGCGGTTCCGGCGATCCTGCCTTCGATCAGGCGGCGCTTGCAATGCTGCATCGCGCGGATCCGGTGCCGCCGCCGCCCCCATTGGTCGCCGACGAGGGCCTGAGTTTCACGCTGCCGCTCGTCTATCGCATCAAGGGCAAGAGCTGAACTGCTCAGCGTTTGCAGCAGACGTAATGGATTGAGCCGTTGTGCTCGGTCGCCTCGCCTGGACGAAGCGTATGTCCGTCCTCCGCGAGCGCTTCCAGAAATTCGAACCCGCAGGCTTCGAGCTGCCACACCTGTGCGTCGCGGCTGATGTAATAGAACACGCCTTGCCAACGATGCGCTTCGTCGTTGAACATCGCGTAGTCGATGTGCTCGAACCGCAAGCCTCTTCGCGAGAGATAATTGACCCGGCTCATCGGATGCAGCGCGTCAACGATGTTTCGCGGCCGCAGCGGCTTCGACATTGGATGTCCGCCGGCATGTTCCCAATTGCGATTATGCGCGGAGAAAGCGAAGAGCCCGCCAGGCGAAAGTAGCCCGTGCACGCGACGGATGAGCTGCACGCGCTCATCATGCGAAAACGCACTGAGGATGTTCCACGGCCCGAAGATGAAATCGAAGCTCTCCGGTTGAAGCTTGCCGATCTCGCGCATGTCCATGTCGAGGAAGCGCGCCTGCCGATAGCGGGGACGCGCCAAAGCCAGCATCGCCGGGACAGATCGATGCCGAGATAATTCGAGGCCAAGGCCGCGAGGTATCGTGTCGTGCGTCCCGAGCCGACGGCGAGATCGAGCACGCGTTTGCCGGTAAAGCCATGCCTGTAGCGGAGGAGGATCATCGCCTCAGCCGCGAAGAGAGCCGGATTGCCGTAGCGCCTCGCCACCGCCGGCGCCATGAAGATCGCCGCGTTGCGGTCGGTCGTGTCGAAACGCTCGTGCTTCACCTCAACGTCTTTCCAGCTGGCACCACGGGTCCTACCAATGCGGCGCAAGCTCGTCCCAAGAAGCGCCTGGCATCCCGATCTCCGGGTAAAGCGCGCAAGTTCGGGGCCGGCGCGATTCCCCCGGACTCCCGGCCATGCGATAAGGGCCGATGGCCTCGATTCACCCGCCGCGATTCGATCCGGGCTTCGGCGTCTACGTGCATTGGCCGTTCTGCCTATCGAAATGCCCCTATTGCGACTTCAACAGCCATGTCCGGCGCTCGGCCATCGATGAGCCGCGCTTCGTCGAGGCTTTTGTCGCCGAACTTGCCCACCGGGCCGCGCTGACGCCGGGGCGCACGGTCAAATCGGTGTTTTTCGGCGGCGGCACGCCTTCGCTCATGAATCCGGCGACGGTCGGGGCCATCCTGCAGGCGATCGGGCGCCATTGGCCGATCGCCCGCGATGCCGAGATCACGCTGGAAGCCAACCCGACCAGCGTCGAATCAGTCCGCTTCCGAGGGTTCAAGGCGGCCGGCGTCAACCGCGTCTCGCTCGGCATCCAGGCGACGAACGATGCCGACCTGAAGGCGCTCGGCCGCCTGCATACCGCGAGCGAGGCGATGCAGGCGCTCACGGTTGCGCAGAGCGTCTTCGATCGCGTCTCCTTTGACCTGATCTATGCCCGCCCGGGCCAGTCGCCGCAGGCATGGCGGCGTGAGTTGAGCGAAGCGCTGACCCGCGGCACCGAGCACGTCTCGCTTTACCAGCTGACGATCGAGCCCGACACGATTTTCGAGCGCCTGCGTGACACCGGCAAGCTGAACCTGCCGGATGCGGACACGTCACGCGCGCTCTGGGATACGACGCAGGAAGTGATGAACATGGCCGGCATGCCGGCTTATGAAATCTCAAATCACGCCAAGCCGGGCGCCGAGAGCCGGCACAATCTGATCTACTGGCGTTACGGCGAATATATCGGCGTGGGGCCTGGTGCGCATGGCCGCATCTCGACGCGCGAGGGACGGCGCGCGCAGGCTACGGAAAAGCATCCGGAGATGTGGCTGACGTGTGTCGAGACGGAAGGCCATGGTCTTGTCGAGGACGAGCTTTTGACGACGGAAGAGCAGGGTGACGAATTCCTGCTGATGGGCTTGCGCCTCAGCGAGGGGATCGAGCCGGCGCGGTTCCAGGAGCTGACCGGGAAACCGCTCGCGACGTCGCGCATCAGCGAGCTCATCGATGACGGCCTCGTCGAATATACGAGCGAGGGGCGAATCCGGGTCAGCGTCGAGGGCTTCCCGGTGCTCGATTCGGTGGTTGCCGACCTCGCGGCGTGAGGCTTAGATCAGCCTGCTTTGCAACAGCGCAGGTGACCCATGGCCGATCGACCGCTTTCCTTCGTCACGATGCTCGGCAGCCTACGCGAAGGCTCGCTCAACCGCGTAGTCGCCAAGGCGCTGCCGGCGCTGCCGCCGCAAGGCGTGAAGATCGGCGCATTGGCATCGCTGGGCGATCTGCCGCTCTACAATGCGGATATACAGGCCGAAGGTTTTCCGCTGCCCGTGCGGCAAATGGGCGACGCGATCAAGCAGGCCGACGGCGTGATCATCGTCACGCCCGAGTACAATTACTCGGTTCCGGGTCTACTGAAGAACGCGATCGACTGGATTTCACGCCTGCCCGACACGCCATTTGCCGGCAAGCCGGTCGACATCATGAGCGCCTCGCCGAGCATTTTGGGCGGCGCTCGCGCGCATTATCACCTGCGTCAAAGCATGGTCTTCCTCGATGCGCTGGTGATGAACAAGCCGGAGATTATCATCACGTTCGCGTCACAAAAACTCGATGTCGAGAACGGTAAGATCAGCGACGATGCCACGCGTGATATTGTGACGAAGAATCTCGAGGCTTTTGCTGCCTTCGTGCGGAAACACGGGAGTGCAGCTTAAGGGCTAATCGCATAGCAGCATCCCTCCTGCGAGCAGAGGGCCCGCATTGATTCCGCGCGTCTCCGGGGGCACTCTGCGGCCAAACCAGCCCCAACGAACGAGGAAACGATGGCAGGCAACAGCCCCGGAGCGAGCACCAATGGCACAGGGGGAGCCAAGCGGAAGCTGCGCTCGAAAGCGTGGTTCGACAATCCGGCTAATCCGGGCATGACCGCGATCTATCTCGAGCGCTACCTGAACTACGGCCTAACCCGACAGGAGCTGCAATCAGGCAAGCCGATCATCGGCATCGCCCAGACCGGCTCCGATCTCTCGCCCTG
>Ga0163163_10006316_pt1 | contig 10348 bp, 9 predicted proteins | sample S65metaG_FD_119766 | JGI IMG/M metagenome (GOLD analysis project Ga0163163, IMG submission 119766) | Switchgrass rhizosphere microbial communities from Kellogg Biological Station, Michigan, USA - S6-5 metaG | ecosystem: Host-associated > Plants > Roots > Rhizosphere > Soil | place: USA: Michigan... | reverse complement strand
GTGGTGGTGGCGGGCCATCTCGATACCGTCTGGTCGGTGGGCACCTTGGACGGTATGCCGTATCAGGTGAACGGAGCAAAGGCGCACGGGCCAGGCATTTACGACATGAAGGCCGGCAGTTTCCTGGCCTTCCACGCTGTCCGGTCGATTCTGCAGCAACGCGTCAGGACGCAGCGGCCGATCGTCCTTTTGCTCACGCCGGACGAGGAAGTGGGGAGCCCTACATCCCGAGAGTGGATCGAACGGGAGGCCGAGCAGGCTGCTTGCGTGCTCATCCCGGAACCGGCTGGGCAAGGGGGTGCCTGTGTCACTGCGCGCAAGGGGGTCGGCCGCTTCGTCATGCGCGTGGAAGGCCGCGGCGCACACTCCGGCGGCAGCTTCCAGGAGGGGGCGTCGGCGGTCGTCGAGCTGGCTCGACAAATTGTGCGAATCCACGAACTGGTCGACGTGGACCGGGGTATCACGCTGAACGCCGCACCGGTGTGGGGCGGGTCGCGGCCAAATGTGATCTCACCCGATGCCGGATGCGAGATCGACCTGCGGGTGAACTCCGTCGCTGATGGCGTCCATATGGAACGCCTGTTGCTAGAGACGACGGCGCTGTCCCATGGCTGCCGCGTGGTGGTAGAGGGCGGCATGAATCGACCGCCATTCGCTGAAGATGCGGGAATACTGGCGCTGTACGACAAGGCGCGGGGGATTGCCGAGACAGTGGGGATCGCGCTGCCACGACAGCATCGCGGCGGCGGTTCGGACGGCAATTTCACCGCGGCAATGGGGGTGCCGACGCTGGATGGTCTCGGCTGTCCTGGCTCCGGCGCGCATGCGAGTCATGAGCACATCCTGTGGCAGCAGCTGGCGCCGCGTGCAGCGTTGCTGGCGGGGCTGCTGGAGGAACTTGATTAGCGCTCGGCAGCGTCATGCTGTTCAACTCACAGGCTTTCATCTGCGGCTTCCTGCCCATCGTGCTGACGCTGTATTACGCACTGCACGCGCATCGCAGCGTGCGGCAAGCGGTCGTTGTACTGGCGTCGCTTGCCTTCTACGGCTGGTGGGATATCCGTTTCGTGCCACTGCTCGCGGCGATGACCGTCAGCAACTGGTTGATCGTACGCTGGTTCGCCAGTTCGCGGGCGACATGGATTCCGCTGCTTGGGGTCGCGCTCAACCTGGCGGCACTCGGCATCTGCAAGTATGCTGACTTCTTCCGGGCGACGGCCGATGCGCTGTTAGGTCAGCCGTTTCATCAATGGGACCTGATCCTGCCGCTTGGCATCAGCTTCTTCGTATTTCAGAAGATCTCATACCTGATCGATCTTCGACGAGGCGATGGGCACATATACGGTTTCCTCGACTTCTGCATGTTCGTGACGTTCTTCCCGCAACTCATCGCGGGACCCATCGTCAGACACAACGAGATCATCCATCAGTTCTCACTCGATCCATGCCGGACGGGGATGTGGGAGAACCTGTCGCGTGGCTTCGTGCTGTTTGTGATCGGCGTGGCGAAGAAGGTCGCTTTGGCTGACACAGTCGCGATGGTCGCCGATCCGCTGTTTGGCAAGGCGCTTACCGTGTCGTTGTCGGCAGCCGAGGCGTGGGTCGCCACGTTGGCTTATACGCTGCAGATCTATTTTGATTTTTCCGGCTACTCGGATATGGCCATCGGTCTGGCTCTGATGTTCGGCCTGTCGCTGCCGCTGAATTTCAATGCGCCATATCGTGCCGTTTCGATCCGTGACTTCTGGCGGCGTTGGCACATGACGCTGTCACGGTTTCTACGCGACTATCTCTATATCCCACTTGGCGGCAACCGTTGCGGCCCGCTGCGTCAGGCGACCAACGTGATCGCGACTATGCTGCTTGGTGGGCTTTGGCATGGCGCCAACTGGACCTTTGTCGCCTGGGGCGGCCTGCACGGTGCGGCACTCGCGGTCAATCATGTGTGGCAGGCGCGCGGTTGGCGCTTGCCGGGCGTCATTGCCTGGGCGCTCACTTTGTCGTTCGTCATGGCCTGCTGGGTGCTGTTCCGTGCCGCTGACTTCGGCACGGCCGGCTCTGTTCTGTCGTCGATGGCGGGACTGCACGGTGCAGGCCACATCACGTTGGACCGCGAATTTGTCGCGGCCATCATCGGGGGCGCAGCCGTTGCCCTGCTGGGGCCGACGAGCCAGGCATTCGCGCTTGAGAGGCTGCAACCGAAGCCCTGGCTGGCCGTGCCCGCTGGCGCTGGATTGGCCTATTTGCTGCTGCTGGTCGGTGGCCGGCTGCCGAATGTCTTCATCTACTTCCAGTTCTGACGCCGCGTCCCGCTGGCGCCGCTTCTTTCGCCTTGCCGCGGGCACGGCATTGCTCGCGGTCATTGTCATCTACGCCTTCGTCGCGCTGATAGATCCGTTTGATACGCTGTCGCTTTCGCCGCCGCTGCAGCGCGGCCTTGTTGCAAGCAATCAGCGATTTTCCTATCCATCGGTGGCGCGCTCGGAGCGCTTCGACAGTGCGGTGTTCGGCACGTCGACCAGCCGGCTGCTCCGGCCCGATCTGTTAGATACCGAGTTCGGTGGTCGCTTTGCGAACCTGGCAATGAACGCTGCGACGCCCTATGAGCAGGCGCGGCTGATGCAAGTATTCCAGTCAGCGCACCCCGCCGCACGCACGATCGTTGTTGGGCTCGATCTCAGTTACTGCGCCACGGGCAATTCGGAGCAATTACTGACGCCACGCGTGTTCCCGGCATGGCTGTACGAGGCCAATGCCAGCTGGCGCGGTTACCGGGAGATGTTCAATCTGTTTGCCGTACAGGAGGCTGGCCAGCAGTTCGGCTTTCTGATCGGACTCAAACGCCCATTTTACAATGCAAACGGCTACACCGATTTTCTCCCGCCGGACGGCGAGTACGATCCAGTCCGAGTGGCCAAACATATGGAGTTGTCCGGTATATTCGTCCCGCCGGGCGCCCGGGACGGTGTGCCGGCAAATTGGCGCTACGCGGCGATCGAGCGGCTGGGCACTGTGATCGCCTTATTCGCAGACAGTACGCGCAAGATCCTCTACTTCGTTCCGTACAGCCGGAAGATCATGCCCGCGCTCGATTCTGCAGGCGAGGTGGTTTGGCAGGAATGCAAGCGGCGTGTGGTGGCTCTCGCGGACCGAACGCCGAATATCCTGGTGCTCGATTTCATGCGGCCCACTCCCATCACCGATGCCGTGAACAACTACTGGGACGGGTTACACTACCGCCACGAAATCGCCGACCGCGTCGTGCGCGATCTGGCCGCGGCGGAGCAAGGGGATGCGTCGCCTGATTACACGCGGCTGGCCGAGAACAGGCTGTCGGCCAGCTTGCCGAACAGAGCGACTGCTGCGAGCAAGTCCGAGGTCCGCGCCCTTTCGGTGGGCGTGTGCGCCTCGGCGATGTCGCCGGGGCCCAGCACCACGCACGGTGCAATAGCCTGCAGTTCCGAGGCATCGGTCCCATAAGGCGCGGTACCCGCCATCTTGCCAGTCAACGCGACACATTGCCGCACCAATGAATGATCCGGCGGCAGTTCGGGCGGAAAGCCTTCGCGAGCATCGCTGACGGCGATGCCAAACCGATCGGCGGCGTCATATACGGCTGTCAATACTGGAGACGGATCGATCTTGGCCGAGTAGCGGAACTTGATTCGTGCCGTCGCCCTTGGCACGGTGACGTTCATCGCGGCGCCGTGGTTATCGAGTATCAGGTTGAAGTCGCTGAATGGTGGATCGTAGTCGGCGTCCTGCAGGCTGGTATCGCTACGCAGCCGCTCGAAGACGGTTTTCATCTCCACCAGGAAGGGAATCAGGTCCCAGTTCGCATTGCGGCCTCGGCCAGTGCTGCTGTGCGCCTGCAGGCCGGTCGTGACACAGGTGAAGGCAATGTGGCTGCGGTGACCGCGCACCGGGGCGAGCCCAGTGGGTTCGGCGACGATGATGCCTGTCGGTTTGATGCGCCGCACGAGTTCTGACTTCTCGGCGATCAGTCGCGCGCCCTGTTTCGTGGTCTCTTCGTCAGTGGTGATCAACAGGGTTATGGGAACGTGCTGCGGTGCCGAGTGAGCCGCTGCGATAATGGCGGCAACTGGACCTTTCATGTCAGTGCTGCCAAGCCCGTGCAGCGTGCCATCGGGATCGAGCTGCGCCGACCAGGGATCTTCCTGCCACCCGGTATCGGGCACCGTATCCATGTGGCCCGATAGCGCAATGCCGCCCGATGGCCCCCGGTGCGCGACCAGCGCACGCTTCGCCACGCCGGCCGCGTCGGTGTAATCGATCCGCTCGATGTCGAAGCCGGTTAGCGCCATCTCGACGCGATCGGCCACCGGGAGGTTTGAGACGAAGCTCCGGCTATCGATCCGTATGAGATCCTGCGCCAGCGCTACCACGTCTGTTTTGGCGTCGGTCATACTACTCCTGTTCAAGCGAAAAGTAGGTGTTCAAAGGCACGATAGGGTCTGCGTTGCAATATTTGCGTAGCAATCCGCGTCTGTGGGCACCGGCACAGTCCCGTGCGTACACGTAACGGTAACCTTGGCACCCCATATTTCCCCGCACGACGGGCAGTAGACACGGATCAAGTTGATGCGCAAGGGATTCAAAGGGTTAGATCCATCTCTGGACGCAGACCTGTTGCCAGAGAGTGCGCTATACCTGCAACACCTTGCACAGCGTGAACGCGGCAAGATGCGGCTGAAGATCAGTGCTGATGAGGTCGATGCAATGGTGCGTCAGTTCAAGGATACGCATGGCGGAGCCACAGTCTGCCCCCCAGCCTACGCCTGCAGGTCACGCCAGTATCATGTGCGCTGACGTCTCGTTTGACAGGTGATTTGAGCTGGACAGGCCTCTCGTGGATCAACGCTCTCAACGGAACGACGAGGTGACGGCGCTCTCATAACTGCCTTTGTGCAGAAGAGTGGTGTCCTGCCAGATCTCGAAGCCGGATGCCTGACGCGTCCCGAATTTTCTGCAGTTGTCATAGGCCTCGACGATGGCAGCGTTCAGGTCGGCGGATTCGAGGAACTCCGCTCCGATGATGCTGCCGTTGCTGTCAAGCAGGTAATGGCGAAAGGTCGGCACTTGCCCTCCTTTGGCGATCCGTCGCGGAGAGGAATGTACTGGGGGTGATTGCGCGATGTGTTAATGCGTTCGGGCGTACCACAGGCGCCGGGCGAGCCAGCAACCGACCGTGACGCCGCAGACCTCACTAGTGACATTACGCTGGAATGCCAATGTCCAATCGCCAGGCGGGGTATGGTCCAGCGCACGCGGACAGGGCAGCATCCAGACGTCGCCGCCGACCGGATCCATCAACTCCATTCGGCCCTGCCCCAGGAAACCGGAGAAGGCGCCGTAAAGCGTACCCCCCGCGTCAGTCACTGTGAGTTCGGCACCCAGTTCGTCGCAGTGAAAGCGGCCGGCAACGTCCGTTGCAGGGACGCTGCCGCAAGCGTGCAGAAGGGCAGAGTAGTTCTCATTCGGGCGGTCCATCCATAGCCCATCGCTGACTGGCCGCAATCGCACGCCGGCACCATTGGCACTGCCATCGGGTTGCAGTTCGAGCAGGTCCGGGTGGTGGCCGTAGCGCAAACGCACTTTGCCGTGGGCCATATCGACGCGGACAGCCAGATCGCCCTCCGGCTCGATATACGAGCCGCACCAGTCCGCTGCTGATTGAGTTGCTGCAGTCGGTGGGGGCTGCTCGCCCAGCGCGGCGCCGAGAATTTCCATCGCAGCGTCGTGTGCATCGGCCATGTGGTTGAACATCACCACGACCGAAATGCGCTCGGATGGCACATAGAGGCGATGGCTGCGCCAGCCGCGCAATGCGCCGCCATGACCGGTGACCGATCGCCCGAATGCAGCGGCACGGCTGAGACCGAAGCCATAGGACGCAGTGCTGCCGTCGGCGAAGGTAACGGGTGAGGACATGCGTGTATACAGCGCCGCAGGGTCGTCGCGCGTCGCATCGATGTGATGTTCCCAGGCGATCATGTCATCGAGACTGGCGCCCAGACCCGCGTCTCCCGTCCAGACGATCCGATTCTTCGCGGCGCTGAACCCACTGCCAGATGTACCTTCGTACCCCTCGGTGCCGTCGGGCATGGCCCGCGTATCGGCGGCCAATAGCGCGTTTGCCATCCCGGCGCGGTCGAACACGCGCACGCGCAGCAGCTCGGCGAAGCTGCGACCGGTACGTTCCTGCATGATGTCCGACAGAAGACGGAAGTTCTGGTTCACGTAGGAAAAGCGCGTACCGGGGGTGAACTGCAGAGTCTTCGTGCCACCGATCACCCGTGCGGTCTCGCTGTCGCCGAACGCGGCCTCGGCTGGCGAGCCCTGCAGCATCGCCACAGCCCAGTAGTCGCGCAGGCCGGATTGGTTGTGACAGAGGTGCAGCGCGCCGGGCGTCGATTGCTGCAACAAAGGTAGGCGGGCGCGCACGTCTCCATCCAGCACGGACGGGTCGGGGAAGCTGTCGAGCACCACTGCGCAGGTGAACTGCTTGGTGATGGAGCACATACGGAACAGCGTGCGCGGGGTGAAGGGAATGCGCCTTTCGGCATTGGCCCAACCCCATGTATGGCGGATCAGGACCTCGCCGTTGCGCAGCACGGCGACCGCGCCACCGGGTCCGGCGTAGGAGCGTGGCAACGTCTCGATCGTGCGGTCCAGTCGGCTGCTTATCATACGCGCTACTCTCATATCGCGACTGTGCCTGGTAAAGCCCACGACAACGCGACAGCAGGAAACAGAGCGGCGGCAGTCGCGTTATCGGCGCATGAGCACAAATCGAAACACCCCGAACGCGCCAGAGGCGCAAGGCAATGCTCGGAAGGACCCAGATGATTGGGTCACTGGCGAGGAAAGTATGACCGGCGCTCAGGCGTCATACTTGAAGACACTCTGCGAAGAGGCTGGTGAGCCGTTTGATCCAGGCCTCACCAAGGCTGAGGCGTCAAAGCGCATCGACGAGTTGCAGGCGAAGACGGGGCGCGGCCGGGACCACTGACGGGCTACGCCACAGCCATTTCCTTGAGCGTCGCTGGAGGCGCAGACTACGGCAATGGACCCGAGCTACCTCGACCCGCGCACCGGGCAGACCTTTCCGCTCGATCAACCACGCTGGTGTGGGATCGACCATGCGCCGCTGCTGCTGACGTCGTTGCCTGGCATCACGCGCGCAGAGATTGATGCCGCGACTCGCAGCCTGTGGCGATACCGGATGGCGCTGCCGATGCAGGTGGATGATCCCATCACTATGGGCGAAGGATGCACGCCGCTGATTCGCCGCAGCCTGGACGGCGCGCCGGTGCTGCTGAAATGCGAGTGGTTCATGCCGACCGGCAGCTTCAAGGATCGCGGTGCCAGCGTGATGCTGTCATTGCTGCGCGCGCAGGGCGTGCGCGCGGTCCTCGAGGACAGTTCCGGCAACGGTGGCGCCGCGGTCTCCGCCTATGCCGCGGCAGGGGGACTACAGGCAATGATCATGGCGCCTGCCTCCACCAGCCCGGCAAAGACTGTGCAGATGCGTGCACATGGTGCGACGGTGGAGCTGATCCCCGGTACGCGGCAGGACACCGCGGATGCGGCTGTGCGACGATCCGAGACCGTCTTCTACGCCAGCCACAATTGGCACCCGTTCTTCCTGCATGGCACGAAGACCCTGGCCTATGAGCTATGGGAAGATCTTGGCTTCCGCGCGCCCGACAATATCATAACGCCATGCGGTGCGGGCTCCAACGTCCTGGGTTGCCAGATTGGTTTCTCCGAATTGCTGCGGGCCGGTGAAATCGAGCTTATGCCTCGTATCTTTGCAGCCCAACCGGCCAACTGTGGGCCGATCGCGGCAGCGTTTCTCTCTGGCGAGGACCGGTCGGTGCCGACCGAAATGCGTCCGACGATCGCGGAAGGCACCGCGATTGCACACCCGATCCGGCTCACCGAAATATTGGGAACGTTGCGCGAGACCCGTGGTGGCGCGGTGGCTCTCAGCGAGGAGGAGATCGCTGCAGCGACATTGGAGCTGGCGCGCCTCGGCATCTACGTCGAGCCCACCTCGGCGCAGGCAGCGGCCGCATTTCACAAGCTGATGGTGGCAGGCACAATCACCCCCGAACAAACCACGGTCCTGGTGCTGACCGGCAGCGGCCTCAAAGCCACACTGCGCATCGCCGAACTTCTGGGAGTGGCGCTTTGAATCCACGTATCGCGCTGCTTGGCTTTTCGATCGAATGCAATCGCTTTGCGCCTGTGGCGACCGAGCAGGATTTCGCTGCACGGACCCTGATACGCGGCGACGCCATGCTGTCGGATGCACGGTCTGCCGCGCCGCATATGCTGAGCGAATTGCCCGGCTTCATTGCCGACATGGACGCCGCTGGGGCATGGGAGCCGGTGCCGATCCTGCTCGCGATGGCCGAACCGAACGGACCGGTCGATCAGGCGTTCTTCGATCGCCTGATGGCTGAATGGGAGAGCGGGCTGCGCCACGCCGGCCGGCTGGATGGCGTCTACTGTGTCCTGCACGGCGCCGGCCTCGCCACGGCAGATCATGACCCCGAGGGAACGCTGCTGTCGCTGGTGCGGCGTCTTGTGAGTGCCGAAACGCCGGTGGTCGCCAGCTACGATCTCCACGCCAACGTCTCGGAAGCGAATGTCGCGCTGGTCAATGCATACGTCGGTTATCGAACCAACCCGCATCTTGATATGCGCGACCGTGGCGCCGAGTCCGCGCAATTGCTGCGGCGGCTGATTTCGGGCACGCCAACGCATCTCGCGCGTGTTCGCCTGCCGATCGTGCCTCCCACTGTCACCATGCTGACGGGGAAGGATGCCCACGAGCGGCCGTACGGCGAGTTGATAGATCTTGGTCAGCAGCGGATGCGCGAGCCGCCCTATGCCGGGCGCGTGCTCAACGTCTCGGTAATGGGCGGATTTGCCTACGCGGACACGCCGTTCAATGGCCTGACCGCGGTGGTGACCGCTACCGATGCCGAGGCGGCGAATGCTCTGGCACAGGAGATCGCCGAGGCCGGGTGGGCCAGGCGCGATCGATTCCAAGCCAAGCTCACCTCGCTCGACGATGCAGTGCGGCGAGCGAAAGAGACCGAAGACGTTGCCACGCCGGCGCTGATTTTCGCCGACGTTGCCGACAATCCCGGTGGTGGCGGCCGTGGCAATACGATGTGGATCGTAGAGGCGTTTCATCGGGCCGGCGTGCGCAACGCGCTGGTCGGGGTAATTCATGACCCCCCGCTGGCGGAAGAGGCGCACCGGCACGGCGAAGGCAGTCAGTTCGCCGCAAGCTTCAATCGCGGTGGTGGCGACGAATTCGCCAAGCCATTCAGCGTTGCTGCGGCAGTGCGGCGCCTGCATGACGGGAACATGCGCGGGCGGCGCGGCATCTACGCCAACAACACACTGGCGCTGGGTCCATGTGCGGCTTTGCAGCTCGATGGTATAACCGTGGTGGTGATCTCGAACCGTGTGCAGTGCGCCGATCCGGTGTTCTTCGAAGCCTTTGGCCTCGACATCGCGGCGGCACGGGTGGTGGTGGTGAAGTCGCGCGGGCACTTCCGGGGTGGCTTCGACGAGTTCTTTCGGCATGAACAGGTGGTCGAGGTCGATGCGCCCGGCCTTACTAGTCCCGTCCTGTCGCGCTTCCGCTGGCAGCACATGCCCCGACCGGTGCTGCCGATCGATCCTGCTGCGGAGTGGCCGGCGTGAGGCTGGCCGATCTTCCGACGCCGTGCCTGGTGCTGGATCGTAACATCCTGCAACGCAACATCAGCTCGATGGCGCAATGGCTAAGGCGCCAGGGTGTGCCACTGCGGCCGCACATGAAGACAGCCAAGTCGATCGATGTGGCGCGGCTGGCGACGGCGGGACAGCCGGGCGGCATCACCGTGTCTACGCTTGCGGAAGCCGAATATTTCGCTGGTCACGGCATAACCGATATCCTGTACGCAGTCGGGATTACGCCGCAGAAACTGGACAAGGTGGCGAAGCTCAACAGTGCCGGCGCCAGTGTCATGGTGCTGACGGATGATCTCGACGTGGCGACGATGGTCTCGTCGCATCACCACCCCCCGCGCGCTTTGATCGAGATCGATACCGGTGAGGGACGAGGGGGCGTCGCACCGCAGGATGAGCTGTTGCTGTCCATCGCGGCGCGTCTCGGACACTGCCTTGCCGGTGTGATGACGCATGCGGGTCATTCGTACGCCGGTCGGAGCATCGAGGCGATTGCGCAGACTGCCGAGACAGAACGCGCCGGAGTGGTGCGCGCCGCTGAACGCCTGCGCGCCGCCGGTTATGCCACGCC
>Ga0163163_10006315_pt1 | contig 10348 bp, 10 predicted proteins | sample S65metaG_FD_119766 | JGI IMG/M metagenome (GOLD analysis project Ga0163163, IMG submission 119766) | Switchgrass rhizosphere microbial communities from Kellogg Biological Station, Michigan, USA - S6-5 metaG | ecosystem: Host-associated > Plants > Roots > Rhizosphere > Soil | place: USA... | reverse complement strand
GTGGCAAAACAAGAGTCTGTAGACATTCGGTTGCACTCGATCATCTATAAGGTTGAAGAAGAGATTCGCGCAGCCATGATCGGCATGCTCGAAGCAATCGAGAAGGAGAAGATTCTTGGCAAGGCCGAAGTCCGCGATGTATTTCGTGTACCGAAGGCCGGCGTCGTTGCGGGTTGCATGGTCATTGACGGGCTCATCAAGCGCAACGCAAAGGCTCGTCTAATTCGCGATGGCGTAGTTGCCTGGGAAGGTAACATCGGCTCGCTTCGACGATTCAAGGATGACGTTTCGGAAGTCCGTGATGGATTTGAATGCGGTATCAGTCTGGAAAACTATAACGACGTAAAGGTAGGCGACCAGATTGAGGCGTACGTGGTTGAGCGAGTAGCGGCCACCGAACTATAGAACGGTATCAGGTACCAGGTGTCGGGGATCGGGCCGACACCTGGTACCTGATACCTGATACCTGCTTTTATGCGTCGTAAGGAAAGGGTTGCGGAAATCATTCTTGAAGAGATCACCCAGATCGTTGGGTATGAACTCGAAGACCCGCGACTTACGATGGTTACGGTGACTGAGGTTCGAATGTCAAATGACAAGCGCTCAGCCCGTGTGTATGTAGCTGTCGCAGGCGACGAAAGTGAGCACAAACTTGCATTGGCAGCTCTAAAGCGCGCTGCACCGTATGTGCGAAAGCAACTCGGACTATCGTTGAATCTGCCGCGAACACCCGAAATTCATTTCGTTCATGATCGCGTTGAGGAAGACGGCGAAAGAGTCGACCAGTTGCTCCATGAGATCGAGCGAGATTGGGAAAGTAAAGGAAAGGATGAGGAATGAATGGCCTTTGGCCTTAGCTCTTTGACCTTTGTAGACGTTATTCAAGGGCGAAGACCTAAGTCCAAAGACCAGGGACCTGACGCACAGGCTCAACTCCTCATAGGTAACAAATGCTTAGTCAAGTAGTTGAGTTGATCGAATCGAAGAAACGCTTCGCGATCACCTCACATATCCGTCCGGATGGTGACAGTCTGGGATCATCACTGGGGTTGTACTGGTTGTTACGCGCACTCGACAAAGACGTCGAAGTAATCATGCGAGATCCAGTGCCCCACGCTTACCAACAACTTCCAGGAGTTCAAAACGTTCGCGTAGTTCCTGCCGTTGACCCTTCATATCACGCAGTGTTCGTTATTGAATGTTCTGACATTACCCGACCAGGATTGATCGATCTCGAGAAGCAAGTCGTCGTTAATATCGATCATCATTCAACCACTGCCCTGTTTGGAACCATCAACTGGATCGATTCAACCGCTTCAGCAGTCGGTGAAATGATCTACAACCTCTGCAAAGCTACCGGCGTTCGAGTCACAAAAGAGATTGCTGAGTGCGTTTACACCGCTCTCATTACCGATACCGGATCTTTTCACTACTCCAATACAACTGAGCGCACTTTCAAAGTCGCATCTGAACTTGTACGCATCGGAGTGAAACCCGCAAAGACGGCGGAAGCGGTCTTTGCCAGCTACCCTTGGAGCAGAATTCAATTGATGGGGGCAGTGTTGTCGACAGCTCGTCGGGACGAGAGCGGGCGCGTTGCCTGCATGCGCCAATCACTCGAAATGCAACGAGACTCCCAGGCTTCCGACGAAGATGCCGACGGCTTTGTTAACTATCCGTTGACGGTTGAGGAGGTTGAAGCCGTTGCGATGCTCAAAGAATCCGAGCCCGGCATCTACCGAACTAGTTTGCGTTCCAAGGGTGATGTGAATGTTGCCAAAGTCGCCGAGATGTTTGGCGGAGGTGGTCACCGAAACGCAGCCGGTTGCACGCTAAAGGGAGACTGGGAAGAAGTTGAGACAGAGATCGTTTCACTTCTACAGGAAGCAGTTAAGCGTGCGAACGGCCTTAAGGACATTACTGAAGACGCATTGAAAGATCCTGGCCTGATGTCAGTCTAGAGAAGAGTTCTCAGCCGCAGATTTTCGCAGATCCAAACAGATCAGAGAGAGCTAGTTAGACAGCTCAACCACTTTTCCGATCTGAGCTGATCAGCGCTCATCTGCGGCTTAAGAGTTTTCGCAATGTCTACGAAAGAAAAGAAGTACAAGTGGCGACGCCGGGATTATCAGGAGCAGACGCGCGGGCTGTTGATGGTCCACACCGGAAACGGTAAAGGCAAGACAACCTGTGCGCTGGGACTAATGATGCGCGCGGCAGGTCGTGGACTGAAGTGCTGCATGATTCAGTTCATGAAGTCGCGAAACGATCGCTACGGTGAACATTTGTCCGCCGAGAAACTCGGGATTGAAGTTCACACGATGGGCGACGGATTTACGTGGGACACCAAGAATCGAGAGCAGGACATCAAGACCGCACGAGAGACGTGGAACTTGTGCGTTGAGAAACTTCGGTCCGGAGACTACGACATGCTGGTCTTCGACGAGCTGGTTTACGTTTTGAGTTACAAGATGCTTCCTGTCGAGGAGGTTGTGGACGAATTAAAGACTATTCGCGCAGAGCAGCCGGCCCTACATGTTGTCGTTACTGGACGTGACGCGCCGCCTGAATTGATAGCGGCTGCCGATCTGGTCACCGAAATGACCGAAATCAAACACCCGTTTACGGCCGGTATTAAGGCTCAACAAGGGATTGAGTTCTAATTGGGTAGAACCCGCAAATACGGCTCTGCTCTGCAGGTAATCCGAAATCTGCGATTCGAAATTCGGAATTCCCGAGTCGTGTGCTAACCTTAAATCAACCCCATGGCCTGGTTCAATAAAAAGACTAAGCGTATAGAGGCCGTTCCTCCCGATCAGCGCGTCGTGAAGACCGAAAACGTCTTCGTGAAGTGCGATGGTTGTGAGGCTCACCTGTACAAGGGCGAACTCGAAGACGGACTCCAGGTTTGCAAGCATTGCAGCTACCATTTCCGTATCGGCGCCCGTGAACGACTCGCTCTCCTCTTCGACGACGGTAAATTCGAAGAACTCGATAGCGAAGTGATCTCAATTGATCCACTCGAATTCTCGGACAGTAAGCCCTACCATTCCCGGCTCAAACAAGCAAAAGAATCCTCTGGGCTTCCGGAAGCGATAATCAACGCACGTGGTACCGTTGGAGATCATCCCGTCTGCGCCGGTGCGATGGATATGCTCTTCATAGGCGGCTCAATGGGTTCAGCAGTCGGCGAAAAGGTAACTCGTCTAATCGAGCGCGCAATGAAAGAGCGCAGCGCAGTGGTTATCTTCTCAGCGTCCGGCGGAGCGCGAATGCAGGAAGGCACGCTTTCGTTGATGCAGATGGCCAAGATTTCCGCCTCTCTCGCCGCCCTTGATGAAGCACGTCTTCCCTTCATTTCTGTGTTGACCGATCCGACCACTGGCGGAGTAACGGCGAGTTTCGCAATGCTCGGTGACGTCATCATTGCTGAGCCGAAAGCTCTGATCGGCTTCGCCGGTCCACGCGTCATCGAACAAACGATTCGGCAAAAGCTTCCCAAGGACTTTCAAAGATCTGAGTTCCTACTGGAGCACGGCATGATCGACGATATCGTTGACCGTCGTGAAATCAAGTCGCACATCACCAGGGTGTTGAACTTCATGATGAACCCCGAGATTCACGGGGAATCAGATATCGAACGAGCCCGCCGGCGAGCTATCTCGCGAGGCTAGTCCCTGGTCGCAAATCTCGCCTGAAGACTGATGCGGCAGATGGATTTCGACGAAGCAGTAAACTACCTCCTCAGCCTTGGCCATGAGACCCTCACGATAAAACTTGGTCTCAAGACAACCGAACTACTCCTTCAAGCATTAGGTAATCCGGAAAAATCATTCACTGCAGTTCAAATTGCCGGAACGAACGGCAAAGGATCAACTGCTGCCTTTCTCGATTCGATTTGCCGTAACGCTCGTGTCAGGACCGGGTTGTATACATCGCCTCATCTTCAGTCGATAACGGAACGAATCAAGATCGACGGAGTCGACGTATCAAGAGACGTGTTCGCGCGTTGTGTAACTCAGGTGAGGTTAACTGCTGAGAGTTTGCTAACAAACGGCACGCTGACGGCGCTGCCAACTTTTTTCGAACAAGTAACAGCGATTGCCCTTGTTGCCTTTCGGGAAGCTGGGATTCAGTTGGCAATTCTTGAAACTGGGTTGGGAGGCAGACTCGATTCGACGACCGCGGCCAACGCTTCTGTCTGCGCAATAACTCAACTAAGTTTCGACCATGAAGAGTATCTGGGCCACACTATCGAAGATATCGCCGCCGAGAAAGCTGCAATAATTCGTGCCGGTTCAAGAGTAGTGATCGGCAAACAGCAAGAGAAAGCACTCGCGGTGATTCTTCAGCGCTGTGAAGAAACGGGTGTCGTTCCGTTTGTCGACGGTTGTCGATCAACGATCGACGATGTTTCAGCAGACGGAAGATTTTCTGTTGTCTTCGAAACTGAAACTATTCGCTACGAGAAAACGCGACTCAGTCTTCGTGGCCAACACCAGGTCGAGAACGCGGCTGTGGCCATCCAGTTGGCTGAAGTTCTCAACTCAGAACGCTTTTCGATATCACCGGCTGCGACGATCGCGGGGATCGAGCACGCATCACACCCAGGACGATTGGAGTTCATTCGCAGCGAGCCAACAATCCTCCTCGATGGTGCGCACAATCCAGCAGGTGCGTTGGCGCTACATGGCTTTCTGAATGATTTTGCAAAGCGGCCGCTAACGATAGTTTTTGGCGCTATGCGCGATAAGCGACTCGAAGAGATCGCAGAAACTCTCTTTCCCCTGGCAGACAACCTTGTCCTGACAACTATAAATAATCCGCGCTCGGCAACAATTGATACGCTAATCTCGCTGGCCGAGCGATTTGCGTCAGGGCGCGTAACGGAAACGTCTATGAGCAATGAAGCCGTAGACACCGCACTTGATCTGACGCCGTCGAGTGGCATGATCTGTATCACCGGATCGCTCTACCTGATTGGCGAGACCCGTCAATGGATTCAAGAACGCTCATTTAATTCTGGTAGCTAGAGAGAGTCACTAATGCCAACTAACCACGACCTACCCAAAGTAATAGAAAGCAAGCGAGTATTTGACGGCAAAGTGTTTGATGTCACGGTTGATACGGTTAAAGAAGGCGAACTAGTTTATAAACGAGACGTTGTTCGTCATCCTGGTAGCGCCGTCATCATTCCTGTCTTCGATGACGAGAGCGTTGCTCTCGTGAAGCAGTACAGACACCCTGCCGTGCGTTATTTGCTTGAAGCTCCTGCCGGTACGTTGGAAGAGGGTGAACGACCCGAGATTGGTGCGGCGCGCGAGCTGGAAGAGGAGTTGGGAGTAGTTGCCGGAAAACTCGAAAAGCTAACAGAGTTTTTTGTCTCGCCGGGCTTTTGTGAAGAAAAGATGTGGGTCTATCTCGCGACGGAACTTACTGAGACAAAACAACGGTTGGACGATGACGAACTAATCGAAGTAGTTCGCATCAGCTTTGTTGAGGCGTTGGAGATGATTTCTGACGGTGAGATTGAAGATGCGAAAACGATGATTGGGTTAATGCTGGCTGCGTCTCGACTGGGCTCTCCGCTTCTTGAAGCGCAATACCCGGCGGTGTGAGTCTCTATGCTCCACAAACGTTCGTATACGTTCTCATTACCGGTTGACCGCTTCAAAGTAAGTCACCTAAACTCGATTCAGTGATTACAAACGACTCTTTTCCACCTCCAATTCAAACGGGTGCTGAGCCTGCAGACATTCACCAAGCCAGTTCGATTCAAGCAACTGTTCCGGCTGTTAATGCGGCCGGCAACGCATGGACAGAAGTTGCCAGGGCGTTCATCGCTTGGATTGGCAGCGTTGTCCTCTTAGTTCTCGTGCCGCTTCTGGCGGTGATTCCCTATTTTATTTATCGCGCTGCGACCTCCGAGGTACCAACAGCGCAGGCACTTGCCCAGGATAAGATCTTTCTATTGATCTCAATCCTTGCAGTGATTCCGGCTCACGCCCTCACGCTGCTTGGCATATGGTTAATAATCACTAAATGGGGAAGAGCGCCCTTCTGGAAAACGTTGAAGTTTTCCTGGCCGCCAAATGTCTTGCCGTGGCGGGGCTTCGCGATCAGTTTTGGAATCGCGGTAATGCTTTTGGGTTTTGGTGGATTGATAACATCGTTGCTGGGCGGTCAAAAGACCGACCTCGATGTCTTGATCGAAAGTTCGTTTGCCGCACGACTGGCGACAGCATTCCTGGCACTTGCCACAGCTCCACTGGTTGAGGAAGTCATCTATCGTGGAATGTTGTATCCGGCAATTCAACGACTCCTGGGAATGGGCTGGGCAATTGTTGTCGTATCGGTGATGTTCGCGGGTGTTCATGTCCTTCAGTACAAGAACAATATCGGCGTAATCGTCGTTATCACGATTCTCAGTATTACCCTGACATTGATTCGGGCCTGGACTGATCGCTTGCTGCCCTCGGTTGTTATTCACACGATCTTCAATGGGCTGCAATCGCTCTATTTAGTTCTTCAGCCATTTATCGAAAAGCCCGAAAAGGTAAAGCCCACTCCGGCCTTAATCCAACTCTTCCATACCATTCAGCATTTCTTCTGAGTCTATGTCATACGATGTTGTCGTAGTTGGCGGCGGCGTTGGCGGACTCACCGTTGCCGCGTTACTGTCTGCCCGCGGGTTCAACGTGTGCCTGCTTGAGCGACAATCACAAGTCGGCGGCTGCATCGGGCGGATGGGATTTGGTGGATATGACTTCGAACCGGGTATGGGTCTGCATACTTCGTGGGGGCCCGGAGAGATTTACGAGCGCGTCTTCTCAGAGCTGCCCGTGGAAGCTCCCGAAACCAGGTTGATTAACTCCGACTATCTCGTCAGATTTGAAAACAGCACGGACATACCTCTCAGGAAAACCGACGGCGAGTTCTTTGATGAGTTGCGCAAAGCGTTTCCAGAATGCTCCGAGTCAGCGGTTCAGTTCTACAAACTCGTCTCAGACTTAAGTCAGAAATGGAAGAGTGATGCTTCTGAACAAAGGCACGGATTCTTAGGGCGGGCGCTAAGAGGTTTTCAATCCGTAAGCCGCGTCGATGGCGTTAAGGAAGCGACGAGACGAACAGCGCTGAGCTATGCAAGCAATACGTCTCCCAGGTTTCAGCGCTTTGTCGATGCTCAGCTCAACGCGTTCCTACAAACGAGCATTAGTAGATGTGCTTTCCTGCCAGCCTGTCTCGCGCTAATGGTACCTCGTACGAACCTCTACTCGATCGACGGAGGCACCGCGACAATCGCCGAAAAACTGGTTGAGTCGATAAAAAAGTCTGGCGGAACAATTCGCTTAAACACTTCTGTTCTTCGTCTTGCGTACAACGAAAGTGGTGCTGCCGTTGGCGTAGACCTGCTTACTGGCGAAACCGTCGTAGCGAAACGGGCAATTATCAGCAACCTAACGATCTGGGATACCTACGGAAGATTGGTCGGCCTGCACCGTACACCAGCTGAGATCAAAAGCCAGTTACAGGAAAACCAGAGCAGGGGTGTCTATCTCATCTGCGCTACCGTTGATGAAACCGCGAGGCAACGACTACCGGCCCAAAACTTTCTTGTCGCCAAAAGCCAGACTGGATCTGAGATTGAAAGCATTTCAGACGAGTTTACCTTCACGATGGGCCAGCCCGCGGTTGATGGCAAGACGCCAACGACCATAAAGACTTCGAGTGAAGTCCTACCGTGGTTTGCGTTTCAGACTAGTGAGGAAGACTACGAGGAGCGTGACCAGGAGGCCCTTGAACGGTTCTGGACTGAAATTCATCGTCTGCTCCCCGAACTAGGTTCTGGAATCGAAGTAATTGAAACAGCGAATCCGAGAACCTATTACGATCAGACGCGACGCAAGCTGGGGATGGTCATGGGACTTGAGGAGATTCCAGCTCGACTGAACGCGGGCGGCCAGCCTAGCACTTCGATCCCAAACCTCTTCATGGTCGGCGATACTGTTTCATCTCAAGGTTTTGGCACCCCCTCAGTCGTCTCATCTTCCCTGGTTCTCGCTAATCAACTTTCAAAATAGTTCTAGACACTCATGTATTGTCTATTGTATACGTGCACTAGACAATATGTACGTCACAGTCGATGAACGGGACGCACGACCGCTGTATCAGCAGCTCGTTGACGAAATAAAGACGCTGATTGCTCGTGGTGAATTGGCAGAAGGAACCTTGCTGCCTCCGGTTCGACAGGTGGCGTCTGATCTTGGGGTCAACCTCAATACAGTCGCTTTTGCTTATCGACGGCTTCAAAAGGAAGGCTTGATCCGAGTGAGGCATGGATCCGGAGCCGTCGTCATTTCACAAACGGTCAAGGAAAAGCCGGATGACCGGCTTCGGGCTCAACTGCGAACAGCTTTGACGCAGCTGATTCTTGCCGGTCTGAAGCAGCCCGAGATTAAGGTAATGATCAACGAAGAGCTGGACGAGCTCTTGAGAGATTCAAAAAGAGGCTAGTGTAGAGTCAGCGTTGAGGCGGACGCGCCGGCAAGCGCTGTCCACTATCCACGTCCCTTGGCGCCGCATTTGTCGACGGTGAGGCGCTTGGCATCGAGGGAGCGGAACTAGCGGGCATAGTCCTGGTTGGCGCACTGGAAGAGCCCGAACTTGAAGAACCGCTGGAGCCACCCTGATAGCCGCCATTTCCATTTCCGCCTGAGTAGCCAGAGGTTGGACGGTAACCGGGATAATACCCACCGCCACCCGCATAACCGCCGTAGACGGTTGTTGGATACGATTGGCCGTACGGCGAAGAGGCGCCATAACTAAACGGTAGGAAGGTGTAGCAACCAGCTCGCGAGTTGTAGAGCCAATAACCACTTCTACCAAAGCCACTGAGGAAAAAGTCCGAATCCACTGAGGAAAATGCTGAATTCAAACTCCGCGGATTAAGGCGACTGTTTGCTTTTGCCAAAGTTTCAGCTCTAGCCTTGCTCCACCGCTCGATCGCCACATCCTTTTCGAGTTTCTTTTCCTCGCTGGTGAGCTTGGCTACGGACACTGTGGTCGCACTAAAGACCACTTTGTTTCCGCCTTTTATTTTGGTATGGGAGTCTCCAAGGATAACGCGACCTTTTCGGACTATCAGTTCCGTGGCGTCATCAGGAACCACATTAAGACGATAAAGGCCCTGGCGATCGATCGCCAACCGAGCATGCGGCGTGCTGATATTGATCAGCATCTGGGTCTCTTCAACGCCGGCCGCCTCAACGATAGCGGTGCCGCGTATCAACCGTAATTCCAGGTTCGCAAGCGAGTTGTTCGCAAGTTCAACCTCAGAATCACCGCCCAAACGCAGATAGGACCCGGGGTTCAGGAGTATCTCAACCCGTCCGTCTGTTGCGGTGCGTACTCGATCTCCGGTCTCAAGGTCATCAGTGACGGTAAGTTGCTGCCAGTCAGTCTCACCCTTGGTGTGCATTGCCGCCTGACCGGTCACAGCATTGATTCCACCCGCCTTGGCTGAAATAACAAACTTGTCACGGTTTTGGGCCTGGATGCTCATCGCAGAGCACAAAAGCACCATACCGGAAAAAAGCGACAGCATTGGCAGGTTAGTGATTCTTCTCACGGAAAAGGCCCTCCGTTTCGATTTTGGGGATGTGGCCGGTAGACTCGCAAGCATTATAGACCGGACGCCAGCATTTACAAGCTTTTCATCCATACTATTTGTGTGTGGACAAAACAAGTTCCTACTGATCGCTCAGGGTGGCGAAGTACCCGCGTCTGGTGCGTGCCAGTAAATCAGGTCGTTGTGGAAGTTGCACTTCTACCGAACGCCATTTCCCATCCAGGATTCTGTTTGATGGTCGGTAGCCGACACTATAAACGGTGCTTAGATCACGAATAACCTGACCGTAAAGTTGATCGAGATCGCTAAGCTTCCCTGCTTTGTAAAGCGTGGTAGCACAAGTAGCGGCAATGCGGCCCAACTGTTCTCGAGCCATAGAATAATTTTCGCGTGAGACGTGCAGGTGTTTGATGTCCTTTACGACCTCTTCCTCGGTGTCGAGGTAAATCGGAAAGATGATGGTTTCTGAATCTCGAATCGTTTGCTTGAGGGCCTCAAAGGTAATCGCCGAACCGTTACCCGGCACTCCTGGCAAAGCGTTGTCAATTCCGTCCGTCATCAAGACTATTGCGCTTCGGCGACTGGTGGGTCCCCGAACCACCATATCTTCCAGAACATAGTTCAACGCATCCCAAAAGTTCGTGCCACCTGACGCATCATCGATCTCATCAATACTGTGCTTCAATTTCTTTCGATCAACCGTGAACGACGAATAGAGTG
>Ga0163163_10006312_pt1 | contig 10351 bp, 9 predicted proteins | sample S65metaG_FD_119766 | JGI IMG/M metagenome (GOLD analysis project Ga0163163, IMG submission 119766) | Switchgrass rhizosphere microbial communities from Kellogg Biological Station, Michigan, USA - S6-5 metaG | ecosystem: Host-associated > Plants > Roots > Rhizosphere > Soil | place: USA: Michigan... | reverse complement strand
TTCCCGAGGTAGCGGCCAGGGATCGGAGTGGAACTGGACGACGGCACCCTCGTGGTCGATGTCGATGACGTGAACGTCGATCTCGCGTCCGTCTCGGTGGGCATCGACGAAAGCCGAGTCGAAGTGCAGAGTGTCAACTTGGATCAGTTGGCTCTCCGACCATTCGAGTTTCCTGTCGAAGCCTTCGCTCTGAACGATCTCTGCGTAGCGTGGAAGGTCCGAGATCAGGACGAGCAGGTCCAGGTCTTTATGTTCTCGGGTCACGCGGCCGAGTAGAGCGTCCACGCCCCAGCCGCCCATCACCCAGCACCGGACACCGTTCTGGTCGAGCCGTTCGTAGACCGCCTGCGCTTGCTCAGCAGACATCGCCCCAGTCATGCACGAAGTCTGCATCCCCACCCGGCTCGAGTCGACGCACCACCCGCTCATCAGCGTAAGTCGTTTTGTGTCAAGCGTTGGTCGGTGCCTCGGCCGTCGTCTGTCCCTGCATAGCGGTGATGGGGTTGTTCCCCAGCAACGTGTAATCGGGTTGAGGAGACGGCGGCCGGGGCTGCCCATGATGAACGTCGAGGTGACCGTGGTTCCTCAATGCCGAGCAGGGCTCGCCCCGACCGTCAGCTTGATCGCCGCGACGGGGATCAGGCGGCCAACGCCACCTGCCTGCGACTCCCGGTGCCGTGGGAGGCGATCTCGGGGTCCCATAGGTGTCCGGTGGTGATGACGGCGTGCAGCTGGCGCAGGATGGCTGCGGCTATGACGGTCTGGGCCTGGGTCGCGGTGAGCTTGTTCGTCGTCCGGGTGGTCAGATGCTCATAGCGGGCGGCGTAGACGGGGTTGCCACGTTGTGCCCCCCAGACGCCCGCCACGCGGCCAATCGCAGGGCGGGGCGGCCTTGGCCGGTGAGTTTGGTACGCCCGACGAAGGTGCCAGACAGCTTCTCCCGCGGTGCCAGACCGGCGTGCTTGACCAGGGCTCGGGCGGTGGCGAACCTGTTCGGGTCTCCGGTCTCGGCCAGGATCGCCGCAGCGCCGACCGCGGACATACCGGGGATGGAGGTGGCCAACTTGGTGAGGTTGAGCTCGTCGAGGACGTCGGTCATTCGGGTCTCGGTGTCGGCGAGCTTGCCGGCGGCGTCGTGCCAGTCCTGCATAAGGAACGCAACGCGCTCCAATGCGCCGGACCGGTGCGCGGTCACCCCGGTCGGATCCGCCAACGCTGTGAACAGCTGCCGCAGGATACGCAGCGACGGCTTCTGCCCGCCCCGGCGGATGATTTCGCGGCGTACCACTTGCTCAAACCGATCGATCCCGAGTCGGCGGGTGCGGGCCAGGTCTCCGCGGTCTCGTTCGCAGACCAGAATCATTGCCGCCGCCCAGGTCTTGGACCGGAACGGCTGCCTGGCCGTGTCGAGCGCGGCTGGCCACACGCACTCGAGCAGCGCACGCATCTGTTGGATCTGGCTGACCATCTCGATGACGAGTTGCTCGCGGCGGGTGCCCAGGTGCCGCAGCCGGCCCCACGTCTCATCGACGGGCTCGGGCACGTAGCAGCGCAGCTGCGCGGTTAGCCGGGCAATCAGCACCGCGTCCTTTTCATCGGTCTTGTCGAAGGTAAGGTCCTCACTGCGCCTGGCCCACGAGGTCAGCATCGGCTGCACGCACACGAACGGCATCGCCCGCTCCGCCGCCAGTTGTCCGAGGACCCGCCACCGGTGCCCAGTCGGCTCACATGCCACCGTGACACCGGCCCAGCCTTTCGCTTCGGCCCGTTCGGCGGCCCAGTCCAACGCCGCCCCGAGATTCCAGGCCCGGCAGCGGAATGTCTTACGGGCCAACACTTTCGAGTCGTGGTCGGTCACGACGACCATCTGCTTCGCATCGGCTAGATCGATCCCCACGACCGCGTTGGTCACCGGTACCAACTCGCGCAGCCGAGCCAACCGAGCGTTGCGGTTGCGATCACCCCGGGAGACACCACTACCGTTACTCATGAACGTCCTCCTACGCGCATGGGACACCAAGCCCGACAAGCGCATCAGGAGGACGTTCCTACGCCTGTGACCGACACGCAGAACGTCTTTCTATGCCGATGAGCGGTTGCCCGAACGGCGCCCGCAAGCGAGCATCTCGTGCATGGCGTCATGGCTTGGCGCCGAAGGAGGGTGAGTCGCTGTGGCAAAATCAGCCGGGGTTATCCCCATGATCGCTTACCGCGATGGCCCGCGGGCCATGGACTGGCTGGCGGCTGCCTTCGGATTCCGAGAGAGAACTCGGTGGGTGGACGAGAACGGTGTCCTAACACACGGAGAGATGGAGACCGATGCAGGCATCATCATGATGGCCACGCCCAGCCCAGACTACGAAGGCCCATTACAGCACCGCTCTCACTGCGACCTGGCCGCCGCCTGGTCATCCGTCCCCTGGGTGATCGACGGTGTTCTGGTGTACGTCGACGACGTCCAATCTCACTTTGAGCACGCCAAGGAAGCCTGGACCGCTCTTGCTGTCCGGGCTTGAAGAGGGGCCCCCGGACACCCTCCTCTACCGAGCGGAGGACCTTGAGGGACACCGCTGGATGTTCATGCAAAACACCGCCTGATGGGAGCGAATCGCCCGCTTTCTATGCCGCAGTCCGTGCGCGCTCAATCGACGATGAGTGGATGGTGAGTCGAGTAGGCTGCCCCCGTGGATGATCCGTCGGCCTCGCTGCACCTGGTCAGCAACCGCTTCGCGGCTGATGCCGTTGGCGCGAGCAGTATGCGGGACGGGGAGAGGTGCTTCCGCCAGCCGAGCGCACCGGTACGTTTTCACCGCGAGCGTCAGGACACGTCGTCCGCTGGGTGGCTGCGGATGCTGGAGCTGATCGATGAGGCCGCAGCCGATGGGCGGGAGGTGTTCCGCCCGCTGGTCGAGCTCACGCCAGCCGAGCGGGCGGATCTGGTGACATTGCCGCCGACGATCGCAAGGCTCACTCGGGTCAAGTACTTCGTGTTGTACGGCAGTCTTGTGGTTCGGATTCCGCCCGAGATCGGGTCGATGGCCAGTCTGGAGGTCTTCGAGCCGTACACGTCGTACTCGTTGCATTGGTTCCCGTACGAGCTGACGAGGTGCGCGAGTCTGCGCGACAGCACGGTGAGCACGCGAGCCCTGTACGGGAACTTCAAGTTCCGGCCGGCATTCCCGAGACTGCAACCCGAGGGTGCGCTGGCCTCGCTACCGGATCCCGATGACCTTGATCCTGGCGTATGGGGTGTCGAGTCGATTCCCAGCTGCAGTGTGTGCGACGGGCCTATCGCGCCAGCCCGGTTCAGCCAACGGTGGATCTCCATTCGGGTCGCCACGGACGTGCTGCCCCTGCTCGTAAATGCCTGCTCAGACAGCTGCATTCAAGCACTCCGTACCCCGCCGGAGGACCATGTAGCCACGCCGCATCAGGGCGGTCGTGAAATCCAGCAGCCCGAGCCGAGGTGGTGAGCGTCGCCAGCCATTGGCTCAGCTATGAGGGTCGCTCCCGCCGAACCGGAACGACCGGATCTCATGCCGACGAGCGCGTATCGCGGCTGCAGGTTCGTCCGAGGTCGAGGGCCTCCACCAACACCCGACCGCTGTTCGCCGGGGGCCGCTGAGAGCAGCTAGTCTCCGCCCACTGGATCCAGTGCATCTGTACACCGGTCGACCGCATTCTCCGGGCGGAGCGTGTGGGGGTCGAACCGGATTTCCCAGGTCGTGCCGTCCTTGGCCACGACAAAGACGGTGGCGCCACCGGTCAGACTTGCGTGATCAAATAGCCATTCCGGTCCGGCTTCCGAACGCTCGTCGATGAAACAGGCTGTGTCGACGTCGCCTTCGTAGCTCAACAGTCCTCGATGGCTGCGTGGGCGCAGTACGACGTCGTCGGACCCGAAGAAGACCGGGCGCTGGTGCCGGACAACCGTGTACGCGGCCGATCCGCCACTGTCGACCCGACCGATTCGCTGAAGGTGGCGCGCAATACGACGTCGGCGAAGCAGGAAAAGGTCACGAGTATGACGACCAGTCCGACGGCGAGTCTACCCACGACCCCGAAACGTCGACGCACGATGCCAAAGTAGCCAGCCGCTGCCAGCATCACCAAGGCGACCAGGATGCCAACTCAGGCGGATCGCCGAGGATGTGAAGGTAGACGTGGCCCTGCTCGTGCTCCGGCAGCATCAACTGTCCCTCATCAAAGTGATACCCAGCGTCCGCGGCGGACACGATGGTGACAGCGATCATCGCGACCGCGGCGCCGGCCAAAGCGATGGCGAGTTTGCGGCGAGGACGACTACTTCCTCGTCCACACGCCGCGCTCTGATCCCTGCGGTGTGTCCGCGCCGGCCGATTCTCAATCCTGTTTGTCAAGCGGCGATGGCGGTTCGGATGTGCCCTTCGTCGTAGAGGCGGCCGTCGCGGAGCATCGCCCAGAGCACGTTGACGCGGCGCCGGGCCAGGGCGAGGACCGCTTGGCCGTGATGTTTGCCGTCGGCCGTTTGCGGTCGTAGAACGTTCTCGAGGCTAGGCTGCGCTGGATGCTGATGACGGCTGAGGTGTAGAAGACCCGTTGGAGTTGGCGGTTGTATCGCTTCGGGCGGTGCAGGTTACCGACGCGTCGGCCGGAGTCGCGTGGTGTGGGCGCCAGCCCGGCATAGCCGGCGAGGTGGTCGGCGGAGGCGAAGGCGTCCAGGCTGCCGCCGGTGGCGGAGAGGAATTCTGCGCCAAGCAGATCATCGATTCCGACCATGCTGGTGATGACCTTGGCGTGGTGGTGGCTCTGGAACCGTTCGGCGATGAGCTTGTCCAGCTCGGCGAGCTGCCGGTCGAGCTCGATGAGGTTGGTGGCAAGTCGGGCGATGAGTTCGCCAGCCATCGCCTCACCCGGGACCCGGACGTGCTGAGCCTCGGCGGCGCGCATCGCTGCGGTGGCAAGCTTGTCGGCGTTGCGGACCTTGTGTTCGCGAAGCCATAGCTGCAGGCCCGTATACGGGACCTGGGCGAAGACGCGAAACGCTGCCCACGCCGCGTGTACGTCGATAACGCCCTCAGAGTCGACCCCATGCTCGATCAGAGCGAGCTCGAGTTCGTCGGCCGCGCAGGGCCACGAGACCGCCGAGCCTGCCACGGCTGACAACATAGGTTGTCCCCGCGCTGGATCACCGCTTCACCTGCCAGCGTGTCGGCCACCAATTTGAGCACCCGAGCGACATCGTGCTATCTCACGGGTCGCACGCGCTCGACGACGGCCCGGTTCTGTCGTATGAAGCGGCCGGAATGGCACATCGATGGCGCTCTGCGCGTCTACAATCCGGACGTGCGGCGCACGCTCAGCGTAGAGTTCGTCCGCGAACAGTGGGCGGAGGCCCGCCTGCTCGGGCTGTGGAACCTGCTGTTCGTACCCGTCATGTGCGTCCCACTCATCGGGTCCGTCCTGCTGATCACGCAAGGTATCGACCTGTTACGCGCCGACGTGCCCGGATCGGTCACTTTCACGAGCTGCGAGCCGACCAAGGGCGGCTGGAACTGCGACGGCCCGTTCATCTCAACCGAGGGCTCGGTGCGCATCCAACGCGTACGTCTATACCCGTACTTCGCACAGAGCGATCAGCCCGCCGGAACGGTCGCCGCCCGGGTGTCCGACGCTAAGGCCACTCAGGCTGATCGATCCAGCAAATCATCGTTCCCGGTTCCGTTGTGGGGTGGAATCGCCATGGGCCTGATCGGTGCCTGGTGGGTGTACGCGGTCTACCTCACGCCCGCGAAAGGTGGGGCGGCCGCCATACGACGGCGCCGCCGGCCGTGACCAAACCGTGGGCCGTCGACCGGTGCGGAGCCGGCCGAGTTTGGCCTCGTCCACCGCTCTCGCGCGTTTCAACAGTTCAATAGGCCAGCGTCGGACCATCACATCGACGGGTCCAACGGACCTGATCGAGACGAACTTGCGCGGGAGGACTGCCGCCGGAGGACGAAGACGGAACCCCGTCAAATCCTGAGGATGGGTCATTCGCGGTGGAATGGGCGATCAGCCCGCAATAGATTGTGGTACCGCGGGCGGCGGCACCGTGCGGAGGGCCATCGGGGAGGCGTGATCGTGCCGATGGATGGAACGGGATGGAACGCCCTAAGGGCATGGGCTATCGGATCAGGAGTGTCGCGTCGGTGGCGTTGGTCGTGGCCGTCGCGACCGGCGCGTGGACCGCCGTCCCCGCGTCGGCGGATACCAACGACTCAGCGGTGGTCGGCTGGGGCTCGGACTTCTTCGGCGAACTCGGTGACGGTACGACGCAGGACACGTCTGTCCCGGTCCGCGCCCTGGGCATCGCGGACAGTGTGCGGCAGATCGCGGCCGGCAGCGCCCACTCGCTGGCGCTGACGACCCGCGGCGAGGTCTGGGCGTGGGGCGACAACACCACCGGCGAACTCGGCGACGGCACCACGACCGCGCACCACCTACCGCAGCGGGTCCCAGGGCTCACCGGTGTCGTCGCGATCGCGGCTGGCAACGGGTTCAGCCTGGCCGTGCTGGCCGACGGTACCGTCAAGGCTTGGGGGCAGAACAACTTCGGCCAGCTTGGCATCCCGCACGGGCCCAACCAGCTGGTCCCGCTGACCGTGCCCGGCCTGAGCGGAGCCGTGTCCGTCGCCGCGGGCGGCGAGCACAGCCTGGCCCTACGAAACGATGGCAGCGTGTGGGGCTGGGGCTTCGATGGCGACGGTGAGCTCGGTGACGGCGGCACCAGTGACCGGCCGACTCCGGCGCCGGTGCTCCACCTCGCCGGCGTCCGCCAGATCGTGGCCGAACAGGCCGGCAGCGCCGCGCTGCTGGCCGACGGCACGGTGTGGACGTGGGGCACGGGCAGCGAAGGCGAGCTTGGCAACGGCTTGCGCCCGCGCTTCCAGACGACCCCGGTGCAGGCCCTCGTCAGTGCCATCGTGACCATCGCCGGCGGCGACTTGCACACGCTCGCGGTCCGCGCCGACGGCACGGTGTTGGCCTGGGGTTTCAACCTCGACCGTGAGGTCGCCAACGACCCGGAGATCAACCAGCCGACGCCGCGGCCGGTCGCCGGGCTCCCCGGCGGAATCACGCAGGTCGCCGCCGGCCACACGTCGAGCCTCGCGCTCGACGCACATGGCAACGCTTGGGCGTGGGGGCGGGTCAGCGGCAACCCGACCGTGAATGCCCCAATGCCGTTCCAGGTGCCCGGCCTGACCGGCGCGTCGGCCATCGCGGCCAGTGGCGACCATTACCACGCGCTGATCGACGCGCCGTCTTTCACGATCTCGCTCAACCCGACCAGCGGCAGTACGCCGGCCGGCGCGACCGCCACCACTGAGGTGACGCTGGCGCCCGCCAACGGATATGCCGGCAGCGCCACGCTGTCGGTCAGCGGCCTGCCCGCTGGCGTGACCGCATCGTTCAGCCCCGGCCAGGTCAGTGCCGGCAATCCGGCGACGTTGACGTTGCACACGGTGGTGAGCAGCTCGACCGGCACGTTCCCGATCACCGTCACCGCGACCGATGCATCGGCACTCGACCCGGTGAAAACGGCGACGTACCAGCTGACCATCACGCCGCTGGCGTCGTTCTCGATCGCCCTAAGCTCGACGGAAGGCTCGATCATCGCAGGTGGTACGGTCACGACCCAGGTCCGCCTCACGCCGGTCAACGGGTTCAACGGCAGCGCGACCCTTAGCGTCGCCGGCCTCCCCGACGGGATGACATCATCGTTCATGCCGGCCACCGTGAGCGCCGGGAGCCCGGCTACGGTCACACTGACGACCGAGCAAAGCCCGTCCGGCGACTACCAAGTGGAGATCACCGCCACGGCAGTCAACGGTGCGGCCAGCCCACCAAGCCAGACCATTATCTACGAGTTGACCATCAGCGGTCAGGCTGATCCTGGGGGGAACTAGGCGGATCACCACCCCACGGTGGTGACCAAGCTGAGATGGATGATCTTAAAGAAGTACCCCGCTGCGTGGCAATCGGTGTTCTCGCCCTGGACGTCCTAGTTGATCGATCCCTGAACTGCAGTCTTCTGCCGCGATGACGGACGTTGGGACGTCGGTCCGGTTGGCGTCTGTAGCGGCCGCAGCGGTGTCCATATGGTCTTGGCGTCGCACGGAGGCGAAGTTGGGGCGCCGACCGGTGCACCCGCTATGGAACACTGGCGCGCGTGAAGAGGCACGATGCATCCGCGCGGACCGGGGCGCGGGTCGCGTTGCTGGCCTTCCTTGCCGTTGGCTTGGCGACGGCATGGCTGGTGCCGCTGCCCCGCATTCACACCTCGCCCGGCGGCGTCGTCATGCCTGACCTGATCGCGGGGTTCGTCCGGTCCCGACCCTCGGCCGAGACCAGCCCGCCGGGGCCGACACTGCTCACCTTCCAGAGCGGGGCACTGGCCGTTTCGGACGCCTCGGAAAGTCAGCAGGTCTTGATGGGCGCCGACGGGATCACCTTCCGCAAGCTGGACGGGGTCGACGTTCACACGCGTGGCGTGTTCCTGGCCCCCAATGGCCGTGCGGTGCTCCTGACCGAACAGAACGAGGTCACGACCAGCATCGTCCACGTCGACCTCGTCACGGGTGCGCGGCACGAGTTTCCCTTGCCGGCACCGCAGTACGTGGTGATCCATGCCTGGTCGCCCGACGGCCGCTACGTCGCCTTCGGCGAGTCCGACTCGAACGAAATACGCGCCGAGTCGGCACAGGCCGATGTTGTCGCGAGCGGCACGTTCGTGCTGCTCGACCTGGTCACCGGCGCCCAAAAACCCCTGCCGCAGGTCGGGCCGATCGCCGCCGCCGCGTTCAGCCCCGACAGCACACGGCTCGCGGTGCAGTCCGCCGACAGCCGCCGCCTCGACTGCCCACAAGTCTGCAAGCCCTACCGCTTCAAAGCCTTCGTGATCGACCTCCACGGCACCGTGCTCAACGACCTGACCGCCCCGGCCGGGGACCTGGGCATCGTGCCGCACGCGGCCTGGTCGCCCGACGGGCGGTGGATCGCGATGAACCGGTGGGTCGGGTTCGACCACGGCCCGGGGGAGGTCGGCCCGCCCTATGAGCAGATCGCCGCCGTCGACGCGACCGGCGGCTCTGCCGTGCGCGGACCATTCACCGTCTATGACAAGGTTGTGCTCGGGTGGCGCGACCCCGACCACCTGTTGGTCGCGGTCCTGGGCAACCAAGCAAGTACTACCGGTCTGATCGAGGAGACATCGCTGGCCGATGGCACCTCGGCACAGGTGGCGGCGTTTGACACACCAGGTTCCTGCATCAACTTCATCCTGGGCGACAACTGCCTGACTCTCGCGCCCATGGCGGCGACCAACCTGCTACCGCAGGTGCACATCCTCCCCGCCGCCACACTGAGCCACGACAACACCACCCTGCGATGGGCGATCACCGGCGCGGTCGTCCTCGTCGGCGCGCTCTGGCCCTGGTTGTCGCTCAGGCGGCGTGGCGGCGCAAAAGCCAGGCAAGCAGTCCCGCGATAGCGGCGGCGACGAGGAAACTGGCTGCCGGACCGACGATGCTGCTCACCTCGGAGCGACCGGGTGGATAGCAACTGACTGGCTACGTCGCTGCCAACCCAAGCCCTTCACCGCGGGAGCGCCGTCGCAGCTATAACGCAGAACTGCTAGTCCGTCCACTGTCGACGGATCTACAGTCCGTCGCATGTAGCGGCTGAGTGTCGGCAACGTGAGCTACGACAGGGCCATCGTCGTTGAGGCCGTGGAGCAGACGCCCTTGGCAAGATCAAGATACCGGATTTGCCGCAGTGGGTGCGGCGATCACCACGGCCAGGTTGCGGTCAGGTCGCCGGCCCGCTGGCCGGGCATCACCACGAACGGTTCTCCGTCGATGTCGTCGAACGCAATCGCAGGATCGCCCAACCCTGCCAACGCGATCGCGGCCGGCAGCGGCCCGGCCCGGGGCTTGCGCATGCTCACACACTCGACCAGATCGTCGCGGTGCACAGGTTCGGCGAGGTCTCGCCGGCAATGCAGGCTCACCTCGCCGAGGTCGTGCCCTTTCTCGGCGTCGCACCGCGCGTAGTCCAGACAGCGCGGCAGCGGATTCTCAAGCCCCTCGAGCCGGTACCAAGCATCGCCGTGGCAGTCCGCGGACACCAACGCGGCAAGGACCTGTTCGACGGTCGGCAGTCGCATCGGCTCAGCTGTGAGGTCCGCCAACTGGGCAGCGAGCTCACCCAACCGGCCATGTTCCTGGGCCAGCCGATGCGCAGGCACGAGAAACAGAGACCAGCTCACAGCGGCCGACTTTACAAAGGAGACCGTGACGAATCCAGAGTGTCCGCGCAGACGCACGCTCAT
>Ga0163163_10006309_pt1 | contig 10355 bp, 6 predicted proteins | sample S65metaG_FD_119766 | JGI IMG/M metagenome (GOLD analysis project Ga0163163, IMG submission 119766) | Switchgrass rhizosphere microbial communities from Kellogg Biological Station, Michigan, USA - S6-5 metaG | ecosystem: Host-associated > Plants > Roots > Rhizosphere > Soil | place: USA: Michigan... | reverse complement strand
TGTCGAGCGCCTTCCCCGACGTGGATAAGGACGCCCTGGGATTCGCACCGTTTGAGGACTTCCGGATCAAACCACGAGAACTTCTCGATCTGATCCCAGGCGAAAACCTTATAGTCGCCGGGTTCACAGCGACCTTACCCGAGATTGTGATTTCGTCAATGAGCCGTAACTCGATATCCGCGTCCTTCTGCGTGACATCCGCAACCGCAAGTGCCCAGCCCTTAGCATCCCCGCCTGGATCGCCCGGTATGAACCAGTAAGAGCTGACCCAGTAGACTCCGGGCACCACTCCCGTTGTTCTAAATTCGCCGCCAGACTGAAATATCGGAAACCATGCCGCGGTTCTCGTGAACCAGCCAACTGGAGTGATGCCGATAAAGGAGCCGCGTTGTGGTGGTGGCTGACCAGTCGCATCATCGATTAAATGAACATGAATGGACCGTTCCGCAGTCTCCGGTTTCAACGTGAGATCCTTTAGCTTCTGTTCTTCACCCGCACGAACCTTCAACCGGACAGCCGAGTTCAGATTGTCTGCATCCGGGTAAAAGCGCCACGTATACTGCCGATCGGACATAATGCCTGGCATGGTTGCGGTGTAGACCTGTCTCAACGCCGAGCCTACTCCAAGAACATAGGGGGACGTGCCCGCCCCCAGGAGGTATTCCCCGGGAGCAATTCCGGAAAGGAGATATTCACCTCGTGAGTCCGTCTCAATAGTCCCTGCAACTGCGTAAGTCAGACGGCCCCAGGCATCAAATTCCCGACGTAGCAGAGTGACTTGAATTGAACCGATACCACCCGATTGACCAACAATTCTTCCTATAACCGTACCGGCACGCCGCTGGTGGATGATGAGACCGGACTTTTGCTGGCCAGCCAGGAGATCGATGAGCTCACCCGGTTCGTCTTGCCCTCCCGGTGTCGACTTGCCCAATACTTGGCCGACGTAACCATCTTTCGATGCATGGAGCAGATAGCTCCCCGCCGGAACGTCCTTGAATTCGAAGTAACCCATCCTGTTCGTTGTAACCGTCAGTACGGGTTGCCCTGTCCGTCGATTGCCAGACATCGGAATGAGCTGGATCTCTGCGAAGGTAATTGGATTGGATGTTCCATCCTCGAAGACATATCCGGAAATACCGGCTGAACTACTCTGCGGGCCTGCCAACAACAGTGCTGCACCCAGCATGCCCAAAGCGCCAATTGCGAGGGGAAATCGAAGCCTTATCATCCCGGCATTATAGTGAGAGGGCTGAAAACGAATCAAATATCGCAGTGATGCAGTGAGGACGAATGCGAAGATTCGATCCAGTACGAATCACTCAACTGCGACCCGAGCAGGCGAAGAATTGGGGATGAGATTCGATACGAGTTTCGAAATCCGGTTTTTCTTCGTCTGCAAGGTCAGCGGGGAACTTTGAATGACTCCGTTGCCAGCGTGCGAGCCAGTCCAGACCGAGGAGTGCAGGAGCCAGCGGATGTGCGACTGCTCCACTCGCTCGTGTAAAGGCAAGCGTGGTGCTGGTCTTCGGACCTGTTCGGACGCCTTCAGCAACAAAGAAACCGGCTGTCAGAAGTGCTGCTCGCACGGCCGTCGAAGCCGAGTAGGTGTAGAGTTCGGCCGATTTGGGCGAGAGCTTTTCGAGAATTCGAGAGAAGACGGCGGACGTCCAGAACCTGGCATCGGTCTTAAATGAAAACGGGTCGTAGAAAATCAGGTCCGGCGTTATCGCCGTTTCGAATATTTCCAGAAAATCGCCCTCGATCAATTGCCAGCAAAGTAAGCCGGAAGAGTGTTTCCACATACCGTTTTTCAGGAGTTCATGCGGAGCGCCGTGTCGCAGGTGCGGGAAGTCCCGCGGATTCCCAAGGGCGAGTTTGAGTGAATCCAGATCGAGTTCGAAGCTCACCAGCCGCATCGGGCGAATCGGGTGGAGCAGGCCAGTTTTCGTTCTATTCTTCCACTCCGATTCAAAACAATGTACGGCCGCCATTGCATTGGAACCCGCGCCCAGTCCCACATCCCAGATCAATAATTCGTCTGTGGACGCCGAAGAATCCGTCAGGCGCGACCCGAGACACGACTGTTCGATGTAGAGCTTGTTGGCCTCTTCACTCGGATCATTCACCGAGTGCATGACCTCACCCGAACTGATCTGGCGAATGCTGGAAAACCCATTAGGCGAGGTGTGTACCTCGTAATCACCCAGGTGTGTGTCGGGCTCAGTTCGTTGCCTTGGCTTCACCGGACGGTTCGGGTGCTCTTCGTCGGTGCGCACGAGTTCGCGCTGCTGGTGTTTGTAGAACTCGAGAAAGTCGTTTCGCAATATGGCCTCTCTCATCTCCTTCATCAGTCGATGATAGAACGTCAGATTGTGGATGGTCAGGAGATGCCAGCCCAACACCTCTCCGGTTTTGATCAGGTGGTGCAGGTATGCGCGCGAGTAGTCCCGGCAAGCATTGCAGGCGCAGTCGGCGTCGACAGGTACCTCCGAAAACTTATGCACGGACCGGCGCAGGTGAATCTTCCCGCGAGACGTGAAAACGGTGCCACGCTGCGCGAGTTGGTTCGGGATGATGCAGTCGAACATATCGACACCGCGATGAACGGACTCCAGCAGATCGATCGGCGTGCCCACGCCCATGAGATAGCGAGGCAGGCGCGCCGGAAGAAAATCCGTGACGTGCCCTGTCATTGCGTAGCGCTCCTGATGCGTTTCGCCGACCGCCAGGCCGCCGATGGCCAGACCGTCAAATGGGAGTCCGCTTAGAAACAAGGCGCTTTGCTCGCGGAGGTCGGGATGACATGCGCCCTGCACAATTCCGAAGAGCGCCTGCGCGGAGTCGCCCCGTGCCAGGAGTGAGCGCTCGGCCCAGCGATGCGTGAGCTGCATCGCTGCCTCGGCCTCCGCGTGAGGCGCGGTGGATGCGATGCAGTGGTCGAGCACCATCATGATGTCGCTGACGATCGCCTTCTGCATCTCGATGCTGGATTCCGGCGAAAGAAGATGACACTTGCCATCAACATAGCTTTTGAAACGAGCGCCATCTTCGTTCATCGCTCGATCGTGCGGACGCGAAAAGATCTGATATCCGCCCGAGTCCGTGAGCACCGGGCCATCCCAGTTCATGAATCGCTGGATGCCGCCGAATCGTTTGAACACCTCGGGGCCGGGGCGAAGAAGGAGGTGATAAGTGTTGGCCAGCAGCATACGCGAGCCCGTCATCTTCAGGGACTCCACCGATTGGGCCTTCACGGTTGCCTGCGTGCCCACCGGCATGAAGAGAGGCGTCTGCACCTCGCCGTGGAGAGTTTGGAAGGTGCCGGCCCTTGCTCTGGACCCCGTTGCCGTCTTTTCGATCGTGAAGTTCAGACGCATTCCTGGAAGTTCCATCATTCGATGCATCGTGGAGGTTTCCTCCGTCGATCGCCTAATATTTCTTTTTCGGATCCAGATGGATTCTCAGGCGCACATCCAGAAGTTCGTGGGAAATCCGAAAATCGGTTTTCTAGATTCGCTCGAATGAGTCTCTCAATTCGAGCAAATTCGATCTGCAGCATGCTCGATAATACCGATTGTGCCTGCGATATGGATACCGCGAGAGGCAGCGGTCCTTCGCCCCAGGCTTTCATCGACAAGTAGGAAATCCGCCTTCATTTCCAGTGGAAGACTGATTGCCGCGACTTCGCCGGCGTCGAGTAGTGGAAAACTCTCAATGGTCTTCGGTGCCCGTTCGATCAACCAGGATGGAAGTCTTCCCATAAACGAACGAATCAGTTGAGGACGCTTTGCGTTTCTCGGTTCGGCGCCAACGGTGGGCGGGATGATTACAGTTCCAAAAAGTTGAGGGAGTATCTCGATATGGCCGATATTGATTAGAGCAATCAGCGGGGAACTGTCCGCAACGACCAGCATCAGGATGTTTTCGAAGTCAGATTCTGCAACGTCTGATAGTCCGCTTCGAGATCTTTGAGAGACAGGGAGGCTTCGAATACTCCGTGCTTCTTGAGGTAGGCATCGGTCTCGTCCTCTTGTCCCCATCCGCTCAGCGCGATCCGGATGGCTTTTGCGCCAAACGACCGCTCACGGATTCGGCGGCACGCTTCGTACCCATTTAACGTCGGCATCCCAATGTCCAGGATGACTACTTCTTCGACGCCGCATCCTGAAGCATCGATCGAATCTCGGCTGCAGCCGCCGGGTTGACGGCTCCGCCGCCAGCCCCGCCACGACCTCCGGCTCCCGCAGCTGGAGCAGCACCGGCTCCCCCTCGGCCTCGACCTCCCCCATTGCCGCCATTGCCACCGCCGGCATCGAGCAGATCGATCGGCTTCTTGCCATTGGCATCGGCGAGACCTGGATTCGCTCCCTTCTCCAGAAGGTAACGAACCATCTCCGTCCGGCCCGCCTGCACCGCTCCGTGGAGAGCCGACGTACCTTCTTTATCCGCAGGAGTATTGTAGGAAATTCGCATGGAGTAGGTCCTCGTGCCGGTCACCTGCGCATTCACATCGGCGCCGTTTTGGATCATCAGATCCAGGAGCATCGTATTCGGCGCACCTCCACCTCCCCCGCCACCCGGAGTAACGCCGGCCGCCACCAGGAATGGCGTGAAACCCATATCGTTGATGTTGGGGTTGGCGCCCCTGGCCAGAAGAGCTCGAATGACTTCCATGTCGCCGGCCTCGGTTGCACGATACAAAGGCGTGCATCCCGTGTTCAATTGCTCTGGCCCAAAGCGCCCGCTATTGCCACCCCGGCTGGGGCGTAGCATGTTCAATTCGGCATTCACGTCGACATCCGCGGCCAGCAGCCTGTTGACGATATCCATGCCGGAAACAGCCGGAACCGAAACGCGAGACGCTGCGGCGGCCCCGCGTCCACCGCCTCCTCCACCTCCACCACCGCGGCCGCCGCCCACGGATTCCTTTCTATCGATGGCAATGTAGAGGGCCGTGCGTCCCCACCAATCCGCAACATGTGGATTCGCTCCACGGTCCAGCAACAGTTTGGCAACATCGTTATGATCGTTATCGAGGGCGACCATCAACGGAGTGACGCCTTCCGGCGTCGGTACATTCACATCGGCGCCGGCACCGATCAGCGCCTCGACGCATTCATAGCAGCCGTTGCGCGAGGCATACAGCAGCGCGGTAAGTCCCCCGACGGGACGATACTGACCGCGGGGCTCCGACGAAATCTGGTTCGGCCAGTCGGTATATAGCGCGCGAGGCTTGACGCTGGCGCCTTTGGAAAGGAGCAGTCTTGTCATATCGCCCGCATTTTTTGGCGCGACGGCAGCCCACATCAGCGGCGTTTGGTTTTCAAACTTCTCCACCGTGTTTACATTGGCGCCGGCTTTCACCAGCATTTCGACGATCGGCAGATCCCCCGATTTAATCGCCAGCATTAAAGCGGTCTGGCCGTCCGGATTCGCAGCCTCGACTCCGGCTCCGGCATCCAGCAGCGTCTTCACCATCCGGGCATCGGCCAGTTTGACCGCCTCGGAGAGCGGGACGGAGCCGAACTCATTGGTGACATCCACCTTTGCCTTCTTCGCGATCAGCGCATCGATCAACTCGTAATCCACTCGGAGGACTGCCCAGTGGATCGGGCGGGTACCATCAGGTTGCGCTTCATTCACATCGGCTCCGTTGGTGCGAATCCTTTCGAGCGCCGCCTTGCGGTTTCCGGCTTGAAGGAGATCGGCGAGAGACTGACCATAAGCCGGTCGAACGGCAGTGGCGGCAGCGGTCATACAGAAAACGGTGAAAATCAAACGCTTCACGTGGTCTCTCCTAAACGACATTGGGGCCCAGTTTGTCATGGTGCGCCCAGCAACCCTTGGCCGCGTCATACAGGAACTTGTAAGGATCTTTCCATGTTCGCGCGAGGCCTTTCAGAACGCCTGCCGCCAACATGTCCTTAGGACCGTCGCCTTCGCGAACCTGTTTGAACATGCGGTCTCGAACCTGTTCCATCATGTCTCGCTCCGCCTTGAATTGCGCTTTCGACATCGTGGGACCGTACGCGGGAACGATTCGCGTTTGCTCATTCGCGACTTTTAAGAGGATGTCCATCGCATCCACGCGGCCACCGATCCATGCTCCCGTCAAATAGTCGAGCGACGGATCGCGAAGCGGTGAGGCGACGTCGCCCACCGCAAGGACATTTGAATTTCGGAAGAAGACGTATATATCGCCGTTCGTGTGAGCCAGGGGCAGATAGCCGTAGTCGATCTGCTCGCCGCCCGTTTTCAGAGAACCGGTGGTCAGAAACGTCTTGGTGGGACGGGCGGCTTTCGGCCGGGCTATTTCAAAACGCTCTTCGCCCTGAATCCAGTGGTCGGACGACATCCACTCCAGGGTGCGCTTGTGCGCGATGATGTTCGCCCCCGCTGCGGCGAACATTTCGTTGTTGCCGGTCTGATCGGTGTGACAGTGGGTATTAAAGAGCGTTTGCACTTTGGCATTCGAGCCAATTCCCGCCATGAGTATATCGCCCGATTTTGGGGCGCCGCTGTCGACGAGGACCACTCCGTCTGTTGACTTGAAGACGACGACATTTACTTCGCGGTCGTCGATGACGATGACGGTGTCCTGTCCACGCAATAGCGACGGGAAGCCCAACGCCACCGTTCCGGCCAGCGCAGTCTTGAGTAATTCCCTACGATCCAAGATCCAACCTCCGAATCTGCAGGCGCGGTCTATGACCGCGCACAATCCTGAAATGAGAGACCGTGCGCGGTCATAGACCGCGCCTACAGTTAAATCTCCGAAATCGTGCCGGTGCTGTCGCCGAACTTGTCCCGTTCGATCCCGACCTTCTGAAGCAACGTCAGGTGGAGATTCGCGATCGGGGTACGCTCCGGCAGCGCGATATGCTGGCCCCCCAGCTTCATTTTTCCGTTGCCGCCGCCGACCAATATGTTCGGCTCCGGATAATTGTCGTGCCGATCGCTGTTGCTCATGTTCGATCCGTACATGAAGATCGAGTGATCGAGCAGCGTCCCCTGGCCGTCGGGTGTTTCCGCCATCTTCTTCACGAATGCCGCGAACTGTTCGAGGTGCCAGGTTTGGATCTTGACCAGCTTATCGATCCTCGTCAGATCGTTGGCGTGGTGCGATACGGGATGGAAGGAATCGGGAACACCGATGTGGTTGTAAGTCCGGATGGTGCCTTCCGCGACCATGATGTAGGAAGCCACACGTGTCAGGTCTGCCTGATAAGCGAGGGCGATCAAGTCGAACATCAACTTCACCTGTTCGGGGAAGGCGTCCAGTTCTCCCACGGGAGCTTCGGGAATTTTGAACGCGGAAAGATCTTTCGCCCCTGCTTTCTGCGTACGCCGCTCAATCTCGCGAACGCTTTCGAGATATCCGTCGAGAACGGCCTTGTCCTTGTTCCCGAGATCGCCTTTCAGGCTCTTTGTGCCATCCAGGATCAGATCCAGCAAGCTGTTGGTGCGTTTGCCGATTGCCGCGCGCTCCTGCGGTGTGTCACCCTCACCGAACAACTGCAGAAAAACCTTTCGCGGATTCGGCTCCATCGGTAACGGCGATTCTGTGTCGCGGAAAGACAAGGTCGAATAGTATCCGCCGCTACCCGCCGCAGACTGCATGGTGGTTTCGGAGGCGACTTCGAGCGATGGCAGCGGCGTCTCCTGGCCGATGATTTTCGCGATCACCTGATCGAGAGTCGTTGCCATATGCGCGCGGGGAGCGCCCGTATCCGGACGGGTGGCGCTGAGCCATGTGGCGGGAGTAAACGAATGAACCGAACCCGCCGTGGCGGCATTCTGCAATCCGCCGAAAGACGAAACATACTTCTTGTGCGGCTCCAGCGATGCCAGGATCGGACTGAGCTTGAAATCGGCCCCGGACCCGGATGGCGTCCACTTATCCAATGCCGGACCATGCGACGTGTTCCCCATGATCGCGCCGTGAGGAATATAGAAGAAGCCCGTCCGCAGTTTGGGAACTGCAGCGGTTTGGGTAAGAGCCGTGGCGGCAGGTACCATCGCATCCAGGAACGGCAGCCCCAACGCGACTCCGGCGGCCTTTAGAACTGTTCTGCGAGAAATATGTTTTTTCGTGATGAACATGCGCTATCTCCTATCACCCCTCCTGGACGGAGGGCTGGCCCGAGGGGCCGGGATGGTGGTTCAAGGAAAATTTTTGACGAACCGGAACAACCACCCCGTCCGCTCGCTCTGCTCGCGTCCACCCCTCCTGTCCAGGAGGGGCAATATGCTCGCACTATCAATTTCCCGACTCCCTTCCCTGCTTGCGGAAAGCGTCGCTATTAACGATGCCCAATACGATCGAAGACAGCTTGTAGTTATCTTTCGCGGCGGACCGAACGATGGCACGAACTTGAGGCATATCGAAATACTCCAGCTGGCGATTGACCGCGTACATCATCAATCTCTCCGTCACGGTTCGAGCGAATATTTCCGGGCGCTCGACCAGTTGCTCCCGGAGTTCCACGACACCGTCGATCGCGACTCCCGTCGGTAGCACCGTGCTGGCATCGATCGAAGCGTTGGCCTCTCTATCCATCGTCCGCCATTGCCCGATCGCGTCGAAGTTTTCCAAAGCCAACCCGGTCGGATCGATCACGCCGTGGCACATCCGGCAACTCGCCTTGTCGCGATGTTGCTCCAGCCTCGCGCGGACTGTCTTCGGCTGCTCGCCCGCCTTTTGTGAGAGATCGGTGGCGGTATCCGGCGGAGGCGGCGTCGGCGGAGTGCCCATCAGCTTGTCGAGCACCCACGCCCCACGCAATACCGGAGAGGTGCGGTCGCCATACGATGTCCGCAATTGCACCGCGGCTTTGCCCAGCAGGCCGAAACGCGCCTTGTCTGTCAGCGAGACTTTGCGGAACTGAGCGCCGGTGACGCCGGAAATACCGTAGTGGCGAGCCAGACGTTCATTCAGGAATGTGTAGTCGGCGGTCAGGAGCTCCACCACGCTTCGGTCGTCCGAGAAGAGGCTGCCGATGAAGGCTTCCGCTTCCGTCGAAAAATCATGCCGCAGCGGCTCGTCAAATGCGGGGAACAGCTTCGGGTCGGGGGCGATTTGATCCAGAGTGGTGAGATTGAGCCACTTCATGGCGAAACTCGTAACCAGACTACCGGCCCTGGGATCGGCAAGCATGCGCCTCACCTGTTTCTCCATGACTCCCGGACGGGCCAGCCCATTCGCCGATGCGAGTGTCAATAGTTCCTCGTCCGGTCCTGTGTTCCAAAGGAAGAAGGAAAGCCGGGAAGCGAGCTCCAGATCGGTGAGAGCGAATTCCGTATCTGGAGCGACGCCCCTATTTAAGGCTGCGCCCTGTCGGGCTTGCGCTTCGCGGGGCCCGCGAATACTGCGATACAGAAACTGGGGACTGACCAGCACCGCGGCCACCACCTGCTCGATCCCTTGATCGAACGTGCCGCCGTTACGGCGTTCCTCTTCATAAAAAGGCATGAGCCGGTTCATATCTTCTGTCGTGACCGGCCGCCGGAATGCCCGTCGCACGAGGTTTTGCGCGATTTGTCTGGCGCAGGTCGGCTCGCCGACCTTCCTGGGATCGCAGACAAAGATCAGTGCACGACTGGGAGTCATCGACACGCCTGTGGGGTTGAACGGGCCGGCAACCACGACGCCTTCGAGAAGATGAGGCAGCCAGTCGGTGGCGGCATTGCTGCCAGTCAATCCTCCGTAGCCTTGCAGCTTCTCGAGGATTTCGCTCGACTCCACACGGGATCGGTCGACGAATGCCACAACAACATCGTGCACTCCAGCTTTCACCGGAACGGGAATCTTTGAGAAACGCTCCAGGATCTGAGCGCGTCCGGTTCCAGCAGTACGATCGGCCAGAGAGAGATCCGCGGCTCCGCCGATGGTCTTGCGAAACACGATACGTCCATCAATCATGATGACGACGGTGTTCTCTCTCACCAGGGAATTGCTGTACGGACCCAGGTTAAGATCATTGAGGGTGATTCGATACTCGCCGTCAGCAGGGAAGTTGTGTTTGAACTTTATGCCGTCTCGCGTGCCTGGAGGTGGAGGGTCGTCAGGATTCCGGTTGTCCTTGATCGCGTACTTCACGCTGGAAACGCGAGGATTGGGATTGCCCACGGCGAGCTGAGCGACGTGCCGCGCCGCGGTAACGTACTGTTCGAGGAACGAGGGAGAAACACTCAGGGCGGCCGCGATGTTGTCGAAGCCCTCCACCTGAATGTCCTGCGGCAAAACTTCCTTCGGGTTCACGTCCACGCCCAGCAGCGCTTTCACCGATGCGGCGTACTCGGTGCGATTCAATCGCTGGATCGGCACATAGCCGGCCTTCGGACTCCGGGCA
>Ga0163163_10006307_pt1 | contig 10356 bp, 8 predicted proteins | sample S65metaG_FD_119766 | JGI IMG/M metagenome (GOLD analysis project Ga0163163, IMG submission 119766) | Switchgrass rhizosphere microbial communities from Kellogg Biological Station, Michigan, USA - S6-5 metaG | ecosystem: Host-associated > Plants > Roots > Rhizosphere > Soil | place: USA: Michigan... | reverse complement strand
GACCAGGCCGGCGCGCTGGCCGGCCGGGTGGCCAGAGTCGCGGCCGGCGGGGTGCTGATGCTCCAGTACCACTCGCTGGAAGCGATCGTGCGGTGCGGGCAGTGGAACGCGCTGCGGCACGGGCATTACGCCTATTACTCCACCACCGCGCTGGCGAACATGCTGGCCGCGGCGGGCTGTACCGCGCAGGCGGCCTGGACCTTCCCGCTGTACGGCGGCACGGTGCTGCTGGCCGCCCGGCGGGACGCAGACGGGGCCAGCGGGCCGGGCGGAGGCGCCGGCCCGGACGAGGCGGTGCGGGCGCTGCTCGATCAGGACGCCAGGACGGGGGTACGGGACCCGGCCGTGCTGGCCGGGCTGGGGCGCAGTGCCGCCGCGCGGGCGGAGGGGCTGCACGACTGGCTGGCCGCCGAGCGTTCAGCCGGGCGCCGGGTGCTCGGCTACGGCGCAGCGTCCCGTGCCGTCGCGCTGCTCTGCCGGGCCGGGGCGGACCGGCGGCTGCTCCCCGCGGTGGCCGACGCATCGCCGGGCAAGCAGGGCCGCCGGATGCCCGGCACGGATATCCCGGTCATCAGCCCGGACCGGCTCGCCGCGGACCCGCCGGACTCCGTGCTGCTGTTCCTCGATGACCTGCTGCCCGAGGTGCGGACCGCCTACCCGCAGGTCGAGACCGCGGGCGGGCGCTGGGTCACGGCCGACGGACTGGCCGCCGCAAGCCGGTAACCCGGACCGGCCGAAGGGCGGGTGCTGAAGTGGCGGTCAGGAGGCCTCGAGCAGCACCCGGAGCCGCTCCAGGCAGCGGCCGCGGGTCGGGCCGATGCTGCCGACCGGCAGGCCCAGCTGGTCGGAGATCTCCGCATAGGATGCGGGCGGGTCGTTCATCAGCAGCTGGAGCAGCCGCTGCCAGCGCCACGGCAGATGCGACAGCGCCTCCCTGACGGCCGCGGCGCGCTCGTCGGCCAGCAGCCGCTCGTCGATCTCCGGGCCGTGCGATTCCCCGCCGGCCAGCTCGTCGTCGTCGTGCATGAGCACGATCCGCTTCCTGGCGGCCAGCTGCCGCAGGCACTCGTGCCGGGCGGTAGCGGCCAGCCAGGAGCCCACCCGGGCTGGATGGTCGAGCCGGTTGATGTGCTCGAGCAGGCGCAGCCACGTGGTCTGGAACACGTCCGCGGCGTCGCTCTCGACCAGCTTGAAATCCCTGGTCATCGACCAGATCAGCCGGGCGTACTGGTCGAACAGGCGCTCCCAGGCCAGCTGGTCGCCGTCCGCCGCGCGCCCGACGACCTCGGCTACGTCCCAGGTAGGCGTGCGGTCGGTCTTGGCTCGCACTGCGGCCCGCCCGGGGGCCTCGGTCCCCCGCTTTCGCCGCCCGGGCCGGGCGGCAGCTGCAGCCGCGGCCGCTGATCTCGCTTCCAAGCCATCCCCCCGACGGCGCAGGTCCGCGCCATGGCTGATCGCGCCCACTGATGTCCCCCATCCCCGGACTGTCGGTCACGCTGTGTTCTTCCCGGAACACTGCCGCAGCACCACCTACAGTACCGACTCATGCATGCACTACCAACAGGACGCATAGCCCGGCATCCGGGTTGACGCGAAGCGGATTTTCGGTCACATATGCGCCGGACCGGAAATTACCCCACCGCGGCTTAAGGCCGTATGCGTATTTGTCAGCTTGAGTTCGCGTAACCACTTCGTAAACTTTGGCTCCGCGAAGCTCCAGGGCCCAGCCCGGCCAGGGAGACCGCGCAGCCTGGGCCGGGCCCGGGCAGCGCCGTCCCGGCCGCCAGGCCAGCAGTTGTTCTCACCGGCCCCTGGAGCCCCGAGAGCCCCGGCTGCCGCAGATCAGGAAGCCGAACCTGGTTCAGCGTCGTGGCCGCAGCCGGTCCTGACTCTGCTGGATACAGCCGGTTTACGGCCCGCTGGCGTGAACCCGTGCGCACCGGCCCAGCGGCCCCGGCGAAGATCACGAGGACCCGGTCGCGCGGCAGCCACACTTTACCGGCTATTGCCGGTCAGGCCCGACCAAGCGTCAGAAAAGGGAAGAATCGGCTAACGCAACGGTAATACTGGGTGCCAGATAATGGCCGGCAGCGGCCCCCGGAGTCCGCCCGTTCAGCATTTTCCGCGGCCCGTTGCCGGATCACCCCGGCCCGGCCGGCGGGGTCACCGCCGGCCGAGCCCGGTTACTATGCGTGCCGGAACGCGCGGGCCAGCGCGGCGAAGTCCGGCGTGCCCAGGCCGGTCGCCGGGTTCCACACGCGGCCCGGGGAGCCGGTGTAGAACAGGTTGGTGTTCCCCGGGCTGGCCTGCGACAGCGGGTGCAGCGGGGAGCCAGGCCCGGCCGCGAACCGGTAGATCAGCGGGTTCCAGAAGCCGACCCGGTGGCCGACGGCCTCGTTGATGACCGCCGCGGCCCCGTTGAGCTGCGGCGCCACGAAGCTGGTGCCGCCCCAGCCGGTCTCCAGCGGGCTGCCCTGGAAGCCGGTGAAGTACTCCTCGAAGCCGGTTTCCGGGTCGGCGTTGGTGGACAGGTCGGGAACGCCCCGGCCGAGCCGCGAGGTGCCGGACACCGCCGCGGGGTGCGGGTGGAAGATCCACCGCGACGGCAGCAGCGCCGGGCCGAACAGCTTGGGCGCGGCCGGCTCCAGCCACTCCTCACCGCGGAACGTGGTAATCCCGGGGATGGCCGTCTGGTAGCCGGGCATCGGCTCGTCCTGGCTGTACCCGCCGCCCCCGCCGAGGGCGTTGGAGAAGGCGAACGACGCCTCGGAGTGCCCGTTCAGCGCCTTCCAGTGCGGCCACAGCCAGTCCCAGCTCCAGGCCCGCTCGCGCGGGATCCGGGCCGAGTCCGTCTTGGACAGCGGGATCCGGCCGGGCAGCGTGGTGCCGCCCGCTGAGGTGGTCCAGGCGCTGTCGCCCGGGTTGTCGACGTTCAGGTCGGTGCTGCCCAGCTCGTCGGAGTCGTCGAAGGCGCCCGCGTCGCCCTGGGCCACGAAGTTGCTCTGGCCCTGCGCGCCGAGTTCCAGGAAGGCCAGATCGGTCGCGGCCTGGAAGGCCGGGGTCTCCTGGTGCGCGCCGATCGCGGTGTCGATGACGTCCTCGGCCTCGCCCCAGCTGGTCGACACGGTGTCGGCCACGTTCTCGCTGGCCGCCTGGAAGTAGGCGTCGGTGAAGCCCGCGTCGGAGTTCGGGGCCTGGTAGACCACTACCTTCGCGCCGGGCGCCAGCGCGCCGGACTGCTCCACGTCCAGCGTGGTCTCCCCGGACCCGTTCGCGTCGCTGACCGGCCCGGACCCGCCGTCCACGTCGACCAGCCGGATCCGGCCCGGTGCGGAGGCCAGGTGCAGCGTGTGGTGCCAGAAGAACTCCGCGTCCGACGGGCGCAGGCTGGCCAGGGTGATGATGCCGATGGTCTGGCCGCGGCCGGTGAAGCCCTGGCGGTACAGCGGCGCCAGGTTGTAGCGGCGGGCCACGTCGGCCGGGGTCAGGTCACCCTTCTGGGTGGCCGCCGGCTGCGCCCCGGTCGCCAGGGCCGGCCGGTGAACCGCGTTGCTGGTGCCGGGCGGGTAGGTGGTCAGGCCGAACACGGCCAGGACGAAGCGGGCCAGGCTGACCGGCAGCAGCGGGGCGCTCCGCGGCGAATGCACGGTCATGGCCGGCCGCCCGGGAGCCCCGTGCTGGCCCTTGGTGGCGGGCAGCCGGAAGCTGTCCTGCTGGATAGCCAGCGCGTCGTTGAACTGGCCCACGGTTCCGGTGGCCCGCACGTCGAGCCCGTCCCGGTAGGCGTCGGTGTGGATACCGAACTGGGACAGGTAGCGGCGCAGCGCCGCGACGTTGGCGGGCGTCTGCCCGTAGGACGCCGCGAACTGCGACGCGGTCAGCGGCCCGCCGGGCATGCTGGCGGCCACCTGCGTCTCGAGCCCGGCCAGGTTACGGGGCCGCAGGACGAACGAGACCCGCTCCGGCTTGTCGTCGGGGGTCTGGCCGGCCGGGTGCGCGCCGCGCAGTATGGCCCGGGTCAGGCCCTGGGCGACTGGCACCTTGCCGGCTGGCCCAGCCGGCGCCGTGGCGCTCGCCGGGCCGGCTGCGGCCAGGCTCAGGAGCGCCAGCGATCCGGCCGTGCCGGCCGCCAGGACCGCGCCACGGCGCGAGCCCAGGAGTGGGATGGGCTTCACAGAAACTTCCTCCTGAACCTGCCAATGACATGACGGGACGCGGCCCGGCCGCGGGCCCCCGATGATCACGTTCGCGGCCCTCACAGCACGCTAAGCGCGCCTTCAGGCTGCGCAAAGGCATGTTCCGCGGCAAATGGATAACGTTCGGGCCGGCCCGGCCGGGCCGGCGCGGCCGGATCAGCCCGCCCGCCGCGCTCAGCCGAACCGGCGGGCCAGGCGGCCGAACGTGCCCGGCGCCGCGCCGTGCAGCCAGGCCGGGAACCGCAGCCACCCCGGTACGTACACCACCCGGCGGTCCGCGGTGACCGCGGCGGTGATCGCCGTGGCGACCCGCTCGGCGGGCAGCGGCCGCGGGCGCCGCCGGTCGTAGGGCCGTCCCCGGCGCTCGAAGAACGGGGTGTCGATGACGCCGGGCACGATCACCGAGATCCCCACCCCGGTGCCGGCCAGCTCGTGCGCCAGGCTTTCCGCGAAGCAGGCCAGGCCGGCCTTGGCGGCGGAGTACACGGCCTCGCCGCGGACCGCGGTGGCGCCCGCGATCGACGACACGAAGACCACATGACCGCGGCCGCGGGCGGCCATCGCGGGCACCAGCAGCCGGGTCAGCTGCACCGGCGCGGTCAGGTTCAGCTCGATCAGCTCCCGGTCGCGCCCCTCCGGCATCTCGCCGATCGGCCCGGCCCAGCCCCGCCCGGCGTTGCTGATCAGCAGGTCGAGCCCGCCCGGCCCGGCGGCCTCCAGGGCCGCGGCGGCCAGCGCAGCGGGCCCGTCCGCGGTCGCCAGGTCCGCCACCAGCGCGGCACCGCCGGTCTGGCTGGCGACCTCGGCCAGCCGGCCCGCGTCCCGGCCCGCGACCAGCGGGCGGGAGCCGGCCGCGGCCAGGGCCCGCGCAGTGGCCGCGCCGATGCCGGATGATCCGCCGGTGACGAGCGCCACCGTCCCTTCGAGCCGCATGGCGCCACACTCTGCCCGGCACGGGCCTGGCCCCGCAACACGGGCCCGTCCGCGAGCCGTCAGACCTGCGCGGCCGCCGGGGTCCAGGCCCGGACGATGTCGCGCATCGACAGCAGCCCGGTCACATCGCTGCCCTCGACGACCAGCAGGTGCCGGAAGCCGCCGGAGACCATGGCCTGGGCGGCCTGCTCGAGCGTCCAGTCCGGCGAGGCCACCACCAGGTTGTCGGTCCGGTGGTCGGCGACCAGTTCGGTGTCCGGGTTCTGGCCCGCGCCGACCGCGTCCAGGATGTCGCGCTCGGTCAGGATCCCGGTGCCGGAGTGCTCGGGGTCGATCACTACCGCGGCGCCGACCCGGCGGGTCGACATCAGGCGGGACGCTTCGCGCAGGGTGTGTGCCGGGCCAACGGTCAGTACCACGGTGGTCATGCCGTCGCGTACCTTCATCGCCTCACCCTTGCCGCTTGTGAACTTGTGATTGCTTTGGTTCAGCATCAGCGATGACGGCGCGGAGGGCAACCCTTATGGATTACGGCAGCGGGGGCGCGGGCCGGTTCGGCCCGGCTGGGCCGGGTCCGTGCCGGGCCTTCAGGCCGGGGTCAGGCGGCGGAGCACCTCGCCGTGCAGCAGGCCGTTGGTGGACACCGCGCTGCCGCCGTCCGGCGTGGCCTTGCCGTCCAGGTCGGTGAACACCCCGCCGGCCTCCTCCACGATGATCTGCAGCGCGGCCAGGTCCCACAGCGAGACCTCGGGCTCCGCGGCGATGTCCACCGCGCCCTCGGCGACCAGGACGTGCGACCAGAAGTCACCGAACCCACGGGTCCGCCAGACCTCACTGGCCAGGCCGAGAAAATGATCCTGCCGGGCGCCCCACCCGCCCAGGCCGGAGTACGAGAGTGAGGCGTCGGCCAGGTCCGAGACCCCGGACACCCGGCACCGGGCCGCCTTGGTCAGGCTGCGCCCGCTCCACGCGCCGCCGTCCAGCGCGGCCCACCAGCGGCGGGCCAGGGCCGGCGCGGACACCACCCCGACCACCACCTCGGTGCCTTCCATCAGCGCGATCAGCGTGGCCCACACCGGCACGCCGCGCACGTAGTTCTTGGTGCCGTCGATGGGGTCGATCACCCAGCAGCGGGTGGAGCCCTCGCTGCCGCCGGCCCGGCCGAACTCCTCGCCGAGCATGGCGTCCCGCGGCCGGGCCCGGCGCAGCACGCCGCGCAGCGATTCCTCGGCCGCGTGGTCCGCGTCGCTGACCGGGGTCAGGTCCGGCTTGGTGTCGACCCGGAGGTCGGTGGCCCGGAAGCGCCGCATGGTGATGTCGTCCGCTGCGTTCGCGAGCACGTGCGCGAAACGCAGGTCATCGTCATACCCCGGCATGCCGCGAACCGTATCGCGCCGGCCCGTCCCGGGGCCATGACCAGTTTTCCCGGGTCCGCCCGGGTTCCGGTCACCTTCGGCCTGGTAAAGCCGGGGTAAAGCACGCTGCGTGACGGCCGGCTTGGGAGGGATTGCCGGGATTCAGCCCGATCCAGTGGGAGGATCTGGCACCCTCGGGGTTGGCCACGCAAGTCCCAGAAGAAGAGGCCAGCCATATCTCATCCAAGGGAGTGGACAATTTTGAAGATCAGCCGGCTGCTTGTTGCCGTCGCGTCGACCGCGCTTGTCGCGGCCACGGCGGGCGCCACGGCCAGCGCCAGCGCGACTAGTTCAGCTGCAGGTGCCCCGGCCGCTGCCCCGGCCCATAACTACAGACCCGCGTCCTGCGCAGCCCCGCCCAAGCCCGGGTACGCCGCGTGTGACCTGCTTATCCGCACGGACGTACCGGCCTGGAAGTCGATTTCCGCGGTAACCGCCGCCATCGCGCGTAAGGCCGCCGCGAACTCGGTGAACCCGGCCCTGGTAAACCCGTACGGCCCGGGGGACCTGCGGTCCGCCTACGCGCTGGGCCGGGCAGCGCAGCTCCGCGGCAAGGGCCGGACGATCGCGATCATTGACGCGCACGACGACCCGAACGCCGAAGCGGACCTGAACGTGTACCGCACGCACTTCCACATCAGGTCGTGCACGACCGCCAACCACTGCTTCACCAAGATGAACCAGAAGGGCCAGACCAACCCCGCGCTGATGCCGACCCCGGACAAGGGCTGGGCCGAGGAGATCAGCCTGGACCTGGACATGGTTTCGGCGATCTGCCCCAACTGCAAGATCCTTCTGGTCGAGGCCACCAACGCGTCGCTGAACTCGCTCGGGCACGCGGTGCGGACCGCGTTCCAGCACGGCGCGAAGTTCATCTCGAACAGCTACGGCGGGCAGGAAGACCCCTCCGAGGTCGTCGCCGACCGGCTGTACTACAAGCACCCCGGCGTGGCCATCACCGCCTCGGCCGGCGATGACGGGTTCGGCGTGCAGTACCCGGCGGCCAGCCCGTGGGTCACCGCGGTCGGCGGCACCCACCTGGCGCCTTCGTCGAACAAGCGCGGCTGGTCCGAGCGAGCCTGGGGCCCGCCGGGTAACGGCAACGGCGGCACCGGCTCGGGCTGCTCGACGGTCGAGCGCAAGCCGGCCTGGCAGCACGACCCGGCCTGTCACCGCCGCACGGTGGCGGACGTGTCGGCGATCGCCGACCCGAACCCCGGCGTGTTCATTTACGACACGTTCCAGGACGGCGGGGTCCTGATCATCGGCGGTACCTCGGCCTCCGCGCCGATCATCGCCGCGACCTACGCGCTGGCCGGCCGCCCGGCACCGGGCACCTTCCCGGCGCAGTACCCGTACCGGCACCGCGCCCAGCTGCACGACGTGACCGGGGGCCGGAACGGCACGTGCGCCCGGATCCCGCTGTGCCACGCGATCCCGGGCTACGACGGCCCGACCGGCCTGGGCACCCCGAACGGATGGGGAGCGTTCGCCCGGTAGCCGCAGGCCTCTGGGGACTTGCTCGTGGCTAGTTCTACCGGCTGGGCGCCGCCGCGTGACCGTACGCGGCGGCGCCCAGTTTTATTGCGATGACCAGGCCCGCCGCCGCCACGCCGGCGCGCAGCAGGGGCGCCGGCATCCGGCGGACCACGGCCGGGCCCACCGCCCCGCCCGCCAGGAAACCGGCCGCCAGGGGCGGCACCACGGCCCAGTCCACCGGCCCGAACCAGGCGAAGGCCACCGCCGCGGCGGCGTTGGCCAGGCCGTTGAGCACGTTCTTGGCCGCGTTGGCCCGCGGCAGCGGGCCGGCCTGGGTGGCGGCCAGCAGGGCCAGCATCAGGATCCCGCCGGCCGCGCCGAAATAGCCGATGTAGCAGGCCACGGCGGCGATGGCGGCGGCCAGCGCCCAGCCCGGCACCGCCTCCCCGGCGGCCGGGGTTCCGGCGGCAGGGTCGGGGGTGCGGGCGGCGGGCCGCGGTATCAGCAGGATCACCGAACCCGCCGCGATCAGCACCGGGGCCGCGTAGCCGAACCAGGACGCGGGGGTGAGCAGCAGCACGGCCGCCCCCGCCGCCCCGCCCGCCACGCAGGCGGGCCCGAGCCGGAGCAGCCGGGCCCGCTGCCCGGCCAGCTCGGGCCGGGACCCGGCGGCCGCGCCTACGCCGGTGAACAGCAGCGCCACGGTGTTGGTCACGTTGGCGGCCAGCGGCGGCAGGCCGATCGCCAGCAGCACCGGGTAGGAGACCACCGAGGCCACGCTGGCGACCGTACTGACCAGCCCGGCCACCGCTCCCGCGGCGACCAGCCCGGCCACCTCCAGCGGGCTCACGCCCCCGCCAGGCTAGGTCCAGCCAGGACCGGTTCAGCCAAGCTCACTGTCCTCCCGGCTGGCCAGCAGCCTGCGCAGCGAATCCAGCCGGGCCGCCAGCGCGCCGCTGCTGTCCTGCTCCGCCACCCACTCGTCAAGACCGCAGCCCTCCCCGAGATGGGTGCACCCTTTCGGGCAGGCCGCGACGCCCGCGGCCAGGTCGGGGAAGGCCTCGATGACCCGGTCGGCGGAGATGTGGCCCAGGCCGAACCCGCGCAGCCCCGGGGTGTCGATGATCCAGCCGCCGCCGGGCAGGCGGAACGCGACGGCCGACGATGAGGTGTGCCGGCCCCGGCCGGTCACCGGGCTGACCGTGCCCACCGCCCGCTCGGCCGCCGGGATCAGCGTGTTCACCAGCGTCGACTTGCCCACCCCCGAGTGCCCGACGAGAACGCTGAGCAGCCCGGCCAGCTCGCCGGCCAGCGGGCCCGGGGTGACTTCGCCGCCCGGGCCACGGCCGGTCACCACGTGCCGCAGCCCGAGCGGCTCGTAGGCGGCCAGGATCTCGTCCGGCGGGGCCAGGTCGGACTTGGTCAGGCAGAGCAGCGGGTCCAGGCCCGCGTCGTAGGCCGCGACCAGGAACCGGTCGATGAGCCGGGTCCTGGGCGGCGGGTCGGCCAGCGCGCAGACGATCACCAGTTGCTCGGCGTTGGCCACGATGACCCGTTCCACCGGGTCGGTGTCGTCCGCCGAGCGGCGCAGCACGGTCTGCCGGGGGAGGACCCTGACCACCCGGGCCAGCGTATCCGGCGCGCCGGAGGTGTCGCCGGTCAGCCGCACCTGGTCGCCGACCACCACCCGGCGGTGCCCGAGTTCGCGGGCGGCCACCGCGGTGACCGCGCGGTCCCCGACGTAGCACCGGTACCGGCCCCGGTCGACCGCGGCGACGAATCCCTCGTCTGCGCTTTCGTGGGCGGGCCGCCGCCGGGTTCGGGGCCGTGACCCGCGGCCGGGCCGGACCCGCACGTCATCCTCGTCCAGGCCCGCATAACCGCTCCGCCGGGTCAGGGCGGGTCCCCCGCCGCCGGGCCGGCTCCCCTGGTCATGAAGCGAGCGTACTGGCGCAGGGCACGCCCAACCGCATCCTTGAGGTTTGACCGCCGCCTCTGCCGGTTATGACTGCTTCAATCCTGAGCTCCCCGCTCGTTTTGTCGTCTCGCACTGATATGGGTGAAGCATGTGTGGCCGGTATGCCTCTGCGCGCAGGCGCATTGAGCTCCTCGAGGAGTTCGGTGTGCAGGCCGACGAGGACGGCGAGGAGCTTCGCCCGGACTACAACGTCGCCCCGACCAAAAAGATCTACGCAGTCATGACCCGCCGCCCGCCGGGTGCTGGCGAGGGCAACGGCTCCGGCGGAAGCGATGAGGCGGCGCCCACCGGCGACCCGGCCCCGGTCCGGCAGCTGCGCACGGTGCGCTGGGGCCTGGTGCCGTCCTGGGCGAAG
>Ga0163163_10006306_pt1 | contig 10356 bp, 11 predicted proteins | sample S65metaG_FD_119766 | JGI IMG/M metagenome (GOLD analysis project Ga0163163, IMG submission 119766) | Switchgrass rhizosphere microbial communities from Kellogg Biological Station, Michigan, USA - S6-5 metaG | ecosystem: Host-associated > Plants > Roots > Rhizosphere > Soil | place: USA... | reverse complement strand
GCTCGAGCGTCGCGGTATTACGCCTGTCTATGAACGAGGTGCGCCAACTGTCACCGGCCTGCCTGGCTCTGCGGCGTAGTAAGGATTTGCCATGTCGATCGAATTGAATGATAGCCGGGTGTTGGAGTTGGCGCATCGGGGGCGGCGTATCTGGTGCCAGGGTTGGTGCCAGCGACGGGTATTCGAGGGGAGTGGACTCGCACACCATTTAAATTAGTAAGTTGCTGATTCCATTAGGGGCCTGGGCGGGTTTTGATCCCGCCATTCGTAGGTTCGAATCCTGCCACCCCAGCCAAAACGCAAAAAGCCCGCCAACTGGCGGGCTTTCGCGTTTTTCGCGAGGCGGCAGGATAACGGCCGCGGTGCTCTGGTTGGCGGGCGGTGTTATCAGTCGCGCCGCATCGTGGTTGATCGCTTTGTGCCGCTGTTGGTATCAACGCACCGTGGCCGGCCCCGAAATCCTGCCACCCCAGCCAAATTCCTGTTCTCTCCTTTTCGCCCGGAGACAAGGACCTAGCGCTTGCGGAAGTCGGAGGCCTACAGTCCGTGCTACCACGCGTGACATGCGGTTGAAGTCGTCTGCGCATAACCGTTTCCACCGACGATTGAGGCGAGGCACACTGCGCGGCGAAGGCCACCTGCCCAAACGGCAGTAAGAACGCGGCCCGGAAGCAACTGCGCGCCGCGATCCTGGCCCGATCAGGGCAACGCTGCCGGATTGGCCAGGTATTCTGCCGACAGAGTCTGGAACTGCCCGCCATCGGTCGCTGGCGTCGTCTGGTTTTCAGCGCCTGCACCGAACACTACCCCTAGCCCTCCCACGGCAACCAGTTCGGACGGATGCTTCAGGAAGTAGTCAACCCGGTTGTCACGGTAGTGCCCCGCAATCCCTCCCGCCGTGGCCGAAGGTACGCCGAACGGCGTCTGCCACCACACGATCGGCAGCCCGCCGATTCCTGTGTGGAACGTGGACGCCATCGCGAAGTGGTCCTGGAAGTTCGGGTGCGTCTGGTTCGTCTCGTCCCAATACCAGCTTCCTTGCCCGCGCACGCAATCCGCCTGCGCCGTCGAGGGGCTCAGTGCAGCCTGTTCAGGACACCCGGCGTCACGGTCAAGTGTCTGCATCACGATGAAATCGCCCTGGGCGGTGCCGAGCTGGTTCATGAACGTGACCACCGAGGCCAGTGAAGGCCCGCCCCAGTCGGACGGAGGGAAGCCGATCGCCGCCTTCGGTGCGTACTTGCGGGCGAGCTTCATCAGGCAAGGCGCGAAACTGGTCAAGTTGGCCGACAAGCCTGCGCAGGCCGCGTCCGTCGACAGGACAGCCGGCACCTTGCTCGCATCCCCACCGTAGCTGCTATTAGTCACCGACTGTGCAAAGCCCCAGAAATCCGGTTCGACGTTAAGCAGCACCGGCTTGTCGAACTGGTTCATCAGGGTGAACAAGCTAGCGAGATCGGCCCAATACGACTGCATATAGGTCGTCGAGGCCAATGAGGTCAGGTCCGAAGTGTTGTCGGCTGAGAACTGGAACAGCGTGAACATGGGCACCGCGCCGACCGAATCGGCTTGCGACATCACGATGGTCGCGTAGGCCCCCGAAGGCGAGTTCCAGGTCGTCCATCCGCCCTGGGTGTCGATGCCGACCAGGTAGCGTTCAAAGAAATCCGGCTTCAGACCCTGCGTGTTGATCAAGGTGGTGTCCGAGCCTCCCGAGCCCAGCCCGACCAGCAAACGGTTGGGACGTCCCAGTCGCTTTGCGAGGGCGGCAGCGGGTCCGCTGGAGGCCGGAACCGCGGGGGTCGCCGGGGCCGATTGTGTCGATGTGGGACTCTCTCCGGCAGCATTTGCAGCAGTGACCTCGTAGTAGTAGGTCGTGCCGTTGACCACCGTCGTATCGGTGTAGCTCGCGGTAGAACTCGCCCCGATCTTGGTGCCTTGCGAACCCTGGCTCGTTGATCGATAAATGTTGTACGACGTCGATCCTGTCGCCGCCGTCCAGGTTACCGTCACTTGCCCGGTGCCGCTCACAGCATTCACGCCCGTCGGCGGCGCGGGCACCGTGTTGGGCATGACCGGTGTCACGCCCGTCGATTGAGCCGAGACCGGCCCCTCGCCAGCGGCATTGACCGCCGTGACCTCGTAGTAGTAGGTGACGCCATTGAGAGCGGTGGAGTCAACGTACGAAAGGGTCGAGCTTGCGCCCACTTTCGTGCCCTGCTGTCCCTGGCTGGTAGAGCGATAGATGTTGTACGAAGTTATCCCGGCTACGGTATTCCAGGTAACTGTTACTGCGTTGTTACCGGGTGTCGCCATCATCCCGGTCGGCATCGCCGGCGCCGGGGTGGAGCCCGACGGAGAGCCCGACGAAGAGCTCCCGCTGCCGCATGCTGCAAGCAGCATGATGAGCAAACCCGCCATCCACAATGAGAACACTCTCCAGCGGAACTGGGTCATCGCCAGCGCCGAAAGATGGTGTTGACGGATCAACACGGCTTGGCTCTGCTTCATCGAAGTCTCTCTGTAAGCGCTGTTATGTTAAGCTGTCTGCTGTTAGATCCTCCGTGCCCAGGAGAAGAGTCTTCCATGTCGCTGCCAAACGACGGCAAGCCGAGATCCGCCAAACCTCCAGGGTACTGGCAGAAAATGACTGCTCCATGATCGTGCATCCATGTCCGGATCGGGCGTCGGAGCTATCGCCGCTCCGCACCGCTGTCGGGCTTGACCGCCCTGGCCATGCTGCGGGAGTGCTCTTCTGTCAAATATAACTGTCCGTCCCGCCGGATCAACGTAACACGACGATCGCACTTGCACATAGAATCCATTGGAAAGTGTGCGTTTGATCATGCTCAGTCGTGATCATTTGACATCAGTCGTGAAGAGCTTTTCATCGCGCATATCAGTAGCCCAACTTGTCAGCGCTCTGTAGGAAAGGCCTTGAGTTGTTTCAGGAGGCGCTCGAGCGCGTCACTCTCGCTCGAAACCGTGGCCTCTTCGGGCCTCGAAAGTTGCGCGCGACATGGTCGTGGTCCAGCGATCTCGCATGGAGCGCGCCGCGCGGGTGGTCACTACTATCCCGGTTTTCGTGAGAATCAATTCATGGCATCGCTCAATGCTTATGCCGCATATGTCGCCGTGATCGAATGCGGCAGCCTCACCGCCGCTGCGCGTCGGCTGGGCCGCTCGCTGCAGGCGGTGAGCCGCCTGCTCGCGGACCTGGAGAAGGCGCTGGGCGTGCAGCTTGTCGCTCGCACGACGCGGAGCTGCCGACCCACCGCTGCCGGAGAGCGTTTCTACGAGCGCATCCGCACCGTGCTGGCCGACATCGACCTCGCGCGCAACGAGGTCGTGGCTTCCGCGGTAGAGATTGACGGCAGCCTGCGCATCGGCGCACCCAGCCAGTTCGGCGCGCGCCACTTGGTGCCGGCGCTGGCCGCCTTCATGGCGCGCTACCCGGCACTGAACGTCGAGTTGGTGCTGAGCGACCAGCTGGTCGACCTGCAGGCGGCGGGCTGGATCTGGTGCTGCGTTTCGGCCACCTGGCCGACAGCACGCTGCGCCAGCACCGGCTCGGTACGGTGCGCCGGGTGATTTACGGCGCCCCCGGCTATTTCGCGCAGCACGGCCGCCCGCTCCATCCGCGCGACCTCCGCCGCCACGAATGTATCGTGCGCAGCGGTGTACGCGGCGCGGAAACCTGGCGCTTCCATGACAAACAGGGCGCGCTGGCGGTCAGGGTTAATGGCCGTTTTCGCTCCGACAGCATCGCCGCCTGCTGCGAGGCGGCGATCCAGGGCGCGGGTGTTGGCCGCGGCCTGCTCTATCAGGTGCGCGAAGCCATGAGCCAGGGGCGTCTGGAGGTGGTGCTGCAGGATTGGCCGCAGCCGCAGATCCCGTATCACCTACTGTGTGGCCCGCCACGACGCGGCTGCCAGTGCGCACTCGGACGCTGATCGACTTCCTTGTGGCGCGGCTGGGGGTAGAGCAGTTTTGACGCTTCTCGAATACGCCCAAACGCGCAATGCGACCCGCGTGATCGTTGGCACACCCAAGCGTCATGGCTGGCGTGCTTGGTTGCGCCCGTCAACGGCAACGCAGCTCATCCGACATGCGCGCGGATTCGACGTCACCGCGATCGCGCGTCCCGAGCGCCTTCAACCGCATCCTACGGCAGGCCTAAGAGGCAGAGGAGCATTCGCCGAAACTCCAACCGCGATCCGCTGGGATCGGTACGGGTGGGCGTTTGTGACTACTCTTGCGTGTACAGCCGTTGCCTTCGCATTGTATCCGCGGTTTGAGCTGTCCAATCTCGTGATGGTCTACCTGCTCGGTGTGACCGTGGCTGGATTGAGGTTCGGGCGGGGCCCATCGGTGATGACGGCCATCCTGAACGTCGCCGCATTCGACTTCTTCGGACCTCAAGGGGACATTCACCTGACTCCCCTCGAGTATCGTATCATCGAATGCCTGGCCCGCCAGGCAGGGATGGTGGTGCGGCAGCGCCAGCTCCTGCGTGAAGTCTGGGGGCCCGATCGCATGGATGACACGCACGGCCTGCGCGTATTCATCAAGAGTCTTCGTCAGAAGCTGGAAGCCGATCCGCGTAGACCGCGTTACCTTGTCAGCGAAGCGGGTTTGGGTTATCGGTTGTGGACGGATGAGGCACCGCTGCCATGCTAATCAGCTGCGTCGTGTATCAGGACGGCAAGAAACTCGCCGAAATCGCGACCCACGAAATTCACGAGTATCTCAGTCGCCCAAAGTGCTTCGTGTGGGTGGCGCTGCGTGATCCGCAGGCCCCCGAGCTCGCCGAAATGCAACAGGAGTTCGATTTGCATCCGCTGGCAGTGGAGGATGCGCGCAGCGGACATCAGCGTCCGAAAATTGAGGAATACGGTGAATCCTTGTTCACTGTGCTGCACATCATTGAGCCGGCGGATGGCGACTTTCGGGTCGGTGAAGTCGCGATCTTTACCGGCCCGAACTATGTTCTGTCGGTACGCAGTCAATCACAGAAGGGCTTTCAGGAGGTTCGTGCCCGTTGCGAACGAGAGCCGAAGCTGTTGAAGCAGGGTTCAGGCTACGTTCTCTACGCACTGATGGATGCGGTGGTGGACCGATACTTTCCAATTCTGGACAGTCTCGAAAACGAGCTCGATGTCATCGAGCAACGGATTTTCGCGCCACAAGGCTCCCCCAGCGCGAACATCGAGGCACTCTATGAGCTCAAGCAGCGTCTGATGATCATGAAGCATGCCGTCGCGCCGCTCCTGGAAGGTGTCTCAAACCTATCCGGCGCGCGCGTACCGGCTATGTGCGCAGGTATCCGGGAATATTTCCGCGACGTCTCTGACCACCTGCAGCGACTCAACCAAACGGTCGACTCCATTCGAGATACTTTAGGTACTGCGATCTCCGTGAACCTGTCGATGATCACGCTGCAGGAAAACGAGACCATGAAGCGTCTGGCGGCCTACGCAGCGCTCGTTGCGGTGCCCACGATGATCGCAGGAATTTACGGCATGAATTTCAAATACATGCCCGAGCTCGAATGGCGCTATGGGTATTGGCTCGCTCTGTCTGTGATGGCCGTTATCGATGGCTACCTTTTCTACCGGCTTAGAAAGGCCAAATGGCTGTGAGGGAATGCGCCGTTAACGAGCACGCGCACCCAGCAGATCGCCGAGTCTTTGCGAGTCGGTAACAGGAGTGCAGGATAAGTGCGATCACTGCAGGGCTCACGCCGTAGAAGATCGCGGTCATAGGCTTCAGTTCGCCAAATTACAGATGCAACGCACCGAGGGCCGCGACAATGATGAAGTTGGGTAGGATGAAGGCCCACCCGCCGGCCCAGGCGCCGAGCTGGCCGGCGCGCAGATAGGCGAGGAAAATACCGACCTGGTGCTGTGCATGTTGCTAGGCTCCGCTGGTTCTCTGGTGATCGAACCACATGGCTTCTAGCTTGTTTCGATCAGGGTCGAGTACGAAGGCCCCGTAGTAGCCGGGATCGTAATCGAGCCTGTAGCCCGGTGGCCCATTGTCGGTCGCGCCGACCGACAGAGCAGCAGCGTAGAACCCATCTACGGCGTTGGCATTCGGCGCGTGAAACGCAACGTGGATGCCACTTCCCGGGTGCGGCGTTGCGCCACCAAGGGGTATGTTTGTCCAGAGCTCAGGGAAGTGCAGACCCCATCCGAGTGATGTGATCTTTCCTTGCTCCTTTACCTCAAAGAGGAGCTTGTATCCGAGGGCAGACAAGATCGTGCCATAAAATTGCCTCGCACGCTCAATGTCGCTTACACCAACCGAGACGTGGTAGATCGCGCGAACTTTGCCTTGGTTTGCAAAGATGTCCATGGTTGGTCCTCCGATCAGGCAGTGGCCTTGAGGACCTCGAGCCAGTCCTCACTGGTAAATTGTCGTCTCATGGGATCTACTTCTAGTTTTCTTTTGGACGCCCGTAGGCCTTATACAGGTGTCGAGTACCGGACTCATGGCCTTCATCAAGGCGTGATCGTCGTGTTGGATTTCTCTGATGCCTGTCAGGATGGTTGCGAACCCAGGACCGTCCGCTGTCGGGATACCACCCACGTCCAGGTGATGAACCAATTGACCGAGTCGCGCAAGTCCCGGATCGTGCTCCAGGCCAAAACTCATCAGCAACACTTCAAACGTCACCTTGGAATCGACGTGGGTGAACTGCGCGCCATCGAAATCGAAACCGATCGCCCGCTTGGGACAGTCCGCGGTGCGCTTGAGCCAGGGAAATTTCGCATCTGGATCGATGAAACGGCGGATCAGCCAGGCCGAGGCAACACGGTCGACCCATAAGTGCTCGCGCGTGGCCCAGGTGCGTCCACGGAAGTCCTTGCGGTCGAGGCGGCGGAGCTTCTTCTGACGAGCTGCGTGCGGCTCATCCGGTGCGAATCGCCCATCAACGGCTGCTGCGGCGTCCTTGAGCATGCCCTCCATTTGCTTACGCGGCTCTCCAGGAAAGAAGTCTCGTGCAATGATGGCTGCGACCTCACGTCCAATTGTGGCGAGCTTTTGTCGCGCTTCGGGCTCTCGAAGTTTGGGCAGCTCGCCCTTGAGATCGGCAAGCCGCTCGGTGACTTCGCCATATTCCGCCGTGCGGTCAAACATCCCGGTCAAAGCGGCGTTCTGCTCGGTGGTCTCGGCGTTAAACGAGACGATCTGAGCCTGACCGCCGCCTGTCTTGATGTCTTCCCCTTGCTCCTCGAGTACCCGGCGTGCCGCGGCCGAGTTCGGTAGAACGTAGACCCCGTCGCGCATGAGTCCCGCGCCGGCGGCCTTCAGTGCTCGCCAGATTCGCATGCGCAGCGTCTGGTTGCGGCCGGGTAGGTTCGTAATGAGGAGCAGCCAGTTAGCCATTTTTGTCGCCATCGCCGAATGCTACGTTAATTCTCGACGTGCCGCTCCTCGGGCGGCCGAACATGCTGAAACATGACCAACAACATCAGATCGTAAATGCTCTTCAGCGTGCCGCCGATGAGCAGGGGCCAGCCGAAAGCCGACACCGTGAGCAGATATCCGGCAAGGGTGGGGCTGATTGCGGCGGCGAGGCTTCGAGGGACGGAAGTCACGGCCGCAGCGGCAGGTCGTTCGGGTGGAGTGACTACCGCCATCACGTAGGAGCCGCGCGTCGGAACGTCCATCTGCGACAACAGGCTGCGTAGCAACAGAAGCACCACTGTTGCGTGGAGGTCCGCTGTGAAGGGGATGGCGATGAGGCACAAGTTGGAGGGTAGATGGGTGAATACCATCGTCCGGATCAATCCGATGCGCCTAGCGATCGCAGGGGCTGCCAGATAGGACGCGGCGCTGAGCAGGTTCGACCAGAAGAACAGACTCGCGGTTGCGACGACGGACAATCCGTACGTTCTCAGCAACCACAACGCGAGAATTGTCTGAATAAGAAAACCACCGCCGAAGGCATCGATACTGAACAGAGCCGCGAGTCGATACACAACGTTGCGGGACGGGCCTAGCGGGGCGCGCGGCTCTGCGGCGGCAACGTCTGGCTGAGGTTCGAACAACTGGCGGTAGATCGCAGCCGCCGCAAGGCCGATCAACGCATACAGCAGGAACATGGCCCGCATCGCGCCCAAGAGGTTCGCGTCGGCCCGGCGAGCTACGAATTCAGGAAGGCCTGCGAGCAGTGTTCCAAACCCACTCAACACCGCGCTCACCACGCTGTACCGAGCCAATAGCGAGGTACGCTCGTCATCCGCAACGGATTGGCTGAGTAGCGATTGCTCGAGTGGAAGAAAGATGCTGACATCCCCGGACGAGGGGTTGAGCGTGCCGACAAAAGCCACCAGCAGCAAAGGCCAGAATGTCTGCAAGCTCGCAAAGCCAATACCCGTCAGGAACATGAGTACCGAGGCACCCAGTAGGGGAGCGCGGTGACCAACGTGGTTGGTCAGGGTGCCCGCGAACAGCGTCAAGGCTGCCGAGCCGAGCAGGGTCGCCGTGGTGAGAACGCCTGTCTGGAAAGCGCTGAATCCCAGTTCAAGCAAGTAGGCGGGCAGCAGGATACTCACGTAGCCATCGGCGACCGCGCGTAAGCCTTTGGCCCACAGCAGCCTTCTTGCATTTGCGTTCGCGGACCGGGGAAGCAGCCGCAGACCGTTCCCCGAGGGTAATGGGACGGCAGCGTGGCGGGGGGCGGTCGGCTGTGTCACGGAACGTGCCGCATGTCACGTGTTCAACGCTTAGGATATACCTATTACATGGAGCAGTTGTGTGCCTCGGCCCATGAGGCTCTGGCTCATTTCCCGTTGCCTCAGGGTGCGGATGTGGTTAAGTACGACTCTGGGTTGCACCGAGCGTACGCCGCGTGCGCCAGCGGATTCATTTCGATTGTCCAGGAAGACGACGCGGTTCATTTTCGGAAACTGGAAGACTTCCCCGTACAGAGGTACGTTCACAGTCTCGCTGTTGATGAGACTACTCACCGCGTCTACGCGCCGGAACAGCAAGAGGACGGTAAGCCCGTCGCGCGGCTGGTGATTTACGAGCCGCTGGCGTCTGCAAAAGCACAGCCGTAAAGGAACCACTCATGTATTCGATGGCAGGACAGCTCGCTCGAATCGCTTTGCTCGTAGCGCTTGGCCTACAGTTGCCTGGTCAGGTCGTCGCGGCGACTACTCCGGAAGCAGGTCAAAAGGTGGTGTTCGTGTGCGAACATGGCTCGGTTAAGAGCCTCATTGCCGCGTCGTACTTCAATCGGAGCGCGCAAGCGCATGGACTGCCCTATCACGCGATCGCACGGGGAACGGCCCCGGAACCCCGAGTACCCCTTTCGGTACAGAAAGGCTTGCACGCCATTGAGGTCGATGTCTCTTCGTATGTGCCGCAGTTATTCCAAGCCTCTGATGTAGAGGGTGCGTCGCTGGTCGTTTCCTTTGATCAAGACATTGACGGCCTTGTCGGTGGCAAGGTGCAGCACTTGAAATGGGATCGCCTGCCGGCGGTCCTCACCAACTACCCGCGCGGCCGCGATGCAATCGTCGCGCAAATCGATTCCTTGATTGCGCTGCTTGCGCAGGGCCGCTCGCCTTGAGCGGGACAGGTCTAAGCCTGACGTGTATCTCGTAGCAGACGCTACTGACCGGATGCGTCAGCGGTCGCGCAACGTTCGCAGGGCTCGGGCAGTTGGCCCGAGTTAGATGTCGAGTACCGTGGCCAAACGCCGCGGTTTGTCTCTTGCGTGATCGCCCGGATCTCGAACAGCCGCGGAAACCTCGGCTGCACTTGCGCGACATGCGCACAAGTACGTATCTCGCACCGGCTTCGAAGGTGCCATCGTGGGCCTTGTGCCACATCCAGAAGACCGTCACACCAAAGCGATCCGCCGCCTCGTCGCGGTCCACGGCTCGGTTATCGACATTGTATTCCCGTCCGCGGCGTTACTGATGACAGAAATCACGCCTCTCGGTGAAGGCCTGACACAGTGACGACCCGAAAATGCCCCCTGCACAACGCGTTGTGTTGAATCGCGAACACTTCCTCATCTGCAGCGTTCGAACAGTTACAAATGCCATCCCGAAGGAGTCGATCATGAACAGTCCAGGTGGTGGTCTCGAAGACCGGGTTCGACGTTGGCAATATCGATTTAAGCAGATGATGCCCAGTCGCGGCCCACCTGGGCCGGTTGTTTTTGCCGTCATCGCGCTTGTCGGTGTGGGAGTGTGGACGGCTTACTATACTGTGCCGAGCGACTCCGTCGTCGTGGTGCAACGTTTCGGTAAATATTACGAAGAGGTTCCGCCAGGGCTGCACTTCAAGCTACCGCTGGGCATTGATGCGGCGACCGTTGTTCCCGTCAAACGG
>Ga0163163_10006304_pt1 | contig 10356 bp, 7 predicted proteins | sample S65metaG_FD_119766 | JGI IMG/M metagenome (GOLD analysis project Ga0163163, IMG submission 119766) | Switchgrass rhizosphere microbial communities from Kellogg Biological Station, Michigan, USA - S6-5 metaG | ecosystem: Host-associated > Plants > Roots > Rhizosphere > Soil | place: USA: Michigan... | reverse complement strand
TGGTTTGAGTAACCGCATTCTTTTCATGATTTCTTCGCGATTTAACGAAGTATTCCAGAATGTAAAATCGCCCTGGAAAGTTTTGGTTCCAATGCGATGGGTTAACAGGTCACGTACCGTTACCAGTTTGGTTGTAATGGTATCGTATAATCTATAACCCGGAAAATATTTTGTGATCTTATCATTGAGAGAAATCTTTCCTCTTGTTTCCAGCAAGGCCAGTGAGGTTCCGGTAAATAGTTTGGTGTTACTGGCAATCATGAACAAGGTATTTTCATCAACCGGTTTTTGAGATTGCAGGTCTCTGACACCGTATCCCTTTATCGTAATTATTTTTCCATCTTTTACGATGACGATAGACAAGCCGGGTACATCCCAGTCTTTTATTCCTTTTGAAATATAACTGTCAAGGCTATCCTTAATAAAAACAGGTTGTACGAAAGCAAACTGATAAACAAATATCAATACAAGAGCTAAGCATAACTTCTTCATAAGCAGTAAACTTAAAAACAAAGTACTTAAATTTTGATAATGCAGAATTAATTCCTCGAAATCTGTTTCCGCAATTCTTTCAATTTATTACCCGCTTTGTTTGTTACGATTTTGCGCGAATAGTTTTTTGAATAGCGGCTGGCAGAATTTTTGTTAGTTATCAACAAAATCATTTTATGAAAAAGAAATTCCTCTCTTTCGCCATTTGCATATCTGCTGCTTTCATCTGGTCGTGCAATAACAGTAGCGATACAACATCAAGTGGAGATACAACGACTACCGCAAGCTCAGGAGATACTGCAGGGAATATGGCTACCAACACCCCTGCCTCTACTGTAACAGCAACTCCTTTGACTAAAGACGATTCAAACTTTGTTATGGAAGCTGCAAAAGGTGGTATGATGGAAGTACAGGCTGGTCAGTTAGCCCAACAAAATGCACAAAGTCAACGCGTAAAAGATTTTGGTGGAATGATGGTTACGGATCATTCTAAAGCAAATGATGAGCTTAAATCTCTTGTGTCAGGCAGATTAACTATTCCAGATTCTTTATCTGGCGCTGATCAAAAACATATCAATTCAATGAAAAACATGAAAGGCAAAGCCTTCGATAAGCATTATATTTCTATGATGGTAGAAGATCACCAAAAAGATGTAGCTAAATTTAAAAAAGCCGCAGCAAATTGTAACGACGCGCAGTTGAAAACCTGGGCATCAAATACACTGCCTACGTTGCAGAAGCACCTTGATTCTGTACAGGCAATAAAGAAAGGAATGTAATTTTCCGGAAATAAATACTGAAAGCATTCTGCCAAAGCGGGATGCTTTTTTATTTATATTCACCAAATAACTTTCTCAATTCATCTGCAATTTCACCAAGGGTACAATAATTCTCAACAGCGTCAATTACTGCAGGCATAATGTTTTCACTTCCCGATGCTTTTTGCCTGATTGTTTCCAAACATCTCGTTACTTGTTCCTTGTTTCTTGTCTCCCTGAGCCTTACAATTTTTTGAATTTGCTCATCCCGAATGCTGTCATCAATTTTAAAAACAGGAATGGGATTTTCCTCTTTGACCTGGAACCGGTTGACACCTACAATGATCTTTTCACCGGTTTCTATTTTTCTCTGGTAGTCATAAGCGCTTCTTGCGATTTCGTTTTGAATATAACCCTGCTCAATGGCGCTTACGCTGCCACCCATGGCATCGATCTTTTCAATTAACTGCCATGCTTTTTCCTCTACTTCATTGGTAAGCTTCTCAACAAAAAACGAACCTGCCAGTGCATCGGCCGTGTCGGCTGCACCGCTTTCATACGCAACAATTTGTTGTGTACGCAAAGCAATTCTTGCGGCTTCTTCGGTAGGCAGGCTCAATGCTTCATCATATCCATTGGTATGTAATGATTGTGTACCACCCAGCACGGCAGCGAGAGTTTGAACAGTTACTCTTGAAATATTATTATGGGGTTGTTGTGCCGTTAATGTGCTTCCGCCGGTTTGTGTATGAAACCGAAGCATCATCGCCTTTTGATCGGTGGCACCGAGTTGTTGCATCATTTTGGCCCACATTCTTCTTGCTGCACGAAACTTAGCTACTTCTTCAAATAAATTATTATGCGCATTAAAAAAGAAGGAAAGTCGTTTGCCAAAAACATTTATGTCAAGGCCTTTTTCAAGTGCTGCCTTTACATACGCTTTGCCATTGCTTAGTGTAAATGCAATTTCCTGAACCGCCGTGCTGCCGGCTTCACGAATATGGTAGCCGGAAATGGAAATCGTATTCCACTTTGGCAACTCCTTGCTGCACCACTCAAAGATATCAGTGATGATGCGCATGGAAGGTTTTGGTGGGTAGATATAAGTTCCTCTTGCCGCATACTCTTTAAGAATATCATTTTGAATGGTACCGGAAATTTTTTTTATGTCAATGCCCTGTCTTTTGGCCTCAGCCACATAAAATGCGAGAAGAATAAATGCAGTGGCATTAATGGTCATGGAAGTGGAAACCTGGTCGAGTTTAATTGCTTTAAAAAGTGTGTCTATGTCTTCAACGGAATCGATGGCAACACCCACTTTTCCAACCTCACCCTCTGCTAATGGATGATCGCTGTCATAACCAATCTGGGTGGGAAGATCAAATGCTACACTTAGTCCCATTACGCCTTGAGACAATAAATAATGATAACGCCTGTTACTTTCTTCAGCAGTGGAAAAACCAGCGTATTGACGCATAGTCCATAGCTTGCCACGATACATGTCCGCCTGCACACCACGGGTGAAAGGAAATTCACCTGGTTTTTCATTCATAGGTACAGGTTCGCAGTATAGTTTTTTGATTTCAATATCGGAGTCGGTAAAAATTTTCTTCTCCTCCATACACTACATTATTTTTTTCGCCTCTGCATTCAACATATTGGCTGCAAAGGTGTGGATGGCGGCTTTTTCTTCGTGCATCATGGCCTCCATCAACTGGCGGTTTAATTCTGTTGCCGTGGCATCGGCAGGTAATGATTTCGAAATCGTATTAATCATTAATAAATTCTGGTCGCGTAAACTTCTAACCGCATTCCATGCCGTTTCACTTACATAAATCTGTTGCGAAGAATTGTATTCATATTCCTGTTTAATGGATTCCAGCAACAGAAATTGCATGTCCCTGGCAGAAAGACCGGGTTGACTTAACCGGCTGATCAGGTTGGGTAAAGCAATTCTTTCTATCAGCAAAACCAGTCTTTCATAAGCTTGAAGGCGAAGAGGCTTGGTAAGAAAATTATCGTTGGCGGTTTTTTGCACCTGGGGCTTGCTTTTTATGACAAGGGTATAGATAGATGTTAGCAATGCAATTACAGCAACGATTAAACTAATTTTTGAATCTGCCATGGATATTTTATTGATGCGCAAAAATAGTATAAAGCTTGGCAGTTAACGATCAATTAGGACGAAGCTGCCGATTTGTTTGGTAAATTTGAATTATGGAAACGATGACACAATCTCCCATAAAATTTACCCAAAGCGCCATCGATGAATTAAAACGTTTGATGAATGACGCTGGCTTTGATAAAGAGCTGGAATTGAGAATAGGAGTGAAAGGCGGTGGATGTTCAGGACTGAGTTATGTTTTGGGTTTTGAGAAAAGAAAGGAAAATGATCAGGAATATGAATTTGAAGGATTGAATTTCGTCATTGACAAAGCACATGAAATGTATTTGTATGGTATGGAAATAGATTGGCAGGGAGGATTGAACAGCCGTGGGTTTACATTTCAAAATCCTAATGCATCAAAGACTTGCGGTTGCGGAACTTCGTTTGCTGTCTGAACGTGGATTTGGGTGGATTTAAAAGATTAGGAGGAAGAGTTTCGGTTCGAAGCTCTTTTTTGTTTTGTACTGAGCCTCATTACTACTATTTGACTTTTGTTGTGTCACTCACTTGTGCGTTCAGAACTTTATTGAGCAAGACATAAACCGCAAAGAACGCTAAGTTGTTCGCGAAGAGACGCAAAGCCTTTGCGATCCTCTGCGTTTCCTTTGTGCACTTTGCGGTTAAATAAAAAAAGTCCTGCAATAAATGCAGGACTTTTAAATACTCATGTAAATCTTATTAATCCACCCAAATCCAGGTTCAGACTATGCATGTTTTGTAACAACCGGAGTCCTCTTGTCAGCAGCAGCTGATGCTCTTTTTTCAGCTTGTGTTTCTGAGCCAAGTGCTTTCTTACCTCCAAGATCGACAAGCACAGGTGCAGCCACAAAGATAGAGGAATATGTACCGGTGATCACACCAATCAACATGGCAAATGCAAAGCCTTTTGTTACTTCACCACCAACGAGGAACAGAATTAAAATGGTGAGGAACACTGTCAATGATGTCATGATAGTACGACTCAATGTGTCATTAATCGCTTTATTGATAACCGTTTCTTTCGGAGCACCAACCATGTGGCGACTATACTCACGGATTCTGTCGAACACAATCACCGTATCATTCATGGAGAAACCAATCACGGTTAATACGGCTGCAATAAAGTGCTGGTCCAATTCAAGCGGGAATGGAACGACATCTTTTAAGAAGGAGAACACTGCTAATGTTACCAGTACGTCGTGTAGCAAGGCTACAATAGTACCGAGTGAATATCTCCAGTCGCGGAAACGAACGAAGATGTAAAGAGCAATGATCAACACCGACCAGAAAGTTGCCCACTTGGCATCTCTTTTCAGTTTGTCGGAAATGGTAGGTTCAACTTTGGTGTAGCCAATCTTATACTTTTTATCGAAATCCTCGAAGCTTAAACCAGCAGGGATGTGGTTCTTTAAACCTCCCATTAATTTTGATTCCACTTCATTGTCTACGTTAGTACCTGAACTTCCAATTTTATAGCCGGTAGTAATGTTTAATTGCCTGTTGCCTCCAACTGTTTTAATAGTTGGTGCCTTCTCGAAAACTCCGGTAAGGTCCTTACGAATTCCTTCAACTTCAGTATTACTTATGGAGTGGTCGAAACGAACGGTGTAACTGCGACCGCCTTCAAATTCAACACCCTGGTCAAACCCATGGAAAATGGCTCCGACACCAAGGGCGAGAACTACAAAAGAAATAGCGTAAGCAATCTTCCTGTATTCAATAAATTTAAAATTGGCATGTTTAAAAATGCGTTTTGAAATAGGAGTGAAGTACTCCATGTGGCGCTTCTTGTCCGTAAACCAATCAGTAACCCAACGGCTCACCAAAATACCGCAGAACAACGATAGAAGAATACCGATGATTTGTGTAGTAGCAAAACCTTTCACCGGACCTAAACCAAAAGAGAAAAGTATAATGGCCGTTAACAACGTAGTAACGTGGGCATCAAGCACCGGTGGTAAGGACCGCCTGTAACCTTCATTCACTGCCTGTATATATCCTTTACCTTTTGTTAGCTCCTCTTTTATACGTTCATAAATAATAACGTTGGTATCCACCGCCATACCAATTGTCAATACCAAACCGGCGATACCGGGTGCTGTTAATGTAGCACCTAATCCTGTTAATACACCTATGGTAAATAAGAGGTTTAGGATTAATGCAATGTTGGCAATCCATCCTGCCGTGTTGTAATAAACCAGCATCAACACGAAGATGACAATGAAGGAGAACATAAAAGCTTTAAAACCTCCGGCAATTGCATCGGCACCCAATGTAGGACCCACTTGTTGTTCTGCTACTATTTTAGCCGGAGCCGGTAAACGACCAGCTTTCAAAATATTGGCAAGGTCAGTAGCTTCGTCAACTGTAAAGTCCCCAGAAATTTCTGTACGACCGCCGGTGATCTTTCCTTTATGAGCAATAGGAGCCGAATACACTACGTCATCAAGAGTAATGGCAATCGGCATCGTGTCTTTATAACTTCTCTCTGTAAGTTGTTCCCACTGGCGTGCGCCTGTGGCATTCATATCCATTGTTACGGTTGGGTTGTTGGTCAACTGGTCGAAGCTTGGAGAAGCTGTTGTAATCACACTTCCATCGATGGGTGCTTTGTCTCTTCCCTCTGTCCTTAAAATATACAAGGGAACCAGTGCCACCCTTTTGTTGTTTTTATCCAAAGGCTGAACACCATAAGCAAATTTTGCATCATTAGGGAAGTTGCGCCTGATGATTGGTGAATTAAGAATCTGCCTTACAATGCCGGTATCTTTTACCGATATCGAAGCAAGCCCTCCGCCTACAGGTTGTTTGAAATATTCAGCAATAAATGATCTTTTATTTAAGGAATCTGCGTTTTTGCCAGCGCTGTCAACTTTTTGTCCGGCCTGCGCTGTATCAGCAACTTTGATGGTGTCGATAACTGGAGCCGCACTCTGTCCTCCAAGGTAGGCAGTATAGTCTTTTTCAGCAGCCATAAAGCTTGCGTTCAGCTGCCAGTCTTTGTATACCGGCCAGAACTCGAGGTTTGCAGAAGACTGCAAATACTTGCGAACACGTTCCGGATCCTGGATGCCGGGTAATTCAACTGAAATAACATTGCGATCCCTGTCTTTATTAATGTTTGGTTGAGCAACACCAAATTTGTCAATACGCGTTTGAATAACTCTGAATGTATTGTCAAATGCATCACCAGCCGCATTTTTCAGTTTGCCTACAACGGCTGCATCAGAATCTGTTACCTTAATGTTGTTGTTGGAAAGAAAAAGCGAAGCTAGCCGACCGTTTGGATTTAGTTTTTTGTATTCATCGGCAAACAGGTCGATGTAATTGGCACTGGTATTTGCTTTTCTGGCAGTAGCATTATTCAATGCTTTCAGGAAGTTGGGATCTTTTGAATTGTTGGCCATGGAACGAAGCATTCCTGAGAGCTCTACTTCCATACTCACGTTCATACCACCTTTCAGGTCAAGGCCCAGGTTCAGTTCTTCTCTTTTTGCTTTGTCGTAGCTGATAGCACCTGTAATACCGTAATGAACAGTTTTATCTTTTGTGCTATCCAGTAATCTTTTGTAGCGAGCATCGTAAGCTTGAGCTTTAGTGGCACTGTCTGCATTAGCATAATTCATTTTTACCCATTGATTGGCCTTTGCTGCCATTTTGTTTTCATGGCTGCGCACCACCCAGGTAAATGATAGTTCATAGATTGAATAAAGAATAAGCAGAATAGTAAAAAAGCGGATGAGGCCTTTCAATTGCATACACGGTTTTTTTTAAGAGTGGGCAAAGATAGTTTTTTCACCTTAATTTCAGCCTTTAATGATAGCCTTTTGAACGTCGTAAAAACCTTGTTCAAAGGCTTTTAGCGATATTTTAGCGTTATGCCATTGAAAATCTCGTTATCCCTTCTTGTTTTAATGATAGCCCTTGCCGGATGCTTTTCAAAAAAATTATCGATGACACCCACAAGGGAAATTAAAGAGGCAGGGGGGTCGGTTGCAAACAGTGCTCTGTTAATCGAAATCCTTCAACAATATCCTCAATACTTTGACTCATTGCTTCGTAAAAATGATGTCTGGCAAATAAAAATCATTTATACACAGGTAGATCGAAAGGCGAATAACAAACCTGTTTTAAAGAATTACTATTTTAATATTGATTCTAAACAATACTTCTATCCGGCCTCTACGGTAAAAATGCCTGTGGCGTTACTGTCTTTGCAAAGACTGCATGAACTAAAAATACCCGGCCTGGATGAAAACACAACAATGATTACCGGATCGGCTTATTCCAGGCAGGACGCAGTTTATAACGATCCGAACACCGAGGATGGGAGGCCCACCATTGCCAACTATATAAAAAAGATTTTTTTGGTGAGTGATAATGATGCTTATAACAGGTTGTATGAGTTCCTGGGGCAGCAATATATCAACAACAGTCTTCATAAAATGGGTTATGATAGTGCCCAGGTCATTCACCGGCTAAATATCAGCCGGACAGAGGATGAAAACAGGCATACGAACCCGGTAAAATTTTATGACACCTCTTCAAAACTGGTTTATGAACAACCACTGGTTGCCAGTAATTTAATTTATCAACCAAGAACTACTTTTCTTGGCAAGGGATATGTAAGCGGGGATAAGATCATTAACCAGCCATTTGATTTCTCGAAAAAGAACCGGTTTTCTTTGACAGATCTTCATTCGATTTTACAGAGTGTAATTTTTCCCAAAGCAGTTCCAAAAAAGCAACGATTTAATTTAGAAGAAGAGGATTACCGGTTTCTCTATAGTTATATGTCTATGAAGCCAGGGGAATCTGATTTCCCTCAATATGATAGCAGCTACAATGGAGCTTATTCAAAATTATTGATGTATGGAGGTAGGGGTGACCTGGATTCAAACATCAGGATCTTCAATAAAGAAGGAGATGCCTATGGTTTTTTAACAGACGTGGCCTACATCGTGGATTTTAAAAATAACATTGAATTTTTTCTATCGGCTAACATCTACTGCAATAGTGATGGCATATTTAATGATGACAAGTATGACTATGAAACTGTAGGATACCCGTTTCTAAAAAATCTTGGGCAGGTTATATATCAATATGAGCTGCAGCGAAAACGAAAGAGAATCCCCGATCTTTCCACATTTAAAATACAGGGCAGTAAATAAAGCCTGTTGACTTATTTTTGCCGCGATTAAATACTGTTATGTTAGTACACAACCAGATTATGGAACTTTCATCCCTGCTTACCCGGTTCAGTGAACCCGAAACATTAAGAATGGCAAAACTTGGCCGTGAGCTTCGGGCAAAAGGTTTTGACATTATTGACCTTAGTTTAGGTGAACCCGATTTTGATACCCCGCAACACATTAAAGAGGCTGCTAAAAAAGCTATCGATGATAATTGGAGTCATTACCCTCAAGTTGCTGGTTACCTCGATTTGAAAGAGGCCATTTGTTATAAATTTAAAAGAGATAACGGGTTGAATTATAAACCTGAAAACATAGTTGTTTCAACAGGTGCAAAACAAAGTCTTGCCAATGCTATTCTTGCCTTAGTTGAAGAAGGCGATGAAGTCATTATTCCAACACCATTCTGGGTTACTTACCAGGCATTGGTTCAAATAGCTGGTGCTGAACCAAAGGTTTTGAAAACTTCATTTGCCAATGGATACAAGATCACACCTGAAGAACTGGAAGAAGCGATCACGCCGAATACAAAACTTTTCATGTTTTCTTCTCCATGCAATCCAAGTGGTGCAGTGTACAAGAAGGATGAACTGCAAGCTTTAGCTAATGTATTTAAACGTCACCCGCAGGTTTACATTATTTCAGATGAAATTTACGAATACATCAATTATTGCAATTGCATTGAAAGCATTGCGCAGTTTGATGAAATGAAAGAGAGAACCATTATTGTAAATGGATTAAGCAAGGGGTTTGCTATGACGGGCTGGCGTCTTGGCTTTATTGCGGCTCCGGTACATGTGGCCAAAGCCTGCGAAAAATTGCAGGGACAATTTACAAGTGGTGCCTGTTCTGTTACACAAAGAGCAGCTATTGCTGCACTTACATCTCCGTTGGATACTACAAACGAAATGGTGGAAGAATTTGTAAGAAGAAGAAAAAGGACAATGGAGTTGATGAAAGAAATCAAAGGATTCAATTTTGCTGAACCTGATGGTGCATTTTATGCCTTCCCTTGTGTTGATTATTATTTTGGTATGAGCGACGGACAGACTACTATTAATAATGCCGATGATCTCTGCATGTATTTATTGAATACAGCCCATGTATCAACAGTTACGGGTTCTGCATTTGGAGATGAACAATGCATCCGCATTTCCTTTGCCAACAGCATGCAGAATATTGAAAAAGGTTTTGAAAGGATCAAAGGTGCGTTGAGTAGGTTGAAGTAATTCAGTTGTTTTGACAAAGTTTATAGAGGCACTGTTTTGTGTCTCTTTTTTTATGTGTTGAAATTTATGCACTTAGCTGCATTACTACTTTCGCTGTCTGTTGTGCTGCGTCCGTCCGTGACGGATCACTCACTGTCCCGATAACTATCGGGATTCGGTAATTCCGTTCAGCATAACACAAATATTACCACTGAATACAATCATTCTTTAAACTACAAAGTAGAGATCCCTTATTCTTCGATGCAACAATTCAGACGGTTATCGAGATGCATAACTTTATTGAATAAAAATAACCACAAAGCTCACAAAGGAAGAAGACACAAAGGCCACAGAGTCCTCCGTGTGCTTTGTGTAAAAACTTTGTGATCTCCGCGGTTAAAAAAAACTGAATGGAATTGCCGGTGGCATAAAGAATGCGACGGCAAGCTGCAACAAAAGAAAAGTAGCAATGGAGTTTGCTAAATCAAATTACTCTTCCATTCTCCATTTCTAAAAGTTTGCTGTGTAATTCTAGTACTTGTGGTATTACTAATTCCTGT
>Ga0163163_10006303_pt1 | contig 10356 bp, 11 predicted proteins | sample S65metaG_FD_119766 | JGI IMG/M metagenome (GOLD analysis project Ga0163163, IMG submission 119766) | Switchgrass rhizosphere microbial communities from Kellogg Biological Station, Michigan, USA - S6-5 metaG | ecosystem: Host-associated > Plants > Roots > Rhizosphere > Soil | place: USA... | reverse complement strand
TTAGCTGATTCTATTGTAGCAAAAATTAAAGGAGAAATGCCTTTTTCTGCTTCTGAGGAAATAGCAGAACTCTCTCCATTATTGGCTGGTATTTCCCGAAAACTTCCGTACTCTGTTCCTGATGGTTATTTTTCATTGAATACAGAGAGCCTTCAGGCTTTTACTTCTGAAAGTGAAGAATCTTTAGTTCTGTCTTTTATTGATAAAGAAATGCCATATGAAGTTCCGGTGGGTTATTTTGCCAATGTTGCCGACCAGGTGCTGGAAAAAGTAACTACAAATCAAGGTAGCAAAGTAGTCGCTTTCCCGAAAAAAAACTGGATGCGACTTGCAATGGCTGCAATTGTTACAGGTATAATCGCAATTTCCGGAATTGTTTATTTTAATAATCGTTCTACAGGTAATGGAACATCCAATGATCCGGCAATGGCGGTAAAAAAAGCGAGCACCAAAGAATTAAGTGATTTTATTAAGAATACAGCAGTGGACGCAACTGATGATAAGTCTTCATTGACGGTTCTTAATAAAACTCCTAAAACTGAGACAAAGAAATTATTTGCTGACGTTTCTGATAAAGAGTTAAATGCTTTTTTAGACCAAATGCCTGGTGATGATGAAATAGATATTAATTAGGTCTGACTATGAAAAGGATTGCATATATAATGATTTTTATTTTTTCACTCAGCAGTGTGTCATTCGCCCAGGATGACGACGATGCGGGTGGAAAGCTTCGTGATAAAATGATTGAATACATTCAGACCAGGCTTGGCTTATCCAGGGCTGAAGCTGAAAAATTTCAACCTGTGTTTCTCGATTATTTAAAAGATATGAGAAGCACCAAACAACAATTCAAAGGTGATCGGTTAATACTTCAGCAAAAAATAGTTGACCTGCGTATTCGTTATCGCGACCAATTCAAACCTATTATCGGCGACGCCCGCAGTAACAAAGTTTTTCAACACGAGCGTGAATTTATTGACAAAGCAATACAGGAAAGAAATGACCGTTTGCAAAACCAGCCAGAGAGCCGTGCTAACAAAAAATCCGGATTATTGCAATAAAGTTGTTTTTCAACTATATTTGAATCTGGTGTTTTTCATAGGTTAGCAACGGCCGGCTCTTTTTAGAGCGGGCCTTTTTTATTACAGATTTCTCTGATTAATTCATTGATTACACTGATTTCGTTACCGCTGAAACAGCTTTTTGATATAGGCAATTTGACCTAAGTGGTAAATGTCATGCTCTTTTATACCATACAGTAATTTTCTAAAATTATAATTTCTGCCGCTTACTTGTTTGGAAAGGATTTCATCTTTTTGTTGTTGAAGCAATTCAACCAATTCATTGTGAAGTTCTGCAAACCGCTCCAGTCCAACCTGCCAAAGTTTTTTATCAGCATGATCTAAGATGCGCCAATCGTTGCTTTCAAAATAACTAAGCAATTTATCATCATTATCGCGAAGCCTGCTGATTGTAAATTCCTTCCAGGTGATCATGTGCCATAACAATTCGAGTATACTGTGCTGAGTGGCTGGCTTTTCAAAAACAATCCCTTCATCAGTTTCTTTCAATATGTCATGGACACTTCTTCCGAACCACGGCTCACCGTTGTAAACATCTTTAACTTGTTCGGCTATTAAAAGAATTTCCCTGTTCATACTCTCCTATTAATCCTATAACCAAAAAGTCCTGGTTCAGACTTATTTACTCAAATACATACTTCTATCCTTGTACAATTGTCTGAAATAAGGGTCGCGTAAATCTTTTATAAATCGAATCGCTTCACCGGTACTTTTCATCTCCGGCCCTAATTCCTTATTTACATTAGGAAACTTATTGAAAGAAAACACAGGTTCTTTAATGGCAAATCCATTCAACTTTTTCTCAAACTGGAAATCCTTAAGCTTCTTTTCTCCCAGCATCACTTTTGTAGCAATGTTCAGATAAGGTATGCCATATGCTTTGGCAATAAACGGGGTGGTACGTGAGGCTCTTGGATTAGCTTCTATTACATACACCTTTCCTTCTTTGATTGCAAATTGTATATTGATTAGGCCTTTAATATTTAATGCCCTAGCAATTTTTTCTGCAAAAAATTCCATTGTGGTAACCGTCAAAGGAGGCAGATTAAATGCAGGTAATACGGCATTACTATCACCACTATGTATGCCCGCTGGTTCAATATGTTCCATTACTCCCATCACATGAAAATCGTCACCATCAAAAATGGCATCAATCTCTGCTTCCTGGCAACGGTCCAGAAAATGATCAATTAAAATTTTATTACCCGGGATGTGTTTTAATAAACTAATTACTGCTTTTTCAACTTCATCATCGTTGATGACGATTCGCATCCTTTGTCCGCCTAGTACGTAGCTCGGACGTACAAGAACAGGATAACCTACTCTATGTGCCACCTCAATCGCATCATCTACATTAAAGGCAGTACCATAATTCGGATACGGAATTTCCAGCTCCTTCAACATGTCACTAAAGCGTCCCCTATCTTCGGCAATATCCATATTGTCGTAAGAAGTGCCGACAATCCTAATTCCTTTTTCATGTAAACGCTGCGAAAGTTTCAAAGCGGTTTGTCCGCCTAGTTGAACAATGATTCCGTCTGGTTTTTCATGTTCAATAATTTCCCATAAATGTTCCCAGTAAACCGGTTCAAAATAAAGTTTATCCGCCATGTCAAAATCGGTGGAAACCGTTTCCGGATTACAGTTTACCATGATGGATTCGTAACCACATTCTTTAATCGCCAACAATCCGTGCACACAGCAGTAGTCGAATTCAATTCCCTGCCCAATGCGATTGGGGCCGCTGCCCAATACAATTATTTTTTTCTGGTCGCTTACCTTACTTTCATCAGAATGACCTTCTTCGAATGTTGAATAGAAGTACGGAGTTTTGGCTTCGAATTCGGCGCTGCAGGTATCCACCATTTTGTATACCCTGGTGATCCCTTCTTTCTTTCTTTTTTCATAAACTTCTTCCTCACTACCGTCCGTAATAATTCTTGCTATTTGTTCATCGCTGAAACCATGAATCTTTGCACGTTTCAGTAATTCAATCGGTAAATCTTCTAACCAATAATTGCTTAGTTCTTTTTCAATGTCGCAGATCTTTTGTATTTCGTAAATAAACCAACGATCAATGCCGGTTGCCTTTGAAATGGTGTTTACGCTTATGCCAAGCATCAATGCATCTTTAATGCGGAATATCCGATCCCACTTTGGAATCTTGATGTATTCAAGCAGTTCCTCTGCTTTCATTCCGCTACGGCCATAATAACCTAAACCAATTGCATTGTTTTCCAGGCTCTGACAGGCTTTTTGAATGGCCTCCGTAAAACTTCTCCCGATTGCCATTACTTCACCAACACTTTTCATTTGCAATCCAAGTGTGTCATTAGCACCTTTAAACTTATCAAAGTTCCAACGCGGAATTTTTACAATTACATAATCCAATGCAGGTTCAAAATACGCAGATGTTGTTTGTACAATGGGATTTTTCAATTCATCCAGTGTATATCCAATGGCGAGCTTAGCTGCAATTTTTGCAATAGGATACCCGGTTGCTTTTGATGCAAGTGCAGAGGACCGGCTTACACGGGGATTGATTTCTACTGCTATAATTTCTTCATTAGCGGGGTTGAGCGCAAACTGCACATTACAGCCACCTGCAAAATTTCCAAGGTCGCGCATCATCATGATTGCCGTATTGCGCATCAGCTGAAATGCAGTATCACTCAAAGTCATTGCTGGCGCTACGGTGATAGAATCTCCGGTATGCACACCCATCGGGTCGAAGTTTTCAACGGTGCAAATAATACATACATTATCTGCCATGTCCCGCAATAATTCCAGCTCAAACTCTTTCCAGCCTAAAACAGCTTTTTCAACCAATACTTCATGAATGGGCGATGCAGCCAAACCTCTTTGTAAAGCTTCGTCAAGATCATCAGCGTCATGTACAAACCCGCCACCAGTTCCACCAAGTGTAAAGGAAGGCCGAATCACGAGCGGGAACCCAATTTGTTGTGCAAATTCTTTTCCTTCCAAAAAAGAGTTGGCAGTATGTGCCGTTGCAACAGGTACACCTAAGTCAATCATCCATCGCCTGAATTTTTCCCTGTCCTCCGCTTTATCAATAGCTTTGATGTCAACACCAATAAGCCTCACTTTAAATTTTTCCCACACGCCAAGATCTTCTGCTTCCTTGGCAAGATTTAAAGCCGTTTGGCCACCCATGGTCGGTAGCACAGCATCAATCTGGTTTTCCTCTAAAATTTGTTCAATACTTTCAACCGTCAATGGCAACAAATACACTCTGTCAGCCATCATTGGGTCGGTCATGATGGTGGCGGGGTTGCTGTTGATCAAAATAACCTTGATTCCTTCTTCCCGTAAGCTTCTTGCAGCCTGTGTACCCGAATAGTCAAATTCGGCAGCCTGCCCAATGATAATAGGACCTGAACCAATAATTAAAACAGATTTGATGGAATTGTCTCTTGGCATGTTTCAAACTTTACGAACGTGCGGATATAAAAAAACCGGGCTTTTGCCCGGGGTGCAAAAGTAAAGGAATCGACTAACTTAAAAGGAACAATTTGCTGGATATAAAACCCCTAGCCAAAGTATTTGAAAATAAAAAAGTGTTGCAAGTGCAACACCTCTTCAAAATTTAATCAAAATAGATTTAAATGTCCGAACCCATTGATCCCTGGGGAGAGTTTTGTCCACCAAACCTGTTTTTAATTGAGCCAAGGTTGTCATTGACAAGCTTTTTGCCCTTATCCACTAAATCCTTTTTTTGTTGATCACTCATTTTAGAATACTTGTAAGCTCCAAAAGCCGCTGCTCCTAATAACAACAACGAGCCTATATTTACTTTTCTTGCCATAGCGTTTTTTTTAAGGTTAAAAATTTTTCACTCAGCATATACATAAAATATCATACCGCAAAAATTCAGGCATTATGGCGCAGGAGTGCTTTCAGTTGTTGAAGTAGTTGTGGTTTTAGTTCCACTTTTAAAAAGCCCCTCAAAAAACTCTTCCACCTTTGGCATATACTCCTTCATGGCGTCAGCGCCTTTCGATTTTAGCTCCGTAAAATAATCCATAGCCTGCTTTTCAGCGTCGAGAGCTGAGTCCTTGAGCTTGTTTGCCTTGTCTTTAATGTCCCTGGCTAATTGTTCCTTTTCTTCGTCAGTCAACTTCATGTATTTGTATGCACCGAAGGCTGCGGCTGCACCTAACAAAAATGTAGCAAGATGTTTATTATTTACGCTCATAACGAGATTTTTTAAAATGAATAATTTTTTATACTCTATTAAGTTACCAAATTTGTGCCCGTTCATCCTAAAAAGGTTAGAAAGAGTGTTTCCCGGATTAAATGACTAAAAATGAACAGAAGACTGCTGGTTTTTTTACATCTATTTTTTCTTTATTTCTTTTCCCAAGCCCAATCTTACCCGCAAAATTATTTTCGACACCCGCTGGACATACCCATGCAACTTGTTGCCAATTTTGGAGAAATTCGGACCAACCACTGGCACATGGGACTTGATATTCGCACGCTGCAACGCGTTAACCTTGCTGTTAGTGCCGCCGCGGATGGCTATATTGCCCGGGTTTCAGTAGAACCTGGAGGGTTTGGACAAGCCATTTACATTAATCACCCCAATGGTTACACAACTGTTTACGGGCACCTCAATTCTTTTTTTTCGGCGTTGGCTGATTATGTAAAACAAAAACAATACGAACAGGAACAATGGCCTGTAAATCTAATTTTGCCTGCTGATCTTTTCCCGGTAAAAAAAGGTGATGTCATTGCTTTGAGCGGAAGCACGGGTGCATCCGAAGGTCCACATGTTCATTTTGAAATTAGGGATACCCAATCAGAAAACTGTCTCAACCCTTTGCTTTTTAAATTTCCAATTGCAGATGCGGTGCCACCAACGCTATTTAGGCTGGCCATATATGACAGAAATAAAAGTACATGGGAACAAAATCCACAGATTGTTTTATTAAGAAAGCAGGGAAGTAGTTATGCTGTTCCCAATAATTCGATCCGTATTGGATTTGACAAAATCAGCTTCGCCATTGGAGCTGTTGATCGGCTGAGTGGCACAAATAATCCAAATGGAATTTACAGTGCAAAAATTATGTTTGACGGGAAACCTATATCAGCATTTGAATTGGACAACATCAGCTATAACGATACGCGGTATATTAATGCTCAATTAGATTATGCTTACAAAACAAAACGTGGTTCTTCTTTGCAGCATATTACTCCATTGCCAGGAGCCCAGGATGTTGTTTATAATTTATTTGGAGGAGATGGTTTAGTTCATTTAAACGATACTACTGATCACGAAATTTTTATTGAGATTAAAGATGCTAATGGAAATTCTTCGACCATTCGATTCCGTATTCAATTTGAGGAAAGTCTGCGAACAACTTATTTACCTGGCAACCGGGAAAAATTTCTTCCGAATAATGTAAATATTTTTGAAAGAGAGAATTTCGAATTGTTCACGACGGAAAAATCCATTTACGACACCATAACCGTTAATTACGCTGAAACCAATAATTCAACTCCGGATGCACTGTCTCCATTGTATGCTTTTCTCAGCAAAGCCACTCCTTCTCACGATTCGTTTACTGTTCGGCTGAAACCCACAGAAAATATCTCTTCAGAATGGAAGAACCGTGTTGTGATTAGAAATATTTCGGGGGAGAGAACCTTTGTTGAAAAAGCGTTGTGGCAGAATGGATGGTATGCTGCAAAGTTTCGCCAGTTTGGAACTTATCAGGCTTTTGTTGATACGCAACCTCCAACCATTAACCCGCCGGCACTGAATCTTTCAAAGTCAAGTCGAATTGTTTTTACTCCCCGCGACAATTTCAATTCAATTAAAAGTTTCCGCGCCGAACTTGATAATAAGTGGTTGCGGTTCAGTAATGATAAAGGAAAAAGCTGGATCTATACATTTGATGAACACTTTCCTAAAGGACAACATGAATTGAAAGTGACAATTGAAGATGAAGCAGGAAATATTACAACCAAAGTCTGGAATGTAACACGGTAACAACACACATCCTTTAAGTTTTACTTTTGACATTTAACTGAATATGGCAACACACTTACAGGTTGGAGATAAGGCTCCGGCGTTTACTGGCATTGACCAGAATGAAAATAAAATTTCGCTAAGCGATTTTAAAGGAAAAAAGCTTGTATTGTTTTTCTATCCGGAAGACGATACACCGACCTGCACCATCCAGGCCTGCAACCTCAGAGATAACTACGCCCTGTTAACAAAAAATGGCTTTAAGGTAATCGGCATTAGTCCGGATGATGTCAGGAGCCATCAAAAGTTCAGAGATAAATTCAATTTACCTTTTACGTTAATCGCTGATCCTGAACATAAAATCATTAATAAATACGGTGTATGGGGATTGAAGAAATTGTATGGCAGGGAGTACATGGGTTTATACCGCACAACTTTTGTTGTGGACGAAAAAGGGGTTATCAGTAAAATATTTCTTCGGCCAAAAAATAAGGCACATGCGCAGGAAATTATAAAATAGCTGCATCGTTTTTCTTTTGTTCATTGTCATCAAAATATGAGGCGCATTTTTTATGTAGTTCTTTTCCTTGCTTTAATAGGTTGCCACAAGGATGAACTGAAGAAACATAATAACAAACTTATTGGGAAATGGAAGTTGATTGAATCTTATATTAATCCAGGTAATGGCGGTTATTGGCATAAAGAGCAAACTAATCCACCGGTAACTATCGAATTTACATCTGACGGAAAACTCATTTCAAATTTCAACCTGTATTCCAATTTCACAGCATACAAGCTTACGGCAGGTAATACTATTGAATTCATGCCACCTCTGAATGGTGTAACCAGGGCCGTCTATTATTCTTTCAATTCAGACACAGAGCTCACTCTAACTTATGCATGCATAGAAGGTTGCGGTGAACGGTTCGTGAAGTTTTGATTACCGCTTAAAGACTCAAATGTCCTGTCGGTTCGATTGAGCAACATTATGGATTACCCTGTTTTCTTACTATTTTGAAAGCGAATCCATACTTATGAAACAAATTCTCCTGCTTTTAGCATTCTTTTCCGTAATCGGATGCACTAAGGAAAAAGAACCAGATTCACTTTTAGGCAGTTGGAGGCTTATGCAAATAAATTCTGGTGACACGTCAACTGTTTACCTGACCGGCTCCGAATTGTCTGTAGAATTTAAATCAGATGGTCATTTCGATATATTAGGGCCGAAGCCTAATTATACTTTTTTACAGGATTTTAACCGGTACGAGACGGTGAGTTTTGACAAAATCCGGTTTTTCGACAGCACCTCAGCTCAGGAGCTTTTTGCGGTTTTTCATGTGGATAAAACACTATCGCTTTCTTACGAGCTGCGTTGCCCTTACGAAGAAAAATTTAGCCGCCGTTAATGATCCATTCAATTTGTCCAACATCAAATTTTTCTTCGATTGCGTGTTGAACAACCATTTGTCCCAAACTATTTACATCTTTAAATTTTGCTTCAAATAAAATTTTTCCTTTTTTCAGTTTTATATGTTCCTGCAATTTGTACAACTTGGCCTTATATTGAAATACTAATTTGGAAGAATCGGATAACAACAGCCGATATTTCTCCTCGAGTAACCCGGATAGTTCTTTTGCTAAAATAACACAGTCGAAGTGCGTTCCGGTGATCTGTTTTAATGAAACCGCCTTAGCTTGCAGGCCTGCAAATTGGGTCTGATTTACATTGATGCCAATCCCCACTACAGCAAATTTCCAACAATCGCCCTGCCATATGTTTTCAATTAACACTCCTGCTGCCTTTCTGTCACGCCAGTAAATATCGTTTGGCCATTTAATTTTTATATCATGCTCAACATACTTTGATAAAAGTTCCTGTACGGCTACTGCCACCATCATGCTTAACAAAAACATTTCTGAAGAAAGTGCATTTTCAGGTTCAAGAACCACACTCATTGCTATATTTTGACCCTTTGAAGAGAGCCATTCTTTGTTTCGCTGACCCTTTCCTTTGGTTTGCTCATGTGCAAATGCAACCGTACCGTGTTGTGCCATACCTGCACGGGCTAACCCCATGGCATAGTTGTTGGTACTTTCAACGGTGAGCAGTTCAATAAAAGGTTTCCCAATTGGGTTTAAAGCTGGCAATTAAATGATAATTTTGAACAAAGAAACGACCAGTTGATTTAATTGTTACAACCTTGATAACTGCACTTTAATTTTCAAACAAAAAACTGTTTTAATATTTGGAACCATTAGCAGCATTGGCGAAAAGAAAAAAAGGCACTGCCCGGCTCAATAAGAATTCAAAAATTTTTAAAACCATCATAAAGACCATTCAGGAAAAAAAGGGTGAAAACATAGTTTCTCTTGATTTAAGAAAAATACATGAGGCGGTTGCCGACTTTTTCATCATCTGCCAGGCCACTAACCAACCGCAAATCAGAGCCATCACCGATTTTGTTGAAGAAGAGGTTAGAAAAAAATGCAGTGAATCTCCCTATCATAGTGAGGGTAAGGAAAACATGCAATGGGTGATTATTGATTACGTGAATATTGTCGTTCACATAATGATGCCCGAGCAGAGAAAGTTCTATAAGCTGGAAGAAATGTGGAGCGATGCCGACCTGGAGGATCACAATTTATAAGGTTGTTTGTTAAATATGAAATCCCTACAAATTTTTCGGTCAAAATTTAATTACTTGCACCATTCAAGATTTTAAGAATAAAAAAAATGCCACAGGAACCATATAAAAACGATAAGTCGAAGCTTCCGAGATTTAACCAGCGACCGAATGAGAACGGTGAAAACAACACTCCCCGTAAAGGGCCCCGATTTAGCATCTATTGGATATACGCAATCATATTTGCTGTATTGATCGGATTCCAGTTATTTAATTTCTCTTCAAGTACAGCCGATATCAATCAAAGCCAGTTTGAAAACCTGATCCGGAATGGAGAAGTGTCCAAGTATATTATAGTATCCAACCGCAATATGGTTCGGGTAAAGCTGAACGAAACCGGAATTCGTAATGAGGAGGGCAAGGTTGGAAAGAATTTAAAGCCAAACGACGATTATCACGCAGCCTTTAAGATCGCATCTGTAGAATCCTTCAAGGATGACATGCGTGAATTTTATAAAACCAATCCGACCGCTCAACGGCCAATTGAAGATGCAGCGAGCGATGCCAACTGGTTTAGCCCAATTATTCAAACTATACTTCCAATTTTAATTTTTATAGGCCTTTGGATACTCTTAATGCGGAAAATGGGTGGTGG
>Ga0163163_10006301_pt1 | contig 10358 bp, 10 predicted proteins | sample S65metaG_FD_119766 | JGI IMG/M metagenome (GOLD analysis project Ga0163163, IMG submission 119766) | Switchgrass rhizosphere microbial communities from Kellogg Biological Station, Michigan, USA - S6-5 metaG | ecosystem: Host-associated > Plants > Roots > Rhizosphere > Soil | place: USA... | reverse complement strand
CGATATACAAAAATGCGGGCGGTCATAGACCGCCCCTACAACACTAGGTACAAGTCAGGTTTTCGACAGGAATCCCTTGTCCCTCAGCATCTCCATAATCCGACGCGCTGCCTCCAGTGGCTCTTCACGGTCGGCGTGAATCACGATGTCCGGATTCTCCGGCGGCTCATAACTCGCCTGAAGTCCCGGAACATTGCTGGCTTTTCCTTCCCGCGCCATGCGATAGATGCCTTTGGGATCCCGGCTGGCACAGACTTGCAGAGGACAATCCACAAATACTTCGACGAAACGGGAAATATGTTTGCGTGCTCGATTCCGATAGGAGCGCCGATTTGCTGTTGCGTCGAAGATGACGGAGATTCCGTGTTCGACCAGGACCTCTCCGATGAAAGCAAGCGAGCGATAGAACAACTCCCGTTCCCGCTCGTCGTATTGCGGATTGTCGGCAAACAACATTCGCATCCGATCGGATTCGAGTACGGTGATATCGACCCCTGTCGCGCGCAGTTGTTTCGACAGCGCAGTAGTCACCGTGGATTTCCCGGAGGCCGGAAGGCCGGTGATCCATAGCCCGAATGCAGGATGAACATTATCCTTCACAGTATCGATTGACCTCGTCTGGGTTGAAGCAGTCCTCGCTTAAGACCGCCCGCATGAATCGGAACAGCTGTTGCCGGACACTGTCCGGAAGCGAGGGATACCATACCGGATTAGCCATCACCAGGCCTCGGAATGCGAAAAACGGAGCTGCAACACGAAGGATTTCCGAATCGCCGGATTCCCTGAGGTAGCGCTCCCAGAAACGCATGAAGAGGGATTCGAAATTCCCCTCAAGCCGGCCGGAGCGTTGCAGTGAAAAAAAGAGATAGTTCATCGTCAGGCAGGTGACATCGTCGGCTGGTTCTCCCCATTCGCCTCGAGACCGGTCGATGACTTGAAAATCCGTCCCCTCTCGAAAGAGGATATTCCAGGGATGAAAGTCGCCGTGAACCTGGCTCAGACGGTGAACTCTACCTTTGAGACGCCATCGCCATTCGACACAGCGCTGCTCGATGTCTTCGAGGCCACATTTTCGAATGTCGGGCCTGTCGGGATAGCTGTCGATCAGGCCCATGATGCATTCGGAGTTTCCGATGAGTTCCCGGATTCGCCTCACATACAATCCGGCTTCCAGGCTCTTCACACGATGGATGTCGACCAGGTAATCGCAAAGAGCATCGCCGCGGGCGGTGTCCAGGTCAGCGAGCTTCGGATCTCCAAGCATGCGCATGAAATCTTCAAAGTAGCCGCGTCCTTCAACGTACTCGGTCAGCGTGAAAAATTCTTCAGCGTTGCCCAGGGAAACAGCGCTGCCGTCCGTTCTCCAGGCTCCGACATCAATCGAGCGGACATGCCGCGGGAGCTTGTTGAAGCTACTGTGATCCCAGAGCAGGGCCTGGGCGCGATCCGACATGTGCTCATGTCCAAATGGCCCGGGACTGACTGTATGTAACACGGCGCGGCGCTGCAGGCCGTCGACTTCAAAGTCCAACTGGACGGGAGTTCCATAGCCGTATCCCTTGAGGTCGTGTTCTCCGGGTTCTTCTCCAAGAACTCGGGAACTTTTCAGTCGCGCCGCAGGCCCGGCAATCGATTTCAGGTAGCGATCGATCTCATATGGTTTAAGCGATGTCATAGTGTCTCCCTTTTGCACGCGCGGTTCCAACCGGGCGTTTCCGAGGTCCAGTTGCAATCTTCCCTGTAGGCGCGGTCTATGACCGCGCACGCTCTGTCATTCACACCGTGCGCGGTCATAGACCGCGCCTACAGTTCACCATAATTGGTCTTCGGCGTGCAGCAGGCGATTGCGAGGTGAAATGCAATGTCCAAATCGGAAACACTCCCTGTTCGCAAAACCGAATCTATTCTTGAAAAGATTCAAGACGCCGAGAATAGCATCCGCGCGCGAGCATTTGAGCTATTCGCCGGCAACGGATTGTTCGGCCGGGATCTGGATAACTGGCTACAGGCGGAAGATGAACTCACACTGCGACCTTCGATTGAACTGTGCGAGAAAGACAAGCAGTTTAAATTGAAGATTTCGCTTCCAGGCGTGGAGCCGAAAGCAATCGATATCGAAGCCACGCCCGACGCCATTCTCGTGAAAGCGGAATTGCACCATGACCACGAAGTGAAAGAGGGCGACGTGCACACGTGTGAATTCAGATCGGGCAGTCTCTTCAGAGCGGTCCAGCTTCCGAAAAAGATCGATCCCGACAAGGTCAAGGCTGAAGTAAAGAACGGTGTGCTCCTGCTGACGGCGGACATTGCCGAACCATCGCGCGCCAGGAAAGTTTCCGTGAAGACCGCGTAATGTCGTGCGGCCGCAGCACGGAACGTGTGACCATAGTCTCCACTTTATGCGCGCGATGGTCCTGAACCGTACCCAGACTGCCTTGCGGGAAACCGTTCTTCCCCAACCCCATCCGGGTCCCGGTGAAATTCTTGTTCGTGTCGAGGCGTGTGCCGTATGCCGCACAGACCTCCACGTTGTCGATGGGGATTTACCTCACTCCAGGCTTCCGCTGATTCCAGGTCATGAAATTGTGGGACGGGTGGCCGGCAAAGGGAGGGACTCCAACCGCTTCGCTCTTGGGGACCGTGTCGGTATTCCCTGGCTGGGAAGGACATGCGGCGTATGCCATTTCTGCAAGGCCGGAATGGAAAACCTGTGCGATAAACCGGAGTTCACCGGTTACACCCGAGACGGTGGATATGCCGAATGCACCATCGCCGATGAACGCTTTTGCGTGCGGATTCCGGAGATTTATTCGAGCGCCGAGGCCGCGCCATTGTTGTGTGCAGGGCTTATCGGATTCCGCTCCCTGGTCAAGACAGGATCGGCGCAACGACTGGGAATTTACGGATTTGGTGCGGCCGCTCATCTGGTCACGCAGGTTGCCGTCTATCAAGGCCGCGAGGTTTTCGCCTTTACCCGGCCCCGCGATGAGGAGGGGAAGAAATTCGCGCGTTCGCTGGGAGCAACGTGGGCGGGAAGCTCCGATGAACGTCCGCCCGTGGCACTGGACGCAGCAATCATTTTCGCACCTGCCGGCGAACTGGTTCCCCGCGCGCTTGGCGCCGTCGGAAAGGGTGGCATTGTTGTCTGCGGTGGGATTCACATGACGGATATCCCGCAATTTCCATATCGTTTGCTGTGGGGGGAGCGGACCGTCTGTTCTGTGGCAAACCTGACTCGAAGCGACGCGGAAGAATTCATGGATCTCGCGCCACGGGTTCCTGTTCGAACACATATCGAAGTCTTTCAACTTCGCGAAGCCAATGAAGCGCTGGACCGGCTGCGCCATGGCCTGCTTCGAGGCGCAGCTGTACTCATTTCGCCCACTCTGAAAGCTGGAGGTGTCTCCGAATGAAAGTCCTTGTTGCCTATGATGGCTCCGAATCCGCCGAGGCTGCTGTCGTCGATTTACGGAGGGCCGGCTTGCCAAAGGATGCCGAAATACTGGTGGTTTCCGTCGCGGCCGCCAGCGTTACTCCAACTGCAGGCACCGACGTTCCCGCTTCGGCCATCAGTCAGGCTTCGAAGACAGACCTCTATGTCGGTAAGGCGCTTACCGAAACCGTGCATAAATGGATCGAATCCAATTTCCCGGAATGGAAATCCACGAGTCAGCTGCTGGTGGGTTCGCCCGCAATCGCCATTTTGGAAAAAACACTCTCGTGGCGTCCGGACCTGATTGTCGTTGGGTCACATGGGCATTCACTGGCCGGAAGTATTTTGCTGGGCAGCGTCTCGAAGAAGCTGACGCATGAATCGCCTTGTTCGGTGCGGGTGGTTCGTGCCGCCTCGTCCGCTTCGAAATCGGCAACTCATGGACCCATTCGGATTCTTGTCGGCAGCGATGGTTCAGCCGGAGCAAAAGAAGTTATTCGGAAAGTGGCCGAACGTGTCTGGCCGGAAAACACGGAAGTGTACATTGTCTCTGTCCTCGAGGAGCCTGACGATCAACTGCGTTCTCGGCTGACGCAAGCGGCAGATGAGTTTCTCGGTAGTCTTCAACGTGCGGGATTGAAGGCGACATCCGCTATCGTAGAGGGCGATCCCAAACGCGTGCTCGTTGCAGAGGCGGACCGATGGAAAGCCACTGCAATTTTTCTTGGTGCCCGCGGTCTTGGCCGGTTGGAGCAGATACTCCTGGGCAGCGTTTCGAACTCTGTGTTGAATCACGCGCACTGCGCCGTGGAGATTGTTCGCGGGAAATAAGACCCGATTGCTGCCTTTGTGGGGCGGACTTTCGTCCCTCTCCTGTAGGGGCGGTCTATGACCGGCCCACGATGTCTCGTTTTGAAGATCGCTGGGCGGTCACAGACCGCCCCTACAGGGGCCGTTCTGGAAACTCACGTCATCAAGAATGCGCCGATGCCTCCGGCTTTTGCAGAGATCTTAGTGGATTCCGCATCCCGCACCATCTGCACATCGATTCCGCGTTCCCGCGCGAATTCGATAATCCTGTTGGTCATGTTCTCCACAAAATGGAGCCTGGACCCGCAGTAGGAACAGTTTTCGCGATCCGCGGCAAACAGCGCCGCGCACTCGGTGCATTCGTATCCTTTCAATCGAACACGTTCTCCCAGAAGAACTCTCCATGCGCGTCCTTCATTCAGGGTGCGGAGCGTTTGGACCAGCCCGGTTACCGCTCGCCTCTCGAGTTCGGTTGCGGTCACCAGTTCATCGACCGTGTGTAATGCCTTTCTGCGGGTTGATTTCCCGGTGTTCTTGTTCCCGGATTTCGTTTGCTTCCGTACTTTCTCCGGCCAGAATTCAGCCAGGGTTTTAGGTAACACCGCCCGTACGTCGTCAATTTCTCCCTCTGAGACTTTTGTATTCAGCAGGCGAAGTATGCCTCGAGCGACCGCGGCGGTATCGACGTCTGGAGCGCTGATCTTCCCGAAACTTTTCTGGATTTCGGAAAGGAAGCTGTACTTGGTGGGATCGCGCGCAGGCTTATCGGGCAGGGTCCATCCTTCATAGTAGATGCCGCGAATAACGGTTGGCAGCTGTGCGCCGAGTTGCACTGCTTCCCTGTTGGTGACGCGATCGCGCAACGCATGCAGCACCGCTCTCAACGCGACGTAGGTTTTGTGTCGGTCCCGCCAGTTCAATTCCCGGGCGGCTTGCTTGAGCCAGATGTCGGTCTTTTGAATCGATCTGGCGAAAATGTCCGTGCTGCTCATCTTGATCTCCTCTCCGGCTATCGATAAATAAAGATGATGCACGAGTGGGACCATTCGGCATCAGGAGTGCAGAACAAAAAAGCAGGGTGGCATTGCAATGATTTTTCAAGATCGTACAGATGCCGGGGTGAGACTCGCCGAGGCATTGCAGCAATATCGAGGTCAGGACGTTATTGTTTACGCGTTGCCACGAGGAGGAGTCGTGCTCGGAGTCCAGGTTGCAAGATCGCTGGGAGCGCCTCTGGACTTGATCGTCGTCCGAAAGATCGGCCACCCGTGCAACCCCGAATATGCGATTGCGGCTGTTGCCGACGACGGACACCTGCGAAGAAATGGGTTGGAAGCCATAGCGATCGACAAGGCGTGGTTCGACGAAGCGCGCAGGACTCAGCAGATCGAGGCCTGCAGAAGACGCGACCTCTATCTGGCAGGCCATGCTCCGCTGAAGGCAGACGGGAAGATCGCAATCCTTGTCGATGACGGTCTTGCGACGGGCCTGTCCATGGCGCTTGCCATTGGTGAAGTCCGGCACCGGCATCCATCGAAGGTGGTTGTCGCCGTTCCGGTGGCTCCATTGGAAACAATCCAGGAGTTGCGCGAAGCGGTCGACAATATTGTCGTACTGCATGTGCCGGATCACGGTTTCCAGGCGATTGGAGAGTTCTATCTCGATTTTCCGCAGCTGAGCGATGCCGAGGTTGTGTCCTTCCTGAGAACAGGTTCGATGCTAAAGTGAGTCGAGGCAAGGATCATGAAGTCTTCAGGGCAAATCTACCAGAGGTTCATCGAATTTGAGGAACGCGCTGCGTCCCTTTATTTTCGGCTCGCTTCTCATTTCTCGAAAAACACGGAGCTAAGTTCGTTCTGGCTGGATATGGGGATGCAGGAAAAGCAGCATGCGGGCCTGCTGCAGTTCCTGCTGGCGGAGAATCTTTTTGCAGGGAATCTTCCAGATGACTCCGCAATTCAAAAGGTCGATGACGCGTTTCGAGGCTTCGAATCGCGAGCGTCAGATCCGGAACTGAGCATCCCCGCTGCGTTCCAGATCGCGTTGGAAATGGAATCGTCAGAAGTGAATGATATCTACAATCATCTGACATCCTCGACCCACGCTTCTACCTACCTGTGGCATCGAAAGATTTCCATACTGACGCCGGGACATATCGGGTTCCTTGCAAGTGCGGCACGCAAGTTTGGGGCGGGCGATGAAGTATTGCATAAACTCGAACTTCTCAAAGACAGCTGGGCGTGAATCCCGGCCTGCAGGATTGTACAAATTCAAACGAAGACCTGTGGGCGCTGCTGACGAAGTGGCAGGAATGTCGGCAAAGTCGTAGGCGTAGCCGGACAATGATTCGCTGAACTCTCTCGGCAGATGACACATCTGCCATCTTCTGTCAGGATAAAGCGCCGAAAATATGTTTTCCGGCCGAAGATAACGGCAGATCAGATGCAAAGGCTCATCCGGAGGTCTCCATGATTGAGATAAAGAACATTCTATGTCCCATCGATTTTTTTCCGGCGTCGCTTAAAGCTTATGAATATGCGCTGAAACTTGCGGCGAACTACGAAGCAGGCATTTATGCCCTCCATGTCGTTTCTCCCATCGTTCCGACCGCCTATGATTTCCCACTGAATTTGTCCGAATACACCGGAGCGCTGCAGAAGAACTCCAGGCTTGAGCTTGCCAAACTTGGGAAGAAAGCGGAGAAGGCGCATGTTCCTTTTCGATCCGAAGTCGTGATCGGTTCGATCGACGTTGAAATCCACAAGGCATTGAAGAAGACAAAGGCAGACTTTGTCGTGATGGGAACTCACGGAAGGCGTGGGCTCGAGCGATGGATCCTGGGATCGGAAGCCGACCGGATGCTTCGAAGTTGCCCGGTTCCATTATTGACAATGAGTGTGGTGAAGGGTAAACGAACGGCGCCCCCGGCGATCCGGAGCATTCTGGTCACGACGGATTTTTCAGAGGGCACCGCCGAAGCGTTGAAGTATGCCTTCTCCTTCGCACAGGAATGTCAGGCGCGCCTTACGTTGCTGCACGTGGTGGATCAGGTGACTGTCGAGTCTTCAGTGAAGTCTTCGCTGCCGACGATCGACGCCATACGACGCCAGCTGGAGAAACTGGTGCCTGACGATGTGCGGCTGTGGTGTGAGGTGAAGACAAGAGTCGAGGTCGGCGTGCCGTATAGCACGGTTCTCGCAATACAGAAATCCGAGAAGGCTGACCTGCTGGTCATGAACGTTCACGGAAAAGGATTGATCGATCGCGCACTACTAGGCAGCACCGCGGAGCGCGTTGTTCGTGCGGCCGTGTGCCCGGTTCTTCTGATTCCTCCAGTCGTCCGGAAAGGGAAACGAAAAACGTCCAGCCGAAAATAAGCATGGTGAAAGTAAGAGAACTCCAGCCGGACTTCGGCCGCGTACTGCTTCGAGACGGTTCTGCCGCAACAATGACCGCTGCTGCGCCTGAAGATGTGCAGGGACTGGAAGCGCTTTTTCAGAAGCTCGCCACGGAGTCCGGTTTGCATCGGTATCTTTCGAAGGTCATTCCGCAACCCGGCATTGCCGAAGCGCTCTGTGTCGCTTCCAGTCCGGAGCTGCAGTGCACTCTGCTTGTGAAGCGGCATCTCGAAGGAAAGGGACGAATCGTTGCGGCGGGCTCATACGAGTCCCGCGGAAATGAGACTGCTGAAATTTCTGTGGGAGTGGATGACAGACTCCTCGGAATGGGTCTGGGAACAATTCTGCTCGAACGTCTGGCAGCTATTGCCATTCAAAACGGTTTCCGGCGGTTTCAGGCAATTGCGGAAACGGACAACCACCGTATGATCGAAGTGTTTCGGCGGTCGGGATTCCCTGTGCGCGAGCGGATGGAAGCGGGAATGGTGGAAATCGATTTCGACGTCACACCGTCCGAATCCAATATCCTGCTTTCGGAAATGCGCGACCGCTTATCGGCGGCAGCTTCGATTCGACCCTTCTTCAGGCCGAACGCCGTGGTTATTGTCGGCGCATCGCGAGACGCCTCCAGCATCGGATATCGCATACTCGACGAGTTTCTCCGCGCGGGGTTCAAAGGCCCTGTTTACGCCGTGAATCCGAACGCCGCGGAAGTGCATTCCATCAAAACTCTTTCTTCGGTTCGTGACGTGCCCGGCCCGGTGGATCTTGCCATCATCGCAGTCCCACGCGCCGCTGTGTTTGGCGTTGTCGACGACTGCGCCGCGCGCGGCGTTCGGGCGCTGGTGGTGATCACTGCCGGCTTTTCGGAAGCGGGAGCAGAAGGCAGGGAACTGCAGGAGCAACTGCTTGGGAAAGTCCGAGGTTACGGCATGCGTATGATTGGTCCCAATTGCATGGGGCTGCTGAATGCGGATCCTGCAGTTCGTCTGAATGCTTCTTTCTCTCCGGTGTTTCCGACTGCGGGAAACCTGGCCATGTCTTCGCAAAGCGGTGCGCTTGGCTTGGCGGTACTGGCGCTGGCTGCGGAACGGCAACTCGGATTTTCAACATTCATCAGCGTCGGGAACAAAGCGGACGTCTCGGGCAATGACCTGCTGCAGTACTGGGAAACCGACTCTCATACCGGAGTCATACTTTTATATCTGGAATCGTTCGGCAATCCGCGCCGCTTCGCGCGCATCGCCCGCCGTGTCGGCAGAAGCAAGCCGATCGTGGCGATGAAGGCGGGACGCTCGAACTCCGGCCGGCGCGCGGCAGGCTCTCATACGGCTGCGCTTGCTGCCAATGATGTCGCGGTCGATGCCTTGTTTCGACAGACGGGCGTCATTCGCGCGGAAACCATCGATGGAATGTTCGATATCGCCTCCGCTCTGGGAAGTCAGCCATTGCCGCAGAGCAGGCGGGTCGCGATCGTGACCAATGCCGGAGGCCCGGGAATTCTCTGCGCGGATGCGTGCGAAGCCGGAGGACTTTCCATTTCCGAGCTCTCGGAGGCTGTCCAGATGAAGTTGAGGACGTTTCTGCCAGCCGCCGCCTCGGTTACCAATCCCGTAGACATGGTGGCATCGGCGGGTCCGGATAGTTATCGACAGACGATTGGCGCAGTACTTGCTTCACCGGATGTGGATTCCCTGATCGTGATTTACATTCCCGTGGACCGGAGCGATACCAAACTCTTTTCTGAGGCGATCCGGACGGGAATTGAAGAAGGCCGGGCGGCGGGTGGAGAAGGGAAAACCGTGCTGGCATGCCTGATGACGCGTGCGATGCGGCAGGAACCGCTGAAGACTCGAGACGAAGTGATCCCTGTTTATTCGTTTCCGGAAGCTCCGGCGATGGCGCTCTCGAAATGTGCGGCTTATGCCGAATGGAAAGCAGAACCGCCTGGAATCGTTCCGGGATTTGTAGACACGGATGTGAAAGCCGCACGATATATCGTGCGAGAGGCACTGAAACAGAGAGGAAACGGCTGGTTGAATCCTGAGGAGATTCGCGCCGTGCTGAAGGCTTACGGAATTCCTCAGCCTTCGGGTGCATTTGCGCGCACCGCGGACGATGCGGTTCGAATCGCAGAGCGTGTGGGATTTCCCGTCGCCGTGAAACTCATATCTTCCACGGTGGTACATAAGTCCGAAGTTGGAGGTATTCGGTTGAATGTATCCAGCGAAGAAGAAGTCCGGCACGCGTTCGAACTGATGCAGAAGGCAAGCCTGAAGGCATCTTCATTGCCGGCTGAAGGTGTGCTCGTCCAAAGGATGATCAAGGGCGGCATCGAACTGATGTCTGGAATTACGAACGACCCGCTGTTCGGCCCACTGCTCGCAATTGGTCTCGGCGGAGTGAATGTGGAGATTGTAAATGACGTCCAGTTCCGCGTGACTCCCTTGACTGATGTTGACGCGAAACACATGGTGAGAGGTATTCGCGGCTTCCGTTTGCTGAAAGGATACCGAGGTCATGCGCCGGCCGACATCGACGCCATTGAAGAAGTCTTATTGCGCCTTTCCCGTTTGGCGGACGAAATTCCCGAGATCGCGGAGATGGATCTGAATCCTTTAATCGCGCTCGCTCCAGGACAGGGGTGCAGCGCTGTGGACGCGCGCATTCGAGTGGCGGAAGCGTAGTAGCGATAAGCTGCTCCGGTTGTTGTAGGG
>Ga0163163_10006300_pt1 | contig 10359 bp, 7 predicted proteins | sample S65metaG_FD_119766 | JGI IMG/M metagenome (GOLD analysis project Ga0163163, IMG submission 119766) | Switchgrass rhizosphere microbial communities from Kellogg Biological Station, Michigan, USA - S6-5 metaG | ecosystem: Host-associated > Plants > Roots > Rhizosphere > Soil | place: USA: Michigan... | reverse complement strand
CAGTCGATCAGCTACCTGCGCAACTCGGTGAAGGCCACCGTCGACGCCTACAACGGCAACGTCACGCTCTACGCGTTCGACGACTCCGATCCGGTGCTGAAGACGTGGATGAAGGCGTTCCCGGGCAGCGTGCAGCCCAGCACGGCGATCAGCCCGAGCCTGCGGTCGCACCTGCGGTACCCGGAGGACCAGTTCAAGGTGCAGCGTGAGCTGCTCACCCGCTACCACGTGGGCAACCCGGGCGAGTTCTACGGCGGGGTGTCGTTCTGGGACGTCCCCACCGACCCGACCGTGCAGTCCGGTGCCGCGGGGGCCGCGCAACCGCCGTACTACGTGCTCGCGGGTGCGCCCGGGGCCGCCGATGCGGGCCAGCCGACGTTCCAGCTCACCAGCGCGCTGGTGTTCAAGAACCGCGACATCCTCTCGTCCTACGTGTCGGCCAGCTCCGATCCGGCGTCGTACGGGAAGATCACCGTGCTGCAGTTGCCGTCCGACACGCAGACGCTCGGCCCGCAGCAGGTGCAGTCGCAGTTCATCAGCTCGCCCACCGTCAGCTCCAACATCAGCCTGCTCTCGCGCGGGCAGACGGCGGTCGATTACGGCAACCTGCTCACGCTGCCGGTGGCGGGCGGCCTGCTGTACGTCGAGCCGATCTACATCGAACGCACCGGCCAGGCGTCCAGCTATCCGCAGCTGGCCAAGGTGCTCGTGTACTACGGCAACCGCATCGGCTACGCGCCCACGCTGGAGCAGGCGTTGGACCAGGTGTTCGGCGCGGGCGCGGGCAACGGCACCGCGGGCGCGGGCCAGGCCCCCGCGGCCCAGCCCAACACGCCGCCCGCCGCGGGCGGCGGACCCTCGGCCAGCCCGCAGGTGCAGGCGGCCGCCACGGCGATCCAGACGGCCATCACCCAGCTGAAGGCGGCCCAGACCTCCGGCGACTTCGCCGCGCAGGGCCAGGCGCTCGCCGCGCTGGACGCCGCGGTGAAGCAGTTCCAGGCCGCCCAGTCCGCCGCGGGCGGCGGAGGCTGAGCGCGCCTCCCGGCGGGGTGGTCGAGGGACCCCCCGCCGGGAGCCGCGTTCGCCGCACGTGTACAGTTGGAGTCACAACAGCAACGCGGGGTGGAGCAGCTCGGTAGCTCGCTGGGCTCATAACCCAGAGGTCGTAGGTTCGAATCCTACCCCCGCTACCAGGGAAAATGGCCCGTCGGCGATCATCCGACGGGCCATTTTCCTGTGCTGGTCACAGAGCCACAAGGCCGCGAAGTGGGTTCAGGCACGGATGACGTCGACCGTGCCGACGATGTGCCGCTCCATCTCGGCGCGCGCGGCGTCCTGGTCCCCGGCGCGCAGCGCTCGTCGGATGCGTTCGTGGTCGGCGTGCCGATCGTCGAGAGCGGCGCTGAAGGGTTGCGGGACGTCCGCGGTGTTGATCAGGAAGTCCGAGAGGTCCCACATGCGTCGGCTGGTGTCGGCCATGATCCGCGAGTGCGCCATGTCGTGGATGGCGTGGTGGAAGCGCCGGTTGAGCAGGCGGTAGCCGTGGGCGCGGTCGTCGGTGTCGGGGCTGGACCGCAGTGCGCCGATCTGGGCGGAGATGTTCTCCAGCTCGTCGAGTTGGCGGTCGGTCCGGCGTAGGGCGGCGATGCTCGGCAAGGCCGATCCGCTCAAGGGCCTCCAGCCGGCCACCGCCGCCTGACCCGATCTCCAGACGACCACTGGCCCGCTTCCCCCACCGCGCGGCGCACGCCGGCGCGGGGGCAGCGGCGGCCAGCGTGTCGCGGTAGCCGTCGTCGGATGTGACGAGTACCGGCGCCGGGTCGCAAAGACTGGTGGCGAACGTGCGACGCGGAACGTCCTAAGGCCGACCGCCTAGGGCGCGACCGCGTCCGACGGGTGATCGGCCACGGAGTGGTGGCGCAGGATCGGGATGATCCGCCGCGACGGCGCACTCACCTGGCCACCTGCCTGCGCTGTTCGACGTGCGTGTCTTGGGGTCGGTCGGGGTGCGCGACCGTCGTCCCGCCAGGTAGGCCGCGGGGCCCGCGAGCATGCCTCTCCTCTCGAGGCGCTCCAATTCCCGGGGGTAGTCGCGGGGTTTGGCGCAGTTCTTCGGGGAAGATCGCCCCAGCATGTGCCACAAGCCGCGTGGGGCGTTGCGGGCGATGCGCGCCACGAGTCCTGGCTCGCGCATGATGGCGGCGGTGAGGTAGGCGGTCACTCCGACGCCGTAGTCGTACATGAGCTGTTGCAGACTCGCGTAGTCCGGTCGATTCCAGTGCCAGACCAGCGCGCTCGGTTCGTAGACGACGCCGCCGCCGTCGGCGAGCACGTCGAACAACGCGAGCAGGTCTTCTCCACCTTTGGCGGGTGTGCCAGGGCCGAGTGCGTCGTCGAACCCGCCGCGTGCGCGCAGGCGGGCAGCGTCGAAGGAGATGTTGGCACCGCTGCCCAGACGTCCGGTGGTGAACGGGAACAGCGGGTCGTCGGGGCGGTGCGCGGCCATGTCGACGTGGCGGCGGACGAAGCCACGGGCGTAGCCGCCGAACTGTTCCAGCCGATCCTGGGTTGCGGTGCCGAACTCGGCGGCCAGGATCAGTCCGGTGACGCATTGGACGTCGGAGGCGCACGTGGCGGCGTCGGCGATGGCGCCGAGCCACTGGGGATCGACGACGACGTCGTCGTCCGTGCGAACCACCCAGTCGCCTTCCGCGACCTCCAGGCCGCGGTTGTGCGCACGGGCCGCGCCTGCGATGGGTTCGCGGAGGTAGCGCACAGCCACATCGGGGTTGGCACGCTCCCAGTCGCGGACGGCAGCGCGGGCTTCGTCGTCGCTGGGGGCATTGTCGATCACGATGACGTCGAAGGCGGGGTAGTCCACGACCGCAACCGAGTCGAGGCAGCGTCGCAGTAGGCCCGGTCGGTTGTGCGTGGCGATCTGGACGGTCATGCGCGGCCTAGGCGCTGCCGACTCGCGACGGCGGGCCCCGTCTCCCTCTCCCGCGATCACGGCCTCCGCGGCTGGAGACGGACCGATGAGGTCGGTCAGTCGCTGCGCGAGCGCCGCGGGCTCCAGACCCTCCGGCGGCACGTCGACGACGCAGAGGGTGAGTGGCACGCCATTGCGGCGCACCAGGACGCGCGCACGTCCCCCGTCGACCGGTGGCAGCCCTCGTAGGCCGGTCAGCTCGACGTCGAAGGCCTGAACCGGTCCCTCCGGCAAGGTCATCGCGCCATCACCGCGTTCACGTCTCCCGCCGAGCCGTGCCGACTCACCCGTCAGCTATCGGGCCGGAGCATAGGCGGTCGGCATCCACCATCCGTGGTCGCCCATTCAGTCGATCGGGAGCGCTCGCCGGTCGAAACATTGACAATGGGCTAAAACGGACTAATAGAACATTTGCGAAGTAGTCCCCCGTTGCCCGAGGTGGTCGCCATCGCAACGCACGCGACCGCGACCGCGACATCGATACCAGCGCCCAAGGTGCTACCCCAATATGGACGTGTGACGACTACTTCGAGTAGCGCGTTGGAAACGCTCGGCCTTCGCCGACCCGCCTAACGGGTGACAACGCGGACGGGATAGCGTCCGGCCCCCCGGCTGCCCCGAATATCGTCCTGCCGGGGCGTACAGCGCCGCAGGAGGTCGTCCCATGTCGGACACGATGTTTCACTTCATCATCGTCGGCGGGGGCTCGGCGGGTTGCGCGCTGGCGAACCGGCTGAGCGCCGACCGGGCGACCCGAGTGCTACTCCTCGAGGCGGGTCGCCCGGACTATCCGTGGGACATCATCACCCACATGCCCGCAGCAATGGGTATGGCCGTCGCCAGCAGCAGCCACAACTGGAGGTTCGTGTCCGAACCCGAGCCGCACATGCACAACCGCCGCATGGCGCACCCCCGGGGCAAGATCCTCGGTGGCTCCAGCTCCATCAACGTGATGAATTTCATGCGCGGGCACCGGGCGAACTTCGACCGCTGGGCCGCCTCCGGGCGCGGCCTCGAGGAGTGGGACTACGCCCACTGCCTGCCGTACTTCAAGCGCGTGGAGACGTCACTGTCGTTCGGTGGCGACGGCGACTACCGCGGTGACGCAGGCCCGCAGATCCTCACCCGCGGCGCGGTTGCCAACCCGATGTTCGACACGTTCTTCGCGGCCGCCCAGCAAGCGGGTTACCGGCTCACACCCGACTTCAACGGGGCCGAGCAGGAGGGCTTCGCCGTCTTCGAACGGATCATCAACCGAGGCAGGCGCTGGTCGGCGTCGCAGGCCTACCTGCGCCCGGTGAAGTCCCGGCCGAACTTGACGGTGCGCACCCGCGCGCTCGCGACGAAAGTCGTCTTCGCCGGGTCCCGCGCGGTCGGTGTGGTCTATCGCGGCTCCGACGGCACCGAGCACCAGGTTCGCGGCGAGGAGATCGTGCTGGCAGGCGGCGCGTTCAACTCCCCGCAGCTGCTGCAGCTCTCCGGCGTCGGCAACGTCGAGGAGCTCGCCGGACTGGGGATCGCGCCGGTGCACCGCCTGCCTGGCGTAGGGGAAAACCTCGAAGACCACCTCGCGGTGCAGCTGCAGCACAGCAGCGTCCAGCCGATCTCGATGATCGGCATGAAGGACAAGAAGAACTGGCCCCTGATGGTGCTCAAGTGGCTCGCAGGCAAGGGCGAGGCCACGAGCAACCTGTTCGAGGCTGCGGGCCTGGTCCGCAGCAGCGAGGATCGCGAATTCCCTGACGTCTTCCTCGGCTTCGCAGCGGTCGCAATGGCTTTCGACCCCGACAACCTCGTGCAGGGGCATGGTTACCAACTGCACGTCGGAACGATGGCGGCTACCTCGCGCGGGTTCGTGAAGATCGCCTCGCCGGATCCGACCGTGCACCCGCGGATCCAGTTCAACTACCTGTCCACCGAGCGCGACCGGGCCGACTGGATCAAGGCGCTGGCCATCGGCCGCCGGCTGCTCGCTCAGCCCGCCTTCGGTGCGCTCGACGGCGGCGAGATCGTGCCGGGGCCCCAGGTGCGCGGCGAGGAGGAGTTGCTCGACTGGGTCGCCGCCAAGGGCCAGACCGGCCTTCACCCCAGCGGTACCTGCCGGATGGGCATCGGTCAGAGGGAGGTCGTCGACCCGGCCACGATGCGGGTGCACGGCCTGGACGGCATCCGGGTCGTCGACGCCTCGGTGATGCCTTCCATCACCAACGCGCAAATCTACGCGCCCGTGATGATGATCGCGGAGAAGGCGGCCGACCTGATCCTGGGCAACACACCGCTCGCACCCGAGTGCACCGGTGGTCGCCCCGCACTCGCGCAGGTCAAGGGCTCCGGGCCCGTCCGGGAGGCCCGCCGGGGCTCCAGCCGATGGAACGCACGACGGCCGAGTCGGCCAGACCCCCTTGACGCACCAGATCCGACACCGGCCTCGTCCGTCCCGCCTGAACGCGGGACCCTTGCGCCGAGTGGATGATGAGACCGCAGGCGCAGTCACGCTGGACATCCGCCGCGTGCCAGGCTGTCATCGTCCGGGGAAGCCGTTCACCAGGTCGGGCTACGGGACGATCATCGTGCGCCGTAGTCTCCGCACGTGACGACCCCGCCCGGCGGCATACCTCGACGCCGCCTCCTGGACCCTCGGTCGCGAATGTGATCGCTCGATGACCCGATCCGATGAGGTCGACCGGCCAGATCTGCCCGCACCTGGTGCGGGCGCCGACCGGCTGTCGACGCAGCTGGCCGCCTCGGCGGACCCAGGCCTCGCGGGCGGCGCGGTGGCCCCTACTCCGGCAGCGGACTCGGCGTCCAACCGGACGGCGCTCTCCGACGGCCTCGCGCTGTCGATCAGTGGTGCCGTCGGCTCGCTGGCCGGATTCATCAGCTGGCTGGTCGCCGCGCGGCTGATGCCGCAGGAGGCGGTGGGCTATGCCTCAGCGTTCGTGTCGGCCTTCCTGCTCGTCGCGGGCACCGCCCAGCTCAACCTGGACGCGGGCTTGATGCTGTGGATGCCCAAGGCCGGGCGGAAAGCTCCGCTGCTGTTCTGGCGCAGCCACGCCCTGATCATCCCGGCGTGCCTGGCCGTGGGTCTGGTCTACGTGTTGGCCGTGGTGCCCTCGCTGGCCGTCACCGGCGCGGGCGCGAACGGGCCGCCTGCACTCGGGGTGCTGCTCTTCCTGGTGGCCGCAGCCGGGTGGGGGCTGTGGGGCGTTCACGACTACACGCTCGTCATCGTCGAGAAGCCGTGGTGGGCGGCGTGGCGCAACGTCGGGTTCGCGATCGTCCGGATCGGCCTGCTGCTGGCATTGGGAATGAGCCTCGGCCCGCAGGGCATCGTGCTGTCCTGGGTGTTGCCGATCGCGGTCTGGACGGTGGCGGGCGCGCTCATCGGCGGTGTACTCACCCGACGGTTCGGCCGCCGCACCGACACGGGCTGGCTGCCCACGCGGCGCGAGGCCGTCTCATTCCTCGGGCCGACGACCGTGGCCCACTGGGGAACGGTCCTGCTGATGAACCAGGTCACGGTCATCGTGATCGAGCGCTTCGGCCCGGTGCCCGGGGCGGCGTTCTTCATCGCGTGGCAGGCCGTTATGGTGATCGACATTGCCGCGGCACGCTTCATGCTCTCCCTCTCGACGCAGGTCGCGCGCGACCCCGATCGCGCGCGCGCTCACATCGCGGCCTCACGCAAACGGCTGTTCATGATCTTCGTGCCGCTGGTGCTGGTGGGAGTTCTGCTGGCCGACATCGGGCTCCGGATCTTCGGAGCGGGCTACGCAGAAGCTGCGAACGTGCTGCGCGTGCTGCTGATCGGCATGATCCCGCGGCTGGTCATCACCCACGAGCTGGGTGTACGTCAGGCCCTCAACAATGGGATGGGATTTGCCCGCCTGCAGCTGGTCAGCACCCTGGTCGTGATCGTCGTCGCGTTGTTCGCGCCGATCGGAGCCGCAGACGCAACGGGCTTGTACACCGTCGAGTCCATGATGCCGTTGGCGGTCGGCTACACGATCGCGCAAGCGGTGTGCGCCCTCTACCTGTTGGTGGCGCCGCGGCTGCGCCGACGACCGGCGGCCGCTGATGCCGCGATCGGCGACCTGCCCCGTTGATCGGACAGCGGCGCTCACCACGCTCATCACCAGGGCCCGTGAGAGACGAGCCGCTAGACGGCGTGTGATCGGCAGAACCGAGCGCTACCGCCGCGAGTTCGCCACCGCGGCCGCGGCGAGCAGCGCCGGGATGACCCACTCCAGCACGTGCACGGCGCGGTCGGTGCCCTTCTTGGCCCCCAGGACGGCGGTGCCGGCAACGGCGCCCGCGGCCGACGTCGACAGGCCCAGGGCGAGGACCGCGGCCCGGCTGCGCTCGGTGGTGAGGGTGGCAGCGCTGCCGGCGAGGTGGGCGAGCGCCGCCGCCCGGAAGACCGGGGTCCAGCTGGCCCAGCCCGTGGAGACGACCGCGTCGCGGTCGGCGCCGGCGGCGTCCGCCGCGTCCCCGGCGGCGTTGAGGCCGGTGGCTCCCATCAGGGCGCCCCCGAACCAAGCGGCGCCGCCGAGGTCGCGCAGGGTTCGGGCGGGGGTGGTGAGGTTCATAGAGTTCTCCGAGCAGGCCAGGGGAGACGGTTGCGCACCCGTATCAGCCGCACGCGGTCCCGGCGGCCCTCCCAGCCGCCGTACGCGCCAGCGAGAGCCGTACGGCAGATCTTCCGCCGGTCGACGAGGGGTGATGAAGGTACGCCGCACCGTACCGGCGCCCAGCTCGACCGCGCGCAAGACCCTCCCTACGCAAGCGGACCAGCGCAGCGATCGCTAGGGGTCCAGGTTGCCGGTCACACAGGTCACCGTGGCGTCGGTTGGGGGTGGCAGCGCGTTGCCGGCCGGCGTTCGCCCGGTTGCGGCGTCCTCGATGGCGGTGGAGAGCGCCGGGCACACGGGCGAGTACTGGGCGGTCAGCGCGCCCGCGCAGCACGGCAGCCCGCTCCCCGGCTGGGTCCCCGGCACCGGCACGGCCGCGCAGGCGGACACCTGGTTCACCTGGTACGCCGGGGCCCTCACCGCCGCCGTGGGCCGGCAGATCGACCGGCTGCGCGAGCTGGGCTTCACCGGCCGGGTGCACCTGCCCGTCGCGGGTCGCGGCGTGCTGCCCGCCGACCGCGCGGCCGCCGTGGCGGGCCTGCTGGACGGCCGCAACGACCCCGACGGCGCGCTGGAGCGGGGCCTGGACTACCCGGCGATCTTCGCCGCCCTGGCCGCCCGGGACGACGCCGACCGGATCGACGTCGACTTCACCGGCCTGGACGACGTCAGCGCCGTGCGGGCCCGCGCGCAGGCTCAGGACGGCTGCCGCGCGGGCGACGAGGACGGCCTGCTCGAGCACGCCGACGTCGCCGACTGGTCGGCGCAGCGGTTCACCTCCGCGCTGGCGCGCAGGCTCGGGCTCGGCCTGGTGGGGGAGAACCCCGGCCCGCCGGACGCCCCGCTCACGGGCGGCGCCGCGGACTCCGACCCCCTCGCCGACCAGCTGGTCCGGGCGCCCGCCTACGCCGCGGGGTGCGGCATGACGGCGTTCCTGTTCGCGTTCGAGGACGACCTGTTCGCAGGCCAGGCCCCGGATCTCGACGACTACGCAGGCCGCATCGCCGCGGCCGAGGGAAGGGGGTGAGGACGGTGCGGGTGCTCCACCTGGGGTTCGAGGATCCGGCCATGCCCGGCGCGGGCGGCGGATCGGTCCGCACGCACGAGATCAACCGACGGCTGGCCGCCCGCGGGCACGAGATCACCGTGCTGACCACGCGGTTCCCCGGCTGCGTCGACCGCATCCAGGACGGTGTCACCTACCTGCACGTCGGGGCGGGCCGCGGGGGCAACAAGTGGACCCGGCTGCTCGGCTACGTGCGCGGCCTGCCGTCGGCGGCCCGCAAGCTGCCCGCCGATCTCGTCGTCGAGGACTTCTTCGCGCCGTTCTCGTCGATGGCCGCGCCGCGCTGGACCGGCCGCCCGACGATCGGGATGGTCCAGTGGCTGCACGCCGGGGACAAGAGCCGCCAGTACAAGCTGCCGCTGCACGTCCTGGAACGGATCGGGGTGCGCAGCCACCGCCTGCTGGTCGCCGTCTCGCAGGGCACGGCCGAGCGGCTGCGCGCGCTCAACCCGGCGGCGCAGGTCGAGGTGATCGGCAACGGGGTCGAGCGGGCCGCGTTCGCGGTGCCGCCGTGCGCCGGGCGCGACGTCGTCTACATCGGCAGGCTGGAGCACGGCGGCAAGGGCCTCGACCTGCTCCTGGCCGCGTGGGCGCAGGTGCACCGGATGGTCGAGGGCGACCTGGTGATCGCGGGCGGCGGCCCGGACGAGGACCGGGTGCGCCGCGAGGTGGAGCGGCTGGGCCTGGCGAAGCGGGTGCGGTTCGCGGGCTGGGTGACCGGCGAGGCGAAGTGGCGGCTGCTCGCAGGCGCGCGGCTCGCGGTGGTGCCGTCGCGGCACGAGACGTTCGGCATGGTCGCCCTGGAGGCGATGGCCACCGCGACCCCGGTCGTCGCGTTCGACATCCCGGGCCTGCGCGAGCTGCTGCCCGAGGGCTGCGGCTGGCGGGTGCCGCCGTTCGACGTGCCGGGGCTGGCCGACCGGATCCGCGCGGCCTGCGCCGACCCCGCGCTCGCGCAGGCCGCCGGGCGGGCCGGGCGCCGGTTCGCGGCAGGCTTCGACTGGGACGTGCTGGCCGACCGCCAGGACGAGGTGTACCGCTCGGTGCTCGAGGTGGCGCGATGACCGTTCCGACCCCCGTGCAGGACGTCCTCGACGGCGCCCCGGCGCTGTTCCTGTCGCCGCACCTCGACGACGCCGTCCTCTCGTGCGGCACGCTGCTGCTCCGCGCACCGCGCGCGACGGTGGCCACGGTGTTCACCGAGGCGTCCCCGGGCCCGCACACCCGCGCGGCCCGCAACTTCCTGCGCCAGTGCGCGGTGAGCGGTGCCGAGGAGCTGTTCGCCGAGCGCCGCCGCGAGGACGTGGCGGTGGTCGGCGCGGCGGGCGCGCAGGCGGTGCACCTGGGCAGGCGCGACGCGCTGTTCCGGACCCGCCGTGCCCCGGCCGCGCTGGGCCGCGTGCTGCCCGAGCTCGTGCACCGCTACCCGACGTTCCGCTTCGACATCGCCCGCGGGCGGGTCGCGGCCGCCGAGCGCGACCTGGCCACCCGGATCGCCGAGCAGGTCGACGCGCTGGCCGCGAGGTCCGGCGCCGAGGTCGTGCTCTGCCCGCTGGGCGTCGGGCAGCACGTCGACCACGTGCTGGTGCGCTCGGTCGAGCCGGAGCTGGGTCGTCGGGTCGTGTACTACGCGGACTTCCCGTACGCGCTGCACTCGGCGCCCGACCCGGCGT